>ENA-UESP01000130-UESP01000130.1-human-gut-metagenome-genome-assembly--contig:-NODE-130-length-62524-cov-10.814034_pt1 | contig 62524 bp, 56 predicted proteins | sample MGYA00243003_ERZ508004 | MGnify/ENA primary metagenome ERZ508004 (study PRJEB26167, sample SAMN06115443) | human gut metagenome | host: Homo sapiens | place: China:Henan | collected 2015-07-29...
CAAACAGTTTTCTTGATACAACAAATGCCTATATTTGCAACAGCCGTCCACGCAGGTTTGGAAAATCTTATGCGGCCAATATGCTGGCAGCGTATTACAGTAAGGGCACTGATTCTGAGAAGATGTTTTCTGGGTTGGCAATCAGCAGGAGTATTGATTTTAAGAAACACCTGAATCAGTACGATGTGATTCATATCGATATCCAATGGTTTCTTGCGAACTGCAATGATGCGAATAAGGTGGTTGCATTTATAACAAAGAGTGTTCTGGATGAACTGCGGGATCTTTATCCAGAGGTTTTGACTCAGGACACGGGAACCATTCCGGATGCGCTTTCACGGGTAAAGGAACGTACCGGACAAAAATTTGTTGTTATCATTGATGAATGGGATGTTATCATTCGGGATGGTTCCATGACGGAAGCAATCCAGGATGAGTATTTGAACTTTTTAAGAGGTATGTTTAAAGGTGTAGAGCCAACCAAATATATCCAACTTGCATATCTCACTGGAATTTTGCCGATCAAAAAGGAAAAAACGCAGTCGGCTGTTAATAATCTTGATGAGTTTACCATGCTTCAGGCAGATGAGCTTGCACCCTACATCGGATTTACTGAGGAAGAGGTAAAGGAACTCTGTGGAGAATATGGCAGAGACTTTGATAAAGTAAAAAAATGGTATGACGGATATCTGCTCAATGGCTATCAGGTTTATAATCCAAAAGCGGTTGTGAGTGTTATGACGAAGGGAAAGTTCAGAAGCTACTGGTCTGAAACGGGATCTTATGAGGTGATTGTGCCGCTGATCTGTATGAATTATGATGGGTTGAAGAATGCCATCATTGAGATGCTTTCTGGATCGGAGGTAAAAGTTGATACTGCAACATTTAAAAATGATCCGGCAAAGATTCAAAATCGGGATGATGTTCTGACTTATCTGATCCATCTTGGCTATTTGGGATATAATGAAGACACAGAGATGGCATTTGTTCCAAATGAGGAGATCAGACAGGAACTCATTACAGCGGTAAAAAGCAGCAATTATGATAAGGAAAGTAAAAAACATCAATGCCTGATTGAAAAATATGATAAAAATTAAATTGCCAATACAATAGGAGAAAGGACATCCCCTTGAGCGAGAACGTGTCTGCGGTGCATGAGGGATGTCCTTTCTTCGGACCATTCGAAATTAGTTTACTGGATCACAGTACCAGCCTTCTTTGCCATACTATCCTGTGCCTTTTCCAGAGAAGTAATAACAGCCTTTCGATGATTTCCATGAGTGACGAAATCCAAGGCAGCCTCGATCTTAGGCAGCATGGTTGCAGCCTCAAACTGTCCCTCTGCCATTAATTCTTCTGCTTCCTGCACACTTAAGGTCTCCAGAGCTTTCTGGTCCTCTTTTCCATAGTTCACATATACATTCGGTACATCTGTTAAGATCAGAAGGACATCTGCGTCCACTTCCTTTGCCAGAAGTCCAGCCGCGAGATCTTTCTCGATCACCGCACTGGCACCTTTCAGCCGGTATCCCTGTTCCATCACCGGGATTCCGCCGCCGCCACAGGCGATCACGATCTGATCTGCATCTAAAACAGCCTTGATCACATCCCCTTCCACGATGGAAACTGGCTTCGGGGAAGCCACAACCCTGCGGTAGCCCTTTCCAGGAACCTCTTCCACAAAATTACCCTTGTCTTCTTCAGCCTTGGCATCTTCTGCACTCATGTAACGTCCGATGGCTTTGACCGGTGTATAGAACGCCTCATCGTAAGGGTTCACCATCACCTGAGTCAGAATGGAGGCCACTGGCTTGTAGATGCCTCTGCGGATCAGTTCGGTGCGAATCGCATTCTGAAGGTCATAGCCGATGTAGCCCTGGCTCATGGCAGAGCAGACGGACATAGGAGCGGAAGTGTAGCCTTCATGCTGTTTGCCAAATTCGTTCATTGCTGTGTGGATCATGCCTAACTGAGGTGCGTTGCTGTGGACAACAGCTACCTGCCAGCCGTCCTGGATAAAATCAGCGATCATTTTGGATGTTTTTGCAGCTGCTTCTTTCTGCTCCGGAAGATTGGTTCCAAGAGCATTATGGCCTAATGCCATGACGATACGCTTTTTTGCCATATTCGGTTCCTCACTTATCTAAATTTTGTGATAATACAGTCCATGCAGGTAAGAACCTTGAGGGATGCTGTTTACGCAACGCGTGAACTGTAACCCTTGAAGGAATGATTTGGGTCTGCATAGTTAGGAAAATGTTGGGGTCAAAAGCTTTTGACTCCTCTGATACCGAATTGCTCTGCACTACGTGCTCCCGCAATTCTCAAAAATTCTCCTGCAAGCAAGCTTGCATCGAACTTCTGACCTTGGGACCCTGGTATCTTAGGAATATTATAGAATTTTTACAGAAAAAATGCAATAATAGAGGAAAGGAAAATGTGCAGATTAGAAAGAGGACGTTTCTGTTTGCGCAATGCGTGAACAGTAACGAAAAAGAGGAGACAAGATGGGAAAAGGCAGTTGGAGTGGAATCTGGGAAATGTTTGCAGCCCTGGTGTTTTATGACCTGGTTACGACAATGGTGATGATCATGTGGAAGGATGGAGAGGTTCTGGCAGTGCAGTGCGTATCGGCGCTGGTGGCGGGAGCGGTGTTCCTGTTCTTTTATATAAGAAAAAAGAAAGCAGAACAGAGGGGAGAGCCAGTTGAAAAAAAGGTCTGGAAAAACCATCTGTCATGTTTCCAGATCATATCTCTTGCCATGTTCGGAATTGTTTTAAGTCTGTCCATCAACGGCCTGATCGATCAGATTCATTTAAAATCCATATTCCCAGGCTACCGTCAGACCGCCCAGGCAATCGCCGCACCTCCCTTATGGCTTCAGATCCTGGCAGCGGGAGTGGTGATTCCATGGACAGAAGAACTGATTTTCCGGGGCTTTGGTTTCTCACAGCTGCGGCAATTTCATTCCTTCTGGACAGCCGCCGGGATTTCGACACTCGCTTTCGGTGTTTATCATGGAAATGTGGTACAGGGCCTTTATGCAGCTGTGATCGGTCTGTTTCTTAGCTGGGTCATGGAAAAGAAAGGTTGTTTTATCGCCCCATGGCTGGTACACGTATCTGCAAATTTAACTTCCGTTCTGGGTGGAAATGTGGTAAAGTTAAAAGAGTGGACTGTGGGCGTCAGTATCATGCTTCTGGTAATCCTGGTTTGGATCATAGAAAAGAGCAGTCGTCTGACAGACACGCATCATTAGAAAATGAGTAATGGTTCAGCAGGTCTTGCACTGGATCGTTACAAAAAGGAACGCAAGGAGGTATTGTATAAAGTGAAGTTATTATCCGTAGCAATCCCCTGTTATAATTCAGAAGCTTATATGAGACACTGCATCGACACCCTGCTAACCGGCGGCGATGAAGTGGAGATCCTGATCGTGGACGATGGTTCCACCAAGGACCGTACCCCGGAGATTGCCGATGAATATGAAAAAAATTATCCGGGCATCTGCAGGGCCATCCATCAGGAAAATGGCGGACATGGCGAGGCAGTCAACGCAGGACTCCGGAATGCCCAGGGCATTTATTATAAGGTCGTAGACAGTGACGACTGGGTGGACGAGAACGCTTATAAAGAAGTGCTTGCCACACTGAGACGGTTTGTCTATGGCAACCAGACTCTGGATATGCTGATCTGCAATTTCGTTTACGAGAAGCAGGGAGCGAAGCATAAAAAGGTGATGAATTACCATACAGCACTGCCAAAAGACCAGATTTTTACCTGGAAAGATGTGAAGGTATTTATGCTGGGACAGTACATTCTCATGCATTCGGTCATTTACCGGACCGAGCTTCTGCGTCAGTGCAATTTTGAACTGCCGAAGCACACGTTCTATGTAGATAATATTTTTGTGTTCCAGCCGCTTCCATATGTGAAGACTATGTACTATCTGGATGTGAATTTTTACCGGTATTTTATCGGACGTACCGATCAGTCAGTTAATGAGACGGTGATGATCGGCCGTATCGACCAGCAGATCCGGGTAACAAAGCTGATGCTGGATTACTATGAGAATTCCAGGATCACCAGCCACAAGCTGCGTCATTACATGGTGCGTTACCTGGAGATCATGATGGTCATCTGTTCCATTCTCGCCATCAAGTCCGGAACCGATGAAAATATGGCTAAGAAGAAGGAATTATGGGAATCTGTGAAGAAGAAAGACGTTTTCCTGTATATGCGCCTGCGCTATGGCTTCCTTGGCCAGAGCATGAACCTTCCTGGAAAGAGCGGACGCCAGGTGTCCATCGCCGGATACAAGATCAGCCAGAAGTTCTTTGGATTTAACTAAACAGGTCGAAAAAAGAGAGGGAGCCACAATATTTTTATTGTGGCTCTTTCAAGTATATTGATGATTGCAAACAGGGACAAACAGGCGTATATTGAATGCAGAAAATGAAAATAGGAGGCAGCAATGGGGCTGCAAAGAGAGAAATGACAGGTTCTGGATGAAGCTGTTCTTTCTATTTTTTTGCGCCGAAAGCTGAAAAAATATGTCACGAGAGTTTAAAAGTTCAGTTACAAAGAATCTGTGGGAGTATGCGGTAGTGACCGTCAGTACCTTGATCATGGTGTTTGGAAATTATTTCTTCAAGTTCCCCAATAACTTTGCCTTTGGCGGGATCACTGGTTTTTCCACCATCGTCAGCGCTTTGACGAAGCTTTCAGCGTCCCAGTTTACCTTTATTGCCAACATGGTCCTGCTTGTTATGGGCTTTATTTTCATCGGAAAAGGCTTTGGCATGAAGACTGTCTATTCCAGTGTTCTGATGTCGCTCGCATTGGGAGCCATGGATCGATGGTTTCCGATGGGAAAGCCATTGACGGATCAGCCGATCCTGGAACTGGTATTTGCCGTATTTCTTCCGGCAGTAGGTTCTGCGCTGTTATTTAACGTTGGTGCGTCCAGTGGTGGAACAGATATTATCGCCATGATCTTTAAAAAATACACCAGTTTCAATATTGGAACCATGCTGCTGTTGGTGGACTGTTTCTCCGTTCTGATGGCATTTGTGGTATTTGATGTGACCACCGGACTCTTTTCTACTCTTGGTCTTATCGGCAAATCCCTGATGATCGACGGGGTGATCGAGAATATCAATCTGTGTAAGTGCTTTAATATCGTATGTGATAATCCGGAACCGATCTGTGATTTCATCATCAAAGAATTAAACCGCAGCGCCACTGTTTATCAGGCCCAGGGCGCATTTACCCACCATCGCAAGACGGTGATCATGACTACCATGCGCCGCAGCCAGGCTGTAAAGCTGAGAAACTTTATCCGCCAGGCAGAGCCGACTGCATTTATGCTGATCTCCAACTCCAGCGAGATCATCGGTAAGGGATTTTTATCAAACTAATGCTTCATCACCAGACAGAAACGGGAGGTTCATTTTAATATGAAACAGATATTTCGGACATCTGATCTTGATGTCTGCAGAGATGGAAAAACACTGGTAACAGAAAAATTACAGGAACTGATTGACCTGGCAGCCCAGGCCAGGGGAATTGCGCTGCTGGAAAAAGGTACTTATCTGACGGCGGCATTGTATCTGAAAAGTCATATGGAACTGCAGTTTGAAGAAGGGGCTGTGCTCCTGGGAACCACGGATGAAGAGCAGTATTCGGTAGTGCCGACGAGAGCGGCCGGAATTGAGATGGACTGGTATCCGGGAATTTTAAACTGTGATGGTCAGACGGATGTGGTGATCAGCGGTCCTGGCATGATTGATGGTCAGGGAGAGTACTGGTGGAATAAATACTGGGGCGAAGACCAGAAGGGCGGCATGCGAAAAGAGTATGATGCGAAAGGACTTCGCTGGGCCTGTGATTATGACTGTATGAGAGTCCGGAATCTGGTGGTTATGGGATCAGATCATGTGACCATCAGGGATATCACCTCTTACAGATCCGGCTTCTGGAATGTGCATATCTGCTACAGCAGCCAGATCCATGTGGATGGAATCAAGATTGCAGGATGTGGAAAGAGCAGTCCAAGCACCGATGGAATTGATATCGATTCCTGTGATCATGTGCTGGTGGAGAATTGCGAGACTTCCTGCAATGATGACAGCATCTGTATCAAATCGGGAAGAGATGCGGATGGCTACCGTGTGGGACGTCCATGCCATCATATCACGGTACAGAACTGTAAGATTCATGCCGGATTTGGCGTGACGATCGGAAGTGAGGTATCTGGCGGTGTCCATGACATTCTCTTAAAGCAGCTCCAGTATCATGGAACTGATTGCGGTTTCCGGATCAAATCTTCTCTGCCAAGAAGAGGATATATCCGGAATGTGCTGGTGGAAAACCTTCAGATGGTCAATGTGAAGAATCCGTTCCATTTCTGTCTCAACTGGAATCCAGCCTACAGCTACTGTGATCTGCCGGAGGACTACCAGGGAGAAGTGCCGGATAGCTGGAGAAAATTATTGGAAAAATTGCCGGAAAGCGTTCCGCTTACCCAGGTCAGTGATATCACCATCCGGAATGTAGAAGCCAGATGTGAGGATGATTACGAAGGAATCAGCCGCGCTTTTCATATCGAGGGCTATGCCCAGATGCCGATCAGCCAGATCCGGTTTGAACATGTGAAATTGGATTGTAAGGAATTTGGCGTGATCAATTATGTAAAAGACATGGAATGGGACCAGGTACAGGTGTCAGTGTCCGAGGAGCGGAACGCGGCAAATGATGATTATGATAACCGATAGATTTCACGCGATGTTTGTGTGTATTCCTATTCCAATCCAAGCTCCAATATGCTATAATTAAATGATGTTGGGGTCAAAAGCTTTTGACCCCTCTGATACCGAATTGCTCTGCACTGCGTGCTCCCGCAATTCTCAAAAACATTCGTAATTCGCTCATTTTTCTTTGAAAAATGGCTACTTACTCATGTTTTTGGCGGGTCCCAAGGTCAAAAATTCTCCTGCAAGCAAGCTTGCGTCGAACTTCTGACCTTTTGACCCTGGTATCATTAAAATTCGTGTTATAACCAGATAAAAACAAAGTAAAATAGAGAGGTACGAAGGAGCATGGCGGTTAATAAGAATGGAATCGTGGTAATGGGAGCTGTTTTTGTGGATATCAAGGGGTTCCCGGATGATGTTTATATTCCAGATGGAAGAAATGCTGGAAAGGTAGAGTATATCCATGGAGGTGTCAGCCGGAACGTAGTAGAGGATATTGCCAACATGGAGCTGCGCCCGACCTTTTTAAGTATTGTGGATGAGTCTGCGCTGGGTGATGCAGTTGTCCGCAAGCTGAATAACCATAAGGTAAATACCGAATATATCCAGTCTGCGCCCAATGGCATGGGAACCTGGCTGGCAGTGTTTGATAACAACGGCGATCTGGCGGGATCGATTTCCCAGAGACCGGATCTGATGCCGCTGCTTGACGTTCTGGCGAAAAAGGGTGACGAGATCTTTGCCAATGCGGATTCGATCATCATCGAGGTGGATGTGGATAAGGAGATCGTGAAAAAGGTAGTAGAGCTGTGCGAGAAGCATCAGAAGAAGCTGTACGGTGTGGTCAGCAATATGAGTATCGCTGTGGAACGTCGAGATTTCCTTCAGAAGTTTGACTGCTTTATCTGCAACCAGTTAGAAGCCGGCATGTTCTTCGCGGATGATTTCAGTGAGACTGCCCCAAAGGAACTGGCTGAGATCCTGGCGAAGAAGCTTCAGCTTGCCAAAATCCCATCCATGGTTGTGACCATGGGAGGCGCAGGTTCGGTCTATGCAGATATGAAGGGGAAGAAGGGCTTCTGCCCGGCGAAAAAGGTACAGGTAAAGGACACCACAGGAGCGGGTGATGCTTTCTGCGCAGGTGTTTCCAGTGGCCTGACCTATGGCAAGACATTGGCGGAATCAGTAGAGATCGGAACCAGACTGGCAGCATCCGTGATCACCTCTTCCGAGAATGTGTGCCCGCGTTTTCTTCCCGGAGAACTTGGAATCGAGGCATAAAACGTGTTAGTTAGAAAAATCGTAAATTTCGCGAAAAAAGAGACGGTTCTTTTTGCAGCGGTGCTATTGGCATTCGGTTCCATGGTCTGTGTTCCACCGGATATGCAGTATCTTTCTTATATTGATTATCGGGTTCTGGCATTGCTGTTTTGTCTGATGACGGTTATGGAAGGCTTTAAAAGCACAGGATTTTTTGCAGCAGTGGCGGGAAAATTACTTGAAAAGGTAAAAACCTTTCGCCAATTATATCTGGTGCTGGTGTTTTTATGCTTTTTTACTTCCATGTGGATTACCAATGATGTGGCACTTTTGACCTTTGTCCCATTTACGGTTCTGGTTCTGCGGATGACTGGTCTGGAACAAGAAATGATTCCTGTGATCGTGTTACAGACCATTGCGGCAAATCTTGGAAGTATGACCACTCCGGTGGGAAATCCCCAGAACTTGTATCTGTATTCCATTTCCGGTATGGGAATCGGAGCATTTTTACAGATCATGGGTCCGTTGACCTTGATTTCTGCCGGTTTGATCTTTTTGATCTGCCTGATCCATAAGGATTTTCCAATCCGGCAGGGGATGCTGGGAAAAGAGATTGTTGGAGTCCGGAAAGCTGGAGAAAATCAGGTGTTAGCAGTATTATTTTTCATAAGCCTGCTGTCCGTGTTCCGTATCCTGTCATGGCAGCTCTTGCTGCTGATTGTTCTGGCATCCTGTATCGGGATCAAAGCTTTCTGTAAAGAAAAGTATCTGCCATTAGAGGCAGACTTTGGTCTGCTTCTGACCTTTGTGGCGTTTTTCATATTTATCGGCAATATGGGCCGGATCTGTGCGGTAAGAGAAGTGCTGAGCCAGGTTTTAAATGGAAGAGAGCTTCTGATCTCATTCCTGTGCAGCCAGATGATCAGCAATGTTCCGGCAGCGATCCTGTTATCTGGTTTTACGCAAGAGTATCGGGGTCTGCTGCAGGGGGTCAACATCGGCGGTCTTGGAACCTTGATCGCTTCTCTGGCAAGTCTGATTTCCTATAAGTTTTTTGCCGCAGAGTCAGAGCAGACTCCGGCAGCGGGAACCAGAGGGAGATACATGCTTACCTTTACCATCTGGAACGTGGGGATGGCGCTGGTCCTTTTAGCAGCTGCGTTTTTGTTGAATGGTCTGACATAAGAAAATGTTGGGATAGAGTAAAAATATACGTAACTATTCAGTACCTTCATAGTTACGAGCAAAAATCCATTCCAGATCAGCTTCGCTGATGGGATTTTTGCCTTCTAGCCTATGTTTTCTTACGGTCAGCGCAGCAAGTGTGCAGACCTACTGAACAGTTACAAATACACAAAAAAAGTCCGCAAATAATTCAAATATTTGTGGACTTTTTTCTTGCTCTATTTAAAATAAGTGTTATAATACACTTGTAACAAGAAAACAAGTTGTAGTAACTAGAGAAACTTAACAGACCTCGAAAAATGAAAGGCCGCTAAGCAATCAGTTTGATGGAGGAAAAGTTAAATGACTACTTTAAAAGCTGAAAAAAGAGACATGAGCACAAAGGCAAAAAAGCTTAGACGGGAAGGATATGTAACCGGTAATGTATTCGGCAGAGAAATCGAAGGCTCCATTCCGGTGAAGATGGGCAAGAGAGACGTAGAACGTTTCATGAAGACCTGCACCAAGGGCAGCCAGGTGATGCTGGATCTGGAAGGTCAGATGATGGATGTCCTGGTAAAGGAAATTGATTTTGATTCCATGAAGAATCAGGTGGATGAGATTGATTTCCAGGCTCTGGTAAGTGGCGAGAAGGTACATTCTGTAGCAGAAGTAATCTTATTGAACCATGAGAAGAGAACCGAAGGCGTTGTGGAGCAGATGCTTCAGGAGATTTCCTATAAGGCAGTTCCAGCTGCATTGGTTGAGAAGGTGGAGATCGATGTATCTGATCTGAAGGTCGGTGATTCCATCAAAGTAAAAGATCTGCCGATCGCAGCAGACAAAGATATTGATCTGATCACAGATCCAGAAACAACAGTTGTTGTGGTTGCTGAGCCTAGAAACAAAGCAATTCCTGAGCCTGAGGAGACAGAAGAGGCTGATGCTGCAAAGAAGGAAGCTCCTAAGAAAGAAGAAGAGAAGTAGTTTGGAGTATCCAGAAAACGTGGCAGCGGATATAGATCATAGAACACCCGGATGGTGGTTACAGATATGTGACACCTATCCGGGTGTTTTTATGTGTCATAGGAAACAGAATTCTTTTTCAAATAGGCAGCAGACAGAAAGACTTGCCCTTGTGGAGAATTTTAAAATAGAGTATAATAAACTGACAAAACCTGCCGCCCTTCGCGGCATTTCATTTGGAGGAATCACATTGAAAGAAAATTATAAAATGACCATCGCATACGATGGATCACGCTATTTCGGCTGGGAACATCAGCCTAATACTGATTTAACCATCCAGGGCAAATTAGAGTCGGTTCTGTCTCTGATGACGGGAACAGAGGTAGAGGTGATTGGCGCAGGCCGTACCGATGCCGGTGTGCACGCCAAGGGAATGGTAGCGAATGCCCATTTTGAGACGGATCAGACCACGGAGGAGATCTGCCAGTACATGAACCGCTATCTGCCAGAAGATATCTGTGTGACTGAGGTGCGTGTGGCCTCTGACCGTTTCCACAGCCGTTACAATGCGATGGGGAAAACGTATTGTTACACCTGCTATGCAGGGGATTTAAAGCCGGTATTTAACCGCAAGTACGTTTATGTCCTGGATCAGATCCCGGATGTGGAGCAGATGAAGAAAGCGGCAGAATACCTCATGGGAACTCATGATTTTGCCAGCTTCTGCAGCAATCCGAAAATGAAGAAATCCACGGTTCGTGAGGTGGATTCCATCGAGATCGTCCAGAAAGGCGCATTTATCAACTTTACTTATCACGGAACTGGATTTTTGCAGCATATGGTCCGGATTCTTACGGGAACACTTCTGGAGGTTGGCTATGGAAAGCGGACTCCGGAGTCCATGGAAGATCTGATCTTCGCAAAGGACCGGAAACAGGCGGGCTTCACGGCTCCGGCTAAGGGTCTGTGCCTGATGAAGGTGGATTACAGCAAGGTGAACTGATATGAAGATCCTGATTGTGGAGGATGAAAAACTTCTGGCGGATTCCATCAGGCTTTTATTGGAGAAGCATGGATTCGAAGCGGATGCAGTCTATGACGGAGACACCGGGGATATGTATGTGAGACAGGGGATCTACGATCTCCTGATTCTGGATGTGATGCTTCCAGGGAAAAATGGCTACGATCTGGCAATGCAGGTGCGAAAAGACCATTTAGGTGTGCCAATCCTGATGCTGACTGCAAAATCCGAGCTGGAAGACCGGATCACCGGACTGGATTCCGGCGCCGATTATTATTTAACGAAGCCATTTGATACCAGAGAACTGCTGGCCTGTGTTCATGCGCTTCTCAGAAGACAGGGATCGGATGTGAATGAGATCACATTTGGAAGAACTTCCCTGGACCTGGATTCAGCTGCTCTTCGATGCGGGGAACATTCCATCAGGCTGTCGGCCAAAGAATTTGAGATCATGCGTTTTTTGTTTCAGGAGGGCGGACGGAATCTTTCTAAGGAAATGATCCTGTCAAAGGTCTGGGGATATGATTCTGATGCGGTGGAAAACCATGTGGAGGTTTATATCGGATTCTTAAGGAAAAAACTGACTGCCATTGGTTCTGACATTCGCATTGAATCCGTCCGCAGGCTGGGATATCATCTGGAGGCGGTACATGATTAAAAAACTGAGAATGAAATTTGTGGCGGTGAATATGGCCATCGCCACGGCGATGCTCTGCGTGATCCTGGGAATGGTTTACTCCTTTACCAGCAGCGGATTGGAGCGGGAGAGCCTGAATATGATGTACAATATCGCCTCCCACCCGATCGGTCTTGGCACGCCGGATATTCCGGGTGAGGACGTGCGGCTGCCTTATTTTAAGATCCAGCTTGGACCGTCCGGGGAACTGATCACGGCTGGAGGCGGTTATTATGATCTGACTGATCATGAATTTCTGGAAAATCTGATCGATACCGCCTTAAAATCCCCCAAAAATTTCGGCGTGTTAAAGGAATATAAGCTGCGATATTACCGGATGGATGACCTGATGAACCATTGTATCGTATTTGCGGATATGTCCAGCGAACTGATGACGCTGCACCATCTGTTAAAACACAGCCTGATCGTTGGAATGGCCGGATTTCTGCTGCTTTTGGCTATCAGCATCTGGTTATCCGGCTGGGCGGTTCGTCCAGTGGAACGGGCCTGGAAACAGCAGAAGCAGTTTGTGGCTGATGCGTCCCATGAATTAAAGACGCCGCTGACGGTGATCCTGACCAGTGCCCAGCTGGCAAAACAGGGAGAGGACCAGAGCCGGATGTTGGATCACATCCAGGATATGGCGGGACAGATGAAGGGACTTTTGGAACAGCTTTTGTGGCTGGCAAGGGCGGATGACGGCCGGATCCAGGAGGGAAAGAAACTGGTGGATTGCAGCCAGGAGACCAATGAGGCAGCTCTTCCGTATGAGCCGGTGTTCTTTGAACATGGACTGGAGCTGGAGACAGAGATTGCCGATGGAATCCAGATCATGGCAATACCTGCCCAGTGGAAACGCCTGGTGGAGATCTTTCTGGATAACGCTCTGAAGTATTCCAGTGCCGGTGGAAAAACCAGACTGATCTTAGAGAAGACCAGACCAGGTCACTGCCGTCTGACAGCAGCAAACCAGGGAGAACCCATTGAAGAGGGACAGCTGAATTCGCTTTTTGACCGGTTTTACCGGGCAGAACCATCCAGAACCAGAGATGGAGGATTTGGACTGGGACTGTCCATCGCAAAAAGCATCGTCGAAGCCCATGGCGGGAAAATCTGGGCAGAAAGTAAAGAAGGAGTCAACAGCTTTTTTGTGGAGCTGTAGGCTTCTTTTTTATTTTCAGTTTCATTTCAGCCTTTTGTGCTATCATCAATTTCAGAAAAAAGGTCTTGGGAAAAAGACCGGAATTCATATCAAGAGGAGGAATCAACCATGATCTCAGTAGAACATCTGACGAAATGGTACGGTGATTTTAAGGCAGTGGATGACCTGTCCTTTGAGATTGATGAAGGCCATGTCTATGGCTTTTTGGGTCCCAATGGAGCCGGAAAATCTACGACCATGAACATCATCACCGGCTGTCTTTCTGCCACATCAGGAAGTGTGAAGATCGACGGGCATGATATTTTGGAAGAGCCAAAGGAGGCGAAAAAACAGATCGGCTATCTGCCTGAGCAGCCGCCTTTATATATGTCAGAAACGCCAGTGGAGTATCTGCGGTTTGTGGCAGAAGCAAAAGGACTGAAGGGCGAGGCAGTGAAAAAACAGATCCAGGAGGTTATCGAACAGACTGGACTGGAACCAGTGAAAAACCGCCGTATCAGTGCCCTTTCCAAAGGTTATAAACAGCGTGTGGGAATTGCCCAGGCGCTTCTTGGCAATCCAAAGGTCATCATCTTAGATGAGCCGACGGTAGGACTGGATCCCATCCAGATCATTGATATCCGCAATCTGATCCGGGATCTGGGAAAAGACCATACGGTTATCTTTAGTTCCCATATCCTGTCAGAGGTGCAGACCATCTGTGACCGGATTCTGATCATTGCAGGAGGAAAGCTGATCGCCTTTGATAAACCGGAAAATCTGGAAAAACAGCTGTTGTCCAGAGAAATCGTGTTGGTGCCGGAAGGATCAGCAGAAGAAGCGGCAGAGACCGTGAAGGGACTGGAGCATGTGACAGAAGTGCAGGTGGAATATCCGGATGGCGGACATCCAAGAATCCATGTCCACACAGATCTGGACGATCTCTATGAGATGTCCGGTGCCATCTTCCATGCATTTGCGGCAAAAGACCAGACCTTACTGGAAATGACCTTGAAGAAGGCAAATCTGGAAGATGTATTCCTGGAATTGACGGAAAAGGAGGAAGCAGACGATGACAGCCGTATTTAAGCATGAACTGCGGATGTATTTCCGTTCCCTGACAGCCTATGTGTTCGGCGCTTTTTTGCTGGCATTTACCGGAATTGGCGCTATGCTTTATAACATTCAGGCGGCGGTCAGCAATTTTGAATTTGTTTTGAACTTTTGCAGCCTGGTGTTTGTGGTGATCGTTCCAATTCTGACCATGCGTGTGATCGCTGAGGAGCGGAAACAGAGAACCGATCAGCTTTTGTATTCCCTTCCTGTGACCACTACCCAGGTGATCATAGGGAAATATCTGGCACTTCTGGTGATCTATGCCATTCCGTTGGCCATCATCAGCATTTATCCGATGATTTTCGCCCAGTTTGGTGATGTGTACCTGCTGACTTCCTACGGTTCGATCCTGGCGTTCTTTGTTATGGGAGCGGCATTGATTGCGGTTGGTGTGTTCATTTCCTCTCTGACTGATAACCAGGGCCTGGCAGCAGGTATCGGAATTGCTGCGATCCTGTTAAATTATTACAGTGTCAGCCTGTCGGAATATGTTTCCGCCACAGCTCTTGGATCTGCCATTGCCCTGGTTGTACTGGCGCTGATCCTGGGATACATTGTGAACCATTTAACAAAAAATGATGCTTTGGGATCGGGAGTCAGCATTGTCCTGATCCTGGCCGTGGTGATCACTTATGTGCTCCACAGTTCCAGCTTTGAGGGACTGCTTCCAAAGATCATGAAGCAGCTGTCCCTATTTTCCAGGTTCAATGTATTTGTCAATGGCGTATTTGATCTGACCGCCATGGTATATTATGGAAGTGTGATCGTGTTCTTCTTATTTTTATCCGTGCAGTCACTGGAGAAGAGGAGGTATAACTGATGAAAAGACAAGAAAACCGGATCGCATTCCAGGGAGGCGCTTATTCCCTGGCTATTACGGCAGTGGTGCTGGCGATTTTGGTGGTAATCAATGTGCTGGCCGGTTCCCTGCCTTCGTCTCTTATGAAATATGATATCAGTTCCTCGAAGCTGTATTCGATCACCAGCAATACCAAGGTGGTAGTCAATGCCCTGGACCAGGACGTGAACATCTACTGGATCGTCCAGTCGGGCAAAGAGGATAGCGTACTGGATAACCTGTTAAGTAAATATGCGAGTCTGTCTGACCATATCCAGGTGATCAAGAAAAACCCGGATGTCTATCCGACTTTCGCCAAGCAGTATACTGATGAAACGGTTCAGAATAACAGCCTGGTAGTAGAGTGCGGGGATAAGAACCGTTTTATCAGCTATGATGATATTTATCTGCAGGATTCCAATCCATATTCCTATACCTACAATACCTCTTTTGACGGTGAAGGCGCCATCACTTCTGCCATCGATTATGTGGTCAGCGACGAGCTGCCGCAGATGTACGTGCTGGAGGGACATGGTGAGGCAGAGCTTCCAGAGACGTTCAAGGATCAGCTGGAGAAGGAAAATGTCGAGACGCACAGCTTTTCTCTGTTAAATGAAGACCAGATCCCGGAAGACGCGGATGTGATCATGATTTATGGCCCGACCAGTGATATTTCTGTGGAAGAGGAGACCATGCTGGCATCTTATGTGGCAGGCGGCGGAAAGCTTCTGGTGATGGCTGGACCAACAAAGGAAGGAACCCTGACCAATCTTTATGGTCTTTTAAACGACTATGGTGTGACAGCCAGTGACGGAATCATCGTCGAAGGCGACCGGACCCATTACGCGTTCCAGACTCCTTATGTACTGCTTCCGGATATTGCGCAGAATGATATGACGGATTCCCTGATCCAGGCCAATTATTTTGTGATCATGCCACTGGCCCAGGGATTAACTGTATCCGGCTATAGTCCAAGCGGAACGGTGACTTCTCTGCTGACTACTTCAGAGTCCGCATTTTCCAAGACCGCAGGCTACAGTCTGGATACTTATGAGAAGGAAGACGGCGATGCGGACGGCCCATTTTCTACCGCCATCTCCATTGATGCGGAAAATGGTGGACAGATCGTGTGGTTTGGCTCTTCTATGTTCCTGGACGATACTTACAATGCTTATTCTTCCGGAGCCAATGATGATCTGGCCATGAATGCAGTCTCTTCCCTTGTAGGTGAGCGTGAAGCTATGGCGATCCGGAGCAAATCCCTGAATTATAATTATCTGACCATCAGCGATTCCACTTCATCCTTATTGAAGGTTCTGATGATCGGCGTATTCCCATTGGTATATCTTGGAATCGGCATCTGTGTGGTAATAAGAAGAAGGAGGATGCAGCATGAAACGGTCTAAGAAAATCGGCGTGTTGACCGGAATTCTGGTGGCAGCCTGTGTGGTCACCTGGGCTGTGATGCGCACGGAAGAGCATAAAGAAAAGATCAAAAACAGTGACGAGATCATCCTGGAGATTCCGGAGGACAAATTCACAGCCCTGTCCTGGAGCCAGGACGGAAAGAAATTGTCTTTCCATAAAGAAGAGGGAGATGGTGCTGTCTGGACTTACGATGAGGACAGTGAATTTCCGGTCAGCGAGAAGAAGATGAAGGAGCTGTTAAGCACCTTTGAGGAGTTTGGCGTATCTTTTAAGATTGAAGAGGCAGAAGATCTGACCCAGTACGGTCTTGACCAGCCTTCCTGTACCATTGATTTTACCGCTGATGGCCAGGACTACGAAGTGACTTTAGGTGATTTCAGCACCATGGATTCGGAACGCTATGTTTCCATCGGAGATGGCAATGTATATCTGGTAAAAGAAGATCCTATGGATAAATTTGATGCGGAGATCAGCGATATGCTGGCGCGGGATGAGATCCCGGATTTAAAACAGGCGGATCAGTTTGTTTTTACGGGAAATGCATCCTATACCGTCGATTATGAGAAGGGCAATACGGCCGATACCTATAATTCCCAGGATACTTATTTTACAGAGGAAAATGGGACCAGGAAACCTCTGGATACATCCAGCGTGAACAAATTCTTAGGGAATTTAGCCAATCTGGATCTGACGGAGTACGCATCTGCCCATGCTTCCGAGGAAGAACTGGCTAAATATGGACTGGATGACCCGGAACAGGTGATCCAGGTGACTTACACGCCAGAGGAAGGTGACCAGAAGGGACAGTCTCAGACCATGGAGATCCAGGTCAGCCGCAGTGCAGAAGAGAAAAAGAAGAATCCTGATCCATTTGCGGAGCAGGAAGATTCCAAGGATCAGAGCACATCCGATGATTCACAGGTATCAGAGGCATATGCCGTGATCGATGATTCTGGTATTATTTACCAGCTGACTGGCGATGACTACGGGAAACTGATGAAATGCTCTTATAATGATCTTCGTCATCAGGAGCTGCTTTCTGTGGATTACTCCCAGATCAGTCAGATCGATGTGGAACTTGAAGGCCAGTCTTATACCATCACTTCTGAGAAGAAGGGAAATGACCGGACTTATTATTATGGAGAGAAGGAACTTCCGTCTGATGATCTGATCACAGCGTTGAAAGCGTTAAAATCGGATCAATTTACGGATGAAAAGCCAGATCAGAAAGAGGAGATCCGCCTGACCATCCACCTGGACCGAGATGATTCCCCTGCGATCACACTTGTGCTGTACCGTTATGACGGAAGCACCTGTCTGGCAGAAGCAGATGGAGAACCGGTTTCCCTGGTTGACCGTTCCCTGGCCATGGATGTGGTAGAAGCAGTTTATGCCATTGTTTTGAAATAAGTTAGGAATCTTTAAAAAAATTTAGAATCCTGTGGTTTTCGTAAGAATTCTTCAGAAGGGCGTAATAGCTTTTTGGACGGTTCTCGTCTATAATGACCCTACAGAACGGGAACATTCCCATTCTGGTTTAGAAACCCATAAGGAGGCTGAATATTATGAGAAAAAAATTTATGATAGCAACCGCAGGAATCGCAGCAGCCATGATCATGGCAACTGGATGTTCTTCCAAGGCACCGGCTGAGACGACACCGTCTCAGACAGAGGCTGCAGCAGGGACTACGGAGGCTGAGACAGATAGTCTGGAAGTAGAGACTGGAGAGGCGCCTGGAACAAGTGCGGAGGAAACAACGGAAGAAGGAGTGGAAGTTGATATTCCATTAAAGATCTCCGGACTCATCCATTCGGTAGATGGCAATGAGATCGTTGCAGATAACCAGTCTGAGAATTCTGCCCAGGGCGATATGATCCTGATGGTGGATGAGAACAGCACGTTTATTCTGGATCCTGATGGAATGCCGGTAGATTTAGCGGATGTGAAAGAAGGAAAATTTGAGGCGTATTTAGGACCGGCCATGACCATGTCCCTGCCGCCGCAGGCATTTCCATACGTGGTGATCGTCAACATTCCAGAGGATGCAGTCGTTCCTCAGTACCTGGTAGCAGCCGGTGCGGCAGAGGAAAAGGATGGCAAAACCATTTTGACAGCCACCGATGGAACCGAATATGAGATCGCAGCGGATGCCCAGGTTGTTCCTTATCTGACAAAAAATATCGTAAAATTAACCGATGTTGTCGAAGGCTCTGAGTGCATGGTGTGGCAGAACGCAGACGGTGTAGTTGAGAAAGTGATGGTATTTGCGGAATAAATGGTTTTCCAATAAGAATCATAATTTTACGCGGGCTCTCCTTGAAACCAGGGTGGGCCCGTGTGACGTTCAACTTGAACAAAAAACGGATTTTTTAGCTGCTTTCCGGGAATGCCGCCGGCGGATGGATGTGTCGAAAAATGCGTCCATAATGCGTTGCGTAAAAGAAAAGAATTTGTCTATAATCAGTATAAACAAATAAGCAGCAATGAGGAGGTCACTGATTATGACAATGTTAAACGTAGCGATTGCAGAAGATAATCCAAAAACCATGGAAGTTTTAAACGAAATGCTGGAGAAAGAATCAGGAGTTCAGATCGTCGGAAGAGCACAGACTGGTGAAGATGCTTTGGAGATGATCAAAACGACAAAACCTGATGTTGTCCTGATGGATGTGATCATGCCGGGAATGGATGGCATTAGCGTTATGGAGCAGGTGAAAAACACAGAGGACCTGGAGAAAAAGCCGTCGTTTATCGTAGTTTCAGCTGCAGGAAGTGAAAATGTGACAGAAGATGCTTTCCGCATGGGAGCCAGTTATTTCATCATGAAGCCATTTAAGCCGGAGGTGATCATGGATAAGTTACATAGGATCGCAGGATTTGGCTTAAAACCAGGCAGCTTTCATATGACAGCGTCAAGGAAGATCAAGCCTTACGAGAATCAGTCTGAGTATATGGCACAGAATCTGGAAAATGACATTACGCAGATGCTCCATGAGATCGGTGTACCGGCTCATATCAAGGGCTATCAGTATCTGAGGGACGCGATCGCGGAATCGGTCAATGACCAGGAGATGCTGACTTCCGTTACCAAGGTACTTTATCCGACCATTGCCAAGAAGCATCAGACCACATCCAGCCGCGTAGAACGGGCCATCCGCCATGCCATTGAGGTAGCCTGGAGCCGTGGGAAAATGGATACCATTAACGCCATTTTCGGCTATACGGTCAGCAATGGGAAAGGAAAGCCGACAAACTCGGAGTTTATCGCCCTTCTTTCCGATAAGATCCGCCTGGATTATAAAAGAATGTAGGAAACACTTCCTAATTTGAGAAAAGTATTGTATACTAATAGGTATTAGGGAGTTGTGGGAAGACTCCTTTAAAGGAGGGTGTTACATGAAGAAGATATTATTTGTTGCTTCTGAGGCAGTTCCGTTTATTAAAACCGGAGGCTTGGCAGACGTTGTCGGTTCTCTTCCGAAGTGCTTTGATAAGCGCTATTATGATGTCAGAATCATGATTCCAAAGTACCTGTGCATCAAGCAGGAGTGGAGAGATAAACTGACGTATGTAGACCATTTTTATATGGACTATCTGGGAGAAAGCCGGTATGTAGGGATACTGACCTATGTATTAGATGGAATCACCTATTATTTTATTGATAATGAGAGCTATTTTAACGGACCAAAGCCATATGGAGACTGGCTTTATGACCTGGAGAAGTTTTCTTTCTTCTGTAATGCGGCACTTTCTGCGCTTCCGGTGATCGGATTCCAGCCGGATGTAGTACATTGCCATGACTGGCAGACCGGTCTGATCCCGGTATACTTAAAGGACCGTTTCCGTGGCGGAGAGTTTTTCAGAAATATGAAATCCGTCATTACGATCCACAACTTGAAGTTCCAGGGTGTATGGGATGTGAAGACGATCCAGAGACTGACCGGATTGTCCGATTACTATTTTGCCCCGGATAAGCTGGAAGCTTATAAGGATGGCAACCTGTTAAAGGGTGGTATTGTATTTGCAGACGCCATCACCACGGTCAGTGATACTTATGCAGAGGAGATCAAGATGCCGTTTTACGGTGAGGGCTTAGACGGTCTCATGAGAGCCCGCTCCAACAGTCTCCGCGGCATTGTCAATGGAATCGATTATCAGGAATTTAACCCGGCGACCGATCCGCTGATCGCCCAGAATTATGATGCCAGAACCTTCCGCAAGGAAAAGATCAAGAATAAACGGGCATTGCAGGCAGAATTAGGACTGGAGCAGGATGATCGGAAGATGATGATCGGTATCGTTTCCCGTCTGACAGATCAGAAGGGCTTAGACCTGATCCAGTGTGTTATGGATGATATCTGCAGCGATAATATCCAGCTGGTGGTTCTTGGAACTGGCGAAGAACGTTATGAGAATATGTTCCGTTATTATGACTGGAAGTATCATGGCAAGGTATCTGCCAATATTTATTATTCCGAGGCGGTATCCCATAAGATCTATGCGGCATGTGATGCATTTTTGATGCCTTCCCTGTTTGAACCGTGTGGATTAAGCCAGCTGATGGCTCTTCGTTATGGTACGGTACCGATCGTCAGGGAGACCGGCGGATTGAAGGATACAGTCCAGCCCTATAATGAGTTTGAGGGAACCGGAACCGGATTTTCCTTTGCCAATTATAATGCCCATGAGATGTTGGGCACCATCCGTTATGCGGAACATATCTATTATGATAAGAAACGCGAGTGGAATAAGATCATTGACCGGGCTATGGCAAAGGACTATTCCTGGAATGCGTCAGCACTGAAATACCAGGAGTTATATGACTGGTTGATCGGTTATTAATGAAACGAGGAATGAAAAAGGTCATGAAAGATGAGATCAAGTTAACGAGAGAAGAGCTGCACGAAGCCAGGGCATGGGCCCAGGATGAGTCGTGGGTAAAAAGAAAGAAATATGAGAACGATCCGGAATACCTGGCATGTGTCCAGGATATTCTGGACAATCCGGTGTTTCAGTCCATGGATCAGTTTATTCAGCATGGACAGACTACCTGTAAGACTCACTGTATCCAGGTATCTTATATGAGTTACCGGATCTGCAGAAGCAGAAACTGGGATTATGTGGCTGTGGCAAGGGCAGGTCTTCTCCATGACCTGTTTTTGTATGACTGGCACACCCACGCAAAGGAGACAGGAGAACATTTCCATGGCTTTACCCATCCACGGGTAGCCATGGAGAATGCGATCCGTTATTTTCAGATTCCGGAGAAGGAACAGAATATGATCCTGCGGCATATGTGGCCGCTGACACCAATCCCGCCAAAATCTGTGGAGGGATTTGTTCTGTTGTATGCAGATAAGTTCTGTGGAACGGCAGAGGTGGCAGGCCGGATCAAGCATCTGCTGGGACCGGTCCTTCGGCCGAGACAGTCAGTATAACGAAAGATGGGAGAGTAGGACTATGTGGGAACAACTGATGAAGAATCAGGTACTGGTCAGTTCTGTAACCGGCTGGGTAGTGGCCCAGCTCTTAAAGACGATCATTGACTGCATGCTGAATAAATCATTTTCACCGGAGAGACTGGTGGGCTCTGGCGGTATGCCAAGTTCCCATTCCTCTACGGTATGCGCGCTGGTGGTTTCTTCCGGCCTTTGTTTTGGGGTTTCCTCCTTTGAGTTCGCAGTCAGCTTTATTCTGGCGGCTATTGTTATGTATGATGCTACAGGAGTCCGCAGGGAGACCGGAAAGCAGGCAAAGCTTCTGAATATGATCATGGAACAGGATATTTTTAAGCTGAATATGGAACAGTTTCAGGAAAAATTGAAGGAATTTGTGGGGCATACCCCTCTTCAGGTGTTCGCAGGCGCTATTTTAGGAGTAATTCTGGCATTGCTTGTGAATCTGATGTATTAGTTTTTTGGTGTTCGATTTGAATTAGAAAGGATTTAGTCATTCATGGATATTTATCACATCGTCATCTGGTTTTTCCTGTGCAGCCTTCTGGGATATCTTCTGGAATGTGTTGTGCTGAGCGCGGAGCATAAGACTCCGGTGCTGAACCGGGGATTTGGTCATGGTCCATTCTGCATTATTTACGGATTTGGAGCGTTAGGAGCAAGTATCTTACTAAAGCCGGTGTCTGACAGTTATGTAGAACTTTATCTGGCTTCCATGATCATGGCGACATTGATGGAATTATTTACAGCTTCTGTGATGATTCATCTGTTTGGGAGCTTCTGGTGGGATTACAGTGAGAAACCGTTTAATTACAAGGGGATCATCTGCCTGGAGAGCAGTCTTGGCTGGGGTTTTCTTGGCATTGTTTATTATGGATTTTTAAATGGATTTCTTCATCGTCTGGTCGGTCTGGTTCCGGAAAGCCTGGAAAAAGGACTGGCTATGAGCCTTCTGGTCTTCTATATTTTTGATTTTTTATGCAGTTTTCGTCAGGCGCTGCGGGAAGATCGTGATGGAGAGGAAGAACCGGTAATTGGAAGATTAAGCATCCGCCCGTAGGGAATCTGCCCACGAGGGGATGTTTTCTTAATGTCATAGGAAATATCGCCCTATGACATAAAAACGCTCCGCGGGATCGCACTGCTGAAGCATGTTTCATGTGGTTTCATCTCGATTCATCGGAAGCCATACAAAGGGGAAAATTATGAAAAACATAGAAGAATTTCACTGGATCCTGGCTTCAGGGTCTCCAAGAAGAAAGGAATTGTTAGAGCAGATCGGCATCCGGCCGCAGATTATTCCCAGTGGTATGGAGGAAGTGATCACCTCCACGGATCCGGAGTTGGTGGTGATGGAACTGTCTGAGCAGAAGGCAGAGGATGTAGCATTTTCTGCACCGGAGGGAAGTATCATCTTAGGGGCGGACACGGTGGTGTCTGTGGATGGCGAGATTCTGGGAAAGCCATCGGATCATGAGAATGCCTGTGAGATGATCCGCAGCATTCAGGGAAGAACCCATCAGGTATATACCGGTGTGACCTTGATCTATAAAGATCAGGACTGCGACCGGGGCGTGACCTTTGTGGAGAAGACCGATGTGAAGGTCAATCTCATGACAGAAGAGGAGATTACCGCTTACGGTCAGTCAGAGGAGCCTATGGATAAAGCTGGAGCCTATGGGATCCAGGGCGCGTTTGCCAGATATGTAGCGTCCATCCAGGGCAATTATGATACCGTGGTAGGACTTCCGGTATCCAGAGTGTACCGGGAATGGAAAAGCCTGATGGAGCAGGAGGATGAAGAGGAATGATTAAGCTGATCGCGTCAGATATTGACGGAACACTGGTGCATGACGGTACTCATGAACTGAATCCGGAGTTATGCGATGTTATTTTACAACTAAAAGAAAAAGGCATTCAATTTGCAGCGGCCAGCGGAAGACAGTGGGCGAGCATTGAGGATCTGTTTGATCCGATCAAGGAGCGGATCTTTTATCTTTCGGATAATGGCGCTTACGTAGGATGCCATGGACGGAATCTGTTTCTAAATACCATTGACAGAGACTTGGTGATCCAATTGATCCAGGAGATCCGCAAGAGACCAGAACTGGAAGTGATGGTCAGTGGACCGGATTATGCGTATATGGACACAAAAGATGAAGAGTTTGCGGACTGGATGATCAATGGCTACAAATTCCAGGTGAAGCGGGTGGAAGATCTGACGAAGGTGGACGATCAGTTCATTAAGATTTCTGCATACAAAAAACATGGGGTTCAGGAAGCTACTGAGTCTTTAAGAGAACAGTTTGGTGACCGGTTGAAAATGACCATTTCCGGTGATATGTGGATGGACTGCATGGCTATTGGTGTTTCGAAAGGACAGGCCATCAAGATCTTGCAGGAAAGTCTGGAGATTAAGCCGGAAGAAACGATGGTATTTGGCGATCAGTTAAATGATCTGGAGATGATCCGCCAGGCATATTACAGTTTTGCAGTCGCTAATGCAAGACCGGAGGTCAAGGCAGAGGCCAGATTTGAGGCAGATTCCAATATGAATGACGGAGTTCTGAAAATCCTGAAGCTTCTGGTATAAACCGCTGTGGGGCGGTGAACCTGCTCCTGCTGGTTAAAATATAAGCTTTGATTATAAGAGGTATTGACTGGATGAAAAAAAATAAACGATGGAATCATATCAGATCCGGGCTGACGGTATGCATTGTCAGTCTTGTTTTTGTGTTGTCAGGCTGTAAAAATGGCTTTCCGAAGATGCCCGAGACGCGGGAAAATCAGGATTATCCAAAGGCCCAGGCCATGATCGTGGTGGCCACAGAGCGGAACCGTTATGAAAAGACTTACACAGATCAGATCTGGGATGTGACACTGGAAAATGGACAGACATTTGAAACCTATCTTCTGGATCAGGTGCAGAACTTTTTGAAGGATTTAAAGACCATGAATCTTCTAGCCAGGGATCAGGAGATCAGTCTGACAAGTGCGGAAAAAGACCAGATCCATCAGCTGTCGGAGAGCTATTTCAACAGCCTGACCTCCGGGGATCTGGCGTACATGGGAATCACGGAAGAAGATGTAGAGACCATGTACCAGCAGTATTATATTGCCAATAAGGCGGTGGGACAGTTGACAGAGGAGATCGATCTGGAGGTCAGCGACAGTGACGCCAAGGTCATCGAAGTGCTGCAGATCCAGGTTTCTGATCAGGAGGCGGCTCAGAAGATATATGAGCGGGTGACAGATGGCAATGAGGATTTCCGGACGGTGGCAAAAGAAGTATCAGAAGATACAGAGATCGACCGGAAGATAGGAAGAGGGGAATATGCGGCAGCTTTGGAGACTGCAGCTTTTGAACTGGAAAACGGGCAGATCAGTCCTGTAACGGAATATAACGGAAACTATTACATATTCCAGTGTGTCAATGATTATGACGTGGAGGCTACCCAGGAAAGAAAGACCCGGCTTTACGAAACTCGTAAAAACCAGGCCTTTCGACAGATCTACTCCAGTTTTCAACAGGAAAATAAGGTAAATTTCTCGAATGAAATGTGGTCGGATATTCATTTTGATGCAAATGACCAGACCGAGACCGACAATTTCTTTACCTTATACCAGGAAAAATTTGGAAGCCAGGGCTTCTAAGGATGCCTGATCGGCAGTTCCCATCAGTTCTCTGGCAGAATGCATAGCCAGGATCGGAACGCCTACGTCCACCGTCTTCATGGACAACAGGGCGGAGGATAAAGCGCCTAGGGTAGAACCACCTTTTAAATCGGAACGGTTGGAGAATTTTTTATATGGAATGTGGCTGTCTTTACAGATCGCTTCCACAACGCTGATACAGGATGCGTCTGTGGAATAGGACTGGGAGGCAGCCATTTTGATCGCTACGCCATCGCCTAAAAAGATCTGGTTCTTGATATCACATTTCTCTGTGTGGTTTGGATGCATCGCATGAGCCACATCCATGGAGATTAAAAAACCGCCCATGATCGCGTTTAGATAATCCGCGCGTCCGAAGCCTAAAGCTGCGTACAGTTTTTCCAGAATACGGTCGGTAACTGAGGAAAGGGCGCCCTGCTTGGTGCGGCTGCCGATCTCCTCATTATCATAGAGGAAAATAGCATTAATGCCATTTTCACGGAAACCAGCACGGATTCCGGATAGACATGCCTGAACGGAAGTTAAGTTATCCAGTCTTGGGGAACTGAAAAATTCGTCCTCAATTCCTAAGGTAGTGCTGTCATCTAAGTTGTAAACATAGATTTCGTAGTCCAGGATCGCTTCTGGATCACAACCGGCTTCCCGGGCCAACAGGTTGATGAAATAATGGTCTTTGTCCAAGGTGTCTTTGATCATGGTCAGAAGCGGAAGCATATCCACCTGTGGATTGTAAGCTACGCCATTATTTACTTCCCGGTTCATATGGATGGCCAGATTCGGCACAGTTAAAAGCGGACGTTTAAAATTGATGAAGCGGACATCCGGGGTAAATGGATCACTGCCTGCAATGCAGACTTTACCAGACATGGAAAGAGGCCGGTCCATCCAGGTATTTAAGATCGGTCCGCCGTAGACCTCCACATTTAATTTGCCATAATGGCCAGTGGTCACTTCTGGAGATGGCTTTAATTTCAGGCAAGGCCAGTCAGTATGTGCTGCTTCCATACGAAGAGAAGGCATGGAGCCATTCTGTCTGCCGATGGTAAATGCCATGAGTGAAGAATCAAAGACCGGCAGATAGTACCCCTGTTCTTCTTTTAGATTCCATGTTCCGGTCAGAGTTAAAGGCTGAAAGCCGGCTTCCTCCAACTGTCTGGACGCTTCCATGATACAGTGATATGGAGAAACACTGGCCTGTAATGTGTGCTGTAATACAGATAATGTTTCATTCATGATGAAAATCTCCTTATGTAAAAGATGATGGGTAACGATTGGGCGTGTCAGCATATGGATATGGACTGATCTGTGGAACAGTTACCTTTTATCATCATAGCACAAGAAGAAAAAAAAGGAAAGAAGCCCGTCCGTTGACACTGGAAGCTTTTGTGGTGTATAGTGAAGAAAGAGTTACTGTACACGGGTAGGCATTTTCTGAACTGAAAATGCCGTATGATATAGTGGTGGTAACAGATTTTGCCGATTTGGAATGCGAAGCATCGGCAAAATCCGTTGCTGTTTGCGCAACGCGTGAACAGTAACAAGAAAGATTCCGAGAGTACTTCAAGTCGAACTTCCGTGAGACTTGGCGCGTAAAAGAGGTGGGAGTCTTCTCGACTGAGATAAAAATGGGGGAAAACATGATCGCACTGAAAATTGAGGACATGAAGCAGTTTACGGCAAGTTTATTTTTAGGAGAGGTGTTTGACTCCTTCCTATTAAAGGAAGCGGAGATTGTTACATTCAATATGTTTACGATCGATGGCCGTGTCAGACATGGATATTATAGTGAGGAGGAACTGGAAGAACACCAGATCGAGGAATATTCCGCCTGGTCTGCAGTGAAACCTTTTTGCTTTTCTTTGATTAAAGGAAAGAAACTGCCAGAAAGCTTTCATATTGTGTTGCAGCTTTCACCGAAAAGCACAAAAAGCTTTTTAGATAAGAACCAGATTCCGGTGGCGGCGGGACAGGTGCAGGGATTATATTTGAATATCCGTTATGAGGAGACAAAGATCCAGTGTGTAACGGGTACATCATTGTCATTTTTCACATTGGATAAGACCATGGACCAGGAGTGGGATAAGGCGGTGTGCCAGTTCTTTAAAGTACATAAGATTCCGTTTTCGCAGATGTAAGCGTTCATGAGGGATGCAACGGTTCAGCAGGTCTGCGTACCTGTGGCGCAGGACTGGGAAACATGACTGAAACAGAAAATGGATTACTAGCACTCAAATTTAATGAGTGCTAAATTTTTATTGACAAATTGTTCTATATGTACTAGAATAATACACAAATAAAGCATAAAGGCGGCAGATGAAAGCCGCAGCAATCAGGAAAAGGAGTGTTTTACTATGGCAAAAAAAGGCAGTTTATCAATAAGCAGTGAAAATATATTCCCAGTCATTAAGAAATGGCTCTATTCTGACCATGACATTTTCTATCGTGAGCTGATCTCCAATGGCTGTGACGCCATCACCAAGTTAAAGAAACTGGAGCTGATGGGTGAGTACGAAAAGCCGGAGGATTTCGAGTACAAGATCCAGGTAACGGTAAACCCAAACGAGAAGACCATTACCTTTACCGATAACGGACTTGGTATGACCGAGGAAGAGGTAGACGAGTATATCAACCAGATCGCATTTTCCGGTGCGCAGGATTTCCTGAATAAGTATAAGGATAAGGCAAACGAAGATCAGATCATCGGTCACTTTGGCCTGGGCTTTTATTCTGCATTTATGGTTGCGGACAAGGTTACCATCGACAGCCGTTCCTATAAGAAGGACGCAAAACCGGTTCACTGGGAATCAGAAGGCGGTACGGAGTTCGAGATGGGCGAAGGAACCAGGGAAGAGCAGGGAACGACTATCGTTCTGTATCTGAATGAGGACAGCACCGAGTTCTCCAACGAGTACCGGGCAAGAGAAGTCATTGAGAAGTACTGTGGCTTTATGCCGGTTCCGATCTTCCTGGATAATGCGGCAGAAGGTCCTCAGTATGAGACCATCGAGAAAGACCAGCTGACGGACAAAGATACTATCATCGAGACCATCGTAGAGGAAGCAAAAACCGAGGAGAAGGAGAATGAAAACGGCGAGAAAGAGACCGTAGAAGTTTCTCCAGCCAAAGAGAAATATAAGATTTTAAAACGCCCGGTGGCATTGAATGATGTCAGTCCACTGTGGAACAAGCATCCGAATGAGTGCACCGAGGAAGAGTATAAGGCATTTTACCGCAAGGTATTTATGGATTACAAGGAGCCTCTGTTCTGGATCCACCTGAACATGGATTATCCATTTAACTTAAAGGGTATTCTGTACTTCCCGAAGATCAACACCGAGTATGACAGCCTGGAAGGTACCATCAAGCTGTACAATAACCAGGTATTTATCGCAGATAACATCAAGGAAGTTATTCCGGAATTCCTGATGCTGTTAAAGGGTGTCATTGACTGCCCGGATCTGCCTCTGAACGTATCCAGAAGCGCTCTGCAGAACGATGGCTTTGTAAAGAAGATCTCCGATTATATCACCAAAAAGGTCGCAGACAAGTTATCCGGTATGTGCAAGACCGATCGTGAGAATTATGAGAAATACTGGGACGACATCAGCCCATTTATCAAATTCGGCTGCTTAAAGGATGAGAAGTTTGAGGAGAAGATGAAAGATTACATCCTGTTCAAGGATCTGGATGGCAAATATCTGACTCTTCAGGACTGTCTGGACAACGCAAAAGAAAAGCATGAGAATGTGATCTACTATGTAACCGATGAGAAAGAGCAGAGTCAGTATATCAATATGTTCCGCAAGGAAGGTCTGGATGCTGTTTATATGGGACACAGCATCGACAGCCCATTTATCGGCCAGCTGGAGCAGAAGCATGAGAGATTGAAATTCCTGCGTATCGATGCGGATGTGACCGATACCTTTAAGGAAGAAGTGAAGGAAGAGGACGCAGAGACCTTTAAGGCAGATGCCCAGAAGTTAACGGATACCTTCAAGAAGGCCCTGGCTAATGACAAGTTGGAGATCAAGGTAGAGAAATTAAAAGACGGACAGCTGGCGTCAATGATCACGGTATCCGAGGAGAACCGCCGGATGCAGGATATGATGAAGATGTACAATATGTATGGTATGGATCCATCCATGTTCGGCAGTGTTGGCGAGACTCTGGTCCTGAATGCCAACAACAAGCTGGTTCAGTACGTGCTGGCTCATGAGGAAGGCGATCTGACCGAGAAGATCTGCAGACAGCTTTACGATATGGCTTCCTTAAGCCATGGCAGCCTGACTCCAGAGCGTATGACCCAGTTTATTGCGAGAAGCAATGAGATCATGATGGAGATGGTTGATGTTTCTAAGTAGAAATTTTCTGAACTGAAATAATATAGAAATCATTGACATTCCCTGTGGCTCTTACTATAATCATATGTAGTAAAGAAAACTATGTTAGATGGTAAAGGCTCAGTAAGGCATAGTGATAGTACTGGAGGGAATGTTATGAGTAATTCGTTAAAATATAAAATTATCGGTGACAGCTGTCTGGATCTGACAGAGGAATTGAAAAGAGACCCTCATTTCCAGATGATCCCGCTGACATTGCAGGTGGATGATGTGCAGATTGTGGATGATGAGACCTTTGACCAGAAGCGTTTCCTGGAGCTGGTGAAGGCAAGTCCGAATTGTCCCAAGACTGCATGTCCTTCTCCTGAAACCTTTAAGCAGGCATTTACCTGTGATGCGGAAGATATCTTTGTGATCACATTGTCCAGTCATTTAAGCGGAAGCTATAACAGCGCGATGGTCGGACTGCAGATGTATGAAGAAGAGTATGGACATAAGAATATTCATATCCTGGACTCCTGGTCTGCATCTTCAGGTGAGTTAAGGGCGGCATTGATGATCCGCGATTTAGAGGAGCAGGGAGTTCCTTTTGAAGAGATTGTGGAGAAGCTGGAAGCATTTAAGACTCAGATGCATACCTATTTTGTTCTGGAGACGCTGGATGCTCTTCGGAAGAATGGCCGTCTTACCGGACTTCAGGCATTTTTTGCCACTACGCTGAACATCAAGCCGGTTATGGGTGCAGATAAAGGTGTGATCGTCAAGCTGGATCAGGCAAGAGGTATCAATAAGGGTCTGGCGAGGATGTGTGCCATTGCTGTGAAAGATGCAGGAGATACCGCTGAAAAGACCGCGGTGATTGCTCACTGCAACAATCGGGGCAGAGCAGAGCAGGTTCGTGATGAATTGCTGAAGCTGGCTCCATTTAAGGAGATTGTGATCACTGAGACAGCCGGAGTGGCTACGGTTTACGCCGGGGATGGCGGCATCGTGCTTGCAATCTAATAGTGGATCAAGACGATACAAAAGAGAAAAGACTGTTTTGCGAAATTGGCAAGGCGGTCTTTTTCTGTTATGATAGCAGACCTACTGAATCAGTTACAGGGAAAGAACAGACAGCTCTGGCAGTTTATGATGGCTGCGTGAAGCATTAGGATCAAGCAGAAAGGAAAAGGGATTATGGGGAAGAAACCATGGATCATAGGTGGGCTGGTGATCTGTATCGGTGTACTGGCGGTTTTGGGTGGAAGTTTGCTGGTGGGTGGAAACCGGCATGGTCAGACGGTGGTAAAGACGGCAGGAATCGTGGCGGGAGCAAATATGGCAGCCCCAGAGAAGACAGTGGAGCAGGAGTTAAAGGCCAAAGCAGGAGAACATGCGGAAAATGGGCCGGTACAGGTAACGACAGCTGCAGTAGAGGAGACGGAGACTGTGGAAGCCCAGGCAGGCGCAGAAGCCCAGACAGAAGCAGAACCGACAGGCCTCTATCAGCCAGTCACCTTACTGTTTGCCGGTGACGTCTATTTCTCCAATTATGTTCAGAACGCCTACAACCGGGCCGGTGATATCAGCGGTGTACTGGATGATGGAATCCGCCAGGAGATTGCGGATGCGGATATCTTTATGGTAAACCAGGAGTTCCCATTTACAGATCGGGGAGAGAAGGTGGCGGATAAGCAGTTTAATTTCCGGGTATCGCCTAAGTGGGTATCGGCGTTAAAGGAGATGGATGTGGATCTGGTGACATTGGCCAATAATCATATTCTGGACTATGGCCAGCAGGGGCTTTTGGATAGCTGTGATACCTTGAACGAGGCGGGAATTGCCTATGTGGGAGGCGGCAGAGACCTGGATGAGGCGAAAAAACTGGTGACCATGGAGGCAGGAGGCCGAACCATCGGCTTTCTCGGAACTTCGAGAGTTTATATGGACGGAAGCTGGGCAGCAGGCGCCGGGCATCCGGGGGTATTTTCCACCTATGACCCGTCCCTGGCCATCGAAGAGATCAAAAAGGCCAGGGAGCAGTGCGATTATCTGGTGATTTATGTTCATTGGGGCATTGAGAGGAACACAGAACCGGAGAGTTACCAGAGAAGCATGGGACAGGCTTATATTGACGCCGGAGCAGACCTGGTGGTTGGTTCCCATCCTCATGTGCTGCAGCCGGTGGAAGCTTATAAGGATAAGACCATTGCTTACAGTTTGGGTAATTTTGTGTTCGGCAGCAGCATTCCCAGCACAGAACTTTTGAAGGTAGAATTGGATGGAGAAGAGGCAGAGCCAGACCAGGTGACTGTGACAGGGATTCCCTGTACTTCTTCGGATGGATATACCAGACTGCTCCGGTGATTTTTATAAAAAAATAAAAGAAAATCCTATTTCTAAATCGAGGTTGTTTTGCTATACTTAGGGTAAGAACTTCCTGTATATGACGGGAAGAATGAAAGTTAGCTGTTTGCCAATACTTTCATAGAAAATTATATATGGGGAAAGGGAGAAAACATGAATCAGGAACATACCTTGAAGCTTCTGGAATCAGAAAAAGCTAAAAAATTATTGGGTGAATTATACGGGAAAGCTGCGGTTGCAGAGAATCAGAAGCGTTATGAGGATCTGGTAGGTAAATTCGTGAAGGAATTTGGGGAGAAGGATCTGTATTTATTCAGTTCTCCAGGACGGACCGAGATCAGCGGCAACCATACCGATCACAACCATGGAAAGGTATTAGCCGGAAGCATCAACTTAGATTGTGTTGGTGTGGCTGCGGTGAATGATACGAATTTTGTCAATATCGTCAGCGAGACGTTTAACCAGTCTTTTACCATTGATTTAAACCACTTAGAGCCAAGTGATCGGATGGCAGGAACGGTGGATCTGGTAAAGGGACTGTTAAAGGGTTTTGAGAAATCCGGTTATGAAGTGGGCGGCTTTGACGCTTACGTTACCAGCAACGTGATCAGTGCTGCTGGTGTCAGCTCTTCCGCATCTTTTGAGATGCTTCTGTGTTCTATGCTGAATACCTTCTTTAATGCAGGCAAAATGGATACTGTGGCGTATGCCCATATTGGTAAATATTCCGAGAATCATTACTGGAACAAGGCATCAGGACTGTTAGATCAGATGGCTTGCGCGGTGGGAGGTCTGATCACCATTGATTTCTTAGAACCGCAGGCTCCTGTGGTGGAGAAGATTGATTTTGACTTTGCATCCCAGAACCACAGCCTGATCATTGTGAATACAGGAAAAGGTCATGCGGATTTAAGCGCGGACTATTCTTCCGTTCCAAATGAGATGAAAAAAGTAGCACAGTTCTTTGGCAAGGAGGTCTGCGCCGAGATCAAAGAGCAGGATGTGATCGATCATCTGGCAGAATTGAGAGCTTATGCAGGAGACCGTTCTGTTCTTCGTGCCCTTCATTTCTTTGAGGAGAATAAGCGGGTGGAAGCAGAGGTGAAGGCTTTGAAAGAAAACCGTTTTGGCGATTTTCTGGACGGAATCACGGCTTCCGGCAATTCCTCCTGGAAATGGCTGCAGAACTGCTACACCAACAGCAATGTCCAGGAGCAGGGCATCAGCATCGCATTGGCATTGACGGAGATGTTCATTGCAGAGAAGAAGCGCGGCGCATGCAGGATCCACGGCGGCGGTTTTGCCGGAGTGATCATGGCGATGCTGCCGAATGATCTGGTGGATGAGTATGTGGCATACATAGAAAAAGCCATGGGAGAGGGCAGTGCGTACCGGATGAGCATCCGGCCATATGGAGCGATCTGCGTGAACCAGATGTTATAAGGGGATTTAATTCCCCTGGCACCTGTATTCTTTTGGTGACATATGATAGTATTCGCGGAAAATCCGGTGGAAATAGCTGGTGTTGTCATATCCGACGGCAGCACAGATATCCGTGATCGGAAGGCGGGTGCTCTGGAGCAAAAATGCTGCCTGGTTTAAGCGTTTGATCTGCAGCAGTTCCTTGTAAGTTCTCCCCAGCAGCCGCTTGATGGCACGGCTCAGCCATGGAATTTCATATCCAAGCTGGGTTGCCAGATCAGTTAATTGCCCGTCTCTATAATTTTCATCAATAAACTTCAGAACCTGGAAAATCAACTGCTGGTCAAAGGAGGACGAAGCGGAACGGATACGGTCAGTATGGTGCATCAGATGGAGAAAAAGAAGTCCCATGGTGACCTGATTGATGCTCCGCTTATTTGGCTGGTTATTTAACAGAGTCCAGACCATATTTTCCACCAGATTCTGGATGGGCAGAATATCCGATACCTGGAAATGCAGGTAATTGCCGTACTGGTGTTCCTGCCGTAAGCAACTGATAAGGAAGTCCCTCAGAGAATTTTCCTCTTCCCCCATCATCCGGAAAGCTGTATCAAAAAATTCCGGCAGAATGATAAAATTTACCGCAATATCACGTTCTCCCGCAGGCTGGATCTCCTGAATGGCATTCTGATTGAGGAACAGTAATTCTCCGGCCTGAAGTACCACCTGATTTCCGTCAATGATATGAGTGGTCTGCCCCTGGCACATGTAGATCACTTCAACATAATTATGCCGGTGTTTTGGAAAATGTACAAATCGGGTATGAGGCCGGATGCGGATCAATTTTCCATGTTCCAGCATTTTCCCACTGTCAATGACAAGCTCTTTCTTTTCTGTATATCGTGTCGGATCGATCCCCTGTCGTCCGGATAAAATTTCCTGTTCTTCTTCTGTGATCACGCTTAAGCGGTCGAGGATCTCCCGGTTCATAATTGAAGACTCCTTTCATTTGTGAGATGTGTTCATTTTATCATGAAATTGGTGGATTCACAATTCCAAAGCGGCAGACAATTTCTGAACAATTTTCCGAATGCTTTCTGCTTGTAAAACCCGAAAAAGTATGTTATCGTAAGAAATGTACGCAGCATGCGGACATCAAAATAAGAAAATCAGAGGGGCAGTATGGTATTTATTTTAGAACTGATCGGTACGGTCGCATTTGCATTTTCCGGCTGTATGGTGGCCAATTCAAAGAAAATGGATATTTTTGGCGTGTGGGTGTTAGGAACCGTCACAGCTGTTGGAGGCGGCGCAGTCCGGGATGTATTACTCGGTATTTTCCCACCCAACATGTTTCGTCACGGTTCCTATGTGGCAGTGGCGACACTGACGGTGGCTTTGTGGCTTTTGATGGCAGCCAGAAAGGGGACTGTCAGTCGTGCGATCTTCAAAAAACTGACCTGGATCATGGATATTTCGGACTCTATCGGCCTTGGCATTTTTGCAGTGGTCGGTTCCCAGACGGCGATCAACGTCGGCTATGGCGACAACTGGTTCTTAGTGATCTTTGTCGGCGTGATGACCGGCGTGGGTGGAGGACTTCTGCGTGATGTGATGGCGAACATGACGCCGATGATCTTTTGCAAACGGATCTATGCGATCGCAGCGCTGGCAGGAAGCCTGATCTATGTAGTGACGATCCAGATTGTCCCAGAGCTGATCGCGGTGATCATCGGGACAGGAACCGTGTTTATCATCCGGACTCTGGCGAGTGCCAGAAGATGGGATCTTCCGGTATTCGTGTTAGAACAGAAAATAAAATAAAAGTGCAAATAAGGACGTAGTTTTAGGTGAACTACGTCCTTATTTTTTATACGGATATCAAGTATAATGAATGTATCATAAAAAGTAAGGAGTTCGTGCGCTGAGGCACTGACTGAAAAATCACAGGCTGATTGACAGGCAGAGATTCTGTGCTATGGCTTGTGAGGGGTGAAAACAGAAATTGCAGAGAGAAAAGGGGAAAAGCATGACAGAATATTACCTTGCGGTGGATATCGGGGCATCCAGCGGCAGACACATTCTCGGACATCTTGAGGATGGACGGATGGTGCTGGAAGAGGTCTATCGCTTTCCAAACGGGATGAAAGAAACACATGGGCATCTGTGCTGGGACACGGATGAGTTATTTTCCCATATCAAAGAGGGGATGAAGCGCTGTAAAGAGCTCGGAAAGCTGCCGGTTAGCATGGGGATCGATACCTGGGCAGTGGATTATGTATTTCTGGATCATGAGGATCGGGTGGTCGGTGATACGGTGGGATACCGGGACAACAGGACTGTGGGAATGGATACAGAGGTGTACAAGCTCATTCCGGAGGAAGAACTGTATGCAAGGACCGGGATACAGAAACAGATCTTCAACACCATCTATCAGTTTATGGCGGTGAAAAAGCAGGACCCGGATACCTTTGCAAAGGCAGAATCCATGCTGATGATTCCGGATTATTTCCATTATCGCCTGACCGGTGTGAAAAAACAGGAGTATACCAACGCTACCACGACCCAGTTAGTAAGTCCTAAGACCAACACCTGGGATAAGGAATTGATTCAGCTGCTTGGCTATCCGGAAAAGTGGTTTACGGAGCTTTCCATGCCGGGAACAGTGGTCGGCCCATTGACAGAGGAACTTGCAAATGAGGTTGGTTTCCAGTGTCAGATCGTTCTTCCTGCCACACACGATACCGGTTCTGCGGTTCTGGCAGTTCCGTCCAATGAGGACCCGACACTCTATATCAGTTCCGGAACCTGGTCACTTATGGGAACGGAGCGCAGGGAGGCAGATTGTTCTGAGGAGAGCAGAAAACGGAATTTTACCAATGAGGGTGGATACGAGTACCGCTTCCGTTATTTGAAGAATATCATGGGACTCTGGATGATCCAGTCTGTGAAGAAGGAGCTTGCAGCCCAGGGAGTGGAGTATTCGTTTGCAAAGCTGTGTGAGGAGGCGTCTGCAGAGAGAATCGAGTCACTGGTGGACTGCAATGATGCGAGATTCCTTGCTCCACAGAGCATGATTGCGGAGGTGAAGGCATACTGCAGCGAGCATGGACAGGAGGTTCCAGAGACTCCGGCACAGATCGCCGCTGTGATCTACAACAGCCTGGCCTTCTGTTATGGGGAGACCGTCAGAGAACTGGAGGAGATCACCGGCGCTTCCTACCGTCAGATCCACATCGTGGGTGGCGGTGCCAATGCAGATTATTTGAATCGCCTGACCGCCAGATACACTGGCCGGACAGTATACGCAGGGCCGACTGAGGCAACAGCTATCGGCAACCTGAGCGCCCAGATGCTTCATGCAGGATGCTATGCCGATCTTCAGGAAGCCAGAAATGGGATTTTCCATTCTTTTGAGATCAAGGAGTATCAGCCATAGGAACAGATAAGCAGCAGGAAGCGTGATCATGGAGTGGTAGAATAAGAGAAGAATAAAACACAGGAACCTATAACAATGGGAAAGGAGTCATTGAGATGGTAAGAAAAGGATTTAAGATGTTTCTCTATCCAGGGATGGCAGAAGAGTACGAAAAACGCCACAATGCTCTCTGGCCGGAGATGAAGGAGATGATCCATGAGTACGGTGGACATAATTACTCGATCTATCTGGACAAGGAGACCAATGTCCTCTATGGCTATCTGGAGGTGGAGGATGAGGCGAGATGGGCAAAATCCGCCGATACACCGATCAACCGTAAATGGTGGGACTACATGGCAGATATCATGGAGACAAATGAGGACAACAGTCCGGTATGTGTGGATTTAAGTCCGGTGTTTCATTTAGATTAATAATAGTAAAAATATATGACAGGTGAACGGAGGGTTAAGATCATGATGATCAAAGAGAGATATGAGGCAGCAAAAGAGGCATACAGAGCCATTGGCGTAGATACCGATGCAGCTCTTGAAGCACTGGCAAAGATCCCGGTGTCCATGCACTGCTGGCAGGGCGATGATGTAGCCGGTTTTGATAACCCAGGACAGTTGTCCGGCGGAATCCAGGCAACTGGCAATTATCCGGGAAAAGCCAGAAATCCAGAAGAGCTGATGGCAGATATCGACGAAGCTTTAAGCCTGATCCCGGGAAAGCACAGGATCAATCTCCATGCCAGCTACGCGATTTTCGAGGATGGCGAGTTCGTAGACCGTGATAAGATCCAGCCAAAGCATTTTGCAAAATGGGTAGAATTTGCTAAGGAAAGAGGTCTTGGCATCGACTTTAACCCGACCTGCTTCTCCCATCCAAAGGCAGAGAATGCGACACTTTCCAGCGAGGTACCCGAGATCCGTAAATTCTGGATCGACCACTGTATTGCATGTATCCGCATTTCTGAATATTTTGCAGAAGAACTGGGAAAACCGGTAACGATGAATATCTGGATTCCGGACGGATTAAAGGATGTTCCTGGTGACCGCACCGCACCGAGAGCCAGATTAAAGGATTCTTTAGACCAGATCCTGGCATGCGGTTATGACAGAGATAAAGTCCTGATCGCAGTAGAGTCCAAGGTATTTGGAATTGGTATGGAGAGCTATACCGTTGGTTCCCATGAATTTTACATGAATTATGCAGCAAAAAATGATATCCTGTGTCTGTTGGATAACGGGCATTATCATCCAACCGAAGTGGTTTCTGATAAGATTTCTTCCATGCTCTTATTCTTTGATAAGGTAGCGCTTCATGTGACAAGGCCGGTTCGCTGGGACAGTGATCATGTAGTATTATTTGACGATGAGACCAGAGAGATTGCCAAGGAGATCGTCCGTGCAGGCTCTGAGCGCGTACTGCTGGCACTGGATTTCTTTGATGCGAGCATTAACCGTATCTCTGCATGGGTAGTGGGCATGAGAAATATGCAGAAGGCTCTTCTGTACGCTCTGCTTCTTCCAAACGCAGAACTGGCGAAACTTCAGGAAGAGCGGAATTTCACCAAACTGATGATGCTTTCCGAGGAGATGAAGACCTATCCGATGGGGGATGTATGGAACTATTTCTGCGAGATCCACGGTGTTCCGGCAAAAGAGGACTGGTTCAAGGAAATCGAGAGATATGAAGCAGAAGTATTATCAAAGCGTGTGTAATCATGTATCATAAAAAATGCTATGGGGTGTCGGTGAAAACAAGCGGGCACCCTGTAGGAATGGTAAAAAGAGTAACGGCAAAGAACTGATTGCCTATAGAAAATAAAAAGGGGTCATAAGAACATGAAAGTAACAGAAGCAGCATTTGTACAGGGATTTATCCGGATGTGTGATGACGGTTTTAAACAGAACTGGCATGAGAGAAATGGCGGAAACTTAAGCTACCGCATCAAACCGGAGGAAGTAGATGAGGTAAAGGAAGAATTATGCTTTGACAAGCCATGGCAGCCGATCGGGACCAGTGTTCCGGGTCTTGCAGGCGAGTATTTCCTTGTAACCGGAAGCGGCAAATATTTCCGCAATGTGATCTTAGATCCAGCAGCCAATATCTGCATCATCCGTGTGGATGACAAGGGTGAGGAATTCCAGATCTGCTGGGGCCTGGTAAATGGTGGAAGACCAACCAGCGAGCTGCCATCCCATCTGATGAACCATGAGGTGAAAAAACAGCTCACAGACGGCAGACACAGAGTGATCTATCACGCTCACCCGACCAACACCATTGCCCTGACTTTCGTGCTTCCACTGGAGGATAAGGTATTTACAAGAGAACTCTGGGAGATGGCAACGGAGTGCCCGGTCGTATTCCCGGACGGCATCGGAGTTGTTGGCTGGATGGTACCTGGCGGAAGGGATATCGCAGTGGCAACCAGTGAACTGATGAAAAAATATGATGTAGCCATCTGGGCGCATCACGGCATGTTCTGCTCTGGTGAAGACTTCGATCTGACCTTTGGTCTGATGCATACCGTGGAGAAATCTGCGGAGATCCTGGTAAAGGTGCTGTCCATTCAGCCAAACAAGCTGCAGACCATTACACCACAGAACTTCCGTGATCTTGCAAGAGACTTTAAAGTGACATTACCAGAAGAATTTTTGTATGAGAAGTAGAAAAAAAGGGGCCAGAGTTTCCATACTCTGGCTCTTATCTTAGTCTTTCGATTGGAACAGTTTGCTTTTCCTTCACGATTCCCGAACAAAACTGGATTGCGTTGACTTTAGGATAATGATATAATGTAACTCTAGATATAGGTTGTAGAAGAGGGTATCGGAAAAGAAAAAGGAGTAAACTCGTGTCAATAAACAGAATGAATGAATCTACTTTCAATGGTTTCGATATCAGTGCGGCGGCACTGCATATCATCGCCATGACGCTTATGTTGATGGATCACCTTTGGGCTACCCTTCTTCCGGCAAAGGAGTGGCTTACCTGTGCCGGAAGAGTGGCCTTTCCCATTTTCGCCTTTATGGCAGTCGAGGGATACTTTCACACCCGGAACTTTAAAAAGTATATGCTTCGAATGCTGCTGTTTGCAGTGCTTTCGGAGGTTCCCTTTGATCTGATGTACGGTGGTACCTGGTTTTATCCGGTTCATCAAAATGTGCTCTGGACATTCCTGTTTGGTCTTTTAGGTATCCATCTGATGGAACAGGTGCGCAAGAAAGGAAAAATCTGGGCCGATCTGCTGGTGTCGGTGATTGTTGTGACAGCAGGATTGATACTGGGAACCCTTTGTATGGTCGATTACTATGGTGTCGGTGTTGTAACGGTATTTGTGTTCTATTTCTTTCATGGCCGTAAATGGTGGTGCTTTTTGGGCCAGCTAATTGCCCTGTACTGGCTGAATGTGGAAGTGCTGGGCGGTCTGATGTATCCGGTTCAGCTCCTTGGCATGGAGTTTGAGCTGTGCCAGCAGGGGCTTGCCCTTCTGGCATTGATTCCCATCTGGCTGTATCGCGGCAGACAGGGTTATCACAGCAAACCATTCCAGTACATCTGCTATGCATTTTATCCGGTCCACATGCTGTTGCTTGTGGCAGTGCTGAATTTCATCAACCGATGATAAAATTTTACATTCCCTGTTTTTTATGGCATCATAACAGGTAGTAAAAAATTCCGTTGTCAGGTACAAATGTGTGAACAGAAACCATTTATCACTGCACATAGAAAAATATCTCCGTAATATATTCGTTTTCATCACCGGAGGTAATATAGTCATTGATACAAAATTCATAAGAATCTGAAACAATCGTGAGCTGCTGGTCTTTGCAATATTCCAGCAGCTTTTTATAGGAGCGATCCACAGACAGATAGTCGCCGCAATGATAAATGCTGGCGGCTTTTCCTTTTGGCAACAGGCGGATGTTTTTTGCTTTTTTGGTCTTTTCGATGGGGATAAATGCAACACTTGCTTCCGTATATCGTTCTTCTAATATGTGTTTATAGGGGACGATCACGCCGGTCTGGAAGTAGATGGGCAAGGCATCTTTTAGTGCCTGGGAAAAGCATTTCTTTGTCGCAATGCCGATTTCCCGGAATGTCTGGGGCCGTTCGATATCTGCACAGAGAAGATATTTGGGCCGTACTTCTTTGATAGTTACTTCCTGATTCTGTTCGTGAAATGCCTTTACATGTTCCAGTTGTCGGCATCGGTGGGTGAGACGGTTCCGGACCAGCTCCAGGTGCGTGATCTGCTGGTCGATGACGGTCAATTGTTTCCGCATCGTAATCAAGGAAGTATCGATGGTATAATTTTTCATATGTTCCTGAATCTCATTCAGGGTAAATCCCATTTCTTTCATAATCAGAATAGTATCCAGATAGTCAACCTGTTTGACGGTATAATACCGGTACTTGTTGTCCGGATCTACATAGGCAGGTTTGAATAAACCGATCTTATCATAATAAATTAATGTCTGTTTTGAGATGTTCTGATAGCTGGCGAGCTCACCGATTGAAAACATATCTTTCATAAGAATTCCCCTCTTGACAATATAGTTACTATATCCTTTATTCTAGAGGTACAGCAGGAAATAAGCAAGATAGGAGTTTGATAAAATGAAGTATTTTAAAGAAAAAATGACGTATTTCCAGTTTATAAAGTATCTGGTACCTTCGGTAATGACGATGATTTTCCTGTCGTTTTACACCACCATTGATGGCTTTTTCGTATCCAAATATGCCGGATCCGATGCACTGGCAGGAATTAATATTGTAATTCCGATTACCTGTGTTACCTTCGGAATCGCTGTTATGCTGGCCACCGGCTCCGGTGCCATCATAGGTGATAAGCTGGGACGAAAGAAGGAACAGGAAGCCAATGAGATTTTTACATTTATCACAATTGTGCTTCTTATATTCGCCATTCTTTTTACCATTGCCGGTATCCTTTTCCTGGAACCTATCTGTATCTTCTTAGGAAGCAGTGAACGATTATTAGAGCATGTACTTCCCTATGCATATGTCATCTTTCTGGGAAGTGTTCCCATGTCCTTCAAACTGTTTTTTGAGTACCTCGTAAGAACCGACGGAAAGCCGAATGTGGGGATGATCATGTCCCTGACGGGATTGATTCTGAATGTTATCTTTGACTATATACTGGTAGCAGTGTTGGGACTCGGTACTCTGGGTGCGGCCTGGGGTACGACACTTTCTATCACAGTCAGCATGTTGATCGGACTTGGCTATTTTCTGAAATACAGCCACATTAAGTTCTGCAGACCGAGAATCAACTGGAAGGTTCTTTTTAAATCCTGTACCAACGGAAGCAGTGAGATGCTGACAGAGATGTCTACGGGTATCACAACCTTCTTATTTAACCTGATTATCATGCAGTACTTTGGAGAGGATGGAGTTGCAGCGGTGACGATCATTATGTACATCTACTACTTCTTCATCGCTGTCTATATGGGAATTGCAGTTGCGGCGGCACCCATTGTCAGCTACAATGTGGGTTCTGGAAATTACGAAAAAATCAAAGAAACCACAAGATATAGCTTCATCACCATTGCCATCAGTTCAGTGCTGATCCTTGCCATCGCCCTGCTATATGGAAAAGGAATCATCCACTTGTTTGTGGGTGATGGGAATGTCTTTTATTTAACATGGGATGCATTGAAATTGTTTAGTCCGGTGTTCTTATTTATCGGTTTGAATGTATTCTTATCAGGATACTTTACAGCCCTTGGAAATGGTTTTATTTCGGCATTGATTTCCTCATTGCGTTCCCTGATTCTGGTGGTTCTGTTTATATTGATTCTTCCAAAGATTCTGGGGGTATCGGGCGTCTGGATGACCATGCCCATGGCAGAGGCAGTGACGATTTTCATCGCAGTGTATCTGTACCGCGCCTATGGAAAGAACTATATAAAAGAAACGGTTCGCGGTTCATAGTGCATCCTCGCGGAGCGTCTGGAATGCAAAGCATCAACAAAATTCCGTGATGCTTATATTTAACAGCGTGAACGCAGATAAGCATTCCCCCGCTTCAAGTGCGCGGAGCACTAAGCGGCGGGTGAGGGGATGCTTATGTCAGTGGAAGCTTTCAGCTCCCACTGACAGATCGCGAAGCGACTGCGTTCATGAGCAAGTAGCGAAGCGGATTGCGAATGTCCGCCTTACTGTCCGCTTTACGCTGATATTCACGCTGTTGTTTGCTGATATATATATATAGCTGGTAATACTTATTTTCCGTATACCTCGATATGGGTCAGTGCTGGGAATGGGGATGGATCGTCAGCCTTGATCAGGTTGCTCAGTTTCAACCATGTGATTCCCTTCTTACTGATCGCGAAGGTATGTGGTTTTACACTCTTCTCCATGGAGACAGTCTCAGTGGTTCCATCGGAGAAGGTAAAGGTTGCATTGATCCACCAGTTGTCATGTGGAAAGTCTGCTCTGGTGTAGAGAACGATCTTGTCGAAGTCAACAGGGCGTCCGAATTCCAGGGTCAGTTCTGCGTCATCCTGCATGTTGATGCCCCAGGACTCATATGGCCATGCACCGTGGGAAGCGTTAGCAAGTACACCGTCGATCGCATTGCGTGCAGCAAATACGGACTCGCCTCTGGTCTCAACGTTTGCGTATGCATGAGGATAGCAGCCGTGGTCACCATGCTGGTCCATCACATTCTTTGCTAAGTTGCGGTATGCAGTTACTTCGTATTCCTCAGCGGTGCGCATGGTTACATAATGGCGCTCACCGGTGAAGCATTTTGGATTGTAAGAGATCTTTTTCTCATTGAATGGGATGGTGTATACAACCTTAGGACTGGTTAAATAAACCAGAGACTCATCCATACAGTCATCGATGCGGATCACATAGAAGGCTCCTGTGTTGCTGGTCTCAAAAACCAGAGTATCGCCTTCCTCATAAGTACCCTCAAATACCATAATTGCCTGATCCTGATCAGATGCCTGGCATTTTAATTCTCCATTTTTGTCAAAGATAGAAATCTGTAACTCAGTCATTGTGAAAATCCCCCTCTTTTAATTGTTCAATTTGTTCCTCTATGGAACGGCGCTCATCCCGCATACGGCGGAAATAAGAGCTCATTTCATCTGCCATGCCGGACAGACGGTTCAGCAGTGTGGAGAAATCCTTCAACATCATGTCATCCTTGAAATATGGATAGACAATGTCGTGGTCGATCTCGCTCCAGCCCTCCTCAAAAAGGGTTCTTCCCTGGATCTCCACATAATATCCGCGATATTTGATGATATAGTGGAGTGAGCGGTAGATACCGTCGGATTTGATATCAATCAGGGTATCATCATAGATCCGGGTGTCCCCATTTCTTCGGTAGACCTTTGGACGCTCTGCAATATAAAAATGCTCCGGGTCATCATCAAAATCGGCGATACGGTCTGCTACATACAGCCTCGGATCATTCTCAAATACAGAAGTGATGTAGCGGTGGAAATAGATCCAGTCTTCCCGGTAGAGGAAAAAGACGCGGATGCCGATCAGATCCGTCATATATTTGTGATAGTTGTACCGGTCAATATCTGCAAAACGTTCAGGCTCTTCACTGCGCTTGCGTATGATCTTTTCCAGAAGGTGCTCCGGGTCCTTGGTGCGGTAGCGGTAAGAGTGGATGCCGGCTTTTTCAATATCATAAAGGTAGGCATCGACAAATTCTTTGCCAAGATCTCTCAGATGATCCTCAATCGAGACATAAGAATCATAGATTGCACAAAGCTCTTCCCAGGAAATGCCGCAGGCACGAAATTCCTTCGGGTCGATATAATGTTCTTTCAAAAAAGTCTCCTGATCAAGCATATAGAGTCCTCCTGTCCTGTTGTCATACAACCGTTAGTATAACTGATTTGAAGTCAGAACACAAGGTAGAAAACAGAACTGTCAAAAAAATAACAAAGATGAAATAGGTGGAGCAAATGACACGATTGACAAAGCAAGAGAAATCCTGTACAAATAAAACAGTTACGAATATATTAGAAAAGAGATGAAAATGAAACAGAAGAAAACAGTTATTATCAATGATATATCTGGTTTTGGGAGATGCTCTGTGACGGTAGCGCTTCCGATCATTTCAAAATTAAAGGTGCAGTGCTGTGTGGTCCCGACGGCGATCCTATCCAATCACACCGGGTATCCGACGTATTATTTTGACGATTATACGGAACGGATGGAGCCTTATATGGAACAGTGGAAGAAGCTGCATCTGGAATTTGACGGGATCGAGACCGGATTTTTAGGTTCGGCAAGGCAGATTGAGATCGTCAGCCGGTTCATCCGGGATTTTAAGGGAGAAAAGACACTGGTGGTCGTGGATCCGATCATGGGAGATCATGGAAAGACATATGCGACGTACACGCCGGATATGTGTCAGGAGATGAAAAAACTGGTGAAGCTGGCAGATATCGTTACACCGAATATGACGGAAGCCTGTATTCTGACGGATACGGATTATCATGAGGCACACTGGAAGATGAAGGATATCTGTGCAGTAGCGGAGAAGCTGGCAGAAGAGGGACCGCAAAAGGTGGTCATCACCGGAATTCCGCAGGGTGAGTACATCGCCAATTACTGTTACGAAAAGACCACAGATGGAGGCAAAGGGCATCTGTTAAGAACCATGAAGGTAGGCACACAGCGGTGCGGCACCGGTGATATTTTTTCTGCCATTATCACGGCTGATGCAGTCAACGGAGTTCCATTTGAAACTTCAGTACGCAAGGCATCCCGCTTTATCAAGGCATGTATTTTAAAATCAATGGAGATGGAGATCCCTCTGACGGATGGAGTCTGCTTTGAGGAGATCCTAGACCGTTTAAAGTGATGCAAGCTGCAGGACGGATTCGGTGTATTCTGTGGGGCTCATGCCTGTGATCTTTTTAAATTGTCTGGAAAAATAGTGAATCGATGAGTAGCCAAGCTGGTCTGCGATCTGGGAGAAGGTAAACTGCCGGGTCCGGATCAGCTCTTTTGCTTTCTCGATCTTGAGACGGTTGAAGAATTCCATTGCACCGCACTGGCCATGCTTGTGAAACATTTTTTTCAGCTGTGCCTCGCTGATCAGATTGTCCTTGCAGATCTGATCCGTGGTCAGATGGGAGGCGATATTCTGATGGAAATAAGCAAGGATCGTCTCGTAGAGGGCTTCGGATTTGTCAAACAACGGTTCAAATTCCCTGGTAGAGGTGGTCTGATTCTCAGCAGAGCGCATCAGAAGGATCAAAAACTGTTCCAGATAGGAGGCGATCATCTGAAGGGAACCGGGCAAGATCTCGTCTTTTAAGAGCAGCTGGTTCTGATAGGGATTGTCAAGGGGAGAAGCAAAGCTGTTTCGCGCTTCTGCTAACAGATTCGCCAGGATCCGTTTCTGCGACTGCGTGATGGAGGCAATCCGGTCATGGAAGAATTCCATGGAGGGGCTTTTACAGGAAAAGGAGATGACGATCAGATTGGGTGCAACGATGCCGTTGGCCTCCACGTTATGAAATTCATTTGGCTTGTGGAAGATCACCTGGCCCTGATGGAGTGTGAGCTTCTGATCCTGGGAGGTGACTAACACCTCGCCCTTGTCCACGTAGAGAAATTCCCAGAAATCATGGGACTCTCCGGTAAAATGAAAATTGCTCATATATTCAAAATAGTGGATGCTGTATATGCGGTCGATCGAGAAAATCTGCGGCAGGCAGATGCTTGTATAGTCCACGGGATACCTCCTCTTTTTGTCCAAATGTATCTGATATTTACTATACAGGAAATTGGTGAAAAAGAAAAGACTGAAAAGATAAAAATAGATTCGGATTGTGCAAATATGGAATCGAAAAAATATACTAGAATAGAGGTATCAGTTCAGGAGACGAACATCGTATACGAGGGGCAAATAACAAAATGGAAAGAATCCTTAGGATTCAGAAAGGTGGAGCAAAAATGAGCAAGAAACCAGTGTTAGTGGTAATGGCAGCAGGAATGGGAAGCCGTTATGGCGGTCTGAAGCAGATCGATCCAGTTGATGAGTACGGCAACATCATCATGGATTTTTCTATCTATGATGCAGTTGAGGCTGGATTTGAGAAGGTTGTTTTTATCATCAAGAAAGCCATTGAGAAGGAGTTCATGGAGCATATCGGAAAACGCATGGAGAAGCATGTCCAGGTAGAGTACGTGTTCCAGGAGTTAGACAAGATCCCGGCTGGCTTCCAGATTCCGGAAGACCGTGTAAAACCATGGGGAACCGGACATGCCATCCTGTGCTGCAAGGACGTGGTTGACGGACCATTTGCTGTTGTAAACGCAGATGACTATTACGGTAAGAGCGCATTTAAGGAGATCTATAACCAGCTGGTAGCGAAAGCGGATGATGACAAATACCAGTACACCATGGTTGGATATCAGTTATATAACACTCTGACAGAGAACGGTCATGTGGCAAGAGGTGTCTGCAGCATTTCTCCAGAAGGCAAGTTAGTAGATATCGAGGAGCGCACAAGAATTGAGAAGAAGGGCGATGGAGCTGCATTTACAGAGGATGACGGCGCAACCTGGACAAGCCTGGGCGAGGATACTATCGTTTCCATGAATATGTGGGGCTTCACGGAGAGCATTTTAGGAGAACTGGATCAGAGATTTGCAGCATTTTTGGAGAAGGGTCTGAAGGAGAATCCATTAAAATGTGAGTACTTCCTTCCGTTTGTTGTAGATGAGCTGCTCAAGGAGAACAAAGCAGAGGTTACCGTATTAAAGAGCGTGGACCGCTGGTACGGAGTTACTTATAAAGAAGATAAACAGATGGTAGTGGATGCGATCCGCCGTCTGAAAGACCAGGGACTTTACCCGGAGAAAGTTTGGGAGGATTAATCATGGGAGCAGATAGATGTCAGAAGATTGAGGAAGCACTGCAGGCATTTGCACTGGATGGTGCTGTGAAAGCATATGAGCGTTACGGCAGCGGACATATCAATGATACCTTCCGCGTGACCTGTGAAAGGGATGGAAAAGAGATTCATTACATCCTTCAGAGAATGAATACCGAAGTATTTAAGGATCCGGTTTCCCTGATGAAGAATATTATCGGTGTTACCTCCTTTATGCGCAAGAAGATCATCGAGCAGGGCGGAGATCCGGAGAGAGAAACTCTGAACCTGGTTCCAACTAAAGATGGCAAGTTATACTTTGTTGACAGCAGCAACAGCTACTGGAGAGTATATCTGTTCATCGAGGATACTGCATGTTACGATCTGGTAGAAAAACCAGAGGATTTTTATAACAGCGGTAAGGCATTCGGTCATTTCCAGCGCCTTCTGTCTGAGTATCCGGCAAAAGAACTGACAGAGACGATCCAGAACTTCCACAATACACCAGTGCGTTTTGAGACATTCCAGAAAGCAGTGGAAGAGGATATCTGCGGAAGAAGAAAAGACGTAGAAAAAGAGATCCAGTTTGTACGCGATCGTGCAGGCGAGATGGGCAAGGCGATGGATATGCTGGCTGAGGGCCGTCTGCCTCTGCGCGTAACCCATAACGATACCAAGTTAAACAACATCATGTTTGACAAGAAGAGCGGAGATGCTCTGTGTATCATCGATTTAGATACCATTATGCCGGGACTTTCCATCTTTGATTTCGGTGATTCTATTCGTTTTGGTGCGAATACTGGAGCAGAGGATGAGCCGGATCTGAGCAAGGTTTCCCTGTCCTTAGAGCTGTTTGAGCTGTACACCAAGGGATTCTTAGAGGGATGCCAGGGCAGTCTGACCAAAGAGGAAGTGGATATGCTTCCGATGGGAGCTAAGCTCATGACCTTAGAGTGTGGTATGCGTTTCCTGACCGACTATCTTCAGGGAGATGTATACTTCCATACTACATATCCGGAGCACAACCTGGTCCGCTGCCATACCCAGTTCGAGATGGTAGCAGACATGGAGAGAAAATGGGCTCAGATGGAAGAAATTGTTAAACGCCAGGCAGAAAACATCAGATAAAAACTGAACAGGACGAATTTTTTACAAAGCACTTTCCAGATCACAATGGAAGGTGCTTTCTTTTTCCAAACCTTCTGACCTTTTGACCACGGTATCATCTCATGCTATAATGAGAGCAGCAGGGTTAGGGGGGAACAGACCGAAGAATGGGGGACAGTATATGTATACGATTATCGTAGTAGACGATGAGGAAGAGCTCCGTCATGCCATCATCAAGCGTGTGGAGTGGGAGAAGATTGGATTTGAGGTAGTAGGGGAAGCTGGGAATGGCATTGACGCTCTGGAATTAGTAGAACAATTAGAACCGGATCTTCTGTTGACCGATATCCGTATGCCGTTCATGTCTGGTATTGAGCTGGCAAGGCAGGTGCGGGAGGTGCGCCCAGCTACCCAGATCGCGTTTCTGAGTGGGTATGATGATTTTGCCTATGCCCAGCAGGCTATCCAGTATAACATCATCAGTTATCTTTTGAAGCCTATTTCCATGACGGATTTAACAGCAGAATTGTTGGAGATCCGGAAAAAACTGGATCATTTGTTTGAAGAACTGCAGGCAAAGCAGAAAGAACAGACCAATCTCAATGATTTTGTTACTACGCTGCTTTTAGACCATTATCAGCCGGGAAGCAGTGAAGAACGGGAGAAACGGCTGTGGAGACGGGCAGAGTCCTGTGGACTGGTAAAAAGCCGGGGAATCCAGGAGGAGAAGCCGTCCTATGTGGTGCTCACTACCATGCTTTTGGATACCCAGGGAAACAATATTACGATTCGGGAAAATGTCCATGCAGTGGATACCATTGCCAGGAAATATCTTCCGGGAATCCATTTCTATTCCAACCGGAAGCTGGTTTCCCTTTTGACGGCCAGACGTTCCCAGTTTGATAAATATCTTCATATTCTGGTGGGGGACGTGACTCAGAGCTTCGAACGTATTCTGGGATGCCGGGTACTTATGGGAGTCAGCCGTGCAGTAGAGACGCTGTGTGGCTGTCATGAGGCATATCAGGAAGCCATGGAGGCCATTTCTTATTCTGATGGCGGGAAAATGGGGGTCCATTACATTGCGGATGAGGAGCGGTTTTTCCGTTCCATGGATATGGAGTATTTACTCCAGATGGTCAGCCAGGTGGAAGGACTGTTAAAGGGTGGAGAAGCAGAAGAACTGAAGAAGACTTTAAACCAGGTATTTGAAGGAATCCGGACCCGTGGGGCGTCCCAGACCATGGTACGTTACCTGATGATGCAGCTGTTTTCTGCCACCTGCCAGACCATATACCTGTCAGGTGACGGGGAAGAATTAAACCTGTTGCAGGAGGAGTCCTACGCCCGTCAGATGCTGGGATTTAACGGGACTGTCTATGAGGCGCGGGATCGGGTGATACGGTTCTGTCTGGAGGCTCAGGAGCTGATTGCTTCCCAGAGAAAGAAAGGCAGCCAGACCTTGTGTGAGCAGGCAGTGGCCATCATTGATTCCCAGTACGCAGACCCGGATTTGTCTCTGGTAGAGGTCAGCAGCCGGATCAATGTGAGTCCTAACTATCTGAGCACATTAATTAAAAAATATAAAGGAAAAACATTTACAGACCTGTTGACCATCCGCCGGATGGAAGCGGCCAAGGGCTTTCTGCTGTGTACGCCTATGAAGATCCGGGAAATTTCTGAGAAATGCGGTTACAGCGATCAGCACTATTTCAGCTACTGTTTCAAAAAATACATGGGGATTTCCCCCAATGCCCTGAGGCAGAAGCCCCAGGAGACGGAACATTCAAAGGGAGGGGTATAAGGCGGCATGAAGCAAAAACAAAGGGGGATATCGCTGCCGGCGGTGATGACGGGCCTGGTGAGCGCGATCGTTGCAGCAGTTCTGGGTCTGGCGCTTCTGGTCTTTATGTCGGTCTACATCCGTACAACGGTACAGATGGCCATGACCAACAGCCAGCAGTCGGTGGTTCAGGTGGCCAATACCGTGGAGGATTACGTGGAAGATATGAAGCAGGTGATGAATTCCATTTCTGCTTCTTATAAAAAACCGTTGGAGGAGCGGAAAAGCACCATTGATACGATCATGAAGCTGCGTTCTTATGTAGTGGCGGTTTACTGTTATGATGAACGGGGAATGTTGCTGGAGGATTGGACGGGAAGTGTCCCTATGAAAATGCGTCCCATGCGGAACCTTTCGATTGAGGAAAAGGATTGGAAGAGCGATGAAACCATCCATATTTCAAAGCCTCACGTAGAAAGCATGCTGGAAAATTATTACCCATGGGTGGTTTCCATGATGCAGTATGTGGACAATCATGATGGACAGAAGCGTCTGGTTGTCATGGATATCCGTTTTTCGAAAATTGCCCGGTATGTGGGAAATGTGGGAATTGGCCAGCACGGTTACTGCTTTATCACCAATGAAAATGGGGACATTGTATACCATCCGCAGCAGCAGCTGCTGTACACAGGGTTAAAATCGGAGGATACCGGATGGTTTTCTTCCCTGGAGGATGGTGTGTTCCACCGGGGAGACCAGATTTATGCCATTCAGACCGACGAAAATACAGGCTGGCGCATCGTTGGTGTCAGCTATTTGGATGAGGTGGTCAATCAACAGGTGCAGACTGCAGTGCGGATTCTGACCATGCTTCTGGCAGCTGTCCTTTTCACGGCAGTGGTCAGCAGTATCCTGTTATCCAGAGTGGTTTCCAGGCCAATTCATGGACTGGTGAAGGCAATGCAGGATTTTGAAAAGAACGCAGAGGCATTTTCTTATACTCCGGAAGGCGGAACCAAAGAGGTCGTGGAATTAAGCCAGTCCTTTGAACATATGGTAGGGCAGATCCAGGAGCTGATGAGCCAGGTCCGCAATGAGGAGATTACCTTGAGAAAGACCGAGTTAAAGGCTCTCCAGGCCCAGATCAATCCCCATTTCTTATATAATACCCTGGATGCCATCGGCTGGATGTGCGAGGAAGAACGGAGTAAAGAGGCTGTGGAGATGGTCAATGCATTAGCCAGGCTGTTCCGCATCAGCATCAGCCGCGGACATGAACTGATCCCCATTGAAAAAGAGGTAGAACATGCCAGAAGCTATCTGAAGATCCAGAAATTTCGATATAAGGATCAGTTTGAGTATGAATTTCAGGTGGATGAAAGCTGTCTTGGTTATTATTGCAATAAGATCACCCTTCAGCCGATCATTGAAAATGCCATTTACCATGGCATTGACCGGATGGTAGATCAGGGATTCATCACGATCCGGATCTTTCCGGATGGAGAAGATATTGTATTCCAGGTGGAGGACAATGGTATCGGCATGACGGAGGAACAGTGCAGCCAGTTCTTAAAGCAGGAAGGCAGCGACCGGCAGGGGCTTGGCGGAATCGGGATCAAAAATGTCAATGACCGGATCAAAATCTATTTTGGAGAAAAGTATGGAATATCCATTGAAAGTGAGCTGGATGAGGGAACCTGTGTGACCATCCGGATGCCGAAGGTAAAGGGGGATGAAGTGTAAACATGAAGAAATGGGAACATAGAAGGACAGGAGGATGGCAGGTGGCAGCACTGGCAGCTGTGATCCTTCTGATCAGCAGCGGCTGTGCTTCTTCCCAGACAGCCACGGGAAAGAAGCACTCCATAGCCCTGGTAACCAAATCTACCACTTCGGCTTTCTGGCATTCTGTAAAGGCCGGAGCAGGAGCAGCAGCGGCAGAGTATAACCTTGATTTTACCTTTGAGGGTCCGGAAAAAGAGGAGGACTATGAGACACAGAACCGGATGATCCGGGAGGCCGTTGAACGTGGAGCAGAAGCTCTGGTGATCTCAGCAGTAGATTATAATGCCAACGCGGAGGCAGTGGATCAGGCGGCGAAAAAAGGATTACAGATCGTAGTCATTGACAGTGATGTGAATTCTTCGGGGGTGGTAAGCCGGATCGGGACCAATAATGATGCGGCAGGGGAGATGGCAGCCCGGGCCCTGTTAGATGGAGAGGAAGAAGTGCTTCATGTAGGGATTGTAAATTATGATGTGAATTCTGCTAATGGACAGCAGCGTGAGGAAGGATTTCGAAGAGTGATCCAGGAGAGTCCGAGAGTTGCGGATATTACTACCATTAATGTAATCTCGACAACAGAAGATGCCCGTATTGGAACAGAAAAACTATTAAAAGAGCACCCGGAGATTAATGCGATTGTTACCTTTAATGAGTGGACCAGCCTGGGCGTTGGATGGGCGATACGCGGACAGGGTCTGGCAGACGCAACCAGAGTCGTGGCCTTTGACAGCAATGTGGTCAATGTGGGAATGCTGGAGACAGGAGAAGTGGATGCCCTGATCGTCCAGAATCCGTATGCCATGGGCTATCTGGGGGTAGAAGCGGCCTACCGGCTGTTAAATGGGCAGAAGGTGACGGCAGTTACGGATACAGATACTGTAGTGGTGACAAGAGAGAATATGTATGATGAAGCGTGCCAGCGGATCCTGTTTACATTTGAAGAATAATTGTAACTAGGAAGAAACTGAATAGTTACGAATAATTGGAAAAGAAAAGGATATGGCGTCGGACCATGTTAAAAAATTGTCGATAATCAATAAAAAAGTCAAAAATGAAACAGAGAAACTGTACAAAATAATAGGAAATTGAACCTTGTCCGTACAATTTTGTAAAGATTTTTTGTCATAATTTTCCTATAATAAGGATCGTAAACAGGAATGCGGGGAAGGTACCCCGATTCTTAAATGATATGTATTCAGGAGGGAAATACTATGAAAAAATCATTAGCACTTGTGTTAGCAGGAACCATGGCATTTGGTCTGACCGCATGTGGAGGTGGAAAAACTTCCACACCATCGACAACTGCAGCAGCGGCAGCAACTGAGGCAGCAGCAGTCAGTGAAGCAGCAACCGAAGCGGCTAAGGCTGAGGCAGCAGACTTAAATGTTGGTGTTTTCTACTATACATACAGCGATACTTATATTGCAAGCGTTCGTACCGCATTAGACAAAGCATTAGGCGACGCTGGTATCTCTTATCAGGATTATGATGGCAACAGCAATCAGACTACACAGAATGAGCAGATCGATACCGCAATCAGCCAGGGTGCTAACCTGCTGATCGTTAACATCGTTACTTCCGGTTCTGTAGATGCTTCCCAGGCGATCGTTGACAAGGCAAGCGCAGCAGGAATCCCGGTTATCTTCTTCAACCGTGCAGTTGAGTCTGACGAGGATGAGGGTAAAGTACTTGGAAGCTATGACAAGTGTGCATTCGTTGGTACCGATGCTCCAGAAGCAGGCCATATGCAGGGTAAACTGATCGGTGACTATCTGGTTGAGAATTTTGATAAAGTTGACTTAAACGGCGATGGCAAGATCAGCTACGCGATGTTCATGGGTCAGTTAGGTAACGTAGAGGCAATCTATCGTACCCAGTACGGTGTGGAAGATGCCAATGCAGTATTAAAAGAAGCTGGAAAACCAGAATTAGAGTACTTTGATGCTTCTAACACTGACTGCTATCAGGTTGACCAGGATGGTAACTGGAGCGCAACTGCAGCTAACAACTACATGAACACCAACTTAGCACAGTACAGCGAGGCAAACGGCAACATGATCGAGCTGGTTATCTGTAACAATGATGGTATGGCTGAGGGTGCAATCTCTGCTCTGAATGATAAAGGCTATAACTTAGGAACTGCTGACTGCGTAACGATCCCGGTATTTGGTGTTGACGCAACAGACGCAGCAAAACAGCTGATCAAAGATGGCAAGATGACTGGAACCATCAAACAGGATGCAGAAGGCATGGCAAACGGAATCGCTTATCTGACCAAGAACGTAGCAGAAGGCAAGGATCTGATGGCTGATACCAGTGATTTCAATATCTCTGAAAAAGTTGCTAACAAGATCTATATCCCATATGCAGCATACACAGGAGAAGAATAAGGATTAAAGACCTTTTAGAACTGAAAAAGGGCGGCTGCCGTTATGCGGCTACCGTCCTTTTTACATAAGTTTGACTTGAATCGAAAAACGGGAATGGATAGGAGGACACAGATGGAGCATGATGTTTTGCTGCAGATGACAGATATCTGTAAGGAATTCCCAGGTGTAAAGGCACTGGATCATGTTTCCCTGACCGTAAGACGTGGAACTGTTCACGCATTGATGGGAGAGAATGGTGCAGGAAAGTCCACCCTGATGAAATGCCTGTTTGGTATTTATTCCAAGGACAGCGGCACGATCACTCTGGAAGGAAAAGAAGTTAGTTTTAAAAATTCAAAAGAAGCCCTGGAAAATGGTGTGGCTATGGTACATCAGGAGTTGAACCAGGCATTGAAACGCAATGTTATGGATAACATCTGGCTTGGGCGTTATCCGATGATCGGCGGTATCATGGTAGATGAGAAGAAAATGTACGATGATACGAAGGCAATTTTTGAACAGTTGGGAATTGATGTGGATCCGAAACGGATTATGAGTACCATGCCTGTCTCCCAGAGACAGATGGCGGAGATAGCCAAGGCAGTTTCCTTTAATTCCAAGATCATCGTATTTGATGAGCCTACGTCTTCTCTGACAGAGCAGGAAGTTGAGCATTTATTCCGTATCATCAACATGTTAAGGGATAAGGGCTGTGGTATCATCTATATTTCCCATAAGATGGCAGAGATCCTGCGGATCGCAGACGATGTTACTGTCATGCGAGATGGTACCTGGGTAGCGACCGAGCCGGCAAGTGAACTGACCACAGAAAAAATCATCAAACTGATGGTTGGCCGTGAACTGAATAACCAGTTCCCGCCAAAGACCAATAAGCCTGGCGAAGTGGTATTAGAGGTTGAACATCTGACTGCACAGTATTCCTTGCTGAATGATGTTTCCTTTAAGGTAAGAGAAGGCGAGATTGTAGGTCTGGCTGGACTGGATGGCAGCGGCCGAACAGAGACATTGGAAAATATTTTTGGTATCGCAACGAGAAAGGACGGTACCATTAAATATAAAGGGAAACAGGTACTGAACCGGAATGCACGTGAGTCCATCAAGAATGGCTTTGCGATGTTGACTGAGGAACGGAGAGCTACGGGTATTTTTGGAATCCAGGACATCAAGGAGAATACGGTAATTTCCAGTTTGAAGAAGCATTTAAAAGCAGGCGTGTATCTGGATGAGAAATCGATGCGTAAGGACACCCAGTGGTCCATCGATGCCATGCATACAAAGACCCCTAGCCAGAGCACAAAGATCCGTTCTCTTTCCGGAGGTAACCAGCAGAAGGTTATTTTAGGCCGCTGGCTTTTGACAGAGCCAGAGGTACTGCTTCTGGATGAGCCTACCAGAGGTATCGACGTAGGAGCTAAGTATGAGATCTATCAGTTGATCATCGACCTGGCCAATAAGGGAAAAGTAGTTTTGGTGGTATCTTCCGAGATGCCTGAGCTCCTTGGTCTGTGTGACCGTATCCTGGTAATGTCCGGCGGTCGTCTGGCAGGCGAAGTAGATGCGAAAAATACAACACAGGAAGAGATTATGGCTCTTGCTGCAAAATATGTATAAGGAGGCTTACACAGTATGAACGTGATTGCCAATGTAAAACAAAAATATGCCAGCTATCAGAGTCTGGATGCTAAAGATAAAAAGACCTTCTGGAAAGAAGCGCTGATCAATAATGCACTCTACATCCTGTTAGTGATTGCGATCATTTACACCTACACTCAGAACCACCGGTTCCTGGCGCCGTCATCTATCGTTAATATCATCAGCCTTTCCGCAGCAAACCTGCCAATCGCCTGTGGTATTGCCGGATGTATCGTATTAACTGGTACAGACCTTTCAGCAGGTCGTGTGGTTGGTCTGACTGCATGTATTTCTGCTTCCCTGTTACAGGCGGTGACTTACTCCACAAAGATGTTCCCGAATCTTCCGGTTCTTCCGATTCCGGTCGTGATTCTGGCAGTTGTTCTGGTAGGCGGTATCGTTGGATGGGTCAACGGTTTCTTCGTTGCTAAATTCCAGCTGCATCCATTTATTGTAACCCTGGCAACGCAGCTGATCGTATACGGTTCTTTGCTGATGTACATCATGATCAATGGCAATAACGGACAGCCGCTGTCTGGTCTTGATGATTCTTTCAAGAACTTTGTAACAGGAAGCTTTTTAACCTTTGGTGAAGGAACTTCCAAGGTTACCGTTCCATGGTATGTGCTGTATGCAGCCATCATCGTTGCCCTGATGTGGTTCATCTGGAACAAGACCACTTTCGGTAAAAATATGTTTGCCGTAGGTTCTAACCCGGAAGCAGCCAATGTATCTGGCGTGAATGTTATGAAAACTACCATTATGGTACATACCTTAGCAGGTATGATGTATGGTATTACCGGATTTATCGAGTCTGCACGTATTGGTTCCAATACAGCTAATACAGGTCTGAACTATGAGTGTGATGCCATTGCAGCCTGTGTAATCGGTGGTGTCTCCTTCGTAGGTGGTACTGGTAAGATCAGCGGCGTGGTTATGGGTGTATTCTTACTGCGAATTATCTTCGTCGCACTGAACTTTTTATCCATCAACGCCAACTTACAGTACATCATCAAAGGTCTGATCATTCTGGTTGCATGTGCTATTGATATGAGAAAGTACCTGGTTCGTAAATAAAATAGAAAGTCATAGAAGTGGCTTCTGAAAAGATCCAGCCATGACGCAAAAGAGATTTATGATAGTTCCTGCTCTGCAAGAACAGAAATTTCCCTATGCGTCATGGCTGTTTCGTGCTATACTGATTCTATCGGCTGAACGAGATAGAAAATTAGAATAGATAAGAACGTGGGAAAGCACTGCGGGAGAGGAATCAACATGGAAGAAGAAAAAAAGGAATTACCAAAGAAACGATGGTTTGGCCGTGGAATTTATGGAAGTAAGGACGTACCGATCCGGATCTTGGATGGTCTGATCGCTTTTTTGATCGTATTGACAGTTGCGCTGACTGCGGTTTTTGCCATCAATGGAGGTTATGTCGTCAGCTTTGATACGGATGGCGGGGAAGCAATCGAGTCACAGAAACTCCGTCATGGCAGCTTTGTGGAAGACCCTGGAACTCCGATGAAGGCCGGATATGAGTTTGAAGGCTGGTTTTACGGACCAGATCTGGAAAATCCATGGTATTTTGATATTAATAAGGTGTCGGAGGATGTGACACTGACTGCCAGATGGACTCCGGCGAAAGTTACGGTACGGTTTGATCTGGATGGAGGCATCTGGTCAGAGACAGATCAGGAGAAGATGAGTGCAGGAACAGCTGCCGGTGCAGATTCCCTGGAAGTGACCTTTGGAGAGAATTACGGTGTACTGCCGGTTCCTGTAAAAGAAGGAGCGGTGTTTGACGGCTGGAGGTACAGTGGCCAGAACATCACAGAGGATACGAAAGTAACGGTCAATGGAGAACATCTGTTGACGGCACAGTGGAAATAGGAGGGAGACCATGATACCTGACGAAAAAGTGAAACTGACTTCCATGTCTCCGGCGGCGGGATGTGCGGCAAAAATCGGTCCCGGCACACTGGCGGGGATTTTGCAGGGTTTGCCTGGATTTGAGGACCCGAACCTGCTGGTGGGGATTGAAACCTCGGATGACGGGGCTGTCTATCAGATTTCAGAGGACACAGCTCTGATCCAGACGTTGGATTTCTTCCCGCCTATGGTGGATGACCCCTATGTGTTTGGACAGGTGGCGGCAGCCAATGCTCTGAGCGATATTTATGCCATGGGAGGAGAACCCAAGGTGGCTTTAAATATCGTGGCCTGGCCTAATTGTGTGAATCCAAAGTTTTTAGGAGAGATTTTAAAAGGTGGTGCCGATAAAGTAAAGGAAGCAGGGGCAGTTCTGGCAGGTGGTCATTCCATCCAGGATGATGTGCCAAAATATGGCTTAAGTGTGACTGGCCTGGTGCATCCAGACAAGGTATACAAAAATTGTGGGGCAGAGCCTGGAGATGTGCTGGTGTTAAGTAAGCCTCTGGGAACCGGGATTGTCAACACAGCAGTGAAGGCGGAGATGGCTTCGGAGGAAGCAGAGGCAGAAGTGATCCGTGTCATGACAACACTAAATAAGAAGGCGAAAGAAATTTTGGAGGAATTTCCGGTTCACGCCTGTACGGATGTGACAGGATTTGGTCTGGCGGGCCACGCCATGGAGATGGCGGAAGGAAGCCAGGCAGAGATTGTGATCCACGTGGATCAGTTGAAGGTTCAGATAGCGGCTTTGGAGTATGCCCGTATGGGGCTGGTTCCAGAAGGGGCATACCGGAACCGGCAATACACAGAAGACCGGATGCAGATCGATCCGGCGGTGACGGAAGAGAAACAGGATATCGTCTTTGATCCGCAGACATCCGGTGGATTGCTCTTTGCAGTAACCCCGGAAACGGCTGATGGGATCTTAAAGAAAGCGGAAGAAGCAGGTGTGGCAGAAGACTGGGCTATAGTTGGAGAAGTAAGGGCAGCAGGTGGAAAATCACAGGATTCCAGAGATGGAGACGGTGAAAACGGACAGCAGGAGAACAGAGCCGGATTGCCTTCTGTTGTGAGAGTGAGGTTAGAGCCATGATCTATTTAGACAGTGCGGCAACCTCTTATCATAAACCGGACGGGGTAGCCAGGGCAGTGGCGGAAGCCATTTCCCATATGGGCAATCCGGGACGAGGAGCCCATGAGGCTTCTTTAGATGCATCCCGTGTGGTTTATGGCACCAGAGAAAAAATGGCAGAACTGTTTGGCGCGGAGGAGGCCAGCCAGATCGTATTTACCGCTAATTCCACAGAAAGTTTAAATATTGCCATTCAGGGACTGGCAGATCCAGGCGATCATGTGATCACCACTGTGATGGAGCATAATTCCGTGCTCCGTCCTTTATATCTGTGCCAGCAGCGGGGAGTGTCTTTAACGATACTTCCCTTTTCAGCGGCCGGAACGGTAACGCCGGAAGCAATCGAAGCAGTCATCCGTTCGAACACGCGCATGATTGTCTGTACCCACGGCTCCAATCTGACTGGAGATCTCAATGGTCTGGAGGCTATTGGCCGTGTATGCAAAAAACATCACCTGTTATTTGTGGTAGACGCTTCTCAGACAGCCGGTGTCTTTCCAATCCAGATGGATTCCATGAACATTGATGTACTATGCTTTACCGGGCATAAAAGCCTGATGGGTCCCCAGGGAACCGGAGGTATGTGTGTGAGAAAAGGAGTCCGAATCCGGCCACTTCTGGTGGGCGGCAGTGGGATTGACAGCTATTCGAAGATCCATCCACAGGTGATGCCAACCGCCTTAGAGGCAGGAACTTTAAATGCCCATGGAATTGCCGGACTTTCGGCAGCTCTGGATTTTATTAAGAAAGTGACACCAGATGTCATTCGACAAAGAGAAGAAGAGTTGACCAGGCGGTTTGTCAGCCAGATTAAATCTATTCCCGGTGTGAAGCTGTATGGCAATTATGAACAGTTTCCAAGAGCGCCGATTCTTTCCTTAAATATCCTGGATTATGATTCGGGAGAAATTGCAGATGCGCTGGCCCAGGATTATGGAATTATGACCAGGGCGGGCGCCCACTGTGCACCGCTGATGCATGAGGCTCTTGGTACGAAAAGTCAGGGAACTGTGCGGTTCAGCTTTTCCTATTTTAATACGGAAGAGGAGATTGACCAGGCGGCAAACGCCATAAGAGAACTGGCGGAGGAAGCGACATGAGAAACAAAGAAAACCGTCTGGTGATTACGTTTCATTCCACAACAGAGGCTATGGAAGCAGAAAAACGCTTAAAGGAGCTTGGAGTCCCTGGAAGACTGATTCCCATACCAAGGCAGTTAAGCGCCGGATGTGGTCTGGCATGGAGTGCACCGGAGAGGGAACGGGAGAATGTGATACAATCGGTTGGACTGATGCAGCTGTCATTTGAAAAAATGGCAGTTGTTCAGATATAATACTGGTGACGTTTTTCGTTACCCAATTTCATACAAGGAGGAAGCATATGGAAAGCAACAAAGGCGTGTTGGAAAAGTGGTTCCATCTGAAGGAGAACCACACAGACGCAAAAACTGAGGTGATCGCCGGAATTACCACGTTTATGACGATGGCATACATTCTGGCTGTGAACCCTAACGTGTTAGGCGCATCAGGAATGGATGGCGGCGCGGTATTTACAGCGACGGCGCTGGCGGCCATGGTAGGTACCCTGATGATGGCACTGTTTGCCAATTATCCATTTGTCCTGGCACCTGGAATGGGATTGAACGCATATTTTGCGTATACGGTTGTCCTGCAGATGGGTTATAGCTGGGAAATGGCTCTGGCAGCAGTATTTGTAGAAGGTGTTGTGTTTATCGTTCTTTCGGTGACCAATGTAAGAGAGGCAATCTTCAACTCCATCCCGATGAATCTGAAATATGCAGTTTCTGTAGGTATCGGTCTGTTTATCGCCTTCATCGGTTTTCAGAACGCAAAGATCGTAGTAGACAGTGCAACTTTAGTATCTTTATATTCCTTTAAGGGCGCTGTTGCAGCAGGAACTTTCTCTTCTGAAGGAATTACAGTTGTTCTTGCCATGATCGGAATTCTGATCACTGGTATTCTGGTAGTAAAAAATGTAAGGGGCAACATTCTCTGGGGTATCCTGATCACATGGGCACTTGGTATGATCTGCCAGCTGACCGGTCTGTATCAGCCGAATCCAGAGCTGGGATTCTACAGCATGTTCCCGGATTTTTCCGCAGGCTTTGGCATCAAGAGCATGGCTCCAACCTTTATGAAGCTGGACTTTTCAAAGATCGCTTCCTTAGATTTTCTGGCAGTAGTATTCGCGTTCCTGTTCGTGGATCTGTTTGATACGTTAGGAACTCTGATCGGTGTTGCTTCCAAGGCAGATATGCTGGACAAAGATGGCAAGCTTCCTCACATCCGTGGCGCACTGCTTTCCGATGCGATTGCAACTTCCGTTGGTGCGGTATTTGGTACTTCCACCACCACCACTTTCGTTGAGAGTGCTTCTGGTGTAGCAGAAGGCGGACGTACTGGTCTGACTGCCATTGTAGCAGCAATCCTGTTTGGTCTGTCTCTGTTCTTATCCCCGATCTTCTTAGCGATTCCATCCTTCGCTACCGCTCCGGCTCTGGTAGTCGTTGGATTCATGATGATGACCACCGTGACCAAGATCGACTTCAGTGATTACACAGAAGCAATTCCGGCTTACATCTGCATCATTGCTATGCCATTCATGTACAGTATCTCTGAAGGTATCGCCATGGGCGTGATCTCTTATGTGATCATGAACGTGCTGACTGGCAACGCAAAGAAGAAAGGAATCAGTATTCTGATGTATGTGCTGGCAGTAGCCTTTATTTTAAAATATATTCTGTTATAACATGATACCAGGGTCAAAAGGTCAGAAGTTCGACGCAAGCTTGCTTGCAGGAGAATTTTTGACCTTGGGACCCGCCAA
>ENA-UESP01000133-UESP01000133.1-human-gut-metagenome-genome-assembly--contig:-NODE-133-length-62081-cov-7.739194_pt1 | contig 62081 bp, 49 predicted proteins | sample MGYA00243003_ERZ508004 | MGnify/ENA primary metagenome ERZ508004 (study PRJEB26167, sample SAMN06115443) | human gut metagenome | host: Homo sapiens | place: China:Henan | collected 2015-07-29 | study...
ATCGTTGACGGCGCTCCCAAGGCTGTCAAGGAGAAGGCTTCCAAGGCTGAGGCTGAGGACATCAAGAAGAAGCTGGAAGAGGCTGGCGCTAAGGTTGAGATCAAGTAATTTGATCCCCCTGAACGTTTTTTCTTGAATCTCGATTCTTGAAACAAAAGGCACTCTCGCTGCAAGGCGGGGGTGCCTTTTTTGCTGCGGTTCAGGCTTGACAAACCGCACGCGGATGTGTTATCTTGAATACAGAAAAACGGTTTTTCCTGCTGACGGAACGTTGTGGAGCACCACAGTGCAGGAAATGCCGGGAACTTTATGCCGACCGTCTGGGCAGCCTTGCGCAATTGCTGCGCAAAGCTGCCCTTTTTGTTTAAGGAGGAAACGCTGATGAAGTCTGATATCGAGATCGCACAGGAAGCCAAAATGAAGCCCATTGCCGAAGTTGCCGCCTCGCTGGGGCTGGCGGACGAAGATGTCATCCCGTATGGCCGCTATAAGGCCAAGATCAACCACCGCCTCATCCATAAGGCGACTAAGCAGGGCAAGATGATCCTGGTGACGGCCATCAGCCCCACGCCGGCTGGTGAAGGCAAGACCACCACCAGCGTGGGCCTGGCCGACGCCATGAACGCCCTGGGCAAAAAGACCATGCTCTGCCTCCGTGAACCCTCGCTGGGGCCTGTGTTCGGCATCAAGGGCGGCGCGGCCGGCGGCGGTTATGCCCAGGTGGTGCCCATGGAGGACATCAACCTCCACTTTACCGGGGACCTGCACGCCATTGGGACCGCCAACAACCTGCTGGCAGCCATGATCGACAACAGCATCCAGCAGGGCAACCCCTTGAACATTGATCCCCGCCGCATCACCTGGAAGCGCTGCATGGACATGAACGACCGGCAGCTCCGCTTCATCGTGGACGGTCTGGGCGGCAAGGTCAACGGCACCCCCCGCGAGGACGGTTTTGACATCACGGTGGCCAGCGAGGTCATGGCGATCTTCTGCCTGGCTACCAGCATCACGGACCTGAAAGAGCGGCTCTCCAAGATCGTCTGCGCCTATACCTACGATGGTAAGCCTGTCACGGCCGGGGAGATCGGTGCGGCCGGTGCCATGACGGCTTTGCTGAAAGACGCGCTGGACCCGAACCTGGTCCAAACGCTGGAGAACAACCCGGCCATCATCCACGGCGGCCCCTTTGCCAATATCGCCCACGGCTGCAACAGCGTGATGGCCACCAAGCTGAGCCTCTCGCTGGCCGATTACGTCATCACCGAGGCGGGCTTCGGCGCCGATCTGGGCGCTGAGAAGTTCCTGGACATCAAGTGCCGCTATGCTGGGATCGCTCCCAGCGCCTGCGTGCTGGTGGCGACCGTCCGCGCCCTCAAGAGCCATGGCGGCGTGGCAAAGGCCGACCTCAACCAGCCTGACCTCGAAGCAGTTAAGGCCGGTGCCGCCAACCTGGTGCGCCACATTGACAACCTGAAAAACGGTTTTGGCCTGCCCGTGGTCGTTGCCATCAATGCATTCCCGACGGACACCCCGGAAGAGCAGGCCTATGTGGAACAGGTCTGTGCAGAGCAGGGCGTGCCCTGCGTCCTGAGCGAGGTCTTCGCCAAGGGCGGCGAGGGCGGCAAAGCGCTGGCAGAAGCGGTGCTGAACGTGATGGAGGACCGCCCCATCCAGTACACCTACCCGCTGGAGATGCCTCTGAAAGATAAGGTCAAGGCCATTGCCACCAAGATCTACCGGGCCGATGGGGTCAACTTCAGTGCGGCTGCCAGCAAGACGCTGGCCGAGCTGACCGAGATGGGCTACGGCAACCTGCCCGTCTGCATCGCCAAGACGCAGTACAGCTTCAGCGACAACGCCAAGCTGCTGGCGGCTCCTACGGGCTTTACCATGGAGGTGCGTGAGGTCCGCCTGGCTGCCGGCGCGGGCTTTGTGGTGGTCATCTGCGGCAATATCATGACCATGCCCGGCCTGCCCAAGAAGCCTGCCGCCGTCAACATTGATGTGGACGCGGACGGCAAGATCAGCGGCCTGTTCTAAGCGCAAAACGACAAAAACTGAAAATTATTTTCAATCAACTCCGGCCTGTTTGCAAAAACCGACCGGAGTCGATTTTTTGTTGTATAAAAATTTCGACTCGTTTTGTGCAACTTGCTCTTAAAATATGTACAAACCATGGAATAAATGAGAAAAATCCCTTGCAAGTGTTTACAAAAGCGTAACAAGCTGGTATACTTTATGACAGTGATTTTTTCAAAAGCAGGGAGGATGAACGAGACGTGGAAACCGCACCGCACGGTCTGAAAAAGAGGCTGGCAGCCCTTGTGCTGTCGCTGTTGTTACTGGTGACCTGTCTGCCGGGGGCGCTGGCCGTTGACCTGAATGTTGACGCCGGGTTCTACTTCAAGCAGAGCAGGGGCGGCACCTGCACGCTGGCTTCGGCCGCGATGATGCTCCGCCGCCGTGCCTATCTGGACGGCCTGACCGACTGGATCGATGTGACCGAAAACAGCGTGAAGAGCTCTGCCTGGGCAGGCGGACTCTCCCACAGCTTCAACTATAAGGCCATGCAGGTTGGCTACGCCACCCTCCCCTCCAGCAACGCCGAGAAGACACAGGTGCTCATTGAGCTGCTGGCCAAGCACCCCGAGGGAATCGTCCTCTATGATCGCCGCCAGCCCCACGCGGTCCTCCTGACCGACTACACCGACGGTGTGTTCTATTGCTCCGACCCGGCCGGCAGCGTCTCCTCCGGCCGTGTGCCCATCTCCGGCGCGAGCATTTCCATTGCAGGAGCTTCCTGCTATTGGTACATAACCTCCGACCAGAACAGCATCAATACCCAGCCGGACAGCCTCCGGCTGGAGGGCGTCCGGTATCCGGTCAATCTCCGCACGGGCAGCGGCATGAGCGTCAGCGGCACCGTGGCCAGTGCCTCGGACAGCGTGCTGACCGAGGTGGAAGTTGCCATCCTGGATGCCGCGGATCAGACCGTGCAGAGTGCGGAGGCCGCTCCCAACGTCTCCAGCTGGTCGCTGAAGAATCTGGACAGCCAGATCAAATTTGGTGAGCTGCCGGAGGGTGCATACACATACATGGTGTTCCTGACCGACTCCAACGGCCAGACCATCTGCTTTATGAGCGATTTCACCGTGTCCAGCGCTGCCACCAGCACCGCTACCTATTGGACGGTGCAGGATCCCTCAGGCTCCAAACTGGGGGAGAATGTGCAGAAAGCGGTCGAGTCGGTCAGCGAGACTGCCTCGGCAGTGGAACAGTCGGCCTGGAGCTGGCTGGATAACCTGTTTGGCGAATAAGAGAATTGACAAAGCCGCTGATGAAAACCAGCGGCTTTGTTTTTACCCACAGAGTGTAGTGCCCGGGAAATAGTGGGCCAGGATGGCGTCATAGGAGAGGCCCTGCTCCGCAAATGCTTTGGCACCCCACTGGCTGAGGCCGACTCCGTGGCCGTAGCCGTGGGTCGTTATGTAGAATTGACCGTTTTCATAACGGATGGTAAAATCGGTGCTTCGCAGGCCCAGCGCTCTGCGGAGGAATGCCCCGGACCGTTCCACACCGCAGACAGACAGCCGCGCGACATAGCCGGAGGCCGTGCGGGTGGGGGAGCTGAACCACTGTTCCGGCGCGGCAGCATCCGGGGTGAGCCCCTGGGCTGCCAGTGCGGCCTGTACCTGCGCGGAGGAGAGGGTCAGGGTGACCTCATAATGATCCGCCTGGAGATCTGTGCTGCTGTCCACGGCGACCAGATAGGGGAGGGAGGCACCCCAGACATTCTCGCTGGCCTCGGTGCGGCCGTTGGAGATGGCAAAGTAGCTCGTCCCAGCCGGGGCACCCTCATAGCAGAGCACCTGGGTCAGGACGCTGTCCACAAGGGCGGAGAGACGGACGTGGTTGGCATCGTAACGGGTGCCCCAGTAGCTGTGGAGGACGGCGTCTGTCAGGTAGCCCTGCCGCCGTGCAGGGTCGGCGGAGAGCCAGGCTCCGTTGGCGGCTGTGGCGTGGTCGCGGCAGTAGAGAACATAGCTGTGGGCCGCAACGGCCTGCGCCTTAAGGGCCTCGTCCGGCCAGCTGAGAGGCATTTCCGCTGCCACCGCGCCGATGAGATAATCCCGCCGCGGCACCTGCTGGACCTCCCCGGTGCTCTGGTCCTCGATGAGGAAGACCTCGGCGTCTCCGGTGAACGCGGCGGTCTCTGGAGAGCCTGTGTCCGTGCCGGGCAGGCTCCCGCCCGGTGCGGGCAGCGCAGAGGAGGCCGGGACTTCCGATGAGGCAGCAGCCTCTCCCAATACCGCCTTTGCCAGCCGGTAGCCGGCCAGCGGCAGAAGACTGCCCAGCACCAACAGCAGGGTGCAGAGCAGCAAAAACGCTTTTTTCATCCCGGAACCTCCCCCTGATACCTTTTATAAAGAGAGTGTACCTGCTCCGGGCAGCAAAAAAGCGCAGAAGCAGGCGGCGCAAGCTTGCTTTTCCGCTGCAAATGCGATATGATGAATACATTGCAAAAACTTCCGTTTCCGGGGATGAATGCCGGAAAACGGTCCGAAATCAAAGGAAGAAACCCGATGAATCTGTTGATTTTGACTTCGATAATCCTGAGCGTAATTCTTGGCGTGGGCCGCATGGTCGATCTGGCCCTGTTTACAGACGCTGAAACCGGGCTGTGTGTGGTGGGCTCCGTCTGGCTGCGGTATGCCGCGCTGGCGGTGGCCATCCTGCTGGCGGTTGCGGCGGGCCGCGCCGCAAAGCCGGAGGCCAGAAAGTTGTGCAGCCCCTGTAAGCCCTCCGGTGTAATGGCGGTACTGGGAGCGGGATTTATGGCGGCGACATTTGTTGCAAAGCTGGCTCTGTGGGACAGCAGTGTGGTGGGCCGGATCATCATGGCGTTCCTGAGCCTTTTCTGCAGCGCATGGTTGCTGGCGCTGGGCCGGAGCTGGATGAGCAAGAGCTGGAAGCGTCCCTCGGATGACCTGACCCATGTAGTGCTGGGCACGACTGTTTTTTACTGGTGTGTGCTGGCACGCTTTATGGAGAACAGCTCCAGCTGGCACCGGGTGGCCCCCACGGTGGTGGTCTGGCAGATGCTGGCCGCGCTGGTCTTCCTCTCGGTGCTGGGGCGGGTGCTTTCCCTGCCGGACACGGCGGACAGCCGGACGCTCTGCGCCAGCGGCCTGACGGTCTGGGCGCTCTGCCTGTGCTGGGAGTTTCCCCAGCTGCTGGATACTTTGCTGCGGGGCGGTGTACTGGCCCGGCTGCCGGACTTTTTCTTTGGACTGGGGCTGTGCTGCATCGGTGTGCTGGGGGGGATCTGCGCGGTGCGCACGACCCGGACCGAGTCAGGACGGAAGAGCGCTCGGCACTCCGTTGGGTGAAGTGCTGAAAAGATGCCCACACAAACTAGAAAAATCGTACAAAAGTAAAAAAGTGAAAAATCAAGTTGTTAATTTTTTGGCAGGCACTTGAAAGTTTGGCCGTTTTGGTCTAAAATAAAGATACCGTGAATTATCCGATCAATGGGTAAGAACAATTAGGAGGTACGATTAACATGGCTAATGTTAGAGTTGCTATCAATGGTTTTGGTCGTATTGGCCGTCTGGCTTTCCGTCAGATGTTCGATGCTGAGGGCTATGAGGTTGTTGCAATCAACGATCTGACCAGCCCCAAGATGCTGGCTCACCTGCTGAAGTACGATACTGCTCAGGGTTCTTTCTGCGGCAAGATCGGCGAGGGCAAGCACACCGTCGAGGCTACCGAGGACTCCATCATCGTTGACGGCAAGGAGATCAAGATCTACGCCGTTAAGGACGCAAAGGATGCTCCCTGGGGCGAGCTGGACGTCGATGTCGTTCTGGAGTGCACCGGCTTCTACACCAGCAAGGAGAAGAGCATGGCTCACATCCAGGCTGGCGCTAAGAAGGTCGTTATCTCTGCTCCCGCAGGCAACGATCTGAAGACCATCGTCTACTCCGTCAACGAGAAGACCCTGACCAAGGACGACCAGGTCATTTCCGCTGCTTCCTGCACCACCAACTGCCTGGCTCCCATGGCTGACACCCTGAACAAGACCTATCCCATCGTTTCCGGTATCATGACCACTGTTCATGCTTACACCGGCGACCAGATGATCCTGGATGGTCCTCAGCGCAAGGGCGACCTGCGCCGTGCTCGTGCTGGCGCACAGAACATCGTCCCCAACAGCACCGGTGCTGCTAAGGCTATCGGCCTGGTCATCCCCGAGCTGAACGGTAAGCTGATCGGCTCTGCTCAGCGTGTGCCTGTCCCCACCGGTTCTACCACCATCCTGGTTGCCGTTGTCAAGGGCAAGGACGTCACCAAGGAGTCCATCAACGCTGCCATGAAGGCTGCTACCTCTGAGTCCTTTGGCTACAACGAGGATCAGATCGTTTCTTCCGACGTCATCGGTATGCGTTACGGCTCTCTGTTCGACGCTACCCAGACCATGGTCGCTAAGATCGACGACGATACCTATCAGGTTCAGGTCGTGTCTTGGTACGACAACGAGAACTCCTACACCTCTCAGATGGTCCGTACCATTAAGTACTTCGCTGAGAACTGCTAATCGCGTTCTTGCGCTCAAAAGTGCTTGAACTGTAACGCTGATAAAAGCGTTGCAGGGAGATCCGTGAACTTTGGCACCCCGTCTTCTGCATTTTATGCGGGAGATGGGGTGCTTTTTCTCGTTCTCCCTGTCAAAATCACCACATTTCAGAGGATGTACCAGAAAAGTTTGTTAATAAATTATCCATCTCCTGTCCTTGCAATGCACATGGTTTTTGTTTATAATAGTAGCGTAGGGTCAATGACCCTGAGAGCGAGCAAAAGAAAATTCGATTCCGAAATGAAAAGAATTTGAGAGGAGTTTATTACCATGGGTTTAGGTAAGAAGACGATCGACGATGAGAATTACTGCGGCAAGAAAGTGCTTGTCCGCTGCGATTTCAACGTTCCGATGAAAGATGGTATCATCACCAACGAGAACCGCATCAACGCGGCTCTGCCCACCATCCAGAAGCTGATCAACGATGGCGCAAAGGTCATCCTGTGCAGCCACCTGGGCAAACCCAAGAATGGCCCCGAGGCAAAGTTCAGCCTGGCACCCGTTGCTGTGGCTCTGAGCGCAAAGCTGGGCAAGAACGTTGTGTTTGCTGACGACGACACCGTCGTGGGCGAGAATGCAAAGGCTGCTGTGGCTGCCATGAACAACGGCGATGTTGTCCTGCTGCAGAACACCCGTTTCCGCAAGGAAGAGACCAAGAACATGCCTGAGTTCAGCCAGGATCTGGCTTCTCTGGCCGATGCATATGTGGACGACGCGTTCGGCAGCTGCCACCGTGCACACTGCTCCACCGCAGGTGTTACGGAGTATGTCAAGGATACCGCTGTCGGCTACCTGATGGAGAAAGAGATCAAGTATCTGGGCAACGCGGTCAACGATCCCGAGCGCCCCTTTACTGCTATCCTGGGCGGCGCAAAGGTCGCTGATAAGCTGAACGTCATCTCCAACCTGCTGGAGAAAGTGGACACCCTGATCATCGGCGGCGGCATGGCCTATACCTTTATCAAGGCACAGGGCTATGAGGTCGGCAAGAGCCTGTGCGATGACTCCAAGCTGGACTACTGCAAGGAGATGATGGCAAAGGCAGAGGCCAAGGGCGTCAAGCTGCTGCTGCCCGTGGATGCAGCCTGCATCAAGGACTTCCCCGATCCCATCGACGCACCCGTCGATGTCACCATTGTTCCTGTCACCGCCATCCCGGCTGACATGGAGGGCTGCGACGTCGGCCCCGAGACCATGAAGATCTTCGCAGAGGCTGTCAAGGCTTCCAAGACCGTCGTCTGGAACGGCCCCATGGGCGTGTTCGAGAACCCGACTCTGGCTGCCGGCACTCTGGCCGTTGCCAAGGCGATGGCTGAGAGCGATGCTACCACCGTCATTGGCGGCGGCGACAGCGCGGCAGCTGTCCAGCAGATGGGCCTGGGCGACAAGATGACCCACATCTCCACCGGCGGCGGCGCTTCTCTGGAGTACCTGGAGGGCAAGGAGCTGCCCGGCATCGCTGTGATCCAGAACGCCTGATCGCAGAGAACGTAACAGCATCATGAGAGGTGCGGCGGCCGTGCGCCGCCGCGCCTTTTTATTTGGGTAAAGAAGAAAAAGTAAATATAAGGAGATAGAACCATGGATAAGGCAAAGCGTAAGGCAATCATTGCAGGCAACTGGAAGATGAACAAGACCGCCACCGAGGCTGCCAAGCTGGTGGATGAGCTGATCCCCGCCGTCAAGGACGCTGGCTGCGAGGTCGTCATCTGCACTCCGTACACCGATCTGGTCACGGCTGTGGAGAAGACCAAGGGCACCAACATCCATGTGGGCGCAGAGAACGTTCACTTTGAGAAGTCCGGCGCGTTCACCGGCGAGATCAGCGCGGACATGCTGCTGGATCTGGGCGTGGAGTACGTCATCGTGGGCCACTCTGAGCGCCGCCAGTACTTTGCAGAGACGGACCAGACCGTCAACAAGCGCGCGCTGGCTGCTCTGAACGCCGGCCTCAAGGTCATCCTCTGCGTGGGCGAGAGCCTGGAGCAGCGGGAAGAGGGCGTTACCGAGGAGCTGGTCCGGATGCAGACCAAGATCGCTCTGCTGGGTGTCACCGCCGAGCAGATGGCAAATGTCGTCATCGCTTACGAGCCTGTCTGGGCTATCGGCACCGGCAAGACCGCTACCGCGGACCAGGCGGAGGAAGTCTGCGCTCAGATCCGCAAGGTGGTGGGCGAGCTGTATGGCGAGGCGGTCGCCGAGGCTACTACCGTCCAGTACGGCGGCAGCATGAACGCCAAGAACTGCGAGGAGCTGCTGAGCAAGAAAGATGTTGACGGCGGCCTGATTGGCGGCGCGTCCCTCAAGGCTCCGGACTTTGCCGTGATCGTCAACGCAGCCACCAAGGGCTAAGCGCTGACTTTCGCAACCAAAGTTTTCCCAGCGCCCGGCCGCGCCGCGTTTCCAGCGCTGTGCCGGGCGCTTTTTAAGTAAACACAACAAGGAGATAAAACATATGTCCAAGAAACCTGTCCTGCTTTGCATTATGGATGGCTTTGGCTGGACCCCCAACGAGACCTATGGCAACGCCGTGGTCGCAGCCAAAAAGCCCTACCTGGATGCACTGATGGCAAAGTACCCCATGACCACCATTGAAGCTTCCGGCATGGCTGTTGGCCTGCCCGATGGTCAGATGGGCAACTCGGAAGTCGGCCACACCAACATGGGTGCAGGCCGCATCGTGTACCAGCAGCTCACCCTCATCACCAAATCCATCCGGGATGGCGAGATGCTCAAGAACCCGGTCCTGGTCAAGAACATGAAAGCTGCCATTGACGCCGGCAAGGCCATCCACCTGATGGGCCTGGTGGGCACCGGTGGCGTCCACAGCCACGCAGACCACTGGTTCGGCGTGCTGGAAATGGCCAAGCACATGGGTGCCAAGGAGGTCTACCTCCACTGCATCACCGATGGCCGTGACACGGACCCCCACTCTGGCAAGGGCTTCCTGGCCGACCTGCAGGCTAAGCTGGATGAGCTGGGCATCGGCAAGATCGCCAGCGTTTCCGGCCGTTACTACGCCATGGATCGTGACAACAACTGGGACCGCGAAGAAAAGGCTTACGCCGCGTTCGTTTATGGCGAGGGCAACCACGCTGCCAACGCACAGGAGGCCATTGAGGCATCCTATGCCGCGGACAAGACGGATGAGTTCGTTCTGCCCTGCGTCACCTGCGAGGGCGGCCGTGTGCAGGATGGCGACACTGTCATTTTCATGAACTTCCGTCCCGACCGTGCCCGCCAGATGACCCGCATCTTCTGCGACGACGCGTTCACGGGCTTTGAGCGCCGCGGCGGTCGCAAACAGGTCCACTATGTCTGCATGGCCGAGTATGACGCCACCATGCCCAACTGCGAAGTGGCATATCCTCCCGTGGAGCTCAAGAACGTTCTGGGCGAGTACCTCTCTGCTCATGGCAAGACCCAGCTCCGCATCGCTGAGACTGAGAAGTACGCCCACGTCACCTTCTTCTTCAACGGCGGCGTCGAGGCTCCCTACGAGGGCGAGGACCGCTGTGTCATCCCCAGCCCGAAAGTGGCTACCTACGACCTGAAGCCCGAGATGAGTGCTCCGGAAGTGGCTGCTGAGTGCAAGAAGCGGATCGAGAGCGGCAAGTACGATGTCATCATCCTCAACTTCGCCAACTGCGATATGGTCGGTCACACCGGCGTGTTTGACGCGGCGGTCAAGGCTGTGGAAGCCGTCGATGCTGCTGTCAAGGAAGTCGTTGAAGCTGTCCTGGCTGCCGGCGGCTGCGCGTTCCTGACCGCGGACCATGGCAATGCCGAGAAGATGATGAACCCGGACGGCACTCCGTTCACCGCCCACACCACCAATGTCGTGCCCTTTGTGGCCATCGGCTGCGGCGATGTGAAGCTGCGTGAGGGCGGCTGCCTGGCCGACATCGCACCCACCATGCTGCCCTATATCGGCCTGCCGGTCCCTGCTGAGATGACGGGCAAGAGCATCATCGTGGAGTAAGCTTTCCCTGCAAAACCATAAAAACGCAAACGCCCCGCAGGGCGGTGAGAATTTTCACCAGCCCTGCGGGGCGTTTTGTTGTAGGAAACTGTGTTTTACTTTTCGGCCCAGATGCAGAGCCGCGCGGGAGTGGTGATCTCCCCCAGGAGCTTGACATCCATGTCCAGATTGCAGGTCACGGCCAGCGCTTTTCCGGCGTCATTTCCGGTCAGGACGGAAGCGGGCAGGTTTTTGATGGTGAGCAGTGCGGTGTCATCGTCAAAGCTGCCGCTCAGGGTGCCGTCATAGGTCACATCGCCGATGGTCAGCCCGGACAGCCGTCCGGTGATGTTGATACGGGAAAGCTTTTTCAGAGGGAGCTCCAGCGTATAGGTGCCATTGGCCTGCCGGGTAAGAGTGGCGGCACGGTCCGTGTCGATGCCATCGTTGGCCAGCGAGGTCTGTTCGCCTTTGCTGTCTTTCCAGAACGCCACGCCGACCTCCAAAGGGCCCACGGCACTGGCGCTCAGGGCCAGCAGGCAGAGCAGCAGCCACGAGACCAGCACCGCCCCGGTGCGTTTCCAAGCTGTTTTCATGTTATCAACCTTTCTTCCTGCCGCAGCGCGGCACGGGCTGTCACACACGCGGGAAATGGTGCAGGAATGGGTCAGACAGCCCTTTTATACCGCAAAAATAGCATAATCAAGCAAAAAAGTCAATCTGCTTTGGCAGTGTTTCACAAAAATGTTGCACTTTCGACATGGAAAGTAAGAAATGTGGAAAACGTGACAGCAAAAAAGCCGCCTCCCGGCAAACGGGAGGCGGCAGAAAGGCAGGTGCTTAGACCTCGAAGTTGGGGTCGTCTTTCAGCATGTGGATGCTGTTCATGAACGGGCTCTTCTCGGGGTCCGCAAACGGAGCTTCCTTGACATACTTGTTCAGCAGGATGGCAGTCTTGGCAGGGTCCGCAATGGTGCCGGCACCGCCGATGCAGCCGCCGGGGCAGCCCATGCCTTCCAGAAGATAGCCGTTGTACTTGCCGGCCTTGGCCAGCATCAGCAGCTTCTTGCACTCGGCCAGGCCCTGAGCCGATGCGATCTTGACTTCCATGTCGGGGTGCCATTCCTTGATCTTGTCGGCAACGGCCTTGGCAACGCCGCCGGACTGAGCAAAGCCGCGGCCGGCACCGGAAGCGTGGACCAGATCGATCTCGTTGGGATCGACTTCCAGTGCAGCCGGGTCGATACCCTTGGCCTCAATGATGCCGGCCAGCTCCTCAAAGGTCAGCACGAAGTCCACGTCGGAGCGGACGGTGCGGCGGGAAGCTTCCAGCTTCTTGGCGGCGCAGGGTCCGATGAAGCACATACGGGCTTCGGGGTCGGCCTGCTTCATCATGCGGGCGGTGAAGACCATGGGGGTCATGGTCATGGAGATGTTTTTGGCCAGGTCGGGGAATGCGGTCTTTGCCATCATGCTCCAGGCCGGGCAGCAGGAGGTTGCCATAAAGTTCAGCTTGCTGGGCACTTCTTCCAGGAAGTCGTGGGCCTCGTCCACCGTGCACAGGTCAGCACCAATGGCGACCTCGACCACGTCGTGGAAGCCGACGGCTTTCAGGGCAGCTTTCAGCTTGCCGGTGGAAGCCAGGCCGGGGAACTGGTTGACGAACGCGGGGGCAACCAGCGCATAGATGCGGTCGCCGCGGTTGAAGCCCTGGATCAGCTGGTAGATCTGGCCCTTATCGGCAATGGCGCCAAACGGGCAGTTGACCAGGCACTGGCCGCAGGAAACGCACTTGCTGTAATCAATTTCCGCGCGGCCCAGCTCGTCGGAGTGGATGGCACCCATGCCGCAGGCAGCGGCACAGGGGCGCTCGGTCTTGACGATGGCGTTGTAGGGGCAGACGCCGACGCAGCGGCCACACTTGATGCACTTTTCCTGATCAATGATAGAACGGCCGCTCTCCCAGGTGATGGCTTTCTTGGGGCAGACCTCCATGCAAGGGTGAGCCAGGCAGCCCTGGCACAGGTCGGAGACCTTGACCAGCTTCTCGGGGCAGCGGTTGCAGGCAAACTTGATCACGTTTACCAGCGGGGGATCATAATACTTATCGGCAATGGAAGCGTCCTCCAGACCGGAAACGACGCTGTTGTGCTCGTCCATGCGGCGGGTGGGCAGGCCCATGGCCAGGCGGACGCGCTCCTCAACGATGGCGCGCTCCAGGAAGATGTCCTTGCGCAGCTTGCCTTCCTCACCGGGGATGATGGTGTAAGGGATCTTACGCATCAGGTGGTTGGCGGCTTCGCCCTTGACGTTGGCGTAGGCCATCCGTGCAACCTCGGTAAACACCTGGCGGCGGATCTGGATGACCGTCGTGTTGATTCCTCTAAAACTCATTCCAATCTCTCCTTGTTTTACATACAACAGATCACAGACCCTTTTCGCGGATGGAGAAGTGACGCGCCGCGGCTCTCTGGTACAGAGGCTGGGCACAAAAACGACCGCCATTCTGGTACGGAAAAAACAGCCTGTCTCCGGGTGCGTTGGTACGCCCGCCGCTGCAATCGGCAGGCTGCCCCGGAATATCCACTTTTATTGTAGCATAAACGAATTTGGATGAAAAGACCAAAACTCAAAATTCGTTATGATTTTCACGACTGGTGAGGTTTGCACAAAGAACCGGTAAAATTTCTTTGCAATCTGCCAAACCTCAGCCGGAGCGGAAACCGTCGCTCAAACCAGCGCGGCCCGCACCCGCTCTCCGTCGTAAGCGCCCAGTCTGACCCGGACGATCTCGCCGCTGGCATGGCCCGGGGCGGAGACCACTACCGGCACATACAGCCGGGTATAGCCGGTAAAGAGTGTTTCGGAGAGAGGGGTCTCCAGCAGAACGTCATCCTCCATGCCCTCATAGCCCGCCAGCACCTCTTTGCGGATGGCTTCAGCGGCGGCGTTCATGGCGCGGCTGCGCTCCTGTTTGTCCCGTTCGTGGATCTGGCCCGGGAAATCGTAGGCCGGGGTGCCGCTGCGGCGGGAGTAGGGGAAGACATGTACTTTCAAAAAGCCGATTTGCTTGAGGAATGCACAGCTCTCCTCGAAATCTGCCTCCGTCTCTCCGGGGAAGCCGCAGATGCAGTCAGTGGTAAAGCTGACGGGACGGTCGCCGTAGGCAGAGCGGATATTTTCCACCACTTCCGCGTACTGCTCCGCGGTGTACACCCGGCGCATCCGGCGCAGGGTGGCGGTGCAGCCGCTCTGGAGGCTCAGGTGGAACTGCGGGCAGAGCTTGTCCACCGCGGCCAGCCGGGCGATGTACTCCGGCGTGAGCATGTCGGGGTCCAGGCTGCCCAGACGGATGCGCTCGATGCCCTCCACCTGGGCGCAGTGCTCCACCAGCTCCACCAGGTTCGTCCCGGTGTCCAGGCCGTAGCTGGGCAGGGAGATGGCACTGAGCACCACCTCGCGGTATCCGGCTGCGGCCAGCTGGTGCAGCTCGTTCAGGATGCTCTCCTCGGCACGGCTGCGCACCGGGCCACGGGCACGGGGGATGACGCAGTAGGCGCACTGGCGGTTGCAGCCGTCCTCCACCTTGATAAAGGCGCGGGTGTGGGTCTCAAACCGCTCCACGGGCAGCTCCTCAAACCGCTCGCCCCGGGCGTGGGGCGCAATGGCCACGATCCGCTCATGGCCATCCAGCAGCTTCATGACATTTTCAAGGATGGCTTTCCGGTCGCCGTTGCCGCAGACCAGATCGGCCTCCAGAAACCGGGCGGCCTCCTCGGGGAACGCCTGGGGGTAGCAGCCGGTCAGCACGGTGACGGCACTGGGGTTCTCCCGCTTGGCCCGGCGGAGCCACTTGCGGCTCTTCTGGTCGCCAAAATTGGTCACGGTGCAGCTGTTGACCACAAACACATCGGCCTCTTCCCCCTCCGGGACGATGGTGAACCCGGCGGAGCGGAACATCTGTTCCAGCGCCCCGGTCTCGTTCAGATTGACTTTGCAGCCAAGGGTATAAAAACAAACTCTCATGCGAGGTATCCTTTCAACAGAAAAACAAAATAAACCATCCTATTATAGCAGATTTTTCCCGGCGGGGAAAGAGCATTTGCTGCTCTTTTTTTGCATAGAATGCAATCAGAGCAATTGAAACAGACCGCGGGGGAGGTACGAGAATGGAACGGAGAAATTTTGCGGCGCTGTGCGCGGCGGTGCTCTGCTTCTGGCTGTTTGCGCTGGCCTTTGGCACGGCACAGGGGATGGGGCTGCATCTTGTGGCCCGGCGGGAGGCAAAAACAGCCTCCGCGCAGGCCGTGTGGGTGGAACCTGCCCTCCCGGCGGCAGCGGCTCCGGCACTCTCCCTCAACTGCCGCGCCGCCATCCTGATCGAGCAGGACAGCGGCCGGGTGCTGTACGAGAAAAATGCCGAGGAGAAAATGCCCATCGCGTCGATTACAAAGGTGATGACCCTGCTGCTGACCTTTGAGGCCATCCATGACGGCAGGCTGACGCTGGATACCCTTGTGCCGGTGAGCGAACACGCCTACCACATGGGCGGCAGCCAGATCTGGCTGGAGCCGGGGGAGCAGTTCATGCTGGATGAGATGCTCCGGGCCATCTGCGTTTCCTCCGCCAATGACGCCGCCGTGGCGGTGGCCGAGCTGGTGGGCGGCAGCGAGCCCGCTTTTGTGGAGCAGATGAACGCCCGGGCGGCCCAGCTGGGGATGGAGCAGACCACGTTCCGCAACGCCTGCGGGCTGGATACGGAGGGCCACCTCTCCACCGCCCGGGATGTGGCCATCATGAGCCGGGAGATTTTGAACCACTGCCCGGAGGTGCTGCATTACTCCGGCATCTGGACGGACAGCCTCCGCAACGGGCAGACCCAGCTCGTCAACACCAACAAGCTGCTCAAGCGGTACAGCGGCATCACCGGGCTCAAAACCGGCACCACCAGCGGGGCAGGGGTCTGCATCTCGGCCAGCGCCACCCGGGATGGGCTCAAGCTCATCGCCGTTATTTTGGGGGCACCCAGCAGCGCCGACCGCTTCAACGCCGCCACGACGCTTCTGGACTACGGTTTTGGGGCCTATGAGGCCGCGCCGCTGCCCGCACTGCCCAGCCAGCCGCTGCAGCTGGCGGTCAAAGGCAGCGCCGAGGAGAGCGTCCCGCTGGATTACAGCGCCCTGCCCGAGACGATCTTATTGGAAAAAGGGGCCGGGGCCGCCCTCCGCGGGGAGCTGACCCTGCCCGAGACCCTGGAAGCCCCGGTGGAACGGGGGCAGGCCGTGGGCAAAGTAAGCGTTTATCAGGGCGAAAATCTGTTGAGTGAGTATGAAGTCTGCGCCGCCGTCGATGCCGCAAAACTGACCCTGCCGGACGCGCTGCACCTACTGTGGGAGAGCCTGACCGGCGTGTCCTGACCAAAACGGACACAGGACCGCCCAAAAGCGGTTTGTTCACGCAACAAAAGCCTTGTCCGCCTGAATAAAAGATGTAAGAGCATACAAAACAACACTATTAAAATTGTATGAAAACCAAGGATTTTGGCCTTGACTTTGCCCGATGGGAACGGTACACTTATACCAAGAAAAACCCTCGCAGGGCAAGTGCCCCAAAAATGTCTGGAGGTTTTGATAAAATATGAGTCTCGCACTGAACACGAAACACCTTTCCTCCTTTATTAAGGAAGAAGAGTATCAGGCCATCTACCCGCAGGTGGAAGCCGCCCACAAGATGCTGGAAGCCAAGAACGGCCCCGGCAACGATTTCCTGGGCTGGATGTATCTGCCCCGTGAGTACGATAAGGACGAGTTCGCCCGCATCAAGGAAGCAGCCGCCAAGATCCGTGAGGATTCCGACGTGCTGGTCGTCGCCGGCATCGGCGGCAGCTATCTGGGTGCCCGCGCTGTGGTCGAAGCCGTCAAGGGCCAGTTCCACAATGAGCTGGACAGCGGCCTCAAGATCTACTTCTGCGGCAACAGCATCAGCCCCACTTATCTGAATGATATCATCGCGCTGTGCAAGGGCAAGCGCTTCTCCATCAATGTCATTTCCAAGTCCGGCACCACCACCGAGACCAGCCTGGCATTCCGCGTGCTGCGCAAGCTGCTGGAAGATGAGATGGGCGTGGAAGAGGCCAACAAGCGCATTTATGCGACCACGGACCGTGCCAAGGGTACCCTCAAGCAGCTGGCCGACGCGCAGGGCTGGCCCACGTTCGTGGTCCCCGATGATGTCGGCGGCCGCTACTCCGTCCTCTCCGCGGTCGGCCTGCTGCCCATCGCGGCTGCCGGTATCAGCATCGACGACCTGATGAAAGGCGCTGCCGATGCCATGGAGCGCTTCTCCGTCCTGAGCCCGGACAACGACGCTTACAAGTATGCTGCCATCCGCAACATCCTGTACCGCAAGGGCAAGAGCGTGGAGATCCTCGAGTGCTACGAGCCCAACTTCACCCTGATGAACGAGTGGTATAAGCAGCTGTTCGGTGAGAGCGAGGGCAAGGACAACAAGGGCCTGTTCCCCGCAAGCTGCATCTTCTCCACCGACCTGCACTCCATGGGCCAGTTCATCCAGGAAGGCTCCCGCACCATGTTTGAGACCATCGTGGATGTCAAGAAGCCTGCACAGGATCTGTTCATTGAGCCGCTGGAAGGCAACTTTGATGGCCTGAACTTCCTGGCCAACCAGAACATGAGCGTGGTCAACCGCAAGGCCATGGAGGGCACCATCCTGGCTCACACCGACGGCGGCGTGCCCGAGGTCGTGCTCGAGGTGGATGACCTCAGCGCCTACAATGTCGGCTACATGATCTACTTCTTCTGGCGTGCATGTGCCTGCAGCGGCTACCTGCTCAGCGTCAACCCGTTCAACCAGCCGGGCGTTGAGAGCTACAAGAAGAACATGTTTGCACTGCTGGGCAAACCCGGTTACGAGAACCTGACCGCTGAGCTGGAAGCAAAGCTCAAGTAAGGGCAAAGGACTAAAAAATGATCTCCCGCCGCAAGGCGTGGAAAATACAGGAGGACAGAACTATGATTAAACTGATTGTTGGCGCTAAGGGCTCCGGTAAGACCAAGGCTATGATCGACCAGATCAATGATTCGGTCAAGACCTCCAAGGGCAACGTCGTCGTCGTGGAAAAAGGCATGAAGCTGACCTACGACATCGCTCCCGCTGCTCGTCTGATCGACCTGGACGAGTACAAGGTCTCCGGCGGCGAGATGCTGTACGGCTTTGTGGCCGGCCTGCTGGCAAGCAACTATGACATCACCGACCTGTACATCGACGGCATCCTCAAGGTGCTCAACCACGATATCAACCGTCTGGGCGTTGTGCTGGACGAGATGGCAGCCATTGCCGGCGATACCGTCAAGGTCACTGTCACCGTCAGCGCGGACGAGGCAGCTCTGCCGCACGACGTCAAGAAGTACCTGTAAGGCTTCTGACATTCTGATTCTGAACTGATCCAATCGGGCAGGAAACCGGAGAAATAAAATTTTTTCGGTTTTCTGCCTGTTTTGGTGTTGACAAAGGTTTACTTTGGCGCTATACTAACAAAGCAGCCTTTTATGAGGTGTACTATGCAATTTGACCTGAGAAAGTTTATCGCAACCGGCGCAAGACCCTACCATGCGGAGTTTCCCTGTGATTTGTCTGCAAAGGATTTTGCCGGTGCAAGGATCAGCCAACCGGTCACGGCGTGTTTTGACGCTGAGACGGATGGAGAAGAGGTCCGGATGACACTGCGGGCAAAAGCATTGGTGCACGGCGAGTGCGCCCGCTGTCTGGACCCTGTTGAGAGGGAAGAGACAGTTGAAGCGGAGTGGACGGTAAAGGAGCGGGATCTGGACGACCCGGATTTCGATCTGCCGCTCAATGAAAAAGGTCATCTGGATGTGGATGAGTGGCTTTGCCAGGAGTTCCTGTTCCAGATCCCAACGGTGCTGCTCTGCAGCCCCGACTGCCCGGGATTGTGTCCCCGGTGCGGGAAAAAGATGGCGGAATGTACCTGCCCCCCGGCAGAAGATGAAGCCGCTCCCGCAGACGCAAGGCTAGCGATCCTCAAATCACTGCTGAACTGAGAAACCCATCAAGGAGGTGCAAAAATATGGCAGTACCTAAGAGACATCTTTCCAAGGCCCGCCGCGACAAGCGTCGCAGCAATGTTTGGAAGCTGGAGGCCCCCGCACTGGTCAAGTGCAGCAACTGCGGCTCTCTGAAGCTCCCCCACCAGGCATGTGGCAACTGCGGTTACTACAAGGGCGAGGAAGTCATCAAGAAGGGCTAATTTGCGCAGAATTGGTGGCACATTGGTGTTATGTACAGAAGGGGAGGGCGCAACGCCTTCCCCTTCTTGCTGTTTCTGGGAGGTGAGAGCATGGCAATCAAGATCGAGCGTGTGGAAGCGGGCAGCGAAGCCGAAGCACTGGGCCTTTTGCCCGGCGACGAGCTGCTGGCCGTGGATCAGAACGAGCTGAACGACACGCTGGACTATGATTTTTATACCGACAGCAAAAGCTTTCACCTGAAAGCAAGGGTGGCGGACGGCATCCGGGAGTGGGACGTCCAGCGCGCCGAGCGCGGCCCCTTTGGCTGCGATTTTTCCACCTATCTGGGCGACCAGAAGCATTCCTGCTCCAACCACTGCATGTTCTGCTTCATCGACCAGCTCCCTCCGGGGATGCGGGAGAGCCTTTATTTTAAGGACGACGATGAGCGCCTTTCGTTCCTGTTTGGCAACTACATCACCATGACCAACATGCAGGACCATGAGATCGATCGCATCATCAAGATGCACATTTCGCCCATCAACATCTCGGTCCACACCACCAACCCCCAGCTCCGGGTGCGGATGCTGGCCAATAAGCGGGGCGGAGAGGTGCTCAAGTACCTGCCCCGGCTGGTGGAGGGCGGCATCGCGGTCAACTGCCAGCTGGTGCTCTGCCGTGGCATCAACGATGGCGACGAGCTGCGCCGCACCCTGGCCGACCTGCTGGAGCTGACTCCCATGGTGCAGAGCATTGCGGCGGTGCCCTGCGGCATTACCGATTACCGCCAGAACCTCTTCAAGCAGACCCCCTACGATGCGGCCAGCAGCGCCGAGGTCATCGACATCATGGAAGAGTTTGGCGATGAGTGCAAGCGCCGCCACGGCAAGCGGATCATCTACCCCAGCGACGAGTGGTACCTGAAAGCGGGCCGCCGCATCCCGCCCACCGAGTTCTATGAGGACTTTGACCAGCTGGAAAACGGTGTGGGCATGATGCGCCTGTTTGAAGATGAATTTATGGCCGAGCTGGACAAGCCCCACCGCGTTTACGGTACCAAACAGCTGGATGTGGTCACGGGCACCATGGCGGCCCCCCTCATCCAGCGGATGATGGCCGAGCTGCACCGCCAGTACCCCATGATCGAGGTCACGGTGCACCCGATCCAGAACAAATTCTTCGGCGGCAACGTGGGTGTGGCGGGTCTTGTCACGGCCACGGATATCATCAACCAGTGTGAGGGCAAGCTGACCAGCGGGACGCTGGGCGTGCCCGCCGTGATGCTGCGGGAAGAAAAAGATACGTTCCTCGACGATGTGACCGTTGCGCAGCTCGCTCAGCGGATGGGCGTCAAGGTAGAAGTGCTGCCCACGTCCGGCGGCGAGGAGGCCAAAGCTCTGCTGCGCAGCGGCCTGCATATTTCGAGAAGAAGAAAAGGAGGAACCACATGAGCAAACCGATCGTAGCGGTGGTGGGCCGCCCCAACGTGGGCAAGTCTACCTTGTTCAACAAACTCTGCGGCCAGCGCCTGGCCATCGTGGAGGATACCCCGGGCATTACCCGCGACCGCATTTTTGCCAACTGCGAGTGGAACGGCCACGAGTTCATGCTGGTGGACACGGGCGGTATTGAGCCCAAGGCCACCGAGGGCATCCTGGCCCACATGCGGGAGCAGGCCCAGATCGCCATTGACACCGCCGACTGCATCATCATGGTGGTGGATGTCCGCAACGGCCTGACCGCGGCGGACGAGGATGTGGCCCACATGCTGCGCCGCAGCCATAAGCCGGTCATTCTGGCGGTCAACAAGTGCGACAACGTGGGCGAGGCCCCCATGGAGCTGTACGAGTTCTATAACCTGGGCTTTGACGAGGTCATGCCCATTTCGTCGGTGCACGGTCACGGCACGGGCGACCTGCTGGACGCCGTCTGCGCCCACCTGGATTTCAGTGAGACGGTCATTGAAGAGGACCGCATCCCGGTGGCCATCATCGGCCGCCCCAACGTGGGCAAATCCAGCCTGACCAACCGCATCCTGGGTGAGAACCGGATGATCGTGGCCAACGAGGCCGGCACCACCCGCGATGCCATTGATACCCCGGTGGACAACGCCTACGGCAAGTTCATCTTCACCGATACCGCAGGCCTGCGCAAGCGCAGCAATATCACCGATGGTCTGGAGCGGTACATGGTCGTCCGCGCTCTGGCCGCTGTGGAGCGGAGCCGTGTGGCCCTGATCCTGGTGGATGCCACCGTCGGCTTCACCGAGCAGGACAGCAAGGTGGCAGGCTATGCCCACGATCAGGGCAAGGCCTGCATCATCGTTGTCAACAAGTGGGACGCCGTGGAGGGTAAGGAGACCAACACCATGGAGCTCCAGCGCAAGGGTTACGCCGAGTGCTTCAGCTTTATGGGCTATGCTCCCATCATCTTTATCTCGGCACAGACGGGTTATAACGTCAATAAGCTGATGCAGCTCATCCGGGATGTGGACGCCCAGAACGGCGCCCGCGTGCCCACCGGTGTGCTGAACGAGATGCTGGCCCGGGCTACCGCCCGGATGCAGCCCCCCAGCGACAAGGGCCGCCGCCTGAAGATCTTCTACCTGACCCAGGCTTCCACCCGCCCCCCGACGTTCGTGGCTTTCGTCAACGCAAAGTACCTCTTCCACTTCAGCTATCAGCGGTACCTCATCAACCAGATCCGCGAAAGTTTTGGTCTGGACCACACGCCCATCCGGCTGGTGATCCGGGAACGCGGTGCGGGCGAAGTCCGCGCCAAGGATGTATAAACAGGGAGGGACTGTCTGATGATGACGCTTCTGATCGTTCTGGCAACGGCCGCCGAGGCCTACCTGCTGGGCAGCATTGACACGGGCATTCTGGTCAGCAAATACCTCTATCATGACGATGTCCGCAACTACGGCAGCGGTGCCGCCGGCATGACCAACATGCTGCGCACCTTTGGCAAAAAGGCAGCGGCCCTCACCGCCTTTGGCGATGTGCTCAAGGGCGCGCTGGCCGTCTGCATTGGCCGCTGGCTGTTCGGGTATCTCCCGGCAGGCGGGGCAGTCTCGCCCTACCTGGGCGTTTACCTGGCGGCCATCCTGGCTACCATTGGCCATCTGAAGCCGCTGTATTTCGGCTTCAAGGGCGGCAAGGGCGTGCTGGTGGCAGGTGGTGCCATTCTGGCCATCCAACCCATCCTCATCCCGTTCCTGTTCCTGATCTTCCTGGCCTGCCTGCTCCCCACGGGGATGGTCTCGCTGGGCAGCATCACCATGGCAGCGCTCTACCCGGTGCTGACCCTCATTTACAGTTACTACCGGGGCCTGGCCGCGGGTGATATGGCGGTCTGCTTTGTGGGTGCCCTCATCATGAGTATTCTGGTCATCTACATGCACCGCTCCAACATCAAGCGCATCCGGGAAGGCAAAGAATACCGCTTTGGCAAAAAGCATCAGAAATAAATCTCAGCATAAAATGAAACACCCCCGCAGGCAGCGTTTGCAATGCCTGCGGGGGTGTTTTTGGGTCTTGATTCAGGGTTCAGGTGGATTCCGGCAGGAACTCGTCCTCTTCAGCGGCATCGACAAAATCGTCCTCTTCGGTCTCGGGGACAACATCCTCGGCGTGGAGGCGCTTGCGCAGCCGCTCTTTGAACTCTGAAGCCGGGATGCCGCTCTGGTTGGGGGAAAGGTCGGGGGCCGGGTTGCCGTCGGGCAGGTGGGCACCAAAGGCCGGTACAAAGAAGAACTTGCGTACGACGAAGATCAGGGCGATGGCAGCCACGCTCAGCAGGTTTTCAAAGGCGGATTCGTGGCCGATGACCATATGGCGGGCGATGGCGTACAGCAGCACCTCCAGGCTGGAGCCGGGGCTGTGCTTGGCCAGCATCTTGATGAACTCGATGCCGATGACGATGTCGAGTGCCCGCTCCAGAAAGGTGCGGATCTCTACATCGTTGCCGTCGATGAACAGGCCGGGCATCCACTGGATGAGGGGCACGATGCTGATGAGCAGGCCGATGAGCACCAGGCCGGAGAGGGAGATCTCGAGCAGGGTGGAGGACTGGATGATGAAATTGCGCAGCTCCGCGCGGCTTCGGCTTTCGACATGGGTGGTGTTGTGGAAATCGTTGGGCATGGCAGGGACCTCTCTTTCGGATTTGGATTCAAATGCAGTGGACAAAATCGGGAAAAAATGTCAACTTTATTTTCTATATTTTAGCAAAGAATGTCAACTGCGTCAATTCTTTGAGGAAAATTCCAGCGATGAAAATGTGCTATGGAACACAAAAAAGCTCCCCCGGCGGGGGAGCATGAAAGGGAGTGGAGGGAAAATTTCAATCCTGCACGGCCACATAGCCCGATTTCTCGATGCAGGCACGGCCTGCGTCGGTGGAGAGCCAGTCGTAGACTTTGCGTTCCGGCGTGTCCGCACCGGAATCCTGCCGGACCGCGGCATAGAACTCATTGCAGAGCGGGTAGCTCTGGTCGGCGATGGTCTCGTTGGAGGGGGTCACGCCGTCCACAGCCAACAGCCGCAGGCCGGGCTGGGAGTACATCTGGTCGATGTAATAATACACCGAGAAGCCAATGGCGTTGGCGGTGTTGTTGTATTCGGCAATGCTGTCCACCAGCCCGCCCATCTCCGCAGGGGTCAGCTCGGTGGGGGCGTCCATCAGCTCCCCGCCCTGGATGAGCAGCTTCTGGAACAGGGTCTGGCTGCCGGAATCTTCCCGCCGCTGGAATGCCACGATGGGCAGGTCCGCGCCGCCGACGTCTTTCCAGTTGGTGATCTTCCCGGCATAGATGTCCCGGAGCTGCTGCTGGGAGAGGCTCTGGACGGGATTTTCTTCGTTGACGAGGAACACCAGCGCGTCCCGGCCAATGGCTTTCTGGTCCAGCGGGCCGCCCTCCGCGGCCATTTCCTCCTTGACGGATTCCGGGGCCTCGTAGGCGATGATGAGCTTGGTGGAATCGCCCTCATTGCCGCCGTAAAGGCTCAGGTTCCGCCAGGCCCAGGCCGTGGTGTTGGTGCTCACGCAGCTCTGAGCCGTTTCCAGATCCATGCCCGTGGTGTCCGCCATGATCTGCGCAATGAGGGGGATGCAGGCCGTGCTGCCGTCGGTCATGGGAAACTCGTCGGCTGCAAGGATGGGCTCACGGGTCACTTCACTGGAAGCATCCGGGCTGGCAGCGGGGTCACTCTCGGGCTGAGAGGGAGTGGGCCCGGAGTTGACGGGGGCATTCGTGTTGCAGGCCGAGAGCAGGGCGGCTGAGGAAACCGCGCCCAGCCCCAGCAGAAAAGCGCGGCGGGAAAGATCAGTTTGTTTCATGGTCAAAACCTCCTGTGTTCAGATCAGATCGCCATAGCCGTGTTCGTCCGTGCTGGAAGCAAAGATGCTGCGGCAGTAGAGCCACTGGCCGTCTGGGGTCATCCAGCCGTAATAGAAGCCCTTTCGGGCCATGAAAGCGCCTGCGGGCAGGTCATTGAGGCCGTTGCCGCCATAATAGTTGTAGCAGAGGGCCAGCCCTTTGAGGACGGCGTTCCCGTTCTCGTCCAGTACGTCATAGAGGGTCTTTCCGTTGGGGCCTGCATAGCCGTAGCGGAAATAGGCGTGGCCGTCTGTGGTGGTGAGGGGCGCAAAATAGTAATAGCCATCCGGCGTGGAGGCGGAAATAGTAAGCTGCCGTACAAGGCCCTGTGCGTCATAGAGCCGGATGGTGGGCTTGCTATGGTCTCCTGCCGGATAGAGCATCACCAGCGCGTAGCCCTCCCCCACAGCCCACACCTGGGCCGAATCCTGATTCTCGACCGAGTCCACGTTCACATCGGTGAGGATGGCGCCGGTGGCGCGGTCGTAGACCCGGAGCGTCCCGTCAGTGGCGTAGACGGCCAGGGTCTTGTCGTCGGCGTCCACGTTATAAACGGGTTTCATCTCCCCGGTGGTCAGGTCGTGGAACTGGTAGCGGTAGTCGTTGCCAGCATTCCAGCAGACCACCGCCCCGGGAGCATAGTAGAGGACAGAGCGGTCAAAGGTGGCAAGGACTTCGCTCTGTTCGGTGCTGGCCAGGTCGATGAGCTGGTACTGGCCGTCTTCCGTCCGGAAGCTGGCGGCGCCGTTGCCGCACACCTGGTCAAAGCCGTCCAGCTCTTCCCCCGTTACCGTGTTGGAAAGGGTGGAGGACTGGGAGAGGTAACCATCCGTGTAGAAATCCAGTAAGATCCAGTCGCTGGGGATGCCGCTGGTATTGTTCTGGGTGGAAAGGCTGGTGGCCGTGCAGCGGTCTTCCTCCCGCAGGGGATTGCCCTCCCGGTCCTGCAGCACCATCCGCACATGCTGGTACATGTCCTCGTCGTACTCACCGTCGGCCAGCGTCTCGGGCCGTTCATAGCAGGTAAAGGCGAACAGATCGTTGGAGACGACGCACTGGTAGGCGGTGTCCGGAGACGGGATCTCCTGCCGGGTGGTCAGGTCGATGACCTGGCAGTCCCCGGGCTGGACAGCATGATCGCAGGAAAATTCCAGTGCGTCGGTCTGGTTGAGCACCAGATAATTCCCGGAGAGGGTGACGCTGTGATCCTGTTCAAAGGTGAGCACTTCGGCTCCGGTCTTATCGTAGAGGGCGCTGCGGCGGCCGGAGGGGGAGCTGTTGTCGGACCAGGCCACCCAGTAATAGGGGATATCGCTCTCCGCAGGGTCGTACACCAGTGCGATGCTCTCATCGCCCCGGCCCTCATGGAGGACTTTGCTGCCGCAGAGGACGGTGGAGCCGTTGGAATCATACAGGATCCGCAGCTTGCCGTCGTCGAGAGCGGCGGAAGCGTCGCTGGGCTGTTCTACGGGAATCGGGTCTTTCCGGGGGGATGCCGCCGGCAGCAGGGAACAGCCGGTGAGCAGGGCAACCGCCAGCGTCAGGCAGGCGGCGGTGCGGCCAAAGCGAAACAGCGTGGTCTTCATGGGCGATTCCTCCTAAAATTTGACTTTCCCATTTGATTATAATACGAAAGACCCGGCCGTTCAATTGCATTGGAACGTCCGGGTCTGGTTACAGTTTGGTGACAACGGGGAGCTCAGGCTTCTTCCATCTGGTTCAGCTTGTGGAGGAACGGCAGCAGGAACGGCACCGAAATGAAAAAGGTGAGCGTGTCGGCAATGGGCTGGCACATCTCAATGCCCGGCAGGCCCAGCAGGTGGGGCAGGGTGAGGATGAGCGGGATGAAACAGACACCCTGCCGGCAGCAGGCCAGGAACGTGGCCCGGCCGGATTTGCCGATGCTCTGGAACATCATGTTGGTCACCACGATGACGGGCTGTAAAAACATGGCCAGACACTGGTAACGGAACGCGGGCAGGGCCACGGCCAGCACCTCCGGGTCATCGCGGAAGAGGTGGATCAGGGTCTCGCTGTTACACCAGCAGACCACATTGAGCACGCAGACAAAGCAGAACGCCGCAAAGATCGTGAAAATAGCGGCCTGCCGTACCCGGCGGTACTTTTTGGCACCATAGTTGAACGCGGCCACGGGCTGCAGCCCCTGGCCCACGCCGATGGCGACGGACAGGATGAACAGGAAGATGCGGGAGATGATGCTCATGCCCGCCACGGCGGCGTCGCCGTACTCGCGGGCGGCAATGTTCAGCAGCATACCGCCAATGCTGTTCAGGCCCTGACGGCCAAAGCTGGGGGCACCGTTGGTAAAGATGAGCAGGTAGTCGCGAGGCGCGCGGGTGATCTCCGTGATGCGGAACTGGCTGACCGTTTTGCCCCGCAGGAACATGGAGAGCAGGATGAAGAAGCTGATGCACTGGCTCAGTGCCGTGGCGAGGCCCGCGCCGCCGGTGCCCATCTTGAACACAAAGATGAAGAGCGGGTCCAGCACGATGTTGAGCAAGCCGCCCGTCACAAGGCCGATCATGGCAAAGCTGGCCTTGCCCTCATACCGCAGGATGTTGTTCATCACAAGGCTGGACATCATCAGCGGGGCCGCAAACAGGATGGGCCGGGCGTAGGCACTGGCGTGGGGCAGGATGGTGTCCGTGCTGCCCAGCAGCATCATAAAGCGGGGCAGGGTGGCAAGGCCGCCCACGGCCAGCACGGCACCCACCGCCATGGCCGTGAAAAAGCTGGTGGAGGCAAATTTGGTGGCCGCGTGGGTATCCTGGTTGCCCAGGCTGCGGCTGATGATGCCGCCGGCCCCGTGGCCGAACATGAAGCCCAGCGCCTGGATAATGGCCATCAGGCTGGAAACGATGCCCACCGCGCCCGAAGCGCTGGTGGAAAGCTGGCCGACAAAAAACGTATCGGCCAGGTTGTAGATGCTGGTGATGAGCATACTCAGGATGGTGGGGGCGGCAAGGCTCAGGATCAGTCCGGGGATGGGCGTCTCGGTCATTTTATGGTACTGCTGCTGGCTGAGGTCGTTGGCGGGCATGGGCAAAACTCCTTTCGGTGCAAACTGCCATTCCGGCATGGAAAAGCCGCCCTTGCAATGCCAAAGAGCGGCGGAAATCGGACTGATTCCTAGTATAGCGCGGAAAAGAAAAATTGTCGAGGGCGAAAACCATAGCGGACTGGAATGGTGGGTGAGAGAAAATTTTGAGGAAAAACGGGCGGAAAGTTCTCTATTGGGATGTCAAAATTCGCAAAAAACGGACACATTTTGTTAAAACTGCTAAACAAATGGCGAATTGCTTGTGAAAAATCACGGCTGGTGGTATAATTTAACAAAGGAGAGCCAAGGAATTTGGACAAAATGAATACCTTACGGAGGGAATTGCAATGAAATCTGTTGCACAGACCGTCATTGAGGCGGATCGTTTTTATACCATTGCTGCCAAGACTGGCAGCGTGATCCAGGCTGTGGAGAACGCAAAGGACGGCGGTGACATCCGCCTGGGCAAGTATGACCACAAGCCCGAGCAGGAGTGGGCATTCATCCGGGTGGGGGACGGCGTTTACCGTATCCGCAACCGTGCCAATGGCAAGCTCATTGACCTGATGATGACCGGCACCGCCAACGGCACCTGGCTGCACCTGTGGGAAGATGTGGGCGGCACCTCCCAGATGTGGACCATGGAGCACACCCCGCAGGGCACCGTCCGTCTCCGCTCCTCCTGGGCCGGCGGCAAGTGCATTGATACCGTGGGCATGGGCACTGCCGATGGCGCTGTCCTGCAGATCTGGCAGGAGACCGCGGGCGAGGACCAGCTGTGGACCATTGAAGAGGTCAAGGACCGTGCAAAGCGCGCCGTGAAGAAAGCAGAGCCCGCTGTGGAGGCTGCTCCCGCTGCCGAGCCGGTGAAGACCGAGACTGCTCCTGTGGTAGAGGAAAAGGCTGCTGAGCCCGTGGCCGCTCCCGCTGTGGAGGAGAAGCCCGAGGTCAAGGAAGAGGCCAAGACCGAGGAGAAGCCCGCTGAGGCTGAGGGGAAAGCAGAGCCCGCCGCGGAGGCTCCCAAGGCAGAGGAAAAGCCTGCTGCTCCCGCGGTCAAGGCACCCGCCAAGAAGCCCGCGGCCAAGAAGACCAGCCGCGCTGCCCGCAAGGCTGCTTCCGCCAAAAAGGCTTCCGCAAAGAAGAAGTAATTTGAATCTTACGTAAAACAAAGCCCGCTGTGTGAAATTTCACAGCGGGCTTTGTCTATTCTGTGGAAAGTTTCCCGGTCTGCCAAGGGCTCCCCTGATAGGGGAGCTGTCGCCGCAGGCGACTGAGAGGTTTTACATGTGCATCATGCTGCGCTGCTCAGAAGCACGGAACTTGAGGGCTGCGGCAATGAATGCCTTGAACAGGGGATGCGCGCGGTTGGGACGGCTCTTGAACTCGGGGTGGAACTGTGCACCCAGATGGAAGTCACGGCCGGGCAGCTCCACGGTCTCCACCAGGCGGCCGTCCGGGCTGGTGCCGGAAATGACCAGACCCTTGGCCTGCATCTCCTCCCGGAAGTCGTTGTTGAACTCATAGCGGTGACGGTGGCGCTCCCAGATCTCCTCTGCCTGGTAACACTCGGCCATCTTGGTGCCGGGCATCACCTTGCAGGGGTACTTGCCCAACCGCATGGTGCCGCCCTTGGGGATGTTGCCTTTCTGGTCGGCCATCAGGGCGATGACATTGTGTTTGCCGTCCGGGGTGAACTCGCTGGAGTTGGCGTCGGCATAGCCCAGCACATGGCGGGCAAATTCCATCACCATGATCTGCATGCCCAGGCAGATGCCAAAGTAGGGGATGTTGTTTTCCCGGGCATACTGGGCGGCCTGGATCATGCCCTCGATGCCGCGGTCGCCAAAGCCGCCGGGCACGATGATGCCGTCCACGTCGGCAAAGGCTTCCTTGCAGGCGGCCTGGTCGGTCAGGTCCTCACTCTCCACCCAGCGGATCTCCACCTGGCTGTCGTTCTCAAAGCCGGCGTGGTAGAGGCTTTCCATCACGGAGAGGTAAGCGTCGTGCAGTTTGACGTACTTGCCCACCAGCGCAATGGTACAGGTCTTGCTGCGGGTGGCAATGCGGGAGACCACCTGCTTCCACTCGGTCAGGTCGGCAGGGGGAACATCCAGCTTGAGCTTGTCCACCACCACGTCGTCCAGGCCGTTGGTGTGGAGCATCAGCGGGCACTGGTACAGGCTGGGCATCGTCAGGTTCTCGATGACGCACTCAGGCTTGACGTTGCAGAACGTGCTGATCTTGCGGCGGATCTCGCCGCCCACGTTGCCATCGGCCCGCAGGATGATGATGTCCGGGTTGACGCCCATGCCCTGCAGCTCCTTGACGGAGTGCTGGGCCGGCTTGGATTTGTACTCATCGGAGCCGGAGATATAGGGCACCAGCACCACATGGATGTAGCAGCAGTTGTCCCGGCCCTGCTCCAGGCCTACCTGGCGGATGGCCTCCAGGAACGGCTGGCTCTCGATATCGCCGGTGGTACCGCCGATCTCGGTAATGACCACATCGGCCTCGGTGGAAGAAGCCAGATTGTAGATATAGCTCTTGATCTCGTTGGTGATGTGGGGGATGATCTGGACAGTCTGGCCCAGGTAGGCACCCTGGCGCTCCTTGTTCAGCACGTTCCAGTACACCTTGCCGGTGGTCAGGTTGGAGTATTTGTTCAGGTTCTCGTCAATAAAGCGCTCGTAGTGGCCCAGATCCAGGTCGGTCTCGGTGCCGTCATCGGTGACGAAGACTTCGCCGTGCTGCAGGGGGCTCATGGTGCCCGGGTCCACGTTGACATAGGGGTCCAGCTTCTGGCTGGCCACTTTCAGGCCGCGGCACTTGAGCAGGCGGCCCAGCGAAGCGGCCGTAATGCCCTTGCCAAGGCCGGAGACGACGCCGCCGGTGACAAAAATAAACTTGGTCTGTTTTTCTGCCATAAAATATCCTCCTCTAATGGACGTTTGATATGGTTTACTTTCCCGGTGGAGGGGTGCGCGTTGCGTAAAGCCCGCACCCGCTCAAAAACATACAACACAGAATTATACACCCGATGGGTCATAGGAATCAAGGATTTCCTGCGCGATCTCGGCCCGGTCCCGCCGGGTATCCATGGCATTCTTTTCGATGTAGCGGTGTGCCTCGGCCTCGCTCATTCCACGCTCCGCGATGAGGCAGCATTTGGCCCGGCTGACCAGACGCACCTGCTGCAGCTTTTCCTGCATCCGGGCATTCTCCTGCCGCAGCACCTGCAGCCGGTGGTTGCTGGCCGCGGCCATGTGGATGGCCTGCAGAAACAGGGTGTTGGAAAACGGTTTGCACACCAGCAGCACGCCCTGCTCGCTCATGGGGGTCAGCAGCTGCTCGGCAGCCGCCGCTTTGACGAGGAATACCACGCCTGCGTCGGTCTTTTCCACCGCGGTGGCGCACAGGTCGTGGCCAAACTCATCGGGCAGGGGCGCGTTGACGACGATCAGCTCAAAGTCCGATTCCAGCATCCGCCGTCGGGCTTCCGCCCCGCTGGGCACGATGAGGGGCCGGGTATATCCCAACTCCGTCAGGCGGGCGCACAGATACTCGTTGGAGCTTGCGCCGGCGCTGACGATCAGAGCACGTCCCATCCTGCTTGCTCCTTTCTTACACGCTTGTGCATGGTATTATATCGCGTTGAAGTAGTGGATGCGTTCGTATTCCGCCGGGTCGGCCGCGTTTTTCAGGGCGGCGCAGCGCTTGAGCGACTCTGCATAATACCGCTTGGCCAGCTCTTCCGGCAGGAACTTGTGCAGGAACTCGCTGTTCTTTGCCACTTCCACGGCCTCTTCCAGAGAGGTGGGCAGGGTCTCCAGCCCAAGGCCAACGGCCTCGGAGGGGATGAACAGGTTTTTATTGACAGGGGGGCGCAGCTCCATCCGGTTCTCAATGCCATCCAGGCCGGCGGCCAGGATCAGGCCGATGGAAAGGTAGGGGTTGCAGGCGGGGTCCGGGCTGCGCAGCTCCATGCGGCAGTTGTCGCCCCGCACCTGGGGGATGCGCACCAGCTGACTGCGGTTCTGGCGGCTCCAGCTCACATAGCGGGGAGCCTCGTCGCAGCCAAAGCGGAGGTAGCTGTTGGGCAGGGGGTTGGTAAAGGCGGTCAGCTCCCGGCTGTGGGCCAGCACGCCCGCCATAAAGCTGCCCGGGATACTGTCCGGGGCAATGTCGCCCTCAAACAGGTTGTGGCCGTCCATGGAGAGGGAAAGGTTGATGTGCAGGCCACTGCCCGCCTGGTCCGGCAGGGGCTTGGGCAGGAAACTGGCGTGCAGGCCGTTACTGGCGGCCACCGCCCGGACGATCTGCTTGAACATCATCACGTTATCGGCGGTCTTGAGGGGGCCTGCGTAGTGGCAGTCGATCTCGTTCTGGCCGTTGCCGTTCTCGTGGTGGCTGTGCTGGGGGGCCATGCCCATCTGCTCCATGGTCAGGCAGATGTCCCGGCGCAGGTTTTCACCGGCGTCCAGCGGGGCTACATCAAAGTAGCCGCCAAAGTCAATGGGCACCCGGGTGGGGCGGCCATGGTCGTCGTTTTCAAACAGGTAAAACTCACATTCGGCACCCACGTTGCAGGTCAGGCCCAGCCGTTTGAAGCGGCGGTTTATGTCCCGCAGAAAGCCGCGGCAGTTGCCGCCAAAGGGGGTGCTGTCCGGTTTTTCCACATCGCAGAAAAACTGCATCACCCGGCCCTCGGTAGAACGCCAGGGCAGGATGCACATGGTGGACAGGTCCGGGCGGAGGACAAGGTCGCTCTCCTCCACATGCATAAAACCGGCAATGGCACTGCCGTCAAAGCAGACGCCGTCCTCCAGGGCCTTGGTCAGGTCGCTGGCCAGCACGGCAATGTTTTTCTGGTTGCCAAAGATATCACAGAACGCAAAGCGGACGAATTTGACGTTGTTGTCCTCCACAAAATCAAGCACGTCCTGCTGAGTCGTATAGCTCATAACACACCTCCGCGCTGCAGAGAACCACGCCCCGCAGCGGATCATCATGGTATTTGCTGACGAAATTGGAAAAGACTGAAACTTCCCACAAAAACGCCTAAAGGCCTGCTTCGATCAGGAAGCAGGTCTTTAGGCTGGTGTAAGAAATAGGAAAAGGAGAATGGCAGATTATTTACAGCCTCACCGATGCAGGATTACCGAAACAATCAGACGTAATAGAGCATCTTGCTGTAGCTGGGCAGGGGCCAGTAGTCCTCGCCGCAGATGGTCTCGGCATCGTCTGCCGCAGCACGCAGGGCGTCCATGGCGGGGATGACGTCAGAGTGGAAAGCAACGGCTTTCTCGGTCTCAGTGGGCAGAGTCTTGGCGGCATCCACGGCAGCCTGCAGGGTGTCGATGGCGTCGCTCATGGCGTCGGCGTCGGCGGAGAGCTTCTGCAGGGTCTTGGTCTCGCTGCGGACGCTGATGGCCTCGCTGACGGCCAGCTTGGAGGCAGCCGTGTTGGCAACCTCGCTCATGTAGGAGTTGACAGCGGGCAACAGCTGCTTGCGGGCCATCTCCAGCATGGTCAGGGCTTCGATGTTGATGATCTTGGAGTAGTGCTCCATCTCAACTTCGTAACGGCTTTCCATCTCCACCTTGGTCAGGACGCCAAAGTCTTCCATGAGCTGGATGTTCTTCGGCTCGATGAGGGCGGGCAGGGCAGCCGGGGTGTTCTTCTTGTTGGGCAGACCGCGCTTTTCCGCCTCGGCTTCCCACTCGGCGGTGTAACCGTTGCCGTTGAAGATGACGCGGCGGTGGTCACGGATGGTGCGCTTGATCAGAGCGATGGCAGCGCTGGTAAAGTCCTCGGCCCCCTCCAGCTCGTCGGCGTAGCCTTTCAGCTCCTTGGCGACAGCGGTGTTCAGGATGGTGTTGCAGTCGCTCAGGTTCTCGGCAGAGCCGGGCATACGGAACTCAAACTTGTTGCCGGTGAAAGCGAACGGAGAAGTACGGTTGCGGTCAGTGGTATCCTTGCTGAACTTGGGCAGGACGTCCACGCCCAGGTCCATCTTCATCTTGACAGGGCCGGCGTAGGGAGAATCGGAAGCGATGGCGTCGATGACAGCTTCCAGTTCCTCGCCCACGAAGATGGAAATGATGGCCGGAGGTGCCTCGTTGGCGCCCAGACGGTGATCGTTGCCCGGGGTAGCCACGGAGGTGCGGAGCAGGTCGGCATACTCGTCCACGGCCTTGATGACAGCAGCCAGGAAGACCAGGAACTGCAGGTTCTCCATGGGAGTGTCACCGGGATCCAGCAGGTTCTCGGTGGGGGTGCTCATGGACCAGTTGTTGTGCTTGCCGGAGCCGTTGACACCCTCAAAGGGCTTCTCGTGCTGCAGGCAGACCAGACCATACTTGGGAGCGATCTTCTTCATCATCTCCATGGTCAGCAGGTTGTGGTCGATGGCAACATTGGTGGTGTCAAAGATGGGGGCCAACTCATGCTGGCAGGGAGCAACCTCGTTGTGCTTGGTCTTGGCGGGAACGCCCAGCTTCCACAGCTCCTCATCCAGCTCTTTCATGAACGCGGAGACCTCGGGGCGGATGACGCCGAAGTAATGCTCCTCCAGCTCCTGGCCTTTGGCGGAGGGAGCACCAAACAGGGTACGGCCGGTCAGGATCAGGTCCTGGCGTGCCTCGTAGTCCTCTTTTTTAATAAGGAAGTATTCCTGCTCGGGGCCGACAGTCGTGGAAACGTAATCCACGTCCTTGCCAAAGAGCTTCAGGATGCGGATGGCCTGATTGGACAGCGCGTTCATGGAGCGGAGCAGAGGGGTCTTCTTATCCAGAGCCTCGCCGGTGTAGCTGACGAACGCGGTGGGGATGCAGAGCACATCGTCCTTGACGAACGCGTAGCTGGTGGGGTCCCATGCGGTGTAGCCGCGGGCCTCACAGGTGGCACGCAGGCCGCCGGAAGGGAACGAAGAAGCATCGGGCTCGCCGCGCACCAGCTCCTTGCCGGAGAACTCCATGATGGCGGTGCCGTCGCCCACGGGGCTGACGAAGCCATCGTGCTTCTCACTGGTGATGCCGGTCAGCGGCTGGAACCAGTGGGTGTAGTGGGTGGCGCCCAGCTCCATGGCCCAGCGCTTCATCACGCTGGCCACAACGTTGGCCACCTCAATGTCCAGCGGGGCGCCCTTGTGCAGAGTCTTTTCCAGACTCTTATAGGTGGCGCTGGGCAGGCGTTCTTTCATAACGTGCTCGTTAAAGACCTTGCTGCCGTAGATTTCCATAACATTTGCTGCCATAAATCCTACTCCTTACTTGATCTTAATTTCCATTCAAATACCGCAAAAACTTTCTCAGGAACGAGAAAATGAGAGCAGTGTTCTGCTGAAACGAAACGGCGCTGCGAGTCAGGAGGTGACTCACAGCGTCGTTGCTGTCTATGCGATGATTATAGCCCACCGGGGGCTAAAACGCAATTGACAAAACTGACGATTTTGCCCAAACCCAAAATTGGTTTTTTGGAGCAAACGCTTTGATTTTGCGAAGTGAGACGCGATTCTCTTTAATAAGTATTACTTAAATGACCTGGAACAGGAAGAATTTTAAGTAGTTGGTCTCGGGTACGCCCCAGAGGATGGGGTGGTCAGGTGCCTGCTGTCGGACTTCGATCTGGCGCAGCTGACGGTGCGCGTCTTTCGCGGCGGCGCGCAGCATCTTGATAAACAGCTCCTCGGTGGCAAAGTGGGAGCAGCTGGCCGTGGCCAGGTAGCCGCCGCGGGGCAGCAGCTTCATGGCACGGTAATTGATCTCCTTATAGCCCCGCATGGCGTTTTCCACCGTGCGGCGGGCTTTGGTGAACGCGGGCGGGTCCAGGATGATAAAATCGTAGGGGTGGCCCTCTTTTTCCAGCCGGGGCAGCAGCTCAAAGGTATCCTCACAGAGGAAATCCATGTTGGTCAGGCCATTGCGCTGGGCGTTCCGCTGGGCCATGGCAATGGCCTCCGCGCTGATGTCGGCGGCAGTGACCCGGGCCGCCCCGCCCATGGCGGCGTTCAGCGCAAAGCTGCCGGTGTGGGTAAAGCAGTCCAGCACGGTGTGCCCGGCGGCAATGCGGGCCACGGCCCGGCGGTTATATTTCTGGTCCAGGAAGAAGCCGGTCTTCTGGCCGTTTTCAAAATCGACGTGGTAATACACGCCGTTCTCGCGGATCTCTGTCTGGGTGGAGTCGGGGTGGGTCTCACCGGACAGCTCGAACCAGCCCTTGTTCTGCTCCAGCCCCTCCTTGGCGCGGAGGGCTTCGTCATTCCGCTCATAGATGCCGTCAATGGTCTGGCCGTCGGACCGCAGGACTTCCGCCAGGAGGGGGAAGAGAACGGGCTTGAGCTTTTCCATCCCCGCGCTCAGGGTCTGGGTGACGAGGATATTGTGGAAGCGGTCTACCGTCAGGCCCGGAAACTGGTCGGCCTCCCCAAAGATGACCCGGCAGGCGGAAAGATCGGCGGGCTCCAGCACGGTCTTGCGGTAGGCCCAGGCGTACTCCACCCGGCGGCGCCAGAAGCTGGCGTCAAAGGTATCGTTGGCGTTGCGGGAGATGAGCCGCACCCGGATCTTGCTGTGGTGGGAGACAAAGCCCGTGCCGAGGTAAGCGCCCTTGGGGCTGACCACATCGGCCAGGGTACCGTTTTCCGGGAGCGTCTCCGGCGCGGCGGTAATATCGTTTTCGTACACCCAGGGGTGGCCGCCCACCAGCAGACCCTCGGCGTGTTTGTTGACTTGGTAGACGGGATAAGCGCGTTCTTTCATTCGATAGACCTCTTCATAATCCTGAAAAATTGTGCTAGAATAAGCAAAAACGAAATGGGGGAAACCACAATGGAAATTGAACGGAAATGGATGGTAAACGGCTGGCCGGAGCAGCCGCTGCCCTTAAAAGAAGAATTTGCCATGCGGCAGGGCTATATCAGCGTCCGGCCCACGGTCCGCATCCGGGAGGAAGCCCTGACCGGCGGCGAGACGAAGTATATCCTCTGCTTCAAGTCCGGCAGCGGGCTGGCCCGGGAGGAGATCGAGCGGGAGATCGACAAAGAGCTCTTCACCCGGCTCGAAGAGAAGATCATCGGCAAACCGCTCGTCCCCAAGCTCCGCCGCAGCTATCAGCTGCCGGACGGCATGGTGCTGGAAGTGAACCATGTGGATGAGGGCCAGCCTACCGAGTTCTGGTATGCCGAGGTGGAGTACCCCACCGTGGAGGCCGCCCGTGCCTGGCGGCCGGAGGCGGTGGGCCTGGCCGATTACCTCAACGACGACGTGACGGACCAGCCCGGCCAGAGCATGGGGGCCTACTGGGAGCAGACCCGAAAATAAAAATCAGAAGCTGGGCGGCGTCACCGCAAAGATGACCCGGACCATTTTGTCACCGGTATTGAACCAGCGGTGGCCTGTCCCGGCCGGGATACGGACGGCATCGCCTGTGTGCAGCTCAAAGGGTTCACCGTTGAGGGAGATGGTCACATCGCCCTCCTCCACATAGGCGGTCTCTTCGCCCACATGGGAGCGGTCCTTATCAGAAGTGACGGTCTGGGGCGGGATCTCCATCAGCACAAATTCGATGCTGGCTTTGGTGTCGGCCGTGAGCAGGTTGTAGGCTACCTCACTGTTCCGGTTCCCGATGGAGCGGTATTCGCCTTTGCGGACGATGAGTTCCTGCTCGGGGTCGCTGTCCTCCTGGAAGAGAACATAGAGCGGGAAATCCAGCGTCTCGGCCAGCGTTTTCAGGGTGTTGATGGAAGGATTGACAGCATTGTTTTCGATCTGGCTGATCATGGAGGCGGTGATGCCTGTCTTTTCCGCCAGTCCGCGGAGACTCAGCCCCCGCTGGGTCCTGTATTTTTGAATCTTTTGTCCGATGTTCAGATTGACCATAACATGTTCCTTACTGTTGTATTTGCGGCAGCAGCCTCGGCAGAGGGGCATACTCCTCAATACTATCATTATAGCATGTTTGGCCGGGAAGACCAAGTGGCAAAGCGATGACAAAACGGAGTAGAAAACACAATAAAATATAAAAAATCGGCAGACATGGAGAGGTACAGCCATGTCTGCCGATTTTGTTGTGGAAAGCAGTCTCAGCAACCGGAAGCAGAATGGGATGCTCCCGGAAGATCAGCACTTAGTGCAGGAAGATCAGGCTCAGGACAAAGACGACGACCAGAGCGGTGAGGGACTGCAGAACGCTGATGATGGGAATGGTCTTGTAAGCCACGGAGGTATCCATCTTGGAGGTGGTGGTGGTGACCCAGAAGAAGTCATCGTTGCCGTGGAAGACCATCATACCGCCAGCGGCGCAGGCCAGCATGGCGATGACGCGGCCCATCGGAGAGGAGAAGCCCAGCACGTCGATGAGCGGGGTGATCATGGTAGCTGCCGTGACCATGGCGATGGTAGCGGAACCAACGCAGGTACGGAAGATGAAGCCGATGAGGAACGGAGCCAGGATGCCGATGGTCAGGCCGGAGAATGCATTGGTCAGGACGGACTGCATGGCGGAAGCTTTCAGCACGCCGCCGAACGCGCCGCCCGCGCCAACGATCAGGACGATCTGGCCAGCGGTCTTCAGGGAGTCGGCCACCAGGCCGTCAAAGCTCCAGGCCAGCTTGTCTTCGGGGTGGATGTTGTGGTAGGTGTAAGCAGCGAGCAGCATACCGATCAGCAGAGCGACGGCAGGGGTGCCGATGACGTTCAGGATGGAGAGCAGAATGTTCTCGGAAGCGACCATGTCGCCCACGGTCTTGAGGAGCATGAGCAGGATGGGGACCAGGATGGGCATAAACGAAGCCAGCGCGCTGGGCAGCTTGGCGTTCTCGTCCTCTTCCTCGGTCACGTCGCTGTCATCCTCGGGGATGTAGTAGTATTTTTTGCCTGCGGTCAGGGAAGCAAAGTAGCCCACCAGCATGACAGGGATGGAGACCAATGCACCAAACAGGATGACCATGCCCAAGTCCGCGTTCAGGATGCCGGCCACAGCCAGAGGGCCCGGCGTGGGAGGCACGAACATGTGGGTGGCGTGCAGGCCCATTGCCAGCGAGATGGCCATGGTGGTCATGGAGATCTTGGTGTCCTTGGACAGGCGGCGGGCGATGGGGCTCAGCAGAACGAATGCGGAATCACAGAAGACGGGGATGGAGACGAAGTAGCCGGTGATGGCCAGGCCAAGAGCAGCGTGCTTTTTGCCCGTGATCTTGAGGATGGTCTTGGCCATGGTCTCGGCAGCGCCGGATTTCTCCAGCAGGGTACCGGTAACGGTGCCCAGTGCGATGACCAGGCCGATATCAGCGATGGTGCCGCCCATGCCGCTGGTAAAGGCGCTGAGCATGTCCTGCATGTTCATGCCGGCCACGATGGCAAAGGTGGCGGAGGTGGCGATCAGTGCGAAGAACGGGTGGATCTTCAGTTTAACGGTGAAGAGGACCAACACCAGAACGGCCAATACCAGGCCGAGGATCACAGATACAGTAGAGCCCATAAATAAACCTCCTCTTACTTGACGACCTTGACGAGGTACTCTTTCCAGACCTCATCGGGAACCAGACGGCCGCCGGTTGCCCAGCAGATCTGGGTGGCGTTCTTCATCACGTCGGCGGTCAGGCCCTGCTTTGCCAGGTAGCCCTTGCCGGCCTCGGTGCTCTCCAGATGGACAGGGCCGATGAACGCGGCGCAGCTGGAGGGCTCAATGAGGACGTCCTCGGTCTTGTGGAGCAGACGCATAAAGTCGTACAGCTTTGCATCCTCGATGGTGAAATCACCGGAGATGAGGTTGGAGTCAATGCGGGTGACAAAGCCGGAGGGGCTTGCGCAGGCCAGGCCGTCGGCCTCGGTCAGGCCGTCGATGCCAAAGTCATGCACATTGACGTTCTCGTACAGGTTGGTGGCAAAGCCCAGCAGGACAGAGGGGCAGAGGGTGGGCTCCGCAAAGAAGCAATGGACAGCGTTCTTGTACACCCGCTTCAGGCCATAAGCCACGCCGCCGGGAGCACCGCCCACACCGGTGGGAATGTAAACGATCAGCGGGTGCTGCTCGTCCACCACAACGCCCTGCTCATCCAGCTGCTTCTTCAGGCGGGAAGCGGCCACGGCATAGCCCAGGAACAGGTTGACGGATTTCTCGTCGTCCACAAAGTAGCTCATGGGGTCGGCGTCAGAGAGCTTGCGGCCCTCGGCCACGGCCTTGGAGTAGTCGTCGGCATACTCAATGACTTCAACGCCCTTGCTGCGCAGCAGGTCTTTCTTCCACTGGCGGGCGTCGGCGGACATGTGCACCTTGACCTTGAAGCCGATGGCGGCGCTGCTGATGCCGATGGACAGGCCCAGGTTGCCGGTGGAGCCCACCTGCACGGTGTACTGGTTGAAGAATGCGCGCATCTCGTCGCTGCACAGCTTCTCGTAGTTGTCAGTCACTTTCAGCTTGCCAGCTGCAATGGCCAGATCCTCGGCGTGTTTCAGCACCTCATAGATGCCGCCGCGGGCCTTGACGGAGCCTGCCACCGCCAGATGGCTGTCCATCTTGAGGAACAGATTGCCGGAGATGGGGCTGCCCGTTGCTTCGATCAGGCCTTTCTGCATCTCGGGGATGGGCTTCAGCGGGGACTCGATGATGCCATTGGTGCACTCGGTCTCCGGGAAGCACTTGCGGATGAACGGGGCAAACCGCTCCAGACGCGCCTCTGCGTCTGCAATGTCTGCGTCCGAGACGACCAGCTGGCACACAGCGTCGGTCATTTCAAAGGGCAGGAACTTGGGGTTGACCCACAGAGTCTCTTTCTGCTCCGCGATCTCTTTTAAAGTAGCGTCCTGCTCGATCAGCTTTGCTGCATACTCTTTGATTGCCATGGAAAAACTTCTCCTTTCACGTCTGCACGGCGCAGCACCGGGCCGGGGCGCTGCTTGAAGTCGTGCATCATACCTACCGTTAAGCGACGCTTATTCTGTGTTTAATTATACTGCATACCTGTTAAATTACAATGCATGTTGTAAACAAATAATGAACAGATATGTTGTGCAAAGTGCTCGAACGATGTGGTAGAAGTGAAAAATTTCAGGCCGAATATAACAGATACTTCCCGAAAGTACAATTTTCATCCCAGAAAAAGACAAAAATGGATGTTTAATCTTACTGAACAGGGAGAGTGGCTGTACAGCAGAGCGGAACGCCCGGCAGAGAAACCCGTGGAAAACCTACCCGGAGTGTGCTACAATAAATCTGTTAAGACCAAATTTAAGGGCCTGCGGCAGCGCTGTGGGCTGCGAAAGGATGAAACGCTTACGAAAAAGCCAAAATTTACGCTGCAGCTGCAATACAACTCCCCAGTCATCCTCACGTTTTTTCTGCTCTCGCTGGGGGTGCTGTTCCTGGGGCAGTGGACCGGCGGCTGGACAACGACCCATCTGTTCTGTGTCTACCGCTCTTCTTTGAAAGATCCGCTGTTCTATGTCCGGCTGTTCGGCCATGTGCTGGGCCACGGCAGCTGGGACCATTTTTTGAACAACATGCTCCTGCTGCTTGTCATCGGCCCGCCCATGGAGGAAAAATACGGCAGCATCCCGCTGCTGAGGGGCATCCTGCTCACGGCCCTCATCTCGGGCATTCTGCAGTGCGCGCTCTTCCCCCACTCGGCCCTGCTGGGGGCGTCGGGCATCGTGTTCATGCTCATCATGCTGGCGTCCCTGTCCGGTTTCTCGGGTGGCGTTCCGGTCACGATGCTGCTGGTGGCGGTGCTCTACCTGGGCCAGCAGGTGTATGATGTCATCTTTGTGCGGGACAACGTCGCCAACTTTATGCACATCGTGGGCGGCGTGTGCGGTACGGTGTTCGGCTACACCTATGCCGCGTTCCCCCGGCGGAAAAAGCCCCGCCGCAAATAAGCGCAAGCAAAAAGAGCGTCTGCTCCTGCCATCGGACAGGGAGGTGTACCCGGTTTTCTGAACCGGAGAAATATGTTATCCTGGCAGTCAGAACAAAATCGTCAAAACAGTGGGGAGGAAGCAGTATGAAACTCGAAAAAGTGGCCGTTCTGGGCGCGGGAGCCGTGGGGGCCTATGTCCTCTGGGGGCTGTCTGAGAAACCGGGCATCCGTCTGGGCGTGGTGGCCGAGGGCGAGCGTGCCCGGCGGTTGCAAAACGGCATCGGCATCAACGGCAAGGCGTATCACCCGGAGGTCTGGACCCCGGAGGAGGCCCACGGGGCCGATCTGCTCATCGTGGCCCTGAAATACGGTGCCCTGCCCGGGGCGCTGGACAGCATCCGGAAGGTGGTGGGGGAACACACCATCGTCATGAGCCTGATGAACGGCGTGGACAGCGAGGAGATCATTGCGGCCGAGGTAGGAGCGGATCACCTGCTCTACTCGCTCATCAAGGTGGTCTCCCACAAGGAGGCGGACGGCTTCCGCTTTGACCCGGACACCACACTGGGCATCATTTACGGCGAGCTGGCCGCACCCTTTGAAAGTGAGCGGGTACAGGCCGTCGCGGCCCTGTTTGAGGGCACGGGTGTTCATTTCCGCGCCACCGAGCACATCCGGGAGGAGATGTGGAGCAAATTCCGGCTCAACGTCTGCAACAACCTGCCCCAGGCCATTCTGGGAGCCGGTGTGGGCTGCTACCGCGACAGCGTCCACATGAAAGCCATCAGTGACGGCCTCCGCAAAGAGCTGATGGCCATTGCCGCCGCCAAGGGCATCGACCTCTCCATTGTGGACAAAAACTCCGGCCGGGGCAGTGCGGTGCCGCCGGACGCCCGGTACTCCACCCTGCAGGACATTGACGCGGGCCGCCATACGGAGATCGACATGTTCTCCGGGGCACTGATGCGGATGGGCAAAGAGCTGGGCATCCCTACCCCCTACAACGAGTACACCTACCACATGATCAAGGCGCTGGAGGAGAAAAACGACGGCCTGTTTGATTACTCCGGCAAAGATCAGGAGCCCACCTGGGCAAAATAACCCAAAAGCTGCACATCCGCCGCTTTTCCCGCATACATCAGCGGGAAGAGGAGGAATGCGGTGTGGAAAAAATCATCTTTACAGCGGGCATTCTGCTGCTGCCTGCCGTGTGCACCACGGTAGGGGCGGCAGGTGCCTTTTTGTTTCGGCGCGCGCAGGAGCCCCGCACCCAGCGGATGACCTCCGGCATGGCGGCAGGCATCATGCTGGCGGCCAGTGTGTGGAGCCTGCTGCTGCCCGCCATTGAGCGGGCGGAGCGGGGCGTCTGGCCCGGGTGGTTCCCGCCCACGGCGGGGCTTGTTGTGGGGGCCGTGGGGCTGCTGCGGCTGGAAGCGCTGGCCGGGCGCTGGTTTGCGGCCGGGCCGGGGCACTGCGGGCACATGGTGCTGGCTGTCACCCTGCACAACCTGCCGGAGGGGATGGTAGTGGGCCTTGCCGCCGCGCTGGCGCTGGAGGGCAGCCCGGAAGCCATAAGCGGGGCGCTGGCCCTTGCCCTTGGCATCGGGTTACAGAACATCCCGGAGGGCGCGGCGGTGAGCCTGCCGCTGCTGAGATCTGGTCAGAGCCGGGGCAGAGCCTTTCTGGCCGGGGCAGCCTCCGGGCTGGTGGAACCGCTGGGCGGGCTGCTGGCCCTTGCGGTGGCAGGCTGGGTGAGCGCGGCTCTGCCCTGGCTGATGAGCGCGGCCGCCGGGTGCATGGTCTGCGTAACGGCGCAGGAGATGATCCCGCAGGCCGTTGAACCGGATGAATCGGCGGGGGTCATCAGCATTGTGTTAGGGTTTGCTTTGATGATGGCGCTGGATGTGGCATTGTAAACAAAAAAGCTCCTCCGCACGGAGGAGCAAAGAATTATTTGGAGAGATAGACGGTGGTGGAGGGGAATGCGAAGTCCACGTTGTTTTTCTGCATCACGTCCATGACATTCAGGTTCAGGTCGTTCTGCATCTGGAGGAACGTTCCGGCCTGATTGGTGAGCAGGTAGGCGGAGACGAGGAGATTGATGCTGGAATCGCCAAAGCTGGTGAGCCGGACAAGGGCAGAGCCCTTTTCCACATAAGGGCTGGCTTCCAGCATGGCGGTCAGGTCGGCCATCAGCTGCTCAAGCTTGGAACGGGAGGTATTGTAAGTGACGCCCAGCGTGAACTTATAAGGCCGGGTGGAGCGCATGGCGCAGTTGACGATGATGGAGCTGCACACCTTGCTGTTGGTGATGACGCTCACGGTCTTATCCAGGGAGCGGATCTTGATGGAGCGGAAGTTGATGTCGATGACCTCGCCCTCCACATCGCCCACAAGGATCCAGTCGCCCACGGCAAAGGGCTTGTCAATGAGGATGACGATGCCGCTGAAGATGTTGCTGGCCGTCTCCTGGGCAGCCAGGGAGATGGTCAGGCCGATGAGGCCGGCACCGGCAACGATGCTGCCGATGGGGAAGCCGCTCTCCTGCGCGATGGTCGCCACGCCCAGAATGACCACCAGCACCTTATAGGTGGTGTCCAGCAGGGAGAGCAGCGTCTTATTGGAGCGGATCTCCTCGCCGCAGGATTTCAGCAGCAGGGTGGCGACATCCGAGGCGTGGTACAGGCCTTTGCAGATGCAGAGGGTCATGGTCATCTGGTAGACGACGAGCAGGAATTTGGGCACGGGGGCAATGGCCCAGGGCAGGCTGGCCAGGGCAAAGTAAATGCCCGTGAGCCAGACCATCCACTCGGCAGGCAGCTCAAAGCTGCGGAGCAGGATGCCGGTGGCCTCAAAGTGCCAGCTGTGGGCCAGCAGCTTCGGGAAGATTTTTTTGCGGAGCAGGGCACGGGCCACAGCGCCCAGTGCCAGCAGCACCAGAGCGCAGACGCACCGGGCCGCAAAGGCCAGCCAGCCCTCCAGCAAAAAGCCGCCAATGGCAAAGCCCAGGTTTTGGATGGTGAAGATCATACAGAAATTGTTCCTTTCGGGTGAATTGTGTCGAACACACTGGTCTCAGTATAGCATACTCCGGCAGAGGGTTCAAATTTTCTTTGCCGCAGTGCAGGGGCAGTAGTCCAGAAGCAAACGTTACACTTGTGAAAAAGAAAACAAACTTTTGCGGATAAGGGTTGACAACAGCAGGCTGCCGCGCTATACTGTGTGCCAGAAAGTTCGTTTCAGGGCGGGGTGCAATTCCCCACCGGCGGTATAGCCCGCGACCACCCCTATGGGGTGCTGACTCGGTGAGACTCCGAGGCCGACGGTATAGTCCGGATGCAAGAAACGGCAGGCAAATTGCTTGTCTACGCGCCCTGTTGCAGTGTTTTTGCAGCAGGGCGCTTTTGGTTTGTCTTCCCGGTTCCCATCGGTGCGAAAAGGGCTTTCCACAGTTTATTTTGAGTGGGGCCAGCCGCCCCGGGAGGAAAAATCATGAAAAAAGACACGACCCACAACCTGACCGTTGCCGCCATGCTCAGCGCGGTGGCATTCATCCTCATGTTCATCGAGTTTCCCATCCCGATGCTGATTCCGGCATTTATCAAGATGGATTTCTCGGACCTGCCCGCCCTGCTGGGCGCGTTTGCCCTGGGCCCGGTGTATGGTGTGATCATCAGCTTTATGAAGAACCTGCTCCACATCGTCATCAAGGGCACCTCCACGGCCTGTGTGGGTGAGCTCTCCAACTTTATCCTGGGTGCCATCTTCTCTGCCGTGGCCGGTTATATTTACAAGCACCACAAGAGCCGCAAGACGGCCATCATCGGTGCCGTGGCAGGCGCCGTGGCCATGGGTGTGTTGAGCGTGCCCTCCAACTACTTCGTCGTTTACCCGGCCTATGTGCAGTTCTACCACATGCCGCTGGAAGCCATCCTGGGCATGTATCAGGCGATCCTGCCCTCGGCAGACAGCCTCATCAAGTGCCTCATCCTCTTCAACCTGCCGTTCACGCTGGTCAAGGGCCTGCTGGACGCTGTGCTCTGTATGTTGATCTATAAGCCGCTGTCGCCCATCCTGCATGGCCGCCGCTGATTCCACTCGATCAGAAAGAAAAATACTCCTGTGCATCCGCACAGGAGTATTTTTTATATCGCTTATGCCAACGCGCCTCTCTCCAGCCACTTGCCCCGGGCAAGGCGGAGAAGAAACAGCACACCCCGGGTGCACAGCTCCACGCACATGGCCGTCCAGACACCGGCCAGCCCGAAGCGGGGAGCCAGCAGGAATGCCAGCGTCAGCCGGACGCCCCACATGCTGAACAGGTTGAGTACAAAGCAGGCGGTGCTGTCGCCAGCCCCCTGCATGGCACCGCTGGCCACGATGGAGGCCCCGAACATGGGCTCGGCAAAAGCCTCAATGCGGAGCATTTGGGCCCCGAGTGCAATGACAGCCGCGTCGGCCGTAAAAATGCTCATCAGTGCCGGGGCAAACAGCCACATCAAGACGCCGGAAAGAGCCATGATGCCCATGCCCATCCCGGTGCAGAGCCAGGCAAACCGCTTGGACATGTCCCGGCGGTGGGCACCCACGGCCTGCCCTACCAGTGCGATGGAAGCATCCTGGATGCCGTAGCCCGCCATGTAGCACAGGCCCTCGGCGCTTACGGCCAGGCTGTTGGCCGCAATGGCCACAGTGCCCAGCTGGGACACGATGCGGACGAGAAGTACCTGAGCCGAGGAGAGGGCGGCGCGCTCTGCCGCCAGCGGCACACCCACCCGCCACAGGTTGATCAGGCAGGAGCGGGTGATCTTCCAGCTGCCGGGGTAGCGGATGGCCAGTGGGCTCTCCCGCAGCAGGAGCACCGCCAGTGCGGCCAGCCCGCCGATCATGGTGGCAAGGGCCGTGCCCAGCGCCGCGCCCGGAACACCCCAGCCAAAACCGAACATCGTGACGGTCTGGCCAAACAGCTCCATCTCCCGGGTGGGATTGATGAGGAAAAAGTTGAAGAAGATGTCCAGCACGCAGACCAGCACGCTGATGAGGCTGGGCGTCAGGGCGTCACCCGTGGCCCGCAGCATGGCGGAGTACATCCCCATGGCCATGCTGAACGGCAGGGCTGCGGACCAGATGCCAAAGTAGGCCGAAGCATTGCCCTGCAAAGACGGGTCCGCACCCAGCCACCCGGGCAGGAACCGGCAGATGCCGATGCCCAGCGCCGCCATGCCGCAGCCGAGGAGGATGTTGAAGATCATGGACTGCCGCAGCACGCCCCGGGCATCATCCTGGCGGTCGGCCCCGAGATACTGCGCGATCTGGATGGCAAAAGACGTGAACAGCCCCACCAGAATGCCGTGGAGCAGCCAGGTGCTGGAGCTGACGATGCCGATGGCCGCCGTGGCCTCGGCCCCGATGTGGCCCACCATGGCCGCGTCAATGTACTCCATAGCCGTGACCACCAGCTGCTGCAGGATGGCGGGCACGCTCAGGGCAACGGCAACGCGGGCCGTGTCGCCCAGCGGGATGCTCTCGCCCTGCCGCATCCGGGCCGCGAGAATATCAAGTGAAAGTGTCATGGTGTCTCCTCTGCAAATACAAAATGGAAAAGCCGATACCTATTATAATAAGAGGGAAGAGGATTGTCAATCAAGGGCGATTTTGCGGCAGGACAATTGATTTTTACTGTTCTGCGTGATACACTCTCATCATGGGAAGAATACTATGAAAGAGGAATTGAATCTTATGATCGAAATGCTTTCTGATACCATCGGCACCCGTGCCGTGGACGCGCTGGGCTTTCTGCTGGCGTTTGCATTGACCGCCCTGATGGACTCCATGTTCCGGGAGCGGCTGCCCCATGACCATGGCCGCGCGTTCGCTGTCAACGGCGAGCTGTCCAAGGGCAAGGCCCGTGGTTCCGGCCTCATCTTTGTGCTCTGCATCGCGCTGGTGACGCTGGCTGTCGTCCCGTTCCGGGTGGAGTACCTGATCTATACCGCCCTCCTCATCGCCTCCATGCTCTCGGGCTATTTTGACGATGCGGCGGATACGGCCTGGAACGAATACAAAAAGGGCCTCATTGATTTTGTCATCGCGGTGGTGGCAGGTGTCACCTACCTCAACTTCAACGGCACCGGCGTGCAGCTGCTGAACTGGGCGTTCAGCATCCCGTACCCGGTCTACCTGCTGCTCATCGTCGTGCTCATCTGGGCCAGCATCAATGTGGTCAACTGTACCGACGGTGTGGACGGCCTCTCGGCCAGCCTGGCAGTGGTGTCCATCGGCACGTTCCTGCTGGCCTATTGGGAGGAGCTGGGCGAGTATGCCACGGCAGGCGTCATCTTCATCGGTGCCCTGCTGGCCTACCTGTGGTCCAATGCCAAACCCTCCACCCTGTTGATGGGGGACGCCGGCAGCCGCGCCATGGGCTTCTTCCTGGCCATCCTGGCCCTCAAGAGCAATCACCCGTTCGCATTCCTGCTGGCGGCACTGGTCTTTATCGTGGACGGCAGTCTGGGCATCCTCAAAATCAGCTTCAAGCGGTTTTTGCACATCAGCATCCTGAAAAAAACGCTGACCCCGCTGCACGACCATGTGCGCAAGCGGATGGGCTGGAGCGATGAGCAGGTGGTGGCCCGCTGGCTGATCCTGCAGGCGGTGGCATCGGCACTTTTGCTGCTGCTGGCCCGCTGAATGAATGATTTTAAGTATGATGTTTGTCTAACTTTCCAAAATGCATAAAAGAGCACGTGGTAAATTGTTGCACTTTACTTATTGAAAGTTTGACGAAAAACAGGTATACTTCTATTAACGAAAGCAAAGGCGCTTGAGTGAAGCTTATTCACTCTGCGCCTTTTTTCTTTTCATGTTAAAAGACAACCCCCAGGCGCACTGGTCTGTGGTGCATGTGCACAGGCAAAAAGAGGATAGGGAAAGGCGGAATACTTCATGATCAAACTGGAACATGTGGATAAATACTTCGGGGACCTGCACGTTCTGAAAGACGTGAACCTGGAAGTGGCTGAGGGCGAGAAGCTGGTCATCATCGGACCCTCGGGCAGCGGCAAATCGACCACCGTCCGCTGCATGAATTTTTTGGAGGAGCCTACCAGCGGCCATGTTTATATCAACGGGGAGGAGCTTACCAACAAAAACAAGACCCGTGTCGTGCGGGAGAACATCAGCATGGTGTTCCAGCAGTTCAACCTCTACCCGCACATGACCGTGCTCAAGAACCTGACGCTGGCCCCCATGAAGCTCCACCACAAAACAAAGGCCGAGGCGGAGGAGCTTGCATATCATTATCTTGAGGTAGTCGGCCTGCGGGATAAGGCGGATGTTTATCCGCCCCAGCTCTCCGGCGGCCAGCAGCAGCGCATCGCCATTGCGCGGGCCCTCTGTGCACAGACCAAGATCATCCTGTTCGATGAGCCCACCAGTGCACTGGACCCTGAGACCATTCAGGAAGTGCTGGACGTCATGGTCCGGCTGGCACACGAGAAAAACATCACGATGGTGGTCGTCACCCACGAGATGGGCTTTGCCCGCTCGGTGGCAGACCGGGTCGTCTTTATGGCGGACGGACAGATCCTTGAAGAGGGCACGCCGGAGCACTTCTTCACCAACCCCAAGAGCGAGCGTGTCCGCCAGTTCCTGAGCAAGATCGTCCGGTAACATCTTATTTTGGTTGACACGGCCGGGTGCACAAGTTGTGGTGCGCCGCCGTTGTTGATAAAACGCAGCCGGTTTCGGGGCGGGCAGGGAAAGCCGCCCAGGCTGCAAAAAACATAGAGGAGTGTATGATTATGAAAAAGATCTCTCGTCGCAGCTTCGTCAAGGCCGCTGGCTCGGCCGCTGTCCTTTCCATGCTGGCCGCCTGCGGCGGCTCTTCCAGCAGCACCGCTGCTTCCACCGCTTCCACTGCCGCCAGCACCGCCGGTGCTTCCAGCGCGGCAGCCGCCAGCTTTGGCCCGGATACCCAGGCCATCGTGGATCGCGGCGTCCTCAAGGTCGGTGTCAAGAACGCCGTGCAGGGCTTCAGCTTCCAGGATACCCTCACGGGTGAGTACAAAGGCCTGGAGGACAGCCTGGCCGAGATGATCGCCGAGTATCTGGGTGTGGATGTCGAGTTCACCACCGTCACCGCTGCTACCCGCGGCGAGCTGCTGGACTCCGGCGACATTGACGCCGTTCTGGCAACGTTCACCATCACCGAGGAGCGCAAGAAGAGCTGGGATTTCACCACTCCCTACTACACCGATTATGTTTCCGTTCTGGTCGAGGACTCCAACGGCATCAAGGATCTGGCAGACCTGAAAGACAAGGTCGTGGGCGTGTCCTCCGGTTCTACTTCTGCCCGTGCTCTGGTCAAGGCCATGATCGACGCGGGCGTGCTGGATGGTGCAAACTTTGACGCCGACACGTTCAACGCGGATACCTGGAAAGAGGGCATCTCGTTCCGTCAGTACGACGATTATCCCGCCATCAGCACCGCGTTGAGCGCAAACGAGATCCAGGGCTTCTGCGTGGATAAGTCCATTCTGGCCATCTACAAGACCGATGGCCGCAGCTACGTGGATGCGGAGTTCAGCCCGCAGGAGTACGGCGTCGCCACCAAGAAAGGCAGCGATTTCTCCACCCTGTGCGATGAGCTGGTGCAGGGCTGGCTGGCCGATGGTACGGTCGAGAGCCTGATCAAGGAGAACGGCCTGAGCTAAAAGACCACTTTTGCAATTGAGGGATAGAAAGGGAAAGGAGCGTTTGCCATGTCTGGTTTATTTTCGATGGACGCTTGGAGTACGGTTTGGAACCATAAAGAGAGCTTTCTGCTGGGTCTGGGCAATACCTTACAGACCGCTGTCTGCGCACTGGCGCTGGCCTTTGCCATTGGCGCTCTGCTGGGCCTGATGGCCACCAGCGGCAATAAGATCTTGAAGTTTGTAGCCCGTGTGTATGTGGAGTTCATCCAGAACACCCCGCTGCTGCTCCAGCTCTGCTTTTTGTACTACGCGCTGGCCTTTGCGGGCCTGAGCCTCGGCGTCATCCGCACCGGCATCATTGCACTGGGCGTTTACACCGGTGCCTACATGGGCGAGGTGGTCCGCGCGGCCATTGAGTCGGTGCCCAAGGGCCAGTTTGAGGCCGCACAGGCACAGGGCTTCAACTATCTGCAGCGGATGGGTTACATCATCCTGCCCCAGAGCATCCCCGTGATGCTGCCTCCCATGGTCAACCAGGTGGTCAACCTCTTTAAAAACACTTCCTGCCTCTACATCGTGGGTGGTGCGGATCTCATCAGTGTGACCTACAGCTTTGTCACCGGTGCTTCCACCGGCGGCGCTTACGCTCCCGCTTACATCGTCTGCGGCCTCATCTTCTTTGTGGTCTGCTTCCCGCTGTCCACGCTGGCGACCCGTTGGGAGGCTTCCCTCAAGGCACGCAAGGGCCGTGTGAACACCGCTCTCAAGACCGCCGCCAAGGTGGAACTCAAGGAGGCTGCTTAACATGAAAACACTTGCTGCAAGCCTTTCCATCCTCACCCAGCAGGGTGTGATGCTCTACCTGCTGCGCGGCGTGGCCTTTACCTGCATCATCTCGGTGCTGGGCGTTATTCTGGGCCTCATCGTTGGCAGCCTGCTGGCACTGGCCCGCACCTACTGCAAGCATGGCCCGGCCCGCGTCCTGGGCTGGCTGAGCGCCGCTTACATCGAGCTGTTCCGCAACACGCCCTACCTGCTGTGGATCTTCGTTTGCGTGGTTTTCTGCCCCTGCCCGGCATTCTTTGCCCGGAAAATGTTCGGCCTGACCAGCGTGGAGATGAAGCTCCTGTTCAAGGCAGCGCTGGCTCTGATCCTGTTCAACTCCTCCGTCATTGCGGAGATCGTCCGCGGCGGCCTGAATGGTGTGGCCAAAGGCCAGTTTGAGGCCGGTTACGCACAGGGCTTCAACACCGCTGAGGTGCTGCTCTACATCGTGCTGCCCCAGGCATACCGCAACATCGTGCCCACCCTGCTGAGCCAGGTCATCACCACCATCAAGGATTCGTCTTATCTGGCAAACGTGGCCACCATCGAGCTGATGGCCCGCATCCGCCAGCTGCTGAGTGCCGCGGGCACTTACAACGGTCTGGGCACCGTGAATGTTTCCGACGTCATGGTCCTGTTCGGTGCCGCCTGTGTGATCTACTTCATCATCAACTTTACGCTCAGCTGCATCGTCCGTTCGATGCAGAACAAGCGGAAAAAAGCGCTGGTCTTTGCCCCGGCAAAGAACGCCGCGTAACATCTGACCTTATCTTTTTCCTATTTTCCTATTTTCTTTTCTACCTCCCGGCATAACCCTAGAGCGCAAAACGCGCCCGGCGGTTCCTCACCGCCCGGGCGCGTTTTGCGTTTTGTGCTTTATGATTGAAAATTAAAAATAGATGAAACTTTTATAAAAGCGTCTTCTCCGCTGCTTCCACCACATGGCCCACCAGCACGGAGGTGGTCACGGTGCCCACACCGCCCGGCACGGGGGTGATGGCTTCCACCACGGGCTCGGCCTCGGCAAAGCGGACGTCCCCGCAGAGCTTGCCGTCATCGCCCACATGGATGCCCACATCCACAACGGTCTGGCCCTCCCGCAGGCAGTCGGCTCCGATGAAGCCGCGCTTGCCCATGGCCACCACGACCACATCAGCCTCTTTGCAGAGGGCGGGCAGGTTCTGGGTGCGGGAGTTGCAGATCGTGACCGTAGCGTTTTCGCGGTCCAGCATCATGGCGGCAGGCTTGCCCACCACAAGGCTTCGGCCCACCACCACGGCCCGCTTGCCGGAGAGGGGGATATCGTAATACTTCAGAATTTCCAGGCAGGCCTGGGCGGTGCAGGGCGGGTAGCCCAGCGCCGTGTTGGTAAACACGCCGGCCAGCGAGCCGTCCGTGATGCCGTCAATGTCCTTTTCCGGGGCCAGTGCCGCGCGGATGGTGCGGTCATCGAACTGCCTGGGCAGCGGGCGGAAGAGCAGACAGCCGTGAATGGACTTGTCCGCGTTGATTTTTTCAATGACTTCCAGCAGGGCGTCCTGAGTGGCATCGGCGGGCAGCAAAAACTGCCGGACGGCTACGCCCACCTTGCCGCAGCGGGTCATGACGCCCCGCTCATAGGAGAGGTCGTCCTCCCGCTCGCCCACCCGGACCACGGCCAGGGTAGGGGTGATGCCTTTGGCGGCCAATGCCGCACAGCGGGCGGCGTTTGCCTCGTTCATGGCCGCCACCACGGGCGCGCCTTTTAAGATCGTTGCCATTTAAACTTTCCCTCTCAATTGTGTTGCCATTTTTTCGTAGAGCGTATCGGCCAGCGGGACGTACTGTGCCAGCAGTGCGTCTGCCTTGGCGTTCAGGGCCTCGGCGTGGGCGCGGTCTGCCATCAGTTTGGTATTGATGGAGACATTCAGGCCCGAAGCCTGTAAGGCAGCCTTGCAGAACAGCGCCGCACACCCGGCGTCGGAGACGGCCAGCGCGCTGCCCTTGGCGGCGTACTCCCGCGCCAGCGCAATGCCCTCACAGCAGGCTTCCATGGTCTCCAGAGGCACGGCACAGGCCCCGTCCAGCGCCTGCTCCAGCACCGCGGCCTTATGGGCCTGCTGTTCCGGCGTCTCTTTGGGCAGGCCGTAGGCGGCAGCCAGCGGCATAAACGCCTCCGCGTCGGCCTGCACCAGCGCTTCCAGCCGCCTGCGCAGGACTTTCGCCCGGGCATTCAGGGTTCGGAGATCCGCCTCCACCGCCGCGTACTTCTTTTTGCCCACGGTCAGGCTGCCCACCATATTGCCCAGGGCCACGCCGGCCGCGCCCACAAGGGCCGCTGCACCGCCGCCGCCCGGGGCCGGGGCTTTGCTGGCAAGGCTCTCCAAAAAGCCCTCACAGCTCGATTTTGTCAGTTCCACGATAGATTCCTCCCTCGGTGATAAACGCGTCCAGCCGCTGGTCGTGTTCGTCCAGAGCGGCGTGGGGGACGCGCTGTGCTTCAAACGCAATGCCCAGCTTCACCGCACGGGTGCAGCGGGGCAGGTAGCGGTCGTAGTAGCCTTTGCCCATCCCCACCCGGCTGCAGGCGGCGTCAAAGGCGGTGCAGGGCACTAAAATCAGATCCAGTGCCTCCGGCGGCAGGATCTCTGCCCGGCTCAGGATGGGGGTGCGGATGCCGTAGGCCCCTGCCTCCCAGCCATCCTCGCCGGGCACAGCCGCGGTCAGGCTGAAATTTTCCCCGCAGACGGGATAGGCCAGCGTTTTGCCCAGGCCCCGGGCCGTCTCGGCCAGGGTGGCCAGATCGGCCTCGCCGCCAAAGGCTGCGTAAAGCAGGATGGTCCGGGCCTGCCGGAAGCAGGGGAGCGCCGCCAGCCGGGCGCAGAGAGTTGCATTGGCAGCGGCACGGGTTTCCGGTGCCAGTGCCCGGCGGGCCGCAATGCCCGCTTTGCGCTGAACCTGTTTCTCTTCCGCAAGGGTCATGCGGTTTCCTCCGTTCTTCCGGGCGGTGCCCATGCAGACGATCCGCACAAAAACCACCCAGCATTTTTATAGGAATATAATAAGCAATGCGGGCTCAAAAAGCAAGCGTTTTTGTCGAAATTGCGGTTGAAGAAAGGCTGGCATTTTGTTATCGTGGAAAAAAGCCGTCCGGCCCAATGCGGGGCCGCGCTTTTTGGGATCGTCTCGCCTGCCGTCATGGCGGCCATGGGCAGCATCCTGACCAACAAGTACGCCGAGGGCCTGCCCGGCTGCGGTGGATTTTTATGCCGTGTTTTTTGTGCGTTCTACACGAACTTTTGGGGGCGGCTTTGTGCAGAACCCAATAAAACAGGCGCAAATCTGTGATTTGTGTCCATTTGGACACTTGCGCGGACACGGGCATTTCTGGTAAAATATTTCTGATGAAAAAGAACCGGCTGTGAGCCTTTCCTCCATGCTGTTTCCTGCACGGCAGAGAGGGGCGCAAAAACGGGAAACCGGCGGGAAATGGCTGCGGAAACGCGACATCTGTCCGGGAACGCGGAAAATGACGGAAAATGCCATAAAAATTCCCACCTCGATTTTGCGATCCGGGCTTGACAAGGCACCAGTTCCGATTCATAATTGTTCCAAGGGAGAGCGCTGGAAAACCGCCCGGCGGCTGGGTGGAACGTGCCGCTCCCGGAACACCGGAAAGCGCCCGGGGAAATACGCTTGGAAAGAGAGGACGCGGTCTATGAAGCAGCTTTGGAAAAAGCTCGTGCTCTGCGTACTGACGCTGGCACTGTGCTGCAACCTGGTGCCCATGGCGTTTGCGGCGGACGCAAGCTATTACAACGTCTACTTGGAAGCACAGGGCGGTACATGTGATGTCATGCAGCTGTATGCTTACAAGTACGGCTCCAATTACCGGCTGACCAGTACGCCCACCCCCACCATGGAGGGCTATAAGTTTGATGGCTGGTACGACGATGTGGTGGGCGGCACCAAGATCACCACGCGGTACAACTTCAAGGACGATACCACCATCTACGCGCACTGGACGCCGACGGCCAAAAAGAACACAGCCACAGCCACTGCAGCCAAGACAACGACGACAGCACCGGCAGCCGCTGACACAGAGAAGAGCTGGAAGCTGAAAGACAACCTCGGCACGGTGCTGGTGGTCACAGCGGTGGTCGCTGTCGTGGTTACCGTGGTCGCCGCACAGGGTTCCTGATGAATTTGCTTTTCTATTGAGTTTACTGAAGAAAGGAAAATTACTATGACGAACTATGAGCTCAAAATGCCCGCCAATTACGCAGCCATTGATGCGGAGGAGATGACCTATCTGGTTGGTGGTGAAACCACCGGCTGGCAGATGTTCAAGGATATCGGCACCCTGTTCAATTACATTGCCCGTGTCTTCTCCGCCGGCAGCTCCATCATCAACAACGTGGTCACCATCGTGGACACCGTCAAGAAAATCAATAGCTTCGTCCCCGATATGGGAAGCACCAAAAAGTAAATAAAACGCGCAATTCAACACCGTGTAATCAAAGAGCACTCCGGGTTTCCTGCCCTGGGGTGCTCTTTTGTTGTAAAAATACAAAAAGATGTTTTGCAAAAGGAATAAATCATGAAAAGCAGGAGTCGTGGTAAAGAATCTTAGGAAAATTGATTGAAAACAGGAAATATTGGTGCTATACTGTTGATGATACCACTTATCTTTATAAAGTTTTTTTTCGTGGAAAAAGAACGAAAATGTTTTCGTGGATTGCGCCGTGCTTTGCAGAGGACGGCGATTGAGATAAATTGGGAATGGAATGAAAGACAAAGCCTTGCGGAAGACTTTGCGGAGGGATTATGTCAGAGCGGAAATTGCGGCGGATGAGCCGCACGGAGCTGATCGACGTCATCGACACGCTCCGGCAGGATGAAACGCCGCAGGACACCGAGGCTTTGCGGCGGGTGGATGCGGAACGGAAGCGCCTGACCGAGCGGCGGCGTTTCTGGCGGGTGCTGCGCGGTACGGTGAGCACCCTGATCGTGGTGGCGGCCATTGCGGTGCTGCTGGCCACGCTGCTGCTGCCTGTGCTGCAGGTGTCGGGCGACAGCATGAACCCCACCCTGCAGGACCGGGATGTGATCCTGCTGGTAAAAACGGACGATTGGAAGACGGGCGACTTGTGTGGCTTTTACTGGCAGAACAAGCTGCTGCTCAAGCGCATCATCGGCGGGCCGGGCGATGTCATCTCCATCGACACCAAAGGTGTCGTGAGCGTCAATGGAGAGGTGCTCGACGAGCCCTATGTGGATGAGCTGGCGCTGGGCGAGTGCGACATCGAGTTCCCCTATCAGGTGCCGGAGAGCCGCTATTTTGTGATGGGCGACCACCGCGTCACCTCCATCGACAGCCGGAGTACGGTGATCGGCTGTGTCGAAAAAAGTCAAATCGTGGGCAAGGTCTTTTTACGCGTCTGGCCCTTGTCCGGTTTTTCGTTGATCCACTGAGGAAAGGAATCCATTATGGAAATGAAGAATCGCTTCCAGGAAGCCATTCAGAACGTCCAGCGACAGCGTCATTTGGCCCGGCGTTCGGTGGCAATGGTTCTGGTGCTGGCGATGCTGACCGCCATGAGCGTCAGCTGGCGGCTGCATCAGGATGGCATCGCGCTTGCCGCCGATGACACGCGCTATTACTGTGGGAAGGAAGAACACAAGCATACCGACGATTGCTACATCGAGGGCACCGAGCCTATCTGCGGCTATGAAGAGGGAGAAATCGTCGAAGAAACGATGGATTCGGCTGATGACGCAGGGGACGGTGACTCCAGCGCTGCGGACTGGGACGAAGCCGGGAGCGAGCCGGAAAGTGAGCCCGCCATGCAGGAAGAGCCGGAGCCGGAAGTGGTGCTGCACCACCACACCTCGGATTGCTACGAGGAAGAAGAGGTGCTGACCTGCGGCATCGAGAGCGACCACGTCCATCAGGATTATTGCTACGACCAGGAGACCGGCGAACTGCTCTGCACCGAGCATGAGCACACCGACGACTGCTATACCCTCGAAGAGGTTCTGGTCTGCGGCCAGGAAGAGGGCGAGCCGGAGGAAATGGATGACGGCGCCGCTCTGTACGATAGGGACGAAAACAGCGCGGAGGAGAGCGATTTTTCCGGGGAATCTGAGACAGTAGCCGACCCGGAACCCGAAAAAGAAGCCACCAAGCCCGAAACGGACGACGAGATCGACACGGGCTATACCGTCCACCACCACACCGCCGAGTGCTATGGCAAGGTGCTGATCTGCGGCAAGGAAGAGCACGAGCATACTGCCGACTGCCTCGTCAACCCCAACGCCGAGATCGATGCCGAGTACGACGCCAAGACCCCTGCCCGCACGGATGCGGACTGGGCTGAGGACATGGTGCTCGTGGCCCGGAGCCAGCTCGGCTATACCGAGAGCAAGGCCGACGTGGACGAGGACGGCAACGGCTACACTATGTATGCCGACCAGTATTATAAGGATAAGCCCATGGTGTATGCCGACTGGGACAGCACCTTTGTGGCCTACTGCCTGTACCACGCGGGCGTGCCGCAGGACGTCATCCCTCAGTACGCCAGCATCAGCGCCCTGCGTGGCGAGCTTGCCCGCATGAACTCTGAATATTATACCGATGACCCGCAGGGGTTTGCCTCCATCCTGCCGGGTGATATCGTCATGTACAAAAATGCTGAGGGCCGCGAGACCATTGGCGTGGTGTCGGATGTGGCTGTGGACGACGAAAGCGGCCTGACCACCGCCCTCACCGTCATTTCCGGCGATGTCGCCACGGGCTGCGAGTCCGACGGCGAGACCACCATCGACCAGGTGGCCGAGGTGAGCGTTGCCCTGAGCGATGTCACCAGCTTTGTGTCCGTCAATGCCGCGGAGGGGTATGGTATCAGCGATTTGATGGATGAGGATACACAGACGGCTGGCCAGGAGCTTTCCGGAACTCCCCTTGAGCTGAATGAAATAAATACTAGAAATCTGACTATCAATGTAAAACATACTGGTAGCAGCGGAACAGATAACGAGCTGGTTTTTGAAGATGGCGATAAGATCACAGTCAGCGGCTCTTTCAGCGTTTCGACAAACAAACTGAGAGAAGCAGGGACAAATACGGTTCGCTGGAATACGGGATTGAAACTCCAAGGAAGAGTGGAAAAAGAAATCATCCTTGGCGGAGAAGTGTATGGTAAATACACAGTCTCTAAAGATGGCATCGTTGATTTTGTATTCAATGAGAAAGCGATGGACCAAACTGATATCCAAGTGGAGGATTTTGGATTCGATGCAGAATTCTTCCTGGGTGATAACAGCGATGAACAGCAAATCAAGTATCCCGGCATGACCGAAACCATTACCCTTAAAAGAAAATCGGATATTAAGGTTGAAAAGAGCAGTGAACAGAAGGGCTATGTACTGTATACGAATGACGGAAAGCCCTATATTCATTTTGAAGTGACGGTTTCCACAGAAAAAGGAACAGCAGGCAAGACGCTTTCCATCAAGGATACCATTGCGCACACTGCAATCAAAGGCCACTATAACCAAAGCTCTTTTAGCTTGAAAAAAGTGAGCAGCAATGGTACGCAGAGTGATGTAACACTTCCGGCAGGACAGCCTGAGTTTAAAAAAGATTCTGGCTGGTGGAATAATCAAAGCGATGAGACGCCGACCTTTACGGTAGAAAATCTTCCGGCATTGAAAGCAGGGGAAAAGTATGTCCTCTCGTATGATTATTACATTGATCTGGACAAATGCGATAATAAGACACTGCTTGGTGTGGTAAAAAATGACGTGACAGCACAGGTAGAAGGCGGCCCGGGGAATGATGATTCCTGGAAGACGGAATTCAAGACGTCCATTACCAAAACAAGCAGGTATGACTCCAATACAAACCGTATCGTCTGGACGATCATTGTCCGGAACCCGGAGGATGGAAACGACCTCAAAGGCTACACGGTAACAGATGCCTTAGAAACGGAAACAGCAGCTGAGATCACCGGAAAAATTTACCGCTATGGCGGTGGCAAGGAAGACACCAGTGATAACCTTGTTTCGTTTGCGCCGAATGAAGATAAGAAAGGCTTTACTTATACATTCCCGGCGGGGTCTACTCAAAAGTTCTACCGTTTTGTGTATAACACAAGTGCGCCTGCGGACGAAACGGTGAAAAACAATGTAACATACAAAGACCCGAAGGGGGAGGAAGAGAAAACATCCGGCACCGGAAACACTGGTACCAGAATCCAAGGAACGATTATAAAAGCACCGTTGAATGGAAGTCGGGCGCTGACAGATACAAATTCCAACCGCATCAAAAAGGCAGGCTGGTGGGCAACCATCGTACCGTCGGTTGATACAAAGGTTGTTGAGTTTACGGATACGTTCCAGCAGCCAGTGGATAGCAATGGAAATCCTGCAAAGGGTGCAGAGCACTATGCACTGCGGAATGAGCTACTGTCGGAGCTAAAGGCTAAAATTGAAATTTATCTGACGGATGCAGATGCCAGCTGGTATGGAAACGGGAATGCTACTAGCAGAGGAGTAAACATTACCTATACTTTTTATGATGCAAACGGTAGTGTGGTGGAAGATAATACGACCCATGTCCACTCGTTTAAAGTTCGTGTGGATGCGACGAATGCTTCAGTAGGAAACGTCTGGAAAATCAACCTTGGAAGAGATACAGATAGTAATCGATACTATACCTATGTTGATCTTACCGGAATGCAGAATGGAAAAGATTGGACGATTCAGAACCAAATCACTTCGGATCAGGTCACTCCTCCTGATAAGAGTACGAGCACGGCATATTATCCGTATAAAAAGAACAAGGAAACCGTGTTTGAAAAGACTGTTTTTAATAACGGACATAATTCGCTGGGGCACTCTGGTGGTACAATTCCATACGGAACAGCGATCTGGTATCAGCTCTGGATCGTCCCGGAAGATGGTACAGATACGATCACTATTCAGGATACCTTGGAAAAAGGTTTGAAGCTGGAGTATGACAGTACAAAAGACAACCAGTGGAAAGATTATTATGCCGCACATCTTGTGAAAAATAGTGATAAGGCAAGTGGCAAGGGCTATTTTAGTTCTTATGGTGATATGCGAGATATCACAAACAATATCTCGATCACAGCCAGCGGCACCAGCGAAGATGGCCAGGTGCTGAACATCAAACTGACAGGCCTGAAAGCGGCGATGGAAGCGGCGGAAAAAGCAAACAAGCCCTTTGATGGCGTGGCCATTATGTACCGTGTGCAAGTGGATGACCCGGATTTCTGGAGCATCTATGAAAATACGGATAAACCCTACGCCAACAATGCAAAATGGATAGAGGGCGGAAAAGCAGATACTGCTACAGTCACCGTTTCGCGGAATGAGACGTATCTTGAGAAATCTGGCAAACAGGAAAAGAGCACGTCGAATCTCGATACGGAGCGCGTGACTTATACCATCGACATCAATAAAAACCGTGACAATCTGAACCCGTCTAAGGATAAGATCAAGCTGACAGACCATTTTACAACCGTCAAAAACGCTACAGCGGCACTGGAAAGTGCAACGGTGAAAAGGATTGAACAGAACGGTACAGAAACGGAGGTGCCGGAAAGCGATTACCGCCTGGAAACAAGTGCGAAACCAATCAATAGCGAAAAAACGGAGTACGAGATCGTCCTGACGGTGGATGATGCAACCTACTATAAATTTACCTATACGTACAAAATCGATACATCGGAAGTAAAGGAAAGAGACTTCCCGCTGACGCTGGAAAATAAAGCTTCAATCGTTGGTAAGTGGACTGATTCCAGCGATGTAAGCTACAACAAAGTAAACGGCTGGGTCAAGCTTTCGGCAGGTGGTGTGCTGAAGATACGCAAGGTAGAAAAAGGCAAGGAGCAGACCACACTTCAGGGGGCAGAATTTACACTGTACCGCTATGATGGAAACAATACTTGGACACAGGTGGCACAGAATGTAACACCTCAAAACGGTGAGCTTACCTATACGCCTGGCACAAGCAGCAGTTGTACAGTAAACAAGTTTGGTGCGCACAAGTTGATGAAGCTGGTGGAGACCGAGGCACCGGCTGATTATACACGGGATGCGACACCGCTCTACTTCATTTGGCGGACAGATGCAGATCCGTCGGATTCGTCGCTTGCACCGGGACAACAGCAGACAATTTTTGCGGATGCAATTGGCGAACCAGGCGCAAAGTCTGTACAGGATGGAAACACGACCGTAAGCTATGATAAGGTCACTTATTATGGTTATGGCAAGACCTATGAGCAGACCATCCGGAACGCCAAGCAGCAGATCGTGCTCCAGAAAGTCTGGAAAGATGAAGCGGGCCATATCCTTACGGTAGCGCCGGATGGCATCAGCAAGATTGACGTCACGGTCTATAAAATTGACAGCACCACAGGTGCGGAAACAAAGCAGGGCGACTATATGTTGTCTGCATCGGAGGGCTGGACGAAGACAATTTCGGTCCAAGCAGGTTATACCTACCGTGTCGAAGAAACCGATATCCAAAGCGGTTATTCTGTAACATATACCCGGAACTTCAACGAGAATGACGTGATGGAAAATGGAAGCGGCTATGTAGATGGCGATACGGCAACGATCGTGAACCGGAAACTGCCGACCTCGCTGAAAGTGAGAAAACTGTGGAAAGACCCGGATGGCAACTATAAGACAGCAGACTTACCGGATTCGATCACATTGCAGCTTTACACGATCGGTAAGGATGGCCAAAAGACGAAAGTCGAGAATGCCACCATCACATTGCCACAGGATGGAAAGTGGGAGTACACCTTTACAAACCTCGATCCCACGGCCCATTATGTCGTGGAGGAAGCCAGCGTAAGCGGCTACACGGTTTCGTATAGTTACCCGGATGGTACGAGCGAAACCACAGGCACACTCCCGGGCGCAACGGTCATCATCACCAACACCGAGGCCCCCACCTACGAGCTCCCCTCCACCGGCTCCCCCGGCGGCACAGTTCCTTACACGGCAGGCGGCGCAGCCATTGCGCTGGCCGCGGTGCTGTGTGGATATAACTCCAGGCGCAAGCGGAAAAGGGGGGAAGAGTGACTCCTGCAGCTCTGACCCCGGCAACAAACCGAACGTAGGAAAATAAATCCCCTCTCTGGCGTCTTCAGAGAGGGGACATAAGAAAGGTAGCGATACGATGAAAAAAGTAAAACGGATGCTGGCACTTCTGGCCGCATTTGCGCTGGTGCTGGCCATGGCCGTCCCCGCGTGGGCGGATGGAGTGACATACACAATCACCATCAAGAACTCGGTAGGTACTTATGAAGCTTATCAGATTTTTAAGGGCGATTTAGCAGGACATGTCCTGTCTAACATCGGGTCGGGTACGTCGCACT
>ENA-UESP01000135-UESP01000135.1-human-gut-metagenome-genome-assembly--contig:-NODE-135-length-61744-cov-11.840417_pt1 | contig 61744 bp, 40 predicted proteins | sample MGYA00243003_ERZ508004 | MGnify/ENA primary metagenome ERZ508004 (study PRJEB26167, sample SAMN06115443) | human gut metagenome | host: Homo sapiens | place: China:Henan | collected 2015-07-29...
TACAGCTTCTTCTCAACCTTTTTATCTGCTTTGTCATCATAAAATGGAAAACCAAAGAAATCATCAAATAAATTCTCACCAAAAATACTAGGCATTAACATAAGTCATCTCTCCTTTTTAAATATGTCTTTCCTATCGTATCGTTATCACATTCCAAATGGGGATGTGGAATCTGCAACTCCATTATCCTTCAATCGCAATGGTCTTCTTTTCTTCGACTGCCGGTTTTGCTTCCTTCTTCGGGACTTCCAGTGTCAGAACACCATTTTCAAACTTTGCTTTGATGTCTTCCTGGCTTACGCCATCACCAACATAAAAGCTTCTGCTCATAGAGCCACTATAACGCTCTCTGCGGATATACTTACCGGTTTTGTCCTTCTCATCAGTCTTACTGTTAGCAGCTGCGGTGATCATCAGGCAACCATCCTTGACTTCCGCCTTGATATCTTCCTTCTTCACACCCGGAAGGCTGATCGCCAGTTCATAACCTTTCTCCGTCTCTTTTATATCTGTATTCATCAGCTCACTGCCTGAATAAGCCGGAGCACTGAAATCAAAGAAATCATCAAATACATCATCATGAAAAATACTAGGCATCAACATCATAAGTCATCTCTCCTTTTGTCGTTGATCTAAAACCTTTGGGATTCGGGGATTTCCGAGATCTTCATTTCTCTCTTTCGTTCCCTCTTCCTTTGTTCTACGTGTAATATAACACATATTATTAGCACTGTCAATAGTTGAGTGCTAATTTTTTGTGAAAACTTTGTGAACTTATATTTTGCCAACTTCGCAGTGGGCACTTCTTTTCCAGACAGAAAAAGACGCAAGCCATATTTCTATGACCTGCGCCTGTTTACATAACTTACTTTTCTATTCTTCTGGTTCCATTTCCCTGGCCTTCTGATCCGCCGTTCCATCTCCTCTATAACTTGAAATACCAATTTGGCATTTCGAGTTGCCTTACCGCACAATCATTTCTTATAATAATCTGATCAGCTCTTCGATATCCTCCATTTTTGTCCCCCAGCTTGTTGCAAAACGGACAACCGTATGGTTCTCGTCATATTTCTCCCAGAAACCAAATTCTACCTTTTTGCCTAGCTCTTCCATCTGGCAGTCTTCCAGGACAATGAAGATCTGGTTGGTTGGAGAATCGATAAAAAACTGATATCCTTTTTCTTTCAATGCCTGTTTTAACCGATCCGCAGTCTCAATGGCATTTTTACTGATCTTACAGTACAGATCGTCTGTAAATAAGGTATCAAACTGGACACCTGCCAGTCTTCCTTTTGCCAAAAGTGCTCCCTGCTGCTTCACCAGGGTCATAAAATACTTTGGCGCTTTCTTCGGGAACACCACAGCCTCACCGCACAGTGCCCCTACCTTCGTTCCACCGATATAAAACACATCCGTCAGTCTGGCAATATCCTCTAATGTCACATCCGTTTCCTTGCTCACCAGTCCATATCCCAGGCGGGCCCCGTCCAAGAATAACGGCATCTCATACTGTCTGCACACGGCAGATAATTCTTCCAGTTCCTTTTTTGTATACAGTGTACCATATTCCGTTGGATGAGAAATATAAACCATTCCAGGAAATACCATATGTTCGTGATTGGCATCTCCATAAAAACGCTCTACATAAGCCTTTACTGTCTCTGCCTGAAGCTTGCCATTTACCTGAGGCAAAGCCAGTACTTTATGCCCGGTATATTCAATAGCGCCGGCCTCATGACCATTCACATGACCGGTTTCTGCAGCGATCACGCCTTCATAGCGGTTTAACATAGATGCGATCACTACGGCATTGGTCTGGGTTCCTCCTCCTAACAAATACACTTCTGCCTCCGGACACCCACAGGCATTGCAGATCTTTTCTTTGGCAGACTCTGTATATTTGTCAAAACCGTAGCCTGGCAGTTTCTCCATATTGGTTTCTACCAGGCGCCGCAAAATTGCCTCATGAGCACCTTCACAATAATCATTTACAAAAAATAACATTTCTTAAATTCCTCTTTTCTATAGATTTTTCCGCTTCTGTCCAAAATGATGGAAGCGTTTTACAAACAATACTCCACGGAATACCCAGTCGATATACATACCATACCAGACACCCATGACCCCTAAGTTTAGTACCTTAACAAAGAAATATGCGAACGCGATCCGGAAAATCCACATAGACGCCACTGAGACATACATGGTAAACGGCGCATCAAAACTGGCTCTTAAAGAATACGGAATGGTGAATGCCAACGGCCATACCACCATGGCAAGGCTATGGGCAAACAGCATCTCTGCCGATGTCCTGGTCGCTTCCGGGGACAAGTTGTAGATTCCCACCACCTGATTGCGGAACAAGATCATAAGAGAACAGATCACCACTAAAGCCGCATAGTTGACCAGTACCAGCTTTTTCGTGTACTGCTTTGCCTGTTCCCATTCACCAGCGCCTACGCACTGACCGACAATGGTGATGATACCAAGACCGATGGCGTTACCTACCAGATATTCAAAGGTTACCAGATTACTGGCAACTGCATAGCTGGCGATTGCCACGGTTCCCAGAGAAGACACCAGACTCTGCAAAAATAATTTGCCAAACTGGAACATGGTATTTTCCATGCCGTTTGGAACACCGACTTTTAAGATGTCTTTGATCATCCTTCCGTTAAACCGCAGTTCCTGGAGATTGCGGATACGGATCACATTCTGTGGTCTCTGGATCAGAAACAGCATCAGAATAGCAGCGAAGGCTCTGGATATTAAGGTAGGAATACCGACACCTTCAACCCCCATATGTAATCCAAACACACAGATCGCATTTCCTGCGATATTGATGGCATTCATGACTAAGGAGGCATACATGGAAACCTTGGAATTGCCCATAGCCCGGTACAACGCAGCGCAGGAGTTGTATACTGCCAGAAATGGGTACGATAATGCGGAAAGCCAGAAATAAATCTGGGCATTTTCCATGACACTGTCCTCAACTTTACCAAAAATCATGGATAACAGATGACGATTACCAAGCAGCGCAACCACTGCAATTACCGCAGACACCATAGTCGTGATCAGGATCAGCTGGCCAGCTGCCTCGCAGGCATTCTCCGGCTGTTTCTTACCAATATACTGGGCACAGACCACAGAACCACCGGTCGCCAGAGCAGCTAACATCTGAATGATCAGGATGCTGATGGAATCCACTAGGGAAACACCGGAAACCGCTGTCTCCCCGACTGCCGCTACCATGACCACATCGGCCATTCCCACCAAAACAGCCAAAAGCTGCTCCACAATCAAGGGGAGCAGCAGCTTCACTAAGTCTTTTCTTGTAAACATACCTTAAAACCTTCCATATTCCTTCATGTCCCAGAACACTCGGTTCCACAGAATATGATATTCCTCGTAAAACGGGAATCGATCAAATTCCTGAAAGGCTTCTGCCATACTGCCATAATACCAGGCATGCATCCGCTTGTCCTTCTCATGAAACTTCTTCCAGAGCTCTTCCCCAATAATCAGATAGTCAGTGGCCGTACTGCGCAGATTGCTCAGTTTATCTCCAAACGCGATCATCTTCATATCTTCAGGTGCGTGCTTCATCCGGTCAATAGTGGCCTGCTTCCGCTCTTTCCAGGTCAATAACTTATTCTCACTTTCTGCCTGTACCAGATCTGCCACCCGCTTTCCAAACTGCTCTTCCAGTTCTTCATAACGAACTCCCGCATCCTCGATCACATCATGAAGGTACGCCGCCGCGATCACCTCCGGATCTTCTGTCATCATTGCAACGATCATAGCTACCTCTCTTGGGTGCACAATATATGGAAGCTTACTTCCTTTTCTCAAGGCACCGGCATGAGCATAGGCAGCAAATTCTGCAGCTTTCTGAATCATGGAGAATCCTCCCTCTATTTGTAAATGATAACTGCCTGGTAACCGCTTAGGGTCTTACAGTTATTTAAATTAATCATATCATACCACCCTAGAATTTTGAAGATAAACTTGTAAGAAGTCTCATTTTCTGCTATGCTATGGGTAATCAAAAAGGAGGTTATATTTATGAATCAGACAACGCGTACCAGAAGCGCCATGCACCAGCGGTCCAATCCTCTGGATTCTGATCTGCTGCAGGTCCTTCTCTTTTACATACTGCCATTTATTGTAATCAATTCCATCATTTTCTTTGTGGTCACTGCCAAGCCCAAATACGAACTGACCGTAGCACCGACTAACGACTATCAGACCACAACTGCAACATTTAGGATCACATCCCACATGCCGCTTAAGAATGTCACCATTACTTTCAATTCCCAGCCACTGGATCTGGTCAGTGTAGGAAAGAAAACCTATCAGGCGACTTTAACGGAGAATGGAATCCTGGATGTCTACATGCAGAACTTTAATGGCATGTGTGTCTCTAATTATGAGGTTGTGGACACCCTGGATGATGAATGTCCGGACGTTGTTTCCTACGATATCGACAACGGTCTTCTGGTTTTGACCTTAAGCGACAGCCAGTCCGGCGTGGACTATTCCTCTCTCCATGCTACTTCCGCTGGTGGTACCGTATATGAACCATTATCCATTGATAAAACCAACGGTAAAGTCACATTCCAGCTTCCAGAAGGCGGTGTTACTGTTTCCATTAAGGATATGTCTGGCAATGAATACCAGCCGACCTTCTCTGTAGTAAAATCTACAGAAGGTACTGGAGATGGATCGGAAGATACTGTTATTTTGCAGTAGTGGATGGATGCCTGTTATCATGTTTTGCGGATCCTATGCTTGAAAATGTGCCTTGGCAGTACAGCCCCATCATCTTTGATGGGATTCTGTACTGCCTTTTTTATGTCCGCTTACGCTGACCAGAATCACGCGCCAAATCTCACGGACGTTCGATTAATAGGAATTTCTCCGTCCATACAGCCGGTTCATCTGTCTGCACCGTTCCCGGATCTCCAGTGTAAAAGCTCCTTTTTTCATTCTCCAGGTCCAGTTTCCACCCAGGGTAGATGGCATATTGATTCTTGCCTCTGTTCCCAGGCCCAGATAGTCCTGCATCGGGATTACCGCGAGATCTGCCGTGCTTGCAAGAGCCAGACGGATCACTTCCCATGAAAGTTCTTTCTCCCACCGTGTTTTTTCCGTTACTGCCGGCGCAGCACAGGAATTGTAAGGATTTCCCCTATCCAGATCGTGGATTCCCATATAATCCTCAACAAATTTCTTGTCTTCCGGGCTTAAGCTGCGATACCAGCCCACAACCGTATCATTGTCATGGGTTCCTGTATACACCACACAATTCTGTTTATACAGATACGGAAGGTAGCTGCTTTCTTCCCCAGCTTGAAAGGCAAATTCCAGCACTTTCATACCCGGGAATCCTGTATCTTCTAACAGCTTCAGAACGCTTGGTGTTAAAAATCCAAGATCTTCTGCAATGATATTAACCTTGCCGAAGACCTCCTTGATCTTCTCAAAGATTGCGATTCCAGGACCATCCTCCCATGCGCCATGAATTGCAGTGGTCTCTCCGAATGGGATCGCATAATATTGGTCAAAGCCACGGAAATGATCGACCCTCACCATATCATACAGCTCAAAGCTGAACCGGATTCTCTTCATCCACCAGGAAAATCCTGTTTTTTTATGGTAATCCCACCGGTATAAGGGATTTCCCCATAACTGTCCCGTAGCAGAAAAAGCATCTGGTGGACATCCAGCTACTGCGACCGGCTGACATTCCTCATCAAATTGAAATAATTCCGGGTGAGCCCAACTGTCCGCACTGTCAAATGCCACATAAATAGGAATATCACCGATGATCTGAATATCCTTGCTATGGGCATATTCCTTCAACGCTTTCCACTGTTTTAAGAAAGTTACCTGCTGGAATTCGTAAAAGCAGATCTCATCTTCCAGTTCTTTCTGGTATCTGGCGACCGCTTCTGGTTTCCTCAGTTTGATATCCTCATCCCACTGACTCCAGCTCTTTTCGCCAAATGCTTTCTTTACTGCTGCGTAAAAGCAATAATCGATGGTTTCCGGACTTAATTCTTCCTCAAATTTTTCTTTTAGGGATTTTCCTGCTTCATTTTCCTCTTTTTCCAGCCGTTTTAGGCGATCATAAGCTTTGCGAAGCACCTGAAACCTGGTCTGATACACCGCTTCATAAGAGATCTCTTCTGGATTCTGACCGCAGTCCGCCTCCTGACATTCCGCTTCTGTAAGAAGCCCTTCCTCCTTCAACTGATCTAAATCAATAAAATAAGGATTTCCCGCAAATGCAGAGAAAGACTGATAGGGCGAATCTCCATATCCTGTAGGCCCCAGAGGCAGAATCTGCCAGTAATTCTGTCCTGCCTCCCATAACTGCTCAATAAATTCATATGCCTCTTTTGAAAATGTACCAATTCCATACTTTGATGGAAGACTTGCAACGGGCAGCAATACGCCACATGTTCTCATGCCCTGATCCTCCTTACTGTTATTCTATACTCCCAGAATCTCTCTGCGTTCATGAACAAGTAGCGAAGCGGATTGCGAATGTCCGCTTTACCAGATTTGAGTGCATCTGATAGAAAATCCAGCCTCTGAAAGATTCTGTCACTATCATCAGTGTAGCGAGGAATGGTTCTTTTGGCAAGTCTTTCTATGTATCAGTAATAAAAGTAACAGGAGAAGAAGCAATACCGGGAATAAAAAGATGGTGATCTTTAAAATCTGACGGATCAGTTCCTTCCAAAAGCTTTCTTCCATCATTTCTTTTTGTTCTTCCTCCGATGATCCTGTCTGGTCCATGGTGATCTCTGGCATCTTTTTGTATACCGCCTTCCAGGCGTATCCCGTTTCTGCCGGGAGCATGACCTCATCTCCATAGATCACCTCACAGTCCGCCACATATTTTTCTCCCTCTGCCTCTGCTTTCCGGTACCAATACCCGTCTTCTCCAAGCCACGGTTCTCCTTCCCATCTGGTAGACGTGATTTTATAATATTTGGGAGATAATCCGGCCAGTTTTAGCAGTTCCTTCCCATATGCTGCAAAAGGATCTCCTTCTTTGGCTCTCACCACCTGATCACCCAGATAGTAGGCTTCTGCATCATATTGCTGGACCGTGATCGGGAGGGCAAATCCATCCATCCACCGCCAGTTGGTAAACTCTGCATCTTTGACCGGAAGTTCTGCTTCTGTCTCCACTCCCGTATCCTGATCCTTTACCCATGCATGATACGTTTCCGGAAGCTGTTCAGCCTGTTCTACCGCTGTGTACTGGACCGTTTCCTCCACTGCCTGTTCCTTCTGCGGAATTTCCTTCTTAATCTGCTCCAGACTTTGAAGTTCATACCTGGCGGTTCCATACTGATAGATCTGGGCTGGGCGGTATTTTTCACCGTAAGCTTCTAAAAAGGCATCACTGATGATCTGCAGTGTTTCTGGCTTCTGCTCCGCCTGCACTTCTATCCCCATAAAATCTCCATATTCAATCAGAAAGATCACCAGGAATACCGATAGCAGCCGAAACATTCTCCGAAGCTTCTTATTTCTTACCATTCTTCCGTTTCCTTTCCCATATCTGTTTCACAAACCAGAGCATCAGCAATGACGTACTGCCTGCAAAGACCAGAATCCATACCCATGGAATTTCTTCTTCCCCATAGCCAAGTCTTGGGATCTTCTGACCAGTGATACCTCCAAAGGTTCGTTTTCCTCCCTGATTTCGTCCCTTCCGGTATTCTACAAAAATCCTTCCTATCAGACGTTCTTCCTTTTCCGGCTGTTCTGGTGTCTCCTGTATGCTTTCCTGCTCAGTCTCTGGAATGGTTTCTGTCTCCTTTTCTTCCCGTTCCGGTCTGGTTGGACGGTCTGATCCAGTGGTCTCCTCCGGTCTGGTAGTCTCCTCTGGCCTGGTGGTCTCTTCCGGTCTGGTGGTTTCTTCCGGTTTGGTGGTTTCCTCCGGTCTGGTGGTCTCTTCCGGTCTGGTGGTCTCCTCCGGTTTAGTGGTCTCTTCCGGTTTGGTGGTCTCTTCCGGCTCTGTTGGTTTTTCTGGTTCTGTTGGCGTCTCCTTTTCTTTATTTTGAACAGTCAGTTCCACTAGTGCCATCTCTCCATTTTGGTAAGAATTCATCCCTGCTTTTCCTGAAAAATACCACTGATAGACCTGATCAGAGCACACATAACCATCTGGTGCCGTGATCTCCCGCAGTTCATAACGATACGGCTTTCTCGTTCCATCAGCCGCCAGATACGAAACTGGCAGTCCAACCGCCTCTACAATTCCCGAAGCATCTGTGATCATTTTCCTCTCTAATACCGGAGTTTCCGTCAGTGGCTGCCTGATTTGTACCTGCTCCAGTTGTACCTGCTCCGTCCCTATTGGCTCTGCCTGTGCCTGCTCCGCAAGCTCCTCTTTTCCCAGAAAACAGGTCCACAAGGACCATCCGCTCCATTCCGGTTGTTGAAATGCCTGCAGCTGGAATACTGCGCCTGCCAGTAATTCCCCATGTTCTCCTTCTTTTCTGATTTTTAGCTTTCCTTTCACCTCCTGATTCTCTAAAACCACCAATGTAAATTCCTGGTCCAGCTCATACGTGATCGAAACCGGCTCTGCCCTCGTGTAATAATCCGGGGCGATTTCTTCCGTCAGCCAGTAATCACCGCTTTCTAATCCGGTAATTTCATGAGGCCGGTAATCCCCCTGCTGATAGCCATCTGGAATGGTTCCATTCAACTTCTCTAATTCTGAAAAACGGCCATCGGTGCCACTGATCCACCGCTCCACCAGAAATTCCGGCTTTGGATCGAATATTCCTGGTTCATCAGCCCGATATAAAGCCAGCACAGCACCTGGCTGCTGCTTTTTCTCTGTGCCTTCCCGCTTATCAATCCACAATTTCCCTGGTCTGTTCTCAATGCTATACTGTTGGACATCTCCCGTTTCCTCAATCGTGATCCAGCTATCCTCTGCTTTCTGATATCCTTTAGGCGGTTTTTCTTCTACCAGACAGTACCTTGCCCCCACAGGGAGATACTCTATCCGGCGCATACCTTCTATTGTCAGCCACGCTGCCGCATAAGCATTGATCTTCGACAGCTTCTGATAATCAAACTGGTACTCAAACTGACAGGTTTTCCGGTCATCTGGCAAAGTCTGGTGCACTTTTATGCGGATGATCTCTCCTTTGTCAGTCCGAAACTTTAAAATCACCTGTTCTGGAAAATCTGTCTCTTCCTGCTCCTTGCCCAGCCGTTCCACATCCACACAAACAGCTCTATAAGCCTTTTTCTGGTATTCCCACCCGACACTGGTTCCTTTCCTGGCTCCATAAATCTGATACATCTCCTCAAATTCCGGAATAAATTCCCGGAATCGTTTCCCATCATCCGTGGTAAACGTATATACCGGAGACTGGCGCTGGTTCCCTGTATACAGTGAAAACACTGCCCCGTTTAAGAGGACTTCCTTTCCTCCTTCCTTCTCATATTTCCGGATCTGGATTCTGGTATGATCGTCTGCCATGGTAACCTGTTGTACTGGCTTCTGCATCTTTACTTCAAGCTCCATCGGCTTTGCAGTCACAAATCCAGCTGGTGTTTTCAATTCCTCCAAAAGAAAGGTCCCTGCTGCCAAAGGGGTTAAGAGCCTCGGTGTTTTTCCAGTTGTCCATCGGGTGACTTCTTTCTTTTTGATTTCCAATCCCTGTTTTTCCAACTGATATAACACCAAAAGCGCCTGTTCCACTTGATCATAGCTATATTCTGATGTCAAAATGCTTTCTTCTGCGATTTTTTCTGCTTTTCCCTCTGCATTTCTCTTCGTCATTTCCAGCACATTTCTAGTCAGCCCCGGCGGCGCATCTAATTTTTCAATCTGGACTTTGATTGTCTCATCTTCCATTTCTGTTTTCTGCAGATTCCTTGTCTCACCAACCCATACTGCCACTGGGAAGCCTTTCACAAATCCATCCGGAACTTTCCGTTCCTCCAGAATATAACAGCCCGCAGGAATCCTCTTTAAACGGTCTGCCTGTCCATCTGTCATCCCATGGTCAAACGGATCATTGGGACTTTTTTCTGACGTGATCCAGATGTTTTCCAACACATAACCTTCTCCCTGCCGATGCCAGAGACTGCCCTCCTCATACAGCTCTTTCCCTTCTTTCTTCTGGTAAACATTCTGGTTAAAAGCCGGTAAATGATCCGAAATTTTCTGCCGCACCAGTTCCCCGTCCCGGTCATAAAGATCCGTTGTTTTTCCATACCGTTCCTGACTTTTCTGATAGTAAACAGGTAGTCCATGAGTATCCAGAACAGGATTCACACGTTTTAGAAAAGCTCCATTGTTTTTATCCTTCAATTCTTCTCCATGTAAGTTCTGTCCTTTCTGATTCTGCCTCAAGGTCTGTTCCTGATGACTGTTTTCCCCATGTTCTGACTTCCAGCTTCCAGTTAAATACCCTGATTCTCCTTCCGCAGAATCACTCTGATACTCTCCTACTGTCGCTGGGCGTTCTGTCCTGATTTTATCTCTGGCAATTACATGCCCATAAGCGTCTTTTGCCACATTTACCGGCCACACCAGGATCTGCTTTTTTCCTTTTCCAGTGCCCGAAATCCCTGCAAGCTGATCGAAGCTGCCATTGGTTCCATCAAAATCTTTCACAAGATATGCCATTCCTGTCACCGGATCAACCAGAGAATCCCGCAGCCCATCCTGATCCAGGTGATAAATATGAGTTCCCTTTGCCACCTGGAACATCTGATTCACTGAAGAATATTTTGCCTTGGTCAGATCTCCTCCGTTCAGTTCCAGATACCGCTTGCCATCCCGGATGGCATAAAGAGAATGTTCCGGGCTTTCATCATCCCACAGATACTCCGTCAGACGCAGACCCGCCAGATCATAATACAAAATATCCGTATCCGGCCGTTCCACTTCTCCTGCATCCCACATTTCTTTTTCGCCATCTGTCCGCAGACCATAAACGGTCTTAGAACCCGCATAACCCTGTTTTACATACATTCTTGTCACATTTCCCATTCCATTTCGCAAAACCGTCACACCCTCATAACTGTAATCCTCTGTGTCTCCGGAAGGGGTGATCTCAATGGCATCATAAAGCGCCATTTCCGCACCTTTTACATACGAATGCTTCTCTACATCACTCCACTTTTTTACTTCCAGCTGGATTGGCGCATTTTCCACATAAATCCTGGCATTAGAACCGTATACCGCCCCTTGGATCTGCTGTTCCATATCTCCTTCCTGATAATAAGTGACCTTATCAGAATAGATTTCCACTGCGATCGGACGGCACCGGACATATCCCGCTGGTGCTTTTATTTCTGCGATCACATACACGCCAGCGCCCAATGCATCTGGCAGTTCTGCATAGCCAACCGTCTGCTGTCCAGTTATCGTGGGAGTTTCCGTTCCATCATTATATTCTTTCTGCATCTGTCCATTCCGTACCGTTGCATAGGCAGACTGATCCCGTAAAATGATCTGGTCCTTTTCCTCACAAATAGGTGTTCCTGCTGCCACCTCACCGCTGAAAAGTTCATCCTCGTCCACCACTTTTCCAAATAACCGTCCCCATAAACTTCTCTGTCTCTTCACTGGCCGGATATTCTCCGCTCCCATAGCGGTCAGAAACCCCTGACTTCCTGTAATCATCGTCTTCTTTTCATAAAATAACACCGCCCCCTGTCCATCTGCTGCCTCCTGGCGTTTTCCACGGTAGATTCGGAAAATGGCATCATCGTGAAGAAGATTCTCATGGGTCTGGGAATCCAGCTTTTCTATGCGAAGACCGGTTGTATAAAACTGATCCTGAAAGACACCAACTGCATAACCAGACACAGCTGTCCCTTTCTGTCCCCGGACCGGTTCTGTCACTGTATAAGGAACCAGCATAGGCGCATAGATCCCAGTCTCTGCTTTTAGAGAGCCCTGCATGGTTCTGGTTCCATCTGGCAGAATTCTTGCCGCTTCTGATTCGGAACTATAACAGTAAACTCCAGAAATTTTCTTTCTTCCGCTCTGGTTTTCCGAGATGTAGTAAGGATTTGCATCATCTGGCAGATATGGATTTTCTGAACTTTTCCGGACATCGTCCCCATTATAATAATTCTTGTATGGACGATACTCCGATTGAGTTAACATAAAATAGCATTCCTCTTGGATTTTGCCGGTCGTCAATCCATACGGATACACCTGAAAATCACCCGAATGGCTGTGCGCCTGAACCACCTTCTGCTCTTCTCCAAAGCGGATCTGATACCGGCTTTCCATCAGCGCTGTCCCAATTTTCGTGTCATACCGATAAAATGAATCATAAGCTCCAGCCTTATGATTCTTTATATCAACTGCGTTCTTCTTATAAACAGATGGCACGATGATCTCCTTGGGTGCGTCAATCTCATAATGCTTGTTCGCAAAATCCTGAAGCTCATCATATTTGGGCTGTTGTTCTACTGCCACATACACACCATAAGGCAAATAAGCAGAAATTCCAAAATAATATCCTTCCGATTCATCGCCAAAATTCTCATCACAGCAAAGGGTAGCCTGGTTCTGGTCCTTTCCACCCGCAGCATCCGGCTCCCAGGCCACTGCATAAATCTCATCCAGATCGTAGGTAAAAAATGGTTTCAGATAATTCTGCGCCTTCTGAATGGCCTCCCACAACGCCAGATCCAGCAGCTCGTCCGAATATGCCGAAGATTCTTTTCCTTCAATTTCCCCGCTTTCCTCCTTTTCCCTGGTCAATTTTCTGACCTCATCATCCAGATACCAGTCGATGGCAAACTGTCTGACCATATCTGACACCTTTGCATTTTCCAGGGTTTCCTGCCGCCGGTTCACCAGATTTCCAATGGGACGCGCAGAGGTGTAGGTCGGGGCATGATCGTCCCACAGATCCTGATTGGCCACCCGGATGGCAGCAAAAAACTTCTCATAATTCGGTGTGTTTCCATTGCGTTCCAAAACAGCCGTATATCCCGGACCCTGCACTTTCTGGATCATGCCATCCGGACCATAGCTGTACAAGCTTTCGTTGGCAATCACTGCTGCATAAGAATTCTTCTGGATCGGCTGCTGGCGATGAAGCACCCTGGTATGAATCCTTGGAACCAGTCCCGGATATTTTTCTTTCTCTTCCAGAATCGAAATAGGATTTCCCTTCTGATCCACCCAGCAAACTTCTCCTGCTTCATCCCGATAAAGGCTTTCCAGATTGGATTTCAGATAGATTTTGAACCGGAATCCCGGCAATTTTCCTTCTCCCGGAGTCTGATCTCCATACTCTTTTGCATTTTTCCGGTTTTGAATCGTCTTCACGATCTGAACCTTCTGTTGAATGATCCGCTCCTGCAGATTAACAGGATTTTTTCTGGTATTTTCCTCACTTCCAGGACGCCCTTCTCCGTCCTGCCATGGGCTGTCTTGTCCCGGATAACAAAGCTTCTGGAATTTCACATAGCTTCCTGTCTGTTCTGCTCCAGCTTCTGCCTGCCAGTACGCCTTTACATAAGCACCCCTGAAATCCCGGTAATAGGCGCCGCTCCCGATGACATCTCCTGTCTTCCAGCCGCTATTTTGCCGGACAAGATCTGCCGAAGACAGTGTGATCAATCGCTCTGGAACCACCAGACGCAGTTCCTGTTCCAATGGTTCTTTCTCATCTGTAAGCCGGTTTCCAAACTGATCTGTGTAAGCACCTGCCACATGAACGAACTGTTTTCCACCAATACTCCGCACCGGAAGCTCTCTCCATACCTTCTCTTCCCTTGTCATGGTCACAGTTTTGGTGTCCTGGCGCCACTGGGTTTTGGGAATTCTCTGTCCACTAACATCCAATGGCACCTCTCCCACCTGATAAAAACAGGTCTCCCGGACCATGTTGGGAATGATCTGCCCACTTCCATCAGCCTGACTGTCTGGAACAAGGAGCGCCGAATAATAACTGATTCCTGATTCCGAGATCTGTACTGTCATTTCCGAAAATGTACCGAAGCTCTCCCCATCTGTCTGGGAATAATGGGCATAAACGTACCTTGGATCTTCCTTTGGATCATCAGGAACATACTCCAACCGATGATAAACACCAACACTTCCACCCGGCTCCATAACTCCGTAATTTTCTGGATTTCCAATGACAGACCGATACAACGTGATCTCGTAATGATCTTTCGATTCTCTCATCTGCTCCAGACCACCATAAGATAGACCTGGATTATCCTCATAATCATCTAAGACTGCCCATAATGCCTCTTCCACCGTCACACGGGTTCCATCCACAAACTTTGGAAGCTGCACCGTCTGGACCGGACTTCCATATATAATTTCCGTTCCATGCTTTCCCCGGTCATAGATTCCCCGGTCTACAGTAGAATACCGTCCATTTTCCGAAGGTGTCCGATAGCCATTGGCCCGCAGTGCCGCTTCCAGTTTTGCTTTGAAAAACGCTTCAGAACCTATGGTAAATGGTTTCTCCAGCATTTCAGCCACCTGGTCTTCATTCATAGCAGATACCGCCGATTGGATCACCTCCTCCGTCTGTTCCCGGTTAATTTCTTTCCCGGATACAATCTTAAAACCACGGATACGGAGATTTACCGGTTTTTCCTGCAATTCTATGGAACCATCGGCCTTATAACGGATATATTTTCCTTCTTCTCCCGGTTCTACAGTCACAAAAACAGGGTTTCCATCTGCATCCATAACCGGACGCTCTTGATAATCCCCATATGGAACCTGCGCTTCTACCGTTTTTTCTCCAGCCTCCGCCCGGTAAACCTTCGTATCAGCCGGCAGATTTCCTAATAACACATCAAACCCTGCCTCTCCTGTCTTCTCTGACTGCACCATGAAAAAAAGTTCATTATAATCGGGATCATCATAGGAACCGGTCGGATGTTCTGATGGCCGGACTTCATAAAACAGATTTCTGGTCACCACACCATAGCCTTCTCCCTGCTTTTCCTGCTCCTCCTGCCCAAAGGTCTGGCCTGCATTGGTGATTCCCTGATTTTTATTAGAAACAGAAAGTTCATAGCCTTCTGACCGGGTCAATTCCTTGATAAAATAGTCACCAAGAAATAACGGCCGTCCAATCCAGCAATTTCCATTTTCTGATTCTAAATCGATATAACTTCGTACTTGCCCTCGATCTCCTGTATAGTCATCCACGGTTTCATTTTTTGTATACAGATTTTTCGGTGATCGGTCCGCAAATCCATTTTTGTTTTTCTGGATTTTTCCGGCTTCATAATCATAGACATAACCGGGTGCCTCCGTGTTGACCAGAAAAGACGCGTCCCCATACTTGTCCGTTGCAGCCACTGCCACCAGATTTCCTTTTTCATACACAATTCCCGTCTTTCCATCGGGATGCCGGATCTCTTCCGCTGCGAACAGACCATAAACCGCCCCTTCCAGCACAGCGTCTGCCTGCACTTCCCCATAAGAGTCAAATCCAGGATGATCTTCTTCCCCCTGTTCTAACATCATATCCCGCTTGTTGATATGGATCTCACCTTCTGTCCGGTGGTCATATACCCGGAATGCATTTTCCTCTCCGTCCTGGTTATTACAGTGACTGTACTGATCCGAAGGACCTTGTGGCTGAATGTCACCGACACTTTCTCTGGCTAATGCCTCCTCATAGGCTTTCTCGAACAGATCCGTACCTCCAATGCCATTTGCGTCAACGTCTTCCAGGTCATCTCCGGACTTGACAGTAATGGTACGTTCCGCAACTGATCGTGTGGCGCGTCCCGCATCTGATCGTGTGGCGCGTCTCGCATCTGATGGTGTGGCGCGTCTCGCATCTGATGGTGTGGCACATCCCGCATCTGATCGTGTGGCGCGTCCCGCATCACTTGGCGTTGCTTTCTCTGCCGACGACGGGGTTGCCAGGTTTTCTTGCGCAGCATTTCTTCGCAAAACCTCCAGCACCTTCTCCGGCCATTTGATAACCTGCGGCTGGTACTGGAAAGTACTGGCTTCTTCCACCGGATAATACTGCTTTTCCATCCTTACCACCGCCGCCTGTTCCGTTTTCGCAATTCGGGAACTGAGACTGGCTGTGATCTGCCCGCTGTATTCTCCTGTAAATTGGGCATTGGCGCCATGTTCTGAAGAATCGGTCCGAATAATCTCAATAGGGATGTCATCCTGATGTTTTCCATGAAGCACATAGCCATCTCTGGCCTGTTCTTCCTGAAAGGCATAGCTGTACCGCAGTGAGATAAATGCCTCATATGTCGCTTCTGCATCTGCCTGGCATCCCGACTGGACAAAAGCCACCTCTCCAGAAGCAGACGCATCTGCCCCGTCATTTATCCAATGAAAATGAACTCCTGGATACTGATCTGCATAGTCCTCACAGGCTTCTACACATGCCTGCCAGTCCTCCTGCAAACGTTCATTTTCCTCCTCTGCTTCATCAATCTCGTCCTGATTCGATACCTCTCCATTTTCATCAGTCTCTTCCTCCGGAATTTCAGCCAACACTGGTTCTGGATGCCCATCACAAAATGTCTTTTCATAATGATATCCATGATTGACCGTCTGACGGATCTTCCCATCATCTCCTGTATGTAAAGAGGAAATAAACCGGAATCCGTCCCAGCTAACCGTATCATCCTTATGATAGCTGAGATATGGATCTCCACCACGACAGATCACTCCATAACCATCTTCATCCTGAATCTGATCCTGATCATCAAAGCACTCATACAAGCGGAAAATAGACCCTTCCAATGGTTTTCCCGTTTCATAATCATACTTATAAAGCTGGACATTATAATTCGTTTCCCAGTCCTCTTCATGACGGTAAATCTGAAAATCCAGAGACCCTTCTGTTTCACCGAAGCTCCCACCGCCAACTGCCGCATAGTAGCTTGCCTGTCCCAGATCCATCTTCTCCTGGATATCCAGAAAAATACACCGTTGGTGACCTTCTAACGGAACATTTCCACCAGCTACATGCTTGTGGGTTCCAGAACACTGGATACACTGCCATAATTCCAGGGTATCCTCATATAATTCTTCCGCTGACTGATATCCACTGCCTGCTCCGGCTCCATACGTCGTTCCAGTTGTATCAAACATGATCCTGAGACTAGAAGCCGGATCTGTCGTATGAAACCGGATCATGGTATCCGTCTTTTCATAACTCCAGCCAGTGGGAATGGACGAGGTATATTCCGATCCATTCCAAAATTTCAGTGGAACTGTACGGATAAAATCCCGGTCCTTCCCACCTGGATCAAAGGAAATGGACAACGTCTCCGGGTCAATCGCATATGGGTTTCCGCTGGATGTATGTCCTTCCAGCACCACGGGACCTGCACCGATCGTTCCACTGCCTGAATTTCCAGAATCAGAGCCTCCGCCCATCAGTCCGGCTAATGCCAGATACTCTTCTCCATGCGCCACTGCAAAATCCAGCCAGGCATATTTTTTCCTGGTGGAAGACAGATGCAATAACGTTCCTAAATCACTCTGTGTTACCGCTGGTGACAAGATCCGGAGACCATGAGCCGCTGCTTTCTCATTGATCTGCTGATAACACTTATTGATGGTAGGCATATTTCCAAAACTGGCCTCCATGGACAATGCCGCCCAGAAAAGCAGTGCTGTCTCCGCACTTGAAAGCCCAGCCGAAGGCGCAAATGCCTGATACAGGTCCCCATCCGCGCCATGTCCATTCGCTGCAATTCCACTGTGATCAATGCAGTAATAATGCCAGGTAGAGCTCCAGTAAGTGTCCGTATTCCCCAGATGATCAGATCTGGCCTCTGTCTGCATGGAAAATGGAAAATGACCAGATGAGAGGAGAAGAGTGATGGACAGTATCCATGCCAGTACTCTTTTTCCATTTTGGTTCTTACATAAATTTTCTTTCATCCTCTCATTCCTGTCCTACTCTGCTGTCCAGATCCATATCTGAATACAATGCCCGTAATTCCTCATCCGACAAGTTTGTATACAACTTCCGGTAATATTCAAACCAGGTGATTTCTCCCGCAAACAGCTTTGCGTCCCAATTTTTCTCTTCTTCCCGCTGCTTCTGCTGCTGTTGGTATTCACTGCTCTTCTGACATTCCCGCTCATACCGATGGTATTCGGTATCAAAATCCACTGGATAAACAGCCTTTTCCACTGGCGTTCCATTCGTTGTATCGATGCTTCCGTCCACTGCCATCCACTGACTATTTACCTTTACCATGGCGGACCGATGAAGATAGGAGTGATCGTAGGTTACCGCCTCTAATCCCATAAATTGGGCAATCCGCCTGATATCTGCAGCATAATTTTTACAAAGTCCTTTGCCCATATTCAGCACAGAAAATGCATATGCCGTTTCACCATTCTGGCCAGCTTCTCCCGTATTCCCATGTCTTCCAACGGACAGACGGTCATAAATCAGCCAGAAACGCTGTTCCTCTGTCTTGTGAATCCAGTCAGACCCCTTTAAAAATTCCTGGATCCCCGGAAGATCCTCTGGATAACTGGATTTTAAATTACCATCGGGTGCTGGCGTCAGGCTATATGCCTCGCCTGGCCGATACACATACTGCCACAGATAGTATTCCGGGTCTGTAATTCCAAAATCTGCCGGTGTTTTTGCCGCATCCTGATCTTCTTCTGCTGCAGCTTCTCCCTCTGACCTTCCTTCATTCTCCACATGCGCCGCCTCTCCAGGTCCCTTAGCCCCCGCCCATGCAGGAAATGCAAGAACCATTGACATCAACACCACAGCACACAAAATATAACTTTTTTCCATCCTTCCGCCATCCTTTCATTTTTATAGCTCTATTAGAGATATTATTTTGTTACTGTACCTCCCGCAATGCCCCTCTGGTTCCATTGGATTCTTCCTGAAAATAATAGGATCTTCCATCGATCGTCTGCCACCCAGTCACCATGCGTCCCTGGGTTCCGTCAGAAACAGGGCTCAAATAATAGCGGTTTCCGTCCTTGTCTGTAAACCATCCGGTCACCATAAATCCGTCCTTGTCAAACCGGAACCAGTCAAATGCGCTCTGCCCTTTCGAAGTATCAGCATACGGATTATGTACTGCCGCCCACTCATTGACATAAGTCCGTTTCTGATCCGTAAATAACCATTTTCCCGCGGCATTCTGAATCCATTTCCCCGTCACTACATAGGACGGAAGCACAGAGGATGTAGCGTTTTTCGTTCCACTGACTGTGGTTCCGGAAGAAGACCTGGTGGAAGAACCTCCCGATGATCCTCTGGAAGAACCACCCGTGCTGCTCCGGATCGGCTGCACCTGATTCTCAACGGTTAACTTTAAGGTTACCGGGATCTTCGCTTCCAATCCCTGATCCACCGTTTTCGCAGTCAGCCAGACGGTTTTCTGATCCTCTTTCACTGCCCCGTAAGCCGTACTGTCTAATAACTCCGTGATCCACAAAGCCTCCGGTTTTGGACTTAATTTTCCACTGGAATCTACGGATATACACTGGTCATCCGACAGACTCCACTGCACCTGGTCATGGTATCCTTCTGGTCGTTCATCCACAGAAAACACTGGTTTTACGATACCTGCTGCCTGAATTGGTTCAAATCCCTGGTTTACCCTTACCGGCGCATATCTGGTTCCCGTTTTCTTCACATGAAGATCAAAGGAAATCTGTCCAGGAGTAATCGCCACAGACTCTGGATGGACCACCGTCTGGTCCAGGGTTCTGAAATTCACCGTAACCTGGCACTGAGCCGTGATCACGCCATGGGTCTGGTCCTCTGAAGTTGCAGTCACTGTCTCGCTATAAGAAGCGCCTCCGACCCGTTTTCCATACGGATCTTCCTGCCATTTCTGATCATCTGCATTGACCACATTCTGGATCCATGCGGGATGTTCCTGTCCTTTTTCATCATACCGGACAGTTACCTTACACTCTTCCCCATGAGTCCCCATGCTGGAAAGTCTCAAATTCTTTCCATTTTCCTGGTCCTTCCAGGTTACATTCTGGTAAAATGGCTGCTCCGGGATCAATGACGCTGATAACACCGTGTCTCCCGTACACAGATATTTCTCCTGCGGTGCTTTCCGGTCCCCACTCAATATCCTGGTTATGGTAAAATTCAGATTTCTCTTATTTAAATCCAGTCCTTCCACCCGTCTGGTGGTCTGATCCTTGATCTGGAATGTGACATGAACCCGGCAATTTCCGTATACCGGCTGATTTCCCGCCGAATAATCCGGATCCGTCATGGCGGTCACAACACCACTTGTCTTATAAATCGTTGTTGAAATCGGCTCCTGATACTGGCTGTCTGCCTGAGCCTTGATCTGCTTCTTTCGAATGTTTTGAATAAAAGAACTGCTGATTCTTGGAATGATCCGGGCATCCTCCGTCGTGTAGCCCTCTTCCGCCGCCAGCTGCAAAAGGTCCGCGTCATCCACCATCCACTTCATGGTTCTGGAAATGGTATCTCCCGTGCTGTTATGTTCCCCATGGATCCGTACTGGCTGGATCTCCACCGACTGATCCGGCACATCATTCAGATATCTGGCGATCAGAACCCCTTCCCCTGTCCGCACCTCGGTACAAACATCCGGATTTTTCCGATCACCGCTGCGGGTCTGCACTACGTGAAAGGTCATATCCGAAGGAGTGATCTGAATTCTCGTGGTGACCTTCTGATAACGGACATTGATCTCTGTATCACGGGACGGCATCTGAAAGGTATAACTTCCACCGGATACATAATTCATAGGCTGGATCTGACCGTTGTCATCCAGGTAGGTCGGCGGCAGGACGCCTCCCGGCTCTTTCTCATCCACTACCATCTGGTAGCGGTTTTCCTCGTCATTTTTCGGCGCAGTCACCACAGTCACTGCCACACCCGGCGCCACCGCCGCCACATGGTCCTTGTCAATGGAACGATAATAGGACTGATTGGAACCTGGCATAGCTGTCAGCACCGCCACATCCGTATCATAGGTTCCGTTGCTGTTTCTGGCATCGATCCGCGGCACAGACAGCAGATAGCCCTCTACCGGCTCTCCCTGATATCCCGGTGCAAAATGATCCAGTCGGAAACGTAAGTCCTCTGCCGCTCCTGACGCAGAAAATTCATTGCCCAGCCGTCTGGTGATGATGGACCGGATTCCATCCTCCAGTTCCTCATAAAAGTATCGTTCTGGATTCCGTTTTTCCATCTCCCCGGAAATCGTGGTATAACGGGTCTCATGATCCGTCCAATAGCCTATATGGGCATTTTCCATGAAAATGTTATCCCCATCAATAACAGAACCGAATACATGCTTCGCTTTTGACGCGGAATTGGTAAATAAATACGCCAGGTTATCACCCTTTTCAATTCCATAGGTAAATACATCCGCCCAGTCTCTGGTTCCCACAAAGGTTCCTTCTCTGGCTGCCGTTCCCTGATAGGTCCGGGCCACCTCGCCAGCCATCCGGGCCATCACGATACTTCCGCCCTGATATTTTCCGACAATTCCACCTGCTGCGCGGGAACCATTTCCTCCGATGGTTCCATTGACGTAGGAATTGTAAAGATTTGCATCTTCCATTACGCCAACCATGCCGCCTACATAGCCTTTGCCTCTGATCCGGTCTGCGGTTCCATTCTGGGTGCTTACCAGACAATCCACCAGATCTGCTTCCTTTGCTGCTCCTGCGATTCCGCCGGTAAAACTGTCCTGGCCTTCCGAATTGACTACCACATTTTCTGCCCTGCAGTTTTCCACGGTTACACGTTCTCCATCACCTTCCAAAACCGCCGCCAGGCCACCTGCATTTCCTGTCTCTCCGTGGACAAAGCCGGATACTTTTACGTTGTAGATCACTGCGTTTCCTGTAATTCTGCCCGCTAAAATACCCAGATTCCCTTCTCCACTGATATTCGCTGCCTTGATCTCCAGATTTTTGACGGTTCCTCCGTCAATCCAGCCAAACAGACCGGCATTGACCAGCTTCCTGGACGCATCTGCGATTTTCAATCCCTTGATCGTATGGCCTGCCCCGTCGAATGTCCCCCGGAACCCACAGGTGATCTCCCCATCCATCTCTTCTGCATTCTGATACCAGCCGATAGGATTCCAACTTCCGTGATTCAGATTTAGTCCACCAAGATCCAGATCCCTGGTCAGTTCAAAAAATTGTCCCTCATAGGAGTTACCTTCCGCCACGGATCTGGAAAATCCCAGTAGACGGGACAGAGAATTGATCTGGTATGGCGCTTCTTCTGTGCCATCTCCCGGAAAATCCATGGTTTCAGGCCAGTTTTCCCATAAATTACCTGGTGATGCCAGCAGGCTGATGGATGCAATCCGTTCCGCCTGAGCCGGAGTCGCTTTCTCTAGTGTCGCTTTCTCCCCATCTATCCATGCACCATCATCTGGCAGCACACTCGCATCAGAAGCCGTGGCTCTTTCCCACGTCATCCCCTCCGAAACCTCCACACGTTTTATCTCCGCTCTCACCGGGATTCCCACACCCACACATTGCGCCAGCAGGCTTCCTGCTGCCAGCACCGCAATCTTCTGATTCCGTTTCCAATGATTTTGTTTTCTCACTCTTCTCCCTCTCTTTCTTTTATGTTTAAGTCGAACGTCCGTATCTTCACCATTCCCTTTTGGGTCACATATCTGTTTCATACCTATCGGCTCGCTGCCTGGGTCACCACAAATGCCGGACGTATCCCACAGGTATCTCCCACATCCACCGGCGCTATGCATCCTTTGACCAGATCCACAGCATATGCCTGTCCCGTGCCTTCACCACCCTCTCTTCCCATGGCAGTTCTCAGCCAATATCTGGTGGATGCCGGACGTAGCCAGTCCATTCCACTAAATTTCCAAAGTTCATCCCGGTACCGGATGGCTTCTTCCACCGACAGCAAAAATACCCGGTCTGTCATCTGCTGGTAACTGCTTGGATGGGCAGTCAGATCCTGTTCCGAAAATTGCTCAAAACTCCGTTCTTTCGTCTGACCTGTATAGGTATAAGTCCGTCCAGTACGGACATTCTTCATCTGATACCCTTGTTCTTCCCATTCTTCGGCCACCTGTCCAAGATACTCACGCACCACAGAGTATTTGTACTCCTCATTTCTCCCAAAAGCCTCAATCGGACCTTTATGATACACATACCCATAACTGCCATCTTCCAGTTTTTCATAAGCAGAGCAGGAGCCATAGTCCCATGGAATCACCTGATCGCACAAAAACAGCGCTCCCGCCTGACCTGAATCCCCTGCACCATAATAATTCTGGTCAATACAACGAAATGCAAAGAATTTCCCATCAATTTCCCTGCTGATCCGATCTCCGATCTTCCAGTAGCGGATATCGTCTGCTGAACCAGATGGCAGTTCTTCTATACTCTCAGAGCCTTCCTGATTCCCAGAACCTTCAAAATCCTTCCATTTCACCGCAAACCGCATGGTTTGAAGCCATTCACCCTGAAACCATTCTGTCCTTTCCAACGAAACTGAGTATTCCAGCGAATCCCCATAAAAATTTTTCAGAACGGTTCCCTCCGGCACATAATTTCTCCCTGTCACATAAAACACAGCTGCCGTATCGCCATCACGCAAACATTGCCCGGCTGCTGACAAGATCTCCCTGTCATTTTCCAGACGATTTTCCACCACATGCTCGTAGGCACAGGTATTACAGGGCGCAAACATAAACATCCCCTCTTCCATATGAAATTTAAAATCAATTGAATCCGCAGCGAACGCGCCGCTTTTGAAACTTAGAATAACCTTATGAGACAGATGTCTCTGCAGAAATGAACTTCTGCGACTTATCTTTAGAATTGATGCAACTATTTGTATCTGTTATACTACCATGAATCCAGCCTGGCGTAAAGCCCCAAAAAGAAAATCTTGTAAAATATTGTAAACTAATTCCAGCAACGAAACCATGCACAATTCTCCCTATCTTTATCCAATCTTAATACGCCGCAAACATTCCTTATCCATTCTTAAAATCTCCGGTTGTATAATTTTTTTATCAAAACTGATAAGGAGCTGCTTTTTATGCCAGAGGAAATCATTCGTCGAAAGCGCCACCTTTCGTCTTTCCAAATTATTATATTAGGTTTTGCCGGAGTCATTTTGCTGGGGACGTTGCTGCTGATGCTGCCGATTTCCACAACAGCCAGAAACGTAACACCTTTCAATGAAGCGCTATTTACTTCGACCTCTGCCGTCTGTGTAACGGGGCTTGTGGTACAGGATACCGGGAGCTATTGGTCAGTCTTCGGGCAAGTTATCATTTTAGGGCTAATCCAGATCGGTGGGCTTGGCGTTGTGACCGTTGCGGCATCGTTTGCACTGCTGTCCGGGCGAAAAATCTCTCTGATGCAGCGCAGCACCATGCAGGATGCCATCTCAGCACCAAAAGTTGGTGGGATCGTTCGGCTGACGCGCTTTATCCTGCGTGGGACATTTCTGATTGAACTGCTGGGTGCACTTGCTATGCTGCCGGTGTTTTGCCGTGATTATGGATTACGCGGTGTCTGGATGGCGGTGTTTCATTCCATATCTGCCTTTTGTAATGCCGGATTTGACATTTTGGGAACAAAAAACAATCTTTATCCATCCCTCACTGGCTACACAGGCTCTCTGCTAATCAATATCACAATTATGCTGCTAATCGTAGTCGGCGGCATCGGCTTTCTGACTTGGGATGACATTTGCGAAAACAAATGGCAGTTTCATCGCTATCGGATGCAGAGCAAGGTGATACTCGTCACGACATGTCTTCTTATTGTTCTGCCCGCCACATTTTTCTTTTTTGCAGACTTTTCTGCGCTGCCCGCTGGAAATCGGTTGCTGGTATCCTTTTTTCAGTCCATCACGCCAAGGACAGCAGGCTTCAACACAGTAAATCTATCTGCGATGTCCAGTGCATCGCAGGGCGTGATAATCCTGCTGATGCTCATTGGCGGCTCACCTGGCTCTACAGCAGGCGGCATGAAAACAACAACGCTGGCCGTCCTTCTTGCCAATGCTGCTGCGACCTTCCGCCAGCGTGAGAGTGCTCAATTTTTCGGACGCAGAGTCGATTGCAGTGCCGTCAAGACCGCTGCGACGATTCTGACAATGTACCTTACACTGTTCTTTGGCGGTGCTGTCTTTATCAGCGCATATGAAAGCCTGCCATTTTCTGCGTGCCTGTATGAAACGGCGTCGGCGGTAGGCACAGTAGGCCTGACACTGGGTATTACACCGCAGCTGCATATTCCCTCACAAATGGTACTGATTGCACTCATGTATCTGGGCAGGGTCGGTGGTCTTACCCTTATTTATGCGGCACTATCCGGCAAAAAAGCGAGTATTGCGAAGCTGCCGCTTGAAAAAATCACGATTGGATAAGAGGAGGAGAAAATTCCTATGAAAAACATTTTACTGGTTGGAGCAGGTCGCTTTGGGCGGCATATCGCCATGCAGCTTTCTCAGCTGGGTCATCAGATCATGGCGGTCGATACAAACGAGGAACGAATCAATGATGTACTGCCGTATGTCACCAACGCACAAATCGGCGACAGCACAAACGCGGAGTTTCTTCGTTCTCTTGGTATCGGAAATTTTGATGTCTGCCTCGTGACCATTGGCGGCAGCTTTCAGAACTCGCTGGAAACAACGTCGCTTCTGAAGGAATTGGGCGCAAAATGTGTGGTGTCGCGTGCCGAACGTGATGTGCAGGCGAAGTTTCTGCTTCGCAACGGCGCCGACCATGTGGTCTACCCGGAAAAACAGGTGGCAAAATGGGCAGCAATCCGCTATACAGCCGATCATATTTTCGATTACATAGAGATTGACGATCAGCACGCTATTTTTGAAGTAGAAATTCCGGAAGAATGGATCGGCAAAAGCATTGGAGAGCTGGATATCCGCAGAAAGTTTGGAATCAACATTCTTGGTATCAAGCATTCGGGAAAAACCAATGTTTCTATCACACCGGATACGGTGCTGTCACAAAAGACGACTATCTTAGCATTAGGTGAGTACAAAGCGCTGCAAAAGTGCTTCCGAATCTGAACGGACGGTGAGACAATATGACAGATCTGGTTTTGATCGTTGTGACATCTCTAATGTTCCTGTTTGGCTGGTTTCTGATGAAGCAGCTGGATTTTATTCTGGACGAAAATCAAAAGAGAATCAAAAAAGCGTCCGAACAACAGCAGCCTGAACCGTGTGTGCATCTTGGCGAAGATATTTCTCCTGACAAGTTTGAGGAAACGCTTTCCCGTTTTCGCAGCAATCATGCCCATGTAAAAATCATAATCTATGATTCAGAGCAAATTTCCTTCCCGGACAACGAATCTGGTTGGATACGGTAGAAACAGCCTCATTTTGGTGTTATACTATTATAAGAGAGGCGGTGAAATGGTGAAAAATACAGAAAACGAACTGTCAAAAGATCATATTTTGGTGTGCCTGTCTTCGTCTCCATCCAATGAACGCATTGTGCGGATGGCGGGAAAAATGGCGCAGGCATTTTGTGGAAGCCTTACCGCACTCTATGTACAGACGCCTGGAGATACTGTGATGAATACAGCAGACATGTCACGTTTACAGGCAAATATGCGTCTTGCGCAGCAACTCGGCGCAGAGATCGTCACAACACATGGAGAAGACGTACCAACACAGATTGCAGAATATGCACTGCTCTCCGATGTAACTAAAATCGTAATCGGGCGAAGCGGTGTGCAACGGCCGCATTTCTGGAGCGAACCGACGCTGACGGAACGACTCATTGCGCTGGCTCCAGATGTGGACATTTATATCATTCCGGACGTGGAAGCCTATAAGAGCTATCGCAGGAAGCGGCTGATTTCCATCCGCCCAGCATTTCCGACTGCCCTGGAACTGCTTTTGACTGTCGGGATTCTGGTCGCCGCAACGATCATCGGGTGGGGCTTTCTACGGCTTGGTTTTGCAAATGCCAATATCATCATGGTTTACCTGTTAGGCGTGCTTCTGACCTCCGCTTTTACCAGCGGATATACCTGTGGCGTACTGTCCGCTTTTTTGAGCGTCATCCTGTTCAATTATTTTCTGACGGAACCCCGGCTGTCTTTGGCAGCCTATGGAAGCAAATATCCCATAACTTTTGCCGTCATGTTTGCATCGGCACTTTTAACCTGTACACTTGCCACAAAGCTCAAAGCCCACGCACAGCTATCTGCGCGGGACGCTTATCGCACGAAGCTCCTTTTTGATATGAACCGGCAGCTTCAAAAGGCAGAAACACCGGATGAAGTCTATCAAATGACCGCAACTCAAATACAGAAGCTCATGCAACGGGATGTTCTGGTTTACCCAGCGCAGGGCGAAGCTCTGCTAGATGGGATTGTTTACCCGGCAGACGGAAGCAGCCCACACAGCGTAACGAAGGAAGAGCAGGATGTGATCCGCTGGGTCTGGCAAAACCGAAAGCGTGCAGGAGCGACAACAGAAACATTCGCAAAGGCAAAGCGGTTATATCTTGCTATTCGTATCGGACAGCAGGTTTACGGTGTCATCGGAATTCCGATGGAGAAGCAAACGCAGCCGGACGCATTTACCTCAAGCATTCTGTTTTCCATTCTCGGAGAGTGCGCTCTGGCACTGGAAAGTCTGCACAACGCCGAAGAAAAGGAAAAAGCTGCCGTTCTTGCAAAGAACGAACAGCTTCGCGCCAACCTCCTGCGCTCCATTTCCCACGATTTACGAACGCCGCTGACCTCTATTTCCGGTAACGCAGATACGCTGCTGCACAGCTATAACATGCTGGATGAGCAAACACGGAAACAGGTTTTTACGGACATCTATGATGATGCTCAATGGCTGACCGGACTGGTCGAGAATTTACTTTCTATTACAAAAATCACGGACGGCAGCGTAAAACTGCATCTTTCTGATCAAGTCATAGACGATATTGTATCGGAAGCGCTCCGGCATATCGACCGAAGATCTGCGGAGCATCATATTACTGTGGATTGTGGCGATGAGCCGCTGCTGGTGCGGGTGGATGCGGGACTCATCATGCAGGTACTTATCAATCTGGTGAACAACGCAGTCAAATATACTCCGCCAGGCTCGAACATCCGAATCACAGCAATCCAGCAGGAAAAAGTAGCTGAGATCTGTGTCAGCGATGACGGTCCCGGTATTCCAGATGAACGAAAGGAACTTGTTTTTAAAATGTTCTTTACCGGAAGCAATCTGATCGCTGACAGCCGACGGAGTCTCGGTCTTGGACTTACGCTCTGTCAAGCCATCATTCATGCACATCATAATGAAATGACACTGAAAGACAATTTGCCACATGGCTGCATCTTTTCCTTTACATTACCACTTAGTGAGGTGAATTTAAATGAATAAACCACTTGTCCTCGTTGTAGAAGATGATCCACCGGTACGCAATCTGATCACAACGACGCTAAAAACCAACGATTATAAATATCTCTCGGCACAAAACGGCGCAAGCGCCGTGATCGAGGCTTTATCACATAACCCGGACATTGTTCTGCTCGATCTGGGCCTGCCAGATATGGACGGTGTGGAGATCATCCGAAAAATCCGATCCTGGTCCAATATGCCGATCATTGTGATCAGCGCCAGAACGGAGGATTCCGATAAAATTGAGGCGTTGGATGCCGGGGCGGACGATTATCTCACTAAGCCATTTTCTGTGGATGAGCTGCTGGCGCGGCTGCGGGTGACACAACGGAGACTATTGCTGATAAAAACAGACACAGCGCAGGAATCTCCAATTTTTATAAACGGTGCTCTGAAAATCGACTATGCGGCAGGCTGTGCATATCTTGATCGTGCAGAACTGCACCTGACACCCATCGAATACAAGCTGTTGTGCCTGCTCTCAAAAAATGTGGGTAAGGTTCTGACCCACACCTACATCACACAGCAGATTTGGGGCAGCAGTTGGGAAAACGATATTGCTTCTCTGCGGGTGTTCATGGCAACCCTACGCAAAAAGCTGGAACGCGGAAAAGATAGGCAGCAATACATACAAACGCACATCGGGATCGGCTATCGGATGCTTCGTGTCGAATAGCGAGGACTTGAATGTCCTCGCTATTCGCATACATCGCCCTTTGTGATGTTATTTATAACGTCTAATGTTTCACATTCACATCCAGCTGCTGGAATGGTATCTCAATTCCAGCAGCATCGTACTCTAATTTCACCTGCTCCGTCAGGTCCCATTTCACCTTCCAGTAATCCCCGGTTGCCACCCAGCCTCTGGCGCCGATCACTACGGCGCTGTCTGCCAGGTTATCCACAAATACAGTAACTGGCTGATCTTTTAAAATCAACGGATGGTTTACATAAAGTTTCTCCATGATTTCTTTGGCTTTTCTCAGATCGGAACCATAGCCAATTCCCACCTTTAGCTCCAGACACCGCTTCTCCTGGGCCGTTACATTGACCAGGTTGGTGTTCGACAGGCTGCCGTTTGGAAATACCACCTGTTTGTTGTCCAAGGTAGTCAATGTGGTATATACAAGACCAATGGAACGGACGGTTCCTTCCTGTCCACCGCAGATGATGTAATCGCCTACCTTAAATGGTCGGATCAGAAGCAGCACAATACCGCCTGCAAAGTTTGCCAGCATGTCCTGCAGCGACAAACTCAAAGCCAGACCGACAGAACCAAGAATGGCCACAATGGATGCGGAACTGATGCCCAGTTTATCAGCTGCAATAAAAATTGTCAGGCCACAAATGGTCACGTACACCGCAGACTGTAAAAACTTGCGTATGGAAACTTCCATATCCATGCGGATCAGACTCCGCTCCAGCATCTTCCGCAACATTTTCGCGATCTGGAATCCGATGCATACGATCAGTGCCGCCACCAGCAGACGGTACCCCAGCTTTGTCAGACCAGGAATCCAGTTTTTGAGCGTTTCCAGAACTACATTGGGCTTTAACTGCTCTAAGTCCTGCTGCACCTCCTGGACCACCTCCAGCGTCTCTGCCACAGTGGTCTCCTCGTTTAAGAAAAACATGTTCTGCTCCTCCTGTTAAAATACGATCGGTGAAACCGCATTCTGCAGCACTTCCACAATGCTCCATCCTGCGATCTCTGCTGTCCTGGAATAGATATTCAGCACCGCCTTCACGCCCGCTTCTTTCACTTCGGTCTCGATGATGTAGTCATCTCCCTTCATGCCGGGCACACTGTTGATATGATATTCCAGTTTCTCTGGACCCACAGATGCCAGGGCAGTTGCCACAGACACGTTAACCTTTGTTGGCAGAATGGCGATGGCGTCTTTGCTGCTTCCCACGAAAACTTCCTTCTTTTCTGTCTCATGTAACAGCGTTTCTTCAAAAAGCGGCGTATTCTGCAGGGATTCTGGCCCCTTATAAGAAGTCATCCTCGTCTTCGCCTGTCCCATCAGGGAAATGGTCCGCAAAACATCAAATCCCCCAACCGCTCCAGAAGCGATATGTACCCGCGTTCCATGTGCCTTCGCGGTCATTTTTACCTGTTCCAGAAATGCTTCATCCGCAAAGGCTCCGATGGAAATCACCACCAGATTGGCTCCGCCAGCCAGAACTGCTTCTGCATAACTCTTCACCGCCGCCACGGATGCCGCTTCTGCCACGTAATCCGGTTTTAAAGCCATAAGCGCGTCAATATTTTCACACCGTTCACAGCCCAGCTTTTCTGCCAATGCTTCCGCTTTTTCTTTCGTTCTTCCTAAAACACCTACCACCTCATACTCTGGCAGAATGCCATTTAGATACGCATCCGCCACAATATGATTCAGTTTTCCACACCCTAATAACGCAAGTCTTTTCTTTTCCACAAATCTGCTCTCCCTCATTCACTTTTTATCAGGAATACCTCCTGCTCAATAACCTTTTTCGTAGTCAGAATCCGGTCAATCAACTGCTGCAGCAACGGTTCTTCCACATTTTTTAACTTCTCCCATGACGATGGTTCCATATCTGTCCCATAATCCAGATACCGGTCAAACTGCGCTACATCCATGGAAAGTGGCTGCAATTTTGGAAATACGTGTTCCCGGATATGCTTGAAGATCCGCACGCCGCCATAATCCAGATCACCGGTGTGATAATATTCTACTCCGGCTGCACATTTTCCTGCCTTTTCTGTTCCAGGAGACTGCTCCATATCCTGCGTTCCCTGTTCCAGCACACCTTCCAGTTCCCGCAGAAACTCCCGCTCCAGCGGAGAGAAAAATCCATGGCAGAACAAAATCAGTGTCCCTTTTTCATAGGGCATATATGCAAAATTTGCCTTGTTTTCCACCGTAATGATCTTTTTGATCTCCTGTTTTCCACAGATTTTTGAAGATTTCAACGTTTCTGTGGTCAAAATCACGCCGCCAGGGAAATTTCCCAGATCCACCACCTGACGATCCGGCTGCTCCAGCTTTAAATCGCCTTTCACCGCCAATTCTTGAGAATAATCCGTCAGGTAAAGCTGTTCTAAAACCTGGCGATCATTCATGGTATCGTCCACCATGGGGTGATATCTTTTCGCAATACGGATTACTCTGGACTGCAGCTGATCTTTAAATACTTTAGAGCCCCTGGTTTTTGTGTCTGTCAGGGCATAACTGCTGAAAATCCGGATAAAGACAGGCTCTTCCAGCTTCTCTAATGCATTCAGACACTGAAACAGCAATTCTCCATGCTTTTCCAGATTTTTTAAAGCTTTTCCTCGATGGATCTGAGCAGATAGTTCTCCATAATAAGCCTTTAACCAGGAACTTTCTGCCTCTGCAGCATAAACTTCTACCAACTTTAGATCCGCAGCCTGCTCTGACCGTACCCTTTGAAGTTTCGGAATACGGCCGGTCATCTCATAGATCCGCGGCATCTGCTCCAGCCGATACTGGACATACTCCATGTCCGACCGGCCGCCCATCCATTTGACCTTGATAAGCTTCTGTTCTTCCAGTTCCCTGGCTTCTTTTAACAAGTCGCTGCGCCCATAGGTATCGTAATCACTCTGCTGGATCTTCATGTTCCGGCTTCCCACCGGATGATCCTTCTCCCAGTCGCTGCTGTGTTCCTCGTGCTTCTGGAGAATCATGTCCAGAAGGTTATACTTCTTCTCCATCCTCATCACCACTGATATCCTGCTTCAACTGGTCAAATTCCTTCTTCTCAAACTCCTGAATGGAAATGGCCTTCTTATTCGGATTGGCAAATACAAAGATCTTATCCACTGTCTCCAGATAGTTCTGGATCTTGTCATTGGTCGCACTGATCAGTGCCTGGAAGCCCAGACCACGGATCAACTGGATACAGCTTGCCACCTTCTCCGCATCCATCTTGGAAAATGCCTCGTCCAGCACTACCAGACGGATGGTCGGATTCCGCTGCAGACCAGGCTTTAGATCGATCTTATATGCCTGTGCAAAGCTGGCAAGCAGCGCCACATACAGCGGATTCTGGCCCTCGCCACCGGAGTTTTTCTTGATCATCTTGCTTAAACCGATCTTGATGGTCTCATCCTCATTCTGGATCAGCTGCTGCATATCAAAAGACAGATACGTCCGGTAATCAGCGTATTTATCCATGTTCCGTTTCGCCTCTTCCATCTCCTCCGGCGTCGCATTCTCCGGCGGAATAAAGATGTTGATCAGGTCATTGATCATGACTCCATAATGGTTCTCATGCTCCATAGTGAACATATTTAACTGGTTGTCCAGACCGATGTCCAGATCTGACGGGTTTACCTCCAGGGCCTCATCCATAAACATATCATAATACTGACCATCAGAACCTTTATTTTTACCAATATAGAACTGGTATTTATCTTTACCAAAATCCAGACGACTGATGATCTTATTCAATTCATCCTTGCGCATCAGAGCATCCTTGATCGCACTTCGGATCTTATACATAAAGTCATCCTTGAAATGCTCCACCGCCGTTTTCGCCTGCTCTGCCGCCCGTTTCCGGTACTCATCTAAGCTGTCGAAGTTCAGACTGTCGTACAGCTCCTGATAATCCTTATTTTCTTCCGTAGTCGGGGAAAAATTCCGGTTCTGGTACGCCCGCAGATATTCCGTCCGCATGCCCACCAGCTTGTTCATTTCCGCAACCCGTTTTTCCTCTGACCGGGTCATTTTGCCAAGGAATTCTGACCGCAGCACATCAAAACGCAGTGGTTCTGCTGTTCCATTTCCTGTGACAGCCTGCATTCTCCGCTTCTCAGCCCGCTCTTTTAACAGTTCCTGCAGGCCCTCTTCTCTGGCCTCGTCCTTTGGCAGATTCCGCTCCTTCTCGATCAGGCGCTCCTGGATGGCGATGCCATTTTTCCGCTCGTCCTCCATGTCACGTTCCAGGTCATTGACCGTCTTCTGCTGCTGGCGCTGAACCTCCTTGCGCTGTTCCCGCAGATCCAGAATGGCCTTTCGTTCCTGCTCCCAGGCTTCCACGTTCTGGGATTTCACCTGCTCGATCTGAGTTTCCAGACGCTTCTTCTGAGCCACCTTGTCTGGATAAGAATCCATGTCTCTCTTCCACTCCAGATAGATCAATGCATCTTGGCTTAAATACTCCAAAGTCAGCACCCGCTCTGCCTCTTTCACCACATCCTGAAGCGGTTTCTGCTTCTCATCCAGATCTGCGATCTCTTTCTCCAGCAGCTTGATCCTCTGACGGAGACTGTTCTTACCGATATATGCAAATTTCGTATAATGGGCCGGGTTGATATGCTGGATCCGGTAGTTGTGGTACAGCACACAGTCCTTGGTGATACCGATCCGGCATTTCCGCAGTTCATCGATATCGGAACATTTCACCACTTTTCCAAGGAGGAAATCCACATAGGCCCGGACGTAATCCCGGCTGGTTTCCACCTCTTCTGCCAGGGCATTGTCAAGCACCTGATGGTGGTCTGCCAGAACACGCTCCGTATCCAGAACCGCCACCTGATAATATTTCTCCTTATCCAGTTCCTGATAGATCTTCATGGCTGTGCGGGCATATTTCGGCTCTACGATCAGGGAAAGCTTGTTATTCGCCATATAGCCCTCTACCGCGTTGCGCCATTTTTCATCCCGGATATCTAAAAGATCCGCCAGGATCTCCACAGCCACGCTCTTGCCTGTCTCCTGATACAGACGGTTCTGCAGAATCGTCCGCGCCTCGTCCAGCTCCCTTGGATACGCCTTATTACCGATTTTTAACTGCTCCAGCTCTTCCACTGCCTGAGCACGGCTCTTCTTTAACTGGCGGATCTCACTCTGGGCCTCCTGCTGCTGTCTGGCTACATCTTTCCGTTGCTCCTCCAGTCCATGCTTCAGCCGATCCAGCACCTCACCGGAAATGGTTCCCCTGGCGAACTCGTCAATATCCCACAGCACCCGGTTGGAGACACTGTCCTCCTCTTCCCAGGCTTTTAACGCCGTGGCAGTCTGCTCCCAGCGGGCTTTGCTTCTGGCCAGACTCTCTATCAATTGATTTAGGGACGCTAACTGCCCCTTTAACTGTTCATAACCGGTCATGGAAATCTGCCGCAGCAGTTCTTCCTCCTGGTCTGTCAGATCCTTGATCTCCTGCTCCCGCATTTCCATGTCATCCAGGGCTTTTTTGCGGGTTTCCTCGTAAGCCTGATATTTGGCCTGGCTCTCACTGGCTAAAAGACGGTCCTGCAGAATATCCAGCTTCGCCGCATAATAGCCATAGTCCCCCATCTGGGTCTTGATTCCTTCCACCACACGATGCTGGTCGCAGATTTCCTTCAGGCGGGCGATTTCCCTGCAGGTATCCTCGATTTTCTTACGCATGCGGCCATATTCCATGACGCTTAACTGCATATCCTCGATATGGATGTCCTGCTCCATACAGATGTATTCTTTTACAAATTCTTCCAGCTTGATGTTCATACGGAACGGAATCGCCCGTTTGAACAGCAGCGGAAATTTCTCTGCGTCCAGTCCACCTAAGTAGATATCATAAAGCTGCTTGCGGAACCGCTCATTGTGGGAACCATAATAATAGTCCTCTTTGGCAAAATTCTGCAATAACCAGGCTTTTATCTCATCGGTGGACATGGTTCTTGCAGATCCGTCCACACAGTAATGGTGATCCGGGATCGGTCCCTTATGCCAGAAAAACAGACGGGAGATCTCATTGGTTGCCGTCTCCACGTCAAACACCACGCCTACACACTGGCACTCCCCTGTGTCCGTCCGCTTTAATTCCAGTGCAATGGTACTGGAAAAATTCTGATTTCTCAGATAAGAAAACCGGTTGTCCTCTCCGATGTTGATCATACCACGCAGGTACTCGATCAGGCTTCGGTCAGAATCATCCGCCGCCGCTTTATTAAAGAATCCACGACCATCGGTATTGGCATACAGAACGATCTGCAGTGCGTCAATGACCGTGGATTTACCACTTCCAGAATGACCCGTAAAAAAGTTGATCCCATCATTGAAGGACAGCACTTTATGGCGTATATAATGCCAGTTGTTCAGGCACATCCTGGACAGGGCTTCAAATCTCTGGTTCGTCATCTTCTGTATCTCCTTCACTAAAGGTATTAAGAAGCGCTCTCGCGTCGTCTCCCAGCAGCACCACATGGATGGCCGGGTAGATCACCAGACGGGAAAAGCCGTCCAGCTCGTCTAACACATCAAGCGGTTCCACGATCTGATACCGTTTTAACAACGCCAGGCTGCGGCGGATCTCCGTGTTGGAGGGCTGCTTCTTCAAAAGCCGGTAGGTATTTAATTTCTCATGGATCTCACTTAAATTGGTCATGGCATTCACCGAAGTGGATACCGTGGACATCTGCTCATCATAGATCAGCTTCAGCACCAGCAGATAAAGAGTCGCCAGCTTTGGCATTTTCTCGCCCATCAGCTGTTCGCCCCGCAGATAGATCACACCCATCTGGCTGTTTTCCACCACTTCAATATCCATCAGCGCAAAATACGCCTGGATAAATTCCAGGTGCTTACTGCACTGGTGATATTCCCGGTTGATCTGATACCGCTTGGTCTTCCGGTCATATTTCCGTTCCAGAAGAAAGGTCTGACGGTATAGAAGCTGGATGGACTCCTTCACCCTCTGCTGCTCTTCGCCAGACAGCTCTTCATAATAATTGATCATCTATCTTCTTCCTCTCGTTTTTCTCGTTCTAACCGTTTCCACTGGGAATTCACCGATTTACTTTCCAGTTAACGCTTCCGTACCTTCATCGTTACGCGTCGTTCCCTTTCCGTTTTCTTTCTTCTCGAAAACAAGCCCCGGATAACGGTACATGCCATTGTCGATCTCTTCCACATCCTGACTCTGGATCCGGTACGAACTGTCCTTTCTGGTGGAATAATCATAAGCCAGCACCAGCTTTTCAAACTCCTCATCATTGGCTACTGTATCGCTGCTGACTGCAAATTTCCCGTTCGTCATATGTTCCATCACAAAGCTCTCGATCTGCTTGCGGCTGTATCGGTTCTTGATCTTGTTTAATCTCAGGATCTCATCTCTGGACAACTCTGCCTCTGGCTCCTCGTCCTCCACGCTCTCTGCAAAATCCACCTTCTGCTTTTTCCTCTTATAGAGGGATTTTTCCGAAAGCACCGTAAACTGGGACAAATTCATCTTACTTCCAATCTTCGCTAAATCTGCGTCCCTGGTCTCTCCATCCACCTCGGACAGATGATTCAACAGATCGATGATCACGCCTTTCATGGTATCTTCCTTATTTAAAAGATAATTCAATCTGGTAACGGTAGCCCGAATATACTTGGTATGTTCCTTATCCATGTTGAAGATCCGGTGTTCAATATCGTCAAAGCCCCGATCGATCACGTCAAGCTGCTTTAACAGGTCATCCACCTGGATATCCAGTCCTCGAAGCTGCTTATTTTTCACACAGACCATCTCCAGCCAGGGCACATCCTGGCGCATCTGGCTGATCCATTTTTTAATATCCGTCTTATATAAATAAAAGTTATCGGAGGTCTTTAAAATGTGATATTTTTTCCGCACGATCTCTTCCACATAACCGTCCAGATGTTCCTTTAACAGATCCCCATAATGCTTCTGCTCCAACAGGCTGGCGAAAAACTTATCCATGTTGTGAAGCATATCCTGAAGGGTTTTATTTAATTTTCTGGTATTTACAAGAGCAGTCTTCAACAGGGAAATATTGGCCCGCGGATCATTTTTGAATGCAAATAAAATGGCATAAATGTTCTGGATATACACCTGGGTATCGTCCTCGTCCTCGCCTGCCAGATGGGAAAATGCGTCCACAAAGACCGCTGCGTAATCCGGGATCACGATATTTACCGTCATAGTGTTATAATCGTCCACCTTCCGGAGCCACCCTGTCCGCAACAGCCAGTTTAACACCCGGGTCGCCAGCGGTTCCAGCACATCAAAATCATCTTCTAGCTCGTCCTGTTCCATGGTCACTTTCTGTCTGGCAAAATGATCGCTCAGCGCCTGGATACAGATCTCCCGGCTTAAAAAGTAGTTGCTGTACTGGTACTCCTCGTTGATCTTTAACAGGGCGTCAATGTAGATCTGGCGGTTCCTGGAACGGAACAGCCCCCAGAACGAATCCGGGATCTCTAAAAATTGATTTGCCATGCCTGTCCTAACCTTTCTCTTTCTCTGTCTCTGCAGCCGTCATGGCCAGATGCTCTTTTTTGATCTCCTCATATAACTGATAGAAGGTCCAGCGGCTGTTCTGCTCGGTGATGACTGCTTTTAAGGCAATTTTCGGAACACCGGCTTTTCGCAGATTCAGTAATAACGCATCGATACGGTGGCCAGTAAAATTCTTCATCACCAGGATCTCTTCTGGAATCTGGGGAATAGACTCCTGATCCGCTGTGTCAGAATCTGCCTGTCCACGAAACTGTCCAGCCCCCTCATCTGCTTTCTGGCTTTTCTTCTGGGCGATCGCCTGCTTCCACAGTTCTTCCCCTTCTGCATATCCTGGCATTCCCGCCAGTGTTCCCACCAGTTCCCCGGTCTGCTCCGGTGCGATATTCTTAATACGGATTCCCATCCGCACCAGAACCCCTTTCAGCTTCGACGCGTAGGGAGACTGATCGGGATTATAATACAAAACCATTTCTCTTAATGGTGCCATCTTGTCAACTCACTTTCTTCCTGCTTTCCTGCCTATGTTTTCTTATGGTCAGCGCCGCAAGTGTTCAGACCTGCTGAACAGTTATCCTGCTTTTCTCATGGATTGCACTTCCATCTAACGCTGCTTCTTAACGATCATGCCATGGCATCGGCTCTGATTCGATAGTCTGCCATGGCTTTTCTACCGCACGCTGGAATAAGATCCAGGTGTATGCGTCTTCCAGTGCCTCACGTAACGGGTATCCTGGATCGGTTTCCTCCAGATATCCCTTCATATCATACATCATGGTGGCAATAGCGTACTCGTCCTGCTCTGCCTCCATGGCAAATACCGGATTCCACTGCCTGCAGATCTCCCGCAGCGCCCCGGTCTCTAATTCCTTATATTTCGGATCCAGATATGGTTTCAAATACTCCATTTCCGGCAAAAGATCCTCTCTCACATACCGGATCAGGGAATCATTCCACTCCCCGTTCTGTCCCTGCACATTCACATGGCGGGCCCGGATAAAGCTGCGGTACTGGATTCCTGCAAAATCATACAGCGCTGTCTTTCCATTGGCAAATTCGATCTGAACCACCGTCCGCTCCTGCTCCATCACACTTCCATCGGTGATCGGGCCGTAACGGGAATCAGTCTGAGTCACCAGGTTTCGGTACTGATTTCCACGAAGGGTCATTGCCATCGGTTCGATATTTAACATCTGGCGGATCAGACTGGCTCCGTGATAATCATGCGCCATGGACAAGGTCACACCATAAGGATCGCCAATCAGCCCTTCTTTGACTGCCTTGATTCCAGCCGCCAGAATCGGATAACGGTGATACTGCTCAGCCACCTGGATCTTCGCCCCATGAAGGCTCATTTCCCAGGCTTCTTTTAATTTCTCTTCCGTGTGACCTACCGGCGTCTCAAGAAGCACTGGAAAGCCTGCTTTTATCCATTCTCTGGCCACGCTCCAGACCGAATTCCGGTTCACTGCCACCACCACAAAATCCAGCTTTGCTTCCATGCAGAGCTCCTGCGATGTGGTAGTCGGGATTCCATACTCTGCATTCAATTTCTGCGCCTTTTCCTCTGTCCTGCAAAGCAGGTATTTTAAGGTAAAAAACTGCGGAAACCGTTTCGCGATCCGGGCATAAAACAAAGACCGGAAACCAGAACCTACAACTACAAATGATAATGGAAATTCCATATCGCCGCCTCCTTTATTTTCTCGCAACTGACTAATTTCTCTGTAATTACCTGGCTAAATTTCCTTTCAATTTCTCCAGCAATGCCTGGCATCCCTCCGACACATCCCGGTAAGTTGCCTCAAAATCCCCCGTATACCATGGGTCTGCCACATCCCGTCCACTGCCGGTAAATTCCATCATTTTATAAATCTTCTTCTCCGGATCACCGCCTGCGATCCGGGTCATATTCCGGATATTGCTCTGATCCATTCCAATCAGATAATCATAAGTTTCATAATCCTGTCTGCTCATCTGCTGCGCCCGATGACCAGTACACGGAATCTGGTATTTCTTAAAAATCCCCATAGTCCCATGATGAATCGGATTCCCCGTCTCCTCTGTACTGGTCGCCCTGGAGTCGATCACGAACTCCTGTTCCAATCCAGCTTTCTTCACCAGATCTTTCATGATGAACTCTGCCATAGGGGAACGGCAGATGTTGCCTAAACAGACAAATAGTATTTTCTTCATGCTATCATAACCTCTTATCCTTTTACTTTTATGCCGCCGCATTGGCGTTGATCTGCTCAATCACTTTCCGAATCCCCATCCATATATTCAGATCCGTAAAGATATCCACAACACTTCCCTGATCCGTAAATGGAGTCTCCTGCAATACTGAAAGATCTTTCATTCTAACGACGTATTCGTTAGATACTCAGAAAATGCCTCTTTTGCTGCATTCATATCTAATCCCACAATTTCCCGGACAAATTCTCCCAATGGCTCAAAATTTTTTATCCGATCTAAAAATGACACTCGACAACTGCATTGCTGAACTGGATGAAATTCATTTCATGTTCTGTCAAAATCCAGCTACTGATTTTGATTTTCTCAATGAAAACTGCACTTGTTATGACATAGAATTTCGAATTGTTCGTATTCTTCTTGATAATGGAACCTATATCTGTATTGCAACAAATCTTCCAGAAGAAGAGTTCTCTTTAGATGAGATCAAGAAGCTTTATCGCATGAAATGGAACGAGGAAACAAGTTTTCGGGAATTTTTGTGAACTTGTAACCGCTCATGCTGTTGTAAAAACACGGGACAACACGAAACACACTTACAAAATAAATTTCGCCACCGCAGTCAATATGTGCAGAGCATATCTGAAGCATGACGGTGACGAAATTGAGACTATGCTTCTCATACAAAAGTTTCTGACACCAGTCAGAAGCAACCGTAAATATCCTATCAACCTCCGTCCAAAGAGAAATAGGGATTTCATGTATCGAGCGGCTTAAATCTCATCACCATTATACTTCTATTCATGCAGATAATCAATCTGTCTATTTGTGTTGTTCAGCAATAAAACAGGGTAGATGTAGCAATACATGGTCTGGATAATTCACGAATATTTCCGATTCGTTCATTATCACTACCACGTTATTACTATGAAAGTGTTGTACGGCGGCTATAGGGTCTTTGTGCCTGCACGCAAATGCGTATAACTACAAAAAAGCGTATCCAAAGCTTTTTCTTTTCTGGATACGCTTTTACAAGTCACTTGTATACTGTTTACAAAACAACTGATCTTACAGGATGTAAACCCCATGAGGATCAAAGTCCAGATATGCCTTTTCGCCTACTTCATAAATCCGGCGGTTTACAGGATTGTAATCTGTGATCTGTATCTCCATATCACCTACCATTACCTGATAATACTGATAGGAACCCATGAAGGTTGACAGGATAACCGTTCCTTCCAGGAGTCCTTTTTCAGAAAGGACCACTGCTTCTGGACGAAGAACCAGACTGGCGTCATCACCGACTGCCTTCCCACCATAATTATTGACCTCAATCTCTTCACCAATAACATCGATCACAGCCTTTTCACCCTGAGCAGATTTAACCTTCGCCTTTAAGAAGTTTGCTTCACCAATAAAGTCAGCTACGAAACGGCTCTTGGGATGATAATAAATTTCTCTTGGAGTACCGATCTGCTCTACTTTACCTTTGCTCATGATAATGATCTTATCAGAAATGCTCATCGCCTCTGACTGGTCATGAGTTACATAGATCGCAGTAATTCCTACCTTCTGCTGGATCTTACGTATCTCAGTACGCATGGTCACACGCAGCTTTGCATCCAGGTTACTTAATGGCTCATCAAAGAGCAAGACACTTGGTTCAATGACCAGAGCCCGGGCTAAAGCAACTCGTTGCTGCTGTCCACCGGAAAGCTGGTTCGTCATACGGGATTCCATTCCATCCATTTCTACCAGCTTCAGGATGTTTAAAACTCTCTCTTTTATCTCTTCCTTGGGCAGCTTACGGATCTTTAAGCCATAAGCTACGTTGTCAAATACATTATAATGTGGCAGCAGGGCATAGCTCTGGAATACCATTGCTGTGTCACGTTTATTTGGTGTCAGGCTGTTAATAGCCTCATCACCTAAGTAGATCTCACCTTCATCCGGGCTTTCAAAACCTGCGATCATACGCAGTGTGGTAGTCTTTCCACAGCCGGAAGGTCCCAGTAAAGTAACGAACGTACCCGGTTCAATATCCAGTGTGGTATCCTGTACCGCATAAAATTCTTTTCCTGTTTTCGGGTCATTATATATTTTGGAAATATGTTCCAGACGAACACCTTTTTTCTGCTTTTCCATAACCTATTCCTCCGTTTTGATTTTTCTGCTGACTCCGAAGAATTTCATCAGCGTATTCATGATCAGCACTGCACCATAAGTAATGATGATCAATACGGTTGCATAAGCACAGGCAACACCGTAATTTCCTTTTTCTGCCTGCTCATTGATCTGACAGGTGATCAGCAGGAAGTCAGGAGTTACTAATAAGATAATTGCTGAAATAGCGGTAATACTGCGGACAAATGCAGTTACCAGGCCGCTGAAGAAGGAATCCTTAATAAGCGGTAACGTAACGGTCATAAATACTCTTGCTGAATTTGCACCCATGTCGTAGGCGGACTCTTCAATGGATTTATCGATCTGGCGCAGAGCGGAAATACCGCTTCGTGTACCAGTAGGAAGGCTTCGAACGATAAATACGATGATCAGGATAGCTCCGGTTCCATAAAGACCGCTCATAAAGCCGCTGCGGAACAGACCATTTGCATAACCACGGATATATCCAATACCAAGAACAGTACCCGGTACTGCCATTGCTAACATAGATACGAATTCAATAAAGTTTCTTCCTTTAAAGCGTTTTTTAACAACCAGATAGGAAATGACCATGGATAAAAGTGCTGTAAGAGGAGCTGCGATCAGGGACAGTACAAAGGAATCCTTAAATGCCTTCAGTCCGCTGGTCTTAAACATGTACTGGAACCATTTAAGGCTTAAGCTGTAATCTCTTCCCCAAAGGGTGAACAGTGCACCAAATGGAACCATGATATACATTAAAAGTACGAAAGCTGCTACCAGACCGCAGAAAATAGTCAGCGGAACAGTTACGCTCTTATCTTCAATAAGCATTCTCATACGGGAAGCTTTGCCAGTAAGAGTAGCTGCTGTTTTCTTCTCCAGGTAATATTTCTGGATCAGGAACAGAATAACCGTCAGTGAAAGCAGGACCACAGACATGGCTGCTGCACCGGTGGAGTCGTAAGCACCTGTTACCTGCAGATAAATGGTAGTTGCCAAAGTATCATAGGAACCACCGATCAGCATCGGGTTTGCAAAGTCTGCTACAGACTCAATAAATGTTACCAGGAATGCATTTCCAAGACCTGGAAGCAGAAGTGGAAAAGTTACGCTTGTAAACACTTTCCAGCGGGTAGCACCCATATCTCTGGTCGCTTCTTCCAGTGACGGGTCAATGTTCTTTAACAGCCCCTTTAACATCAGATAACATACAGGGAAGAATGTAAGTGTCTGAACTACGGAGATGCCTAAAAGTCCGTAAATATTAGAATCATAAATTCCTAACAGGGAACGGGTGATGATACCGCTTCGCCCAAACAGCATGATCATGGACAAAGACAGCACAAATGGCGGGGATACTACAGGAAGCATGGATACCAGACCAAATAACTTTTCCAATATTTTTGTTTTCAATTTCACATATACTTCTACATAAGCAAATAATAAACCAATGGCTGTAGAAGCAAAACCTACGATAAATCCAAGTGTAAGTGTGTTTTTAAATGCATTGCGGAAACGTTCCAGATTTAAAACACGTTTAAATACATCCAGTGTAATGGTTCCCTCTGCATAAAAACTGTCCACTAACAGCATTAACAGCGGATACAGGATAAACAGCGCCAGAAAAACCAGAAGGACAACGATCATTGAGACCATGATCGGGTCAGCAAAAAATTTCTTCCGTTCCAGCTGTGCACTTTGTTTTCCGGCCATTGTAAGACCCCCTTTTCTAAACTTTAGATCCTTAATATACCTTTGATATATACTTTTGATATATACCTTTGATTTGAAAATGCTGCGCAATGTTTATTCCATCCCGCAGCATTTTCTGTTTCGCTTAACTTATATAAGCTTTACTTTCTTTTTAATAATGACTTTCGCAGCCTCTTTATTACTCAGTTAAGAAACGGCTAGAGTCTGCACCATCAGATGTGCTTCCTAATGCTTCGAAGAAATCTTCTACATACTTCGCACTGTTCTCTTTTGCATCCGCAAAATCATAGTCAATGGTATTGTTCATATCCAGACCAAATTTCTCAGCTTCTTCTGGCTGTGTTGCATTCTTTAATACCAGGAACTGATAAGAACCGTTCTCTTTTGCATGGTCTACGCAGTCAGGAGATAATGCATACTCGATCCATAATTTTGCTGCATTTGGATGAGTTGCTCCCTTAAAGATAGCGGTTGCACCAACTTCAAAGGAAGTTCCATCTTCAGGAACAACTAACTGGATATTGTCATATCCCTGAAGAATCTGATAGATACCATCATGTAAGAAACCAATAGCGATCACACACTCACCAGGGCCAACCATCTTGGAAGGACCGGAACCGGACTTGGTATACTGCGCAATATTTTTGTCCAGAGCCTTGAAGTATTTCATAGCTTCATCATGCCCCTTCATCTGGATCATTGTATTGATGACCAGTTTAGCAGTACCTGCTGTATTTGGGTTGGACATCATGATCAGTCCCTTGTACTCTTCCTTTGTCAGGTCATCCCATGTCTTAGGTGCTTCCAGACCTAAACGCTCCAGCTCTTCTGTATTGACCATGAAGCCCAGAATGCCCTTGTAGATACCATACCAGCAATTAGTAGGATCCTTATAATCATCACTGATCAGGTTTACTGCATTCATGGCATCATATGGCTCTAACAGATCTGCTGTAACTGCCTCGTTATAAGGATCAGTTGTTCCGCCAAACCATACATCTGCTGAAGGCTTTCCGGCTTCTTCGGAAACCTTGGTATAAACTTCTGAAGTAGAAAGTCTCTGGTATTTTGTTTTGATCCCGTAGAGTTTTTCAAAGTTCTGGCAGGCAGCTGATAAGTATTCCTCTTCGCAGGAACCATATACAGTCAATTCGCCTTCAGCCTTAGCTGCTTCGATCAGAGCATCCATACCCCCGCCGGCTGCTTCTGTTTTCTCATCAGCTTTGCTCTCTGCGCTGCTTTCTGTAGCAGCTGCTGTGGTTGTTTCCTGAGCTGCTGTTGTTGCAGCCGGTTTTGAACCGCCACATGCTGTCAGGCTTAATGCCATGGTACAAGCCAGTAACAATGCAAGTTTTTTCCTCATAATAAAAGCCCTCCTGTCTTTTTCTGTTGACTTAAGTCTACCACAAATCAGGAGGGGAAACAACTGTATTTTTTGTTATTTTGTCGTATTTTTTGAACTATACAGTTCATTATTCATGCACTTTTACCATGTCTTTGTTACAATTTTCATGAAGCAGGAAACAAGAAGGTGTCATGACTAAACTATAACTTTTTCTCAATAACTGCTTCCAGTCTCTTAACCATTTCATCTACATCGCTCTTTTCAATGATCAGAGGCGGAACAAAACGGATAATATTGGCACCGGCGCTGATCAGTACCATTTTCTGCTCTAACAATGCCTTAGATACGATTAGATCTACCGAAACCATAAATTCCAGCCCCTGGATCAGACCTGTGCCACGATGGTCTTTTACCACATCATACTTATCTTTTAAGCCTTCCAGTTTTTCGTACAGATACGCTCCAATTTCTTTTACATGATCTACAATGTGACGTTTTTCCAAAATATCCAGAACTGCATCTGCAGCAGCTGTTACCAGTGGATTTCATCTGTATAAGATTTCATAAATATACATCTATAATGCATAATATGCAATATCTTTTTAAATTTTTCATTTTTTTGCTTGCTTTTTTCTGCATTGTGCTGTATATTTATGAAAGCTTATCAAGCAAAACATGATCAGATCCGCTTTGAGCTGTCTAATTAAAATTTTCAATCCGGACAGTTTCTTTCAGCTTACGATGTAAAATTTCACCTTGGTTATGAATCCTTTTGATCTGACTTGCTTATGAAACAGAGAAAGGACCATGCCTATGCACAGTCCTTCTTTTGTTTCCTCTTTCAATTTTTCCTTACGCATGAATCCCCCGGTTCTCATCTCCGGACACATTCACGCCAAATTCATAATCATTTCCCGGAAGAATGATATTTAACAGAATTCCAGCGATGGCTGCAATCGCCAGGGCTGTTAACGTGATCGGTGTTCCTGCTACAGTAAAGGTCAGACCACCATTGAAACCAAGACCGCACACGAAGATCACGCCTGCAATGATCAGGTTTCTGGATTTGGTCAGATCTACCTTATTCTCTACCACGTTGCGGACACCAATGGCAGAAATCATACCATACAGCATGAAGCTGACGCCGCCGATAATGGAGGAAGGCATGGTACTGATGATCGCAGATACCTTCGGGATAAAGCTGACAATGATCGCAAATACAGCGGCAATCCGGATAACTCTTGGATCATGCACACGGCTCAGCTCCAGAACACCGGTGTTCTCGCCGTAAGTGGTATTGGCCGGACCACCAAGAATACCTGCCATGGCAGTTGCCAGACCATCACCTAACAGAGTTCTGTGAAGTCCCGGGTCCGCTAAGAAATTCTTACCTACAGTTGCGGAAATGGCAGACATATCACCCACATGCTCCATCATGGTCGCAATGGCGATCGGCGCCATAACCAGGATCGCCGTCACATCAAACTTACATAACTGCAGTGGCGGGAGTCCCACCAGACCAGCCTCAGCAACCGGCGCAAAGTTTAAGATCGCAGAACCATCTGGGTTCTTAATCCCTAATACATTCATAAATACGGCTGCCGCATAAGAAATCACAACACCCATCAGAATTGGAATGATCTTAAACATTCCTTTTCCCCAGATGTTAAATATGATGATCACCGCCAGGGCAATAAATGCCAGAAACCAGTTCGTAGAAGCATTGCCAATGGCGGAAGAAGCCAGACTCAGACCGATACAGATGATCACCGGACCGGTCACAACCGGAGGCAGATATCTCATGACCTTCTTTACACCAACCAGACGGATGATCAACGCCAGCACCAGATACAACAGTCCGGCGATCACGATTCCGCCACAGGCATATGCAGCTTTTTCATTGGCTCCCATCCCCGCATACATTCCGGTATCCAGATGTGCCACGGTTGCAAAACCACTTAAAAATGCGAAGGAAGAACCTAAGAATGCCGGAACTTTAAATTTCGCACAAACATGAAATAACAGGGTGCCAAAACCGGCACAAAACAAAGTAACTGCCACGGTAAGACCTCTTGTTGGTCCCTCTCCACAGGCATCTACAAAATAGCTGTTTACCAGGATCGGCACCAGGATGGTCGCTCCGAACATGGCAAACATGTGCTGCAGGCCCAGGATCAGCATCTTGACCGTTCCAAGCTCCCTTGCGTCCGTAATAACTCCATTTGACTCGTTCATACTCTCTCTCCTTTGTTTTTCGTAACCATCCAGTCACTTTCTGTTTATTATAGGGGGAATCTGGTACAAATACAAGCATTGTTTTCACTAAATATACAAACAAAAATGCCCCCAACGCCCCGGCAGAAATCCGCCGGATATCAGAGGCACACAAAATTCTATTTTCCTACGCCAGATGCAGCATCTCGATCAGCAGCATCCACACCAGACCATAATAGGTCACCACTGCCACCAGGTCATTCACCGTTGTGATCAATGGGCCGGATGCAACGGCCGGGTCTACTTTGATCTTATGGAAAAACATCGGTACCATGGTTCCTACCATGCTGGAGATCACCATGGACAGCATCAGGGCAAAGCCAACACAGCCGGAGATCAGGAACGCATGGGCAGTTGGATTGCCTTTTAAGGTACATGCGTAAATTCCGATAAATACAAATGCCATCACACCAAGGATCATGCCATTTAAGAAACCAACCTTCATCTCCTTAAACACCAGATGCAGTTTTTCTTTGCCGGTCAGGTTCTCATCCATCAGCACACGGATGGTAACAGCCAGGGACTGGGTTCCTACATTTCCAGCCATGTCCAGGATCAAGGACTGGAAACACATAACGATCGGGAGAACCGCCACAACAGTCTCAAAGATACCGACCACAGAGGACACGCCCATACCCATAAATAAAAGGATCAAAAGCCACGGGAGTCTCTTCTTGATACTCTCTTTGGTTGTCTCGTTTAAATCTTCCTCCGCGGTCAGACCAGCTAACTTCGCATAGTCTTCACCCATCTCATCATCCACAACCTCTACGATATCCTGGGAGGTGATGACACCCAGGATCTGGCCTTCGCTGTCCAGAACCGGGATGGAATCCTCTGCGTAGTCCTTGATCCGCTCAATACAATCGCTGATCTTCTCATGGTCCGTCACGTAAGGATAGGAAGTGCTGATGATGTCTTCCAGAGAATCATTTTCCCGCGCAACGATCAGGTCTTTCAGATCGATAGCTCCATAAAAATGATTCTGTCCGTCTTCCACGTACACAGTTCCGATATTGTCATTCTCTCCCGCCTGGCGGACCAGCTCACGCATGGCCTGGCGAATGCTCAGATTCTTATGGATCATGATGAAATTGGTGGTCATCTGACTACCGATTTCATCATCTTCATAAGACTGGATCATTTTAATATCGTGACTGGATTCTTCATCCATCAAGCCAACCAGTTTCTCCTGGATCAGATCATCCAATTCATCCAGCACATCAACCGCGTCATCGGAATCCATGTGGGAAATGACCTGCGCCACCTGGTTTAAATTCAGTTCCTTCAGATACTCATCCGGCTCTTCAATGTACGTGAAGATCTCAGCCATCCGCTCTGCGCCCAGAAGCGGGTATAATTTTTTTCGCTCTTCCTCTGTCAGATGCTCAAAGGCTTCTGCAATATCGTTCTCATGGTAATCAGAAATCTTATCCAGCAGCTCTTCTTTGTTTAAAGGACTGCGGAAAATCTCCAGTAATTCTTCTACATAGTTTGGTCTTTTCATTGTCTCCATGTCTGCCTCCTTCCACCCATTACGAAAGCCGTCTGGCCCAGCTAATATCCGTATACTCGTTCATGCAGGCATGGCTCGCACACGGCTGCTGGCCGGGGCTTTCTTCGGGCATAAAAATACCACCGTTTCTCGGAATAAATTGTTCAGTAAGGGTCCGATTGCGGTGGAAAAGGCTCATGGAAAAAACGCAGCTTTTGAAAAACACAATTTACGTGAAATTCATGGCAAGCTGCGCCAGTCTGTCCTTTATTCTGCCACCGCAGATCATACTTCGTCCCGTACTATCGCAACCGTCCATAAATTCACCTCCTGTGTCCATACTATACGAACATTCTAATACACACACTTTTAAAAAGTCAAGAAAAATCTTTGCAAAGACATCCTTGTAAAAATCTTTGGAAAGACGTCCTTGACGATAACCTTTTTATCATTTATGCTAGGTGGGGTTTCGGGTCTCACAGTCTGCTCCACACGTACAGACCCATATCCATCATGAAAGCTGTTAACAAGATCACGATTCTGTGTTTATGAGGTTATGATTATGAGTATGTCTATTAATCAACATTTTTCCCCCGGCAGACTCCTGCAGTTTGCCCTGCCATCCATTATTATGATGATGTTCATGTCCCTTTATACCATTGTGGACGGTATTTTCATCTCCCGTTTTATCGGCAGCAATGCCCTTTCTTCATTAAATATTGTATTTCCGGTAATCTGCATCGTCACTGCCATCGGCACCATGTTAGCCACTGGCGGCAATGCCATCATCAGCAAATATTTAGGCGAAGGGAAACACCGGGAAGCCCGGGAATGTCTGACCATGTTCGTTGTGGTAGGTGTCGCTGTCAGCATCGTGGTTCTGGTCTTTACGCACCTGTTTCTCACCCCTGTCTGTTACTTTTTAGGCTCCAACGAGGTTCTGCTCGCAGACTGCGAAAAATACCTGGCCACTGCCATCTCTTTCGCCCCCGCCTGCATGCTGCAAAGCCTGTTCCAGTCCTATCTGGTTACTGCAGAAAAACCACATCTTGGTCTTTTCCTGACCATTGGCGCCGGAATATTAAATGCCTTTCTGGATTATTTTCTGATCGCAGTATGCAGACTTGGCATGACCGGAGCTGCGCTGGCAACAGGAATCGGGCAGACAGTACCTGCCCTGGCGGGACTTCTTTTCTTTTTGTCCAATAAAAAAGGGCTCCGTCTGGTGCGGTTTCATTTCCACCCAAAGGAGCTTCTTATGGCCTGTTATAATGGTTCTTCCGAGATGGTGACCCAGCTGGCCAACGCCATTATCACATTTTTATTCAATATTGTCATGATGGAACTGGCCGGCGGGCCAGGCGTTGCAGCCATCACCATCCTGCTGTACGGTCAGTTTTTATTTAACGCCTTTTATCTGGGCTTTACCATCGGCATCAGCCCGCTGATCGGCTTCCAGTACGGTGCGAAAAATCACAGAGAATTAAAAAATATCTATCAGATCGCCTTTGTGTTCACCGCGATCTCTTCTGTGATCCTGACCATCGCTGCCGTAGTATCCGCAGGGCCGTTAGTACAGATCTTCACTCACGACCCGGAAACCTTTGCTCTGGCAGACGCAGGCTTTCCACTGTTTGCGATCAATTTCCTGTTCAGCGGGATCAATATCGCCTCCTCCGGCTTTTTCACAGCACTTTCTAACGGAAAAGTCTCTGCGATCATTTCCTTCTGCCGGACACTGGTATTCATCGCCATTTCCTTAGTAATTCTGCCGCATTTCTTAGGCATTACCGGCGCATGGATCGCCGTTCCGGTGGCTGAGTTCCTGACTCTGATCCTGTCCGCCCTGATGCATAAGAAATATTTCCTGACACCAGGAGAACGGAACTATTTTCAGCAGGACAGCATTTTATAAGGGATTTTTTATAAAATAATCTTCACCACCAGCACCGCTAACGCCAACACAAACAACACTGCGCCAAAGGCCATGGACAATCCAAACATGGCCATTCCAAAGGCCAGTGATAGGACAAATCCGATCAGGCTCAAAATGATCCCCACGGCTTTACCGCATATTTTTAACAACAGACCGACGATTTTCAACGCCAGCACCAGAAAAAACACTGCAAAAATCAACTGCATCATATTGATATCCTTTCTTTTCTGACTTTTTATATCAGAACAATCATCACTGTATTTTACATTAGATTTCCAACTTTTACCACCGGAATCTGGATTTCAGATAATGATACACGGCCACGCAGATCACCACCGACAGCAGAGATCCGCAGGCCGTGGCAAGTCCCATAGGATACAGGGTATTTGCAAATAACTTCGACATCAGGTACACGCCCGGAATCCGCACCAGGACAATGGCGGTGATATTGTGCAGGAAGGAAAATTCCGACCGTCCATAAGCGCAGAAATAACCACTGAAGCTGAAATGGATCCCAGCAAACACACAGTCCCAGATATACCCCCGGAAATACTGTCCGCCCATGATCCGCACCAGCTGATCCGTCGTAAACAGGCCAACCACCGGCTCCGCAAAGAACTGAACCAGCACCGACACGGCGATTCCGAATCCCACAGTGATCATGATGGCATACTGCAGAGTCTTCGCCGCCCGGTCGTGCTTGCCTGCACCAATATTCTGGGCACAGAGGGCGGAAACCGTAGAAAGCATGGAAGACGGCACCAGAAATACGAAACTGATGATCTTCTCCACGATTCCCACCGCTGCTGCATCACTCAAACCTCTCCGGTTGGCGATAATAGTAATGATGATAAATGCCACCTGGATCAGCCCGTCCTGACAGGCCACCGGAACGCCTACACGTAAGAGCTGTCCCATGACTTTTCCTTGTGGTTTTAAATCATCTCCTACCACCCGGATACCGATTTTCTTCTTTCCCATGGCCACAAGTGCCGTGATCACACTGATGGTCTGGGAAATGATGGTTCCCAGCGCTGCGCCTGCCGGACCGATATGGAACACGCCCATAAACACATAGTCCAGAACGATATTCGCCACACAGGCAATGGCGATAAAATACATAGGGCTCCTGGAATCCCCCAGTCCCCGGAAAATAGAACTGATGATGTTATACGCCGTAATAAACGGGATACCGATAAAGCAGATGGTCAGATAACGAACCGTCCCTTCCACCGCCTCTTCCGGTGTAGAAATGATCCCCACGATCGGACGGACACACAGTAGCAAAACCGCCGTCAACGCCACCGATACCCCTAAAAACAATGTCACTGTATTGCCGATGGATAACGACGCTTTCTTTCGATCGCCCGCTCCTACAGCCTGTCCCACAGCTACCGTTGTTCCCATAGCCAGTCCCACCAGGATTACCGTCAGCATGTGCATCACCTGACTTCCCACGGAGACTGCAGTGGTACTGGCAACTCCTTCAAACTGGCCAATGATAAACAGATCCGCCATTCCATAAAGCGTCTGCAGAAAATACGACAGTAGGTATGGCAGTGAAAACAACATCATATTTTTAAATACACTGCCGGACGTAAGATTTTTCTCCATGATGATCTCCCTTTGCCCCCTGCATTTTCAGACGGCCCTCTCAAAGTCTTTTGATCATCTTATACTTTACAATCGTTGTAGAGTCAAGATTTCCTTCTAATATTCGCTGCGATTATCAATCAAGAGCATATTTAACCGTCCCCACCGCCGCAGTTCTTCTTTGGAAAATAATAACCGCTGCCGCAATTCTTCCGTAAACTCCTGAGGCTTTAATGTCACCAGACATTTAAACGCGCAGGGCATCAGATCGGCGCTGGAGATCCCGCACAGAAGCCCATCCGTAAAGTCCCGCATTTCCAACGGATTGAAAATATACAGAAGATCCTCTTCCAGCGGATTATACTGATTGACGAAGGAAAAACGAATCAGCATATCGCTGTAAAGCACCGTTCCCGTGTAGTAGATCTCACTGCTGCGTCCATTTCCCGACACGGAACAGATGGAAAGGCTGGCTTTATAGGTTCCCGGTGCCTCCTCTTTCTCATAAATGTCGATGACTCCGTCCTTCATCCGCTGATAACGCCCATCATAAAAATAAAAATACAGCCGTTTCGCTTCAAAAAATGGGCTTTTCCCAGACCAGCTTTCCATCTCCGGCTTCTGTGTCTTTCCGTGAAAAGCCGTCAGCTGGGAAAATGAAATCTGCAGTACCTGGCTGATCTCGTATAATGTCTCCACGTCCAGAACAATCTCCCCATTTTCATATTTGCACACCGTAGCCCGGCTTTTGTGGATCTGGTCCGCCAGCTGCTGAATGGTCATGCCGCAGGCTTTTCGATACCGCCGCACCTGCGCTCCCACATAAGAACTGATCCCACTCATTCTACTTGTTTCCCCCAAATATCCATTTTTCTTAATTTAAAAAATACCCATGTTTCATTATACTGGATTTTCATTAAAAATGTAATACAAAAAGAAATTTTTGGTTGCAGAAGTTTCACGAAACGAAACATCAAAAATTTTGTCTCGAAAAATATCTGGTACAATAGATGACATTGGACTGACCAACAAAACAGAGGCACATCTGCCCCATATCATTATCATACAGGAGATTTGATCTATCATGAACAAAAAAGAAAAAGGCTTTAGTGGTTCCATCGGTTTTGTCCTGGCCGCGGCGGGAAGCGCTGTGGGCGTGGGAAACATCTGGCGCTTTCCTTATCTGTGCGCCAAGGATGGAGGCGGTCTGTTCCTTCTGATCTACCTGATCCTGGTTCTGACCTTCGGCTTTGTCCTGCTGACCACGGACGTTGCCATTGGACGAAAAACCAAGAAAAATGCCCTCAACGCCTACGCAGCCCTTCATCCCAAGTGGAAATTTTTAGGCTATCTGACTTTTCTGGTTCCTACCTTAATTATGACTTACTATTCCGTCATCGGCGGCTGGATCTTAAAATACATCGCCGCTTACCTGGTTTCTGACGGCACTGCTGCAGCACAGGACGGATATTTCACCTCCTTTATCACCTCCAGTGTGTCACCGATCGTGTTTATGCTGGTCTTTCTGGCATTTACCGCATGGGTGGTATATCAGGGTGTGGAGAAAGGTATTGAGAAATTTTCCCGGATCATTATGCCCGGACTTCTCCTTTTGATCATCGTCATTGCTGTCTTTTCGCTGACCCTGTCTCACACAGACGCGGACGGTACCACCAGAACCGGTCTCCAGGGATTGTTAGTTTACATAAAGCCAGATTTTCACGGACTGACTGCAAAGCGGTTCCTGGAAGTGTTACTGGACGCCATGAGCCAGTTATTCTTCTCCTTAAGCGTGTCCATGGGAATCATGATCACTTACGGTTCCTATGTGAAAGATGATGTGAACTTAAGCAGTTCCATGAACCAGATTGAATTATTCGACACGGGCGTTGCGTTCTTATCTGGTCTGATGATCATTCCAGCAGTATTCGTATTTTTAGGCACTGACGGCATGGCTTCCGGTCCAAGTCTAACCTTTCTCTCCCTTCCAAAAGTATTTTTCGCCATGGGTGGAATTGGCCGGTTCGTTGGTCTGGCATTCTTTTTTATGCTGGCATTTGCTGCATTGACTTCCTGCGTATCTGTTATGGAGACCCTGGTTGCCAACTGCATGGAGCTGTTCCACAAGTCCCGCAAAAGCATGTGCGCGGTCATCGGCATCTACTCTCTCGTCACCGCAGTGCTGATCTGTCTGGGCTATAACGTTCTCTATTTTGAACTGCCGCTGCCCAATGGCACCACTGCCCAGCTTCTGGATCTGATGGATTATATCAGCAACAGCTTCCTGATGCCGTTCATTTCCCTGCTGACCAGCATCCTGATCGGTTGGATCATCGGACCGAAATGGATCACCGACGAGGTAACGAAAAACGGCGAGCACTTCTCTCGCGCCCGCCTGTATTCCTTCATGATCCGGTATGTAGTTCCGATCATTATGCTGGTGTTATTTTTGATGTCCACTGGATTGTTGAACTTGTTCTCTATTTAAGTCGATTGTAAAGCGGACATTCGCAATCCGCTTCGCTACTTGCTCATGAACGCAGTCGCTTCGCGATCTGTCAGTGGGAGCTTTCAACTCCCACTGACATAAGCATCCCCCCTCACCCGCCGCTTAGTGCTCCGCGCACTTGAAGCGGGGGAATGCTTATCTGCGTTCAAAAAATATATTGTTAAAATTTTAATTTTCTTACTTGATTTTGACAACAAACGCGCTATAATATAGACAGAGAAGTTTGTTTTTATACTTCTTTGTGGGAAATAATGTAACCTATAGATGAGAAAGGTTACCATAAGCTGAGAGAAAAGAGGTTATCTAAGATGGCAAAGATTGATTTAAGCAAGTATGGTATCACCGGAACTACTGAAATCGTGCACAATCCTTCTTACGAGATGTTATTCGAGGAAGAGACCAAACCAGAGCTGGAAGGCTACGAAAAAGGTCAGGTCAGCGAGCTTGGTGCTGTTAACGTTATGACTGGTATCTACACCGGACGTTCTCCAAAAGATAAATTCATCGTTGTTGATGAGAACTCCAAAGATACTGTATGGTGGACTTCTGACGAGTACAAAAACGACAACCATCCAGCAACTAAGGAAGCTTGGAATGCAGTAAAAGAGATCGCTCAGAAAGAGTTATCCAATAAAAAACTGTACGTTGTAGATGCATTCTGTGGTGCTAACAAAGATACACGTATGGCAATCCGTTTCATCGTTGAGGTTGCTTGGCAGGCACACTTCGTAACTAACATGTTCATCAAGCCAACCGCTGAAGAGCTTGAGAACTTTGAGCCGGATTTCGTTGTTTACAACGCATCTAAAGCAAAAGTTGAAAACTACAAAGAGCTGGGTCTGAACTCTGAGACCGCAGTTGTATTTAATATCACAAGCCGCGAGCAGGTTATCATCAACACATGGTACGGTGGCGAGATGAAGAAGGGTATGTTCTCCATGATGAACTACTACCTTCCATTAAAGGGCATCGCTTCCATGCACTGCTCCGCTAACACCGACTTAAACGGTGAGAACACCGCTATCTTCTTCGGTCTGTCTGGTACAGGTAAGACTACTCTGTCTACTGATCCTAAGCGTCTGCTGATCGGTGATGATGAGCACGGCTGGGATGACAACGGCGTATTCAACTTCGAGGGAGGCTGCTACGCAAAAGTTATCAACCTGGACAAAGAGTCTGAGCCAGATATCTACAATGCAATCAAGCGCAACGCTCTGTTAGAGAACGTTACTCTGGATGCTGAGGGCAAGATCGATTTCGCTGATAAGAGCGTTACTGAGAACACTCGTGTTTCTTATCCGATCAACCATATTCAGAACATTGTACGTCCAGTTTCTTCTGCACCAGCAGCTAAGAACGTAATCTTCTTATCCGCAGATGCATTCGGCGTACTTCCTCCAGTATCCGTACTGACACCAGAGCAGACTCAGTACTACTTCCTGTCTGGTTTCACAGCAAAACTGGCTGGTACAGAGCGTGGTATCACAGAGCCAACTCCTACCTTCTCCGCTTGCTTCGGACAGGCATTCCTGGAGCTGCATCCAACCAAATATGCAGAAGAGTTAGTTAAGAAGATGGAGAAGAGCGGTGCGAAAGCATACCTGGTTAATACAGGATGGAACGGCACTGGCAAACGTATCTCCATTAAAGATACCCGTGGTATCATCGATGCGATCTTAAGCGGTGCTATCTTAACTGCACCTACCAAGAAGATCCCATTCTTCAACTTCGAAGTTCCTACCGAGCTTCCAGGTGTTGATCCTGCTATCCTGGATCCAAGAGATACCTACGCAGATGCAGCTGAGTGGGAGACCAAAGCAAAAGATCTGTCTGCAAGATTCATCAAGAACTTCGCTAAATACGAAGGCAACGCAGCAGGTAAAGCACTGGTATCCGCTGGCCCACAGTTATAATTACAAACTCAATAAGCGTGATAAGAGGAGCGGTTGTTTCGACAGCTGCTCCTCTTTTTTTCTGTTTATACCCCATGCAGCTCGATGATCTTTATCCCTTCAAAATCAAACCACCTCAAAATATACCTTGTCCTTATGTGGATAATATGTTATGATAAGTCCAGGCAAAGTTTCTAAGTTTTTATCTATGATTCTTTTACTCACCGCCGGATACGGCAGTCAAAAACTCTTTGCTGAAAATCACCTATAGTACAACCAGCAGGGAGAATTTATCTCCCAGCACCAACTGAAAGGAGATATTGTATGAACCAGGATTCACAACGCATTCTAGAAGAAGTCTTAAAATTACAAGAAATTATGAATAATTATTTCGAAGCGGCTTGCGCTTATAAAGCACGATTGGGTCTTGTCCTTCAAACGCTTTATGATCTGCAAAATAGAATTAGTGAGCTAGAAAAGAAAAAATAATCACTCTATAGAAAAGCTGCAAAACCATCCATAAAAATGGCTCTGCAGCTTTTTCTATCTCTATCTAATTTTCGCTTCCCGTCCATCCCAGGCACCGTTTTCATCTACATAGTAGCCGTCCGGGGTCTGGATGTTTTGGTACATAGCTCCGTATGGGCGACCATTGGATTTAGGATCGAAGATCCATCTTCCAGTTGTCAGATCGTATCTCCACAGCGGTGTTGCTGATGTAACGGAGAAATAATACCATTTGCCATTAATGAACTGCCAGCCAGTCACCATAGCTCCGCTTACCGGGTCCAGGTAATACCAGTTCTTATCATCGTTCTGGCCAAAATACCAACCTTTTCGCATACCGGTATTTTCATCAATCTGATACCAGCGGTTATCGGTTCCATCTAATACCCATCCGGTCTTCAAATATCCATCTGCTCCAAATGGCCACCAATTTCCATTGATCTTCACCCATTTTAGATTCTCATAGATAGTACCATCTGCATCTTTCGTTCTCTTTCCTGCTGCGTAAGAACCATTTTTATAATAGAATCTCCATCCTTTTTCCTGCTTGTCCCAGGTTCCGCCACTGGATGTGATTTCTGATCCAGAATCACCGGATGAACCGGAACTGCCAGAGCCACTGGAAATATGACTGTTCTTAAGGTTTACATAAAGTGTACCATTTACAAACTGGATCTCATAATTATCCGATGTCAGACCAGAAGGTACGATGGCGTACTCTCCTATCGGGCTATTGGCTGTATACTCACAGACAAATTGCAATGCTCCGCCTAATACCCGTTCCTCATCGGTTCCCTGGAAACCTTTATAATCTGCCATGTACTCTGGAATCTCAGACCCCAAAGCGATTCTCTGATCAACCGCTGTTACTGTAAGCGGCGCTTTTCGGATTTCAAAGGAATAAGCGGCGCTGCCTGCCTTATAATTCTTTCCGGCTTCTCCTGAAATCATTACCGTATAGATTCCCGCATCAACCGGACTCGTATGAAAGATCTCCATGCCTTTGCTGATGGTTATAGTCAATTTTCCATCACTGTCCGAACCAGCTTTTGGTACAATGGCTTTGGCATCATATACACGATTTAATTCTTCCAGATTGGTGAGATAAAATTCCGGTTCCGCCTGCTCCACGGTCAATTTACCTGGTTGATAGGAAATGTCGTAGTTGCCGTTCTTAGCAGCAAAGCCATATGGCATGATCTCATACTCTCCCACATCGCTTCCCGCTGTGTAAGCACAATCATAATTGGCGATTTCCTCCAATACAGATTCATCTTCCCCATGCACAAAGCCAGTTGCCACATAACTATATACTGGTGCCTCCTCCTTGTAAGTCACGGTTTTATCCTCTGCCGTAACCGTAAGCGGCGCTGGGGAAATGTGAATCTGTTCGGAGCCATAATATGGCTCATAATTCTCATTGGTCAGTCTGTATTCAACGAGATAATCACCAACATTGGTATATTCTGGCCATTCTGAACTGGTCAGTGTGTAATTGCCGTCCTTATCTTTAAAAGTAATCTCATAGTTTGTACTTCCCCAGATAAACCGTCCTATTCCGTGACTTTCCCCATCATAAACACCAGAATAACCACTGACAGTAAAATCATTTTCATCCACTTTCGCTGGTAATATCTTTGCACCGCCGAAAGATTCACTGGAAAGCTGATCTGTGGAAAGTTCATATTTGCTGGCAAGACTGCTGCTTAACTTGATGTCAGCAACATCAACCGTATTGGTTCCTGCTGCGCTGGAGGTCCAGGAAAATGTTCCACTGACGGCGTCCTCAGCATTCACTGCCGCTCGATCTCCTGCTGGAATCGCACTTCCTTCCGCAGCAATCAGTCCCAATGTGCCAGCCGCGTTGGTATTGCCATCATATGTTTTGAACTCGATGGATTTCACTACCGGGACTAACGTTCCCTTGGTTACCTGGAATGCAACTGGCTTGCTCTCTGTCTCATTATAATTCAACGTTTTTGCTGTTTTCGCCTTTACATACCAGGTTCCTACTGGATTTTCAACATTCCAAGCTCTATAACTGGCGGCATCATCCCGGTTCTGGCTATAGGTATAAGAAACACCATAAGATGTATCCAAAGCCGTGACCTCAGGATTTGGTGTCTGACCATAGGTAATGGAACCACAGGCCAGGGAAATCTGGTTTATTCCGCGGTGAAAATAGATCTGTTCATAACTGCTAATCGGTATCGGAGTGTTTTGTGGATTTATATTCTCTCCGCCGGTGCATGTGATGCCTACAGTCCTTGCACCCCACGAAACATCTGTAGATGGTGTTGCGTCATAATGGTCCTCTCGATTACGGCTCACTTCCTCAGTCAGATTACTAAGATTATAAAGTTTAAATTCTAGTTTTCCGTAACCAGATATCCGACTCTTAGATGGAATAAGTTGTGGTCTTATCCTATCATCACCATCATCTTCTCCATAAATAATATTTCTTACTGGCAGATAAAACCAATCGGAATTTAAATTTGCTTTTTCAATCGTGATATCTCCAACAAAAAGGTTGGCTGCATCACTAAATTGAGAATGTATCGACTTTGCATCAATAAAAACCCCGTAAGTTCCTGCGTTCACAGGAGCGTCTATGTTCTCTGTTGCATAACCATCTGCATTTTTCCGTCTATAATAGGTCTTATCAATTCCGAATGTTCCAGAAATCTTGGGTGAAACCATTGTGATTCCCCGTTCCGCTATAGTCTGTCCGTTATATGTAAACGTTGTTTGGGCTATCTGAAAATCATCTGCTGTTGGTGTTTTCAGTAAAGTTTTGAATCTAACTGGAATGACCTCAGAATAATCTCCATTGGTATTTATGGTGGCAAGGTAGTAAGTATAATCTGTATACGGTGAAAGACTTGTCACAGATAAGGAATAGGATCCATCTGCTCCGACTGTTGCTTTTGTAACATAGGACTCATTTCTTTCTCCTGCAGCTACGATTTCTGCTGCTGTCATACTGCTGCCACCATTTTCATAACGTGTGGAATCTACACAGTATACCGTTGTTCCATCGGTTGTACCTTTGATCACTGCAGAATTTTCCGTTTTATCTTCATATGACGCACTTGCGGTAAGAGTAACCTTATAAGCTGGATATAAATCCAAATTTTCTACATCAATCTGATAGTCATCCGCAACTCTGGTTCCATCTGCTTTCTTCCAGCCAGCGAAACCTTCCAGGTTTAAATCAACGTCACTCAAAAAACTGTCTTTTAACAGATATTCTTGATAAGCAGATGTCTGATTATCTTTTGAGGAAAAATACTGAACCAAGCGGTACATTCCTGTTGTAGATGCTCTCCAGAAAGCATAAATATCTGCTGTTTCACCATCCTTTGTCGCATTGTTAACTACCTTAATCGGCACATATCCATTAGCAGTTAAGGAAATATGATCCATCATATTGCGATAATCAGATTTTGACACACTGAATAAATTAATATTGGTCGTATCGCTAATATTCGATGTCGGAAGCTTTACCTGGAGAGATTTTCCTGTATCAAAAGATGCTTTGGTCAGATCCATATGTACTCTACTCATGTAAGAAGTTGCAGCAATCTCCACCGTATCAAATGGAATTTCGCCTTCCACTACAAACTGTCCCTTGTTTCTCGTATCTCCCTCGAAGAAAATATCTGCACTTCCGCCCGATACACTTCCTCCTGTAAAGCTTGTACTGCCTGAACTAAACTGTTTGATACCGTATATCTTTCCAGAGATCTGACCATCACTCATATTTAGGGACGCATAGTCGGATCCTTGTCCCTGCATAAACAGATTTACTGCCGTGTGATTGGCCGATGTGATGGTTCCGCCTGCAATCTCAACCGTAACCGGGCCAGAGGCATTGATTGCGTAGATGCCGCTGGCATTGCTGGTTGAGTTATCTGTAATTACCGCACCGTCACAAACCTTGAGGTCGGCATGGCTTAACGATATGGCACTTTCTGTACTTCCTGCAGGGCTGACGATCTTACCGCCTTTTATCTCTATGGTACTTGCAGTATTTCCATCCATACCTGCTGCACTAATCTCAGATATTAATTTTCCTGTACCAATGACGTTGACTCTGCCAGTGATTGTTCCAAGTAAGGTAATGCAGGTACCTGTTGTGTCTACCGTGATATCTCCCACGGCTAAATTTCCCATTGTTTGCATATTCAATTCACAACCATATCCTGTATCCGCCGCAAGAAGAGCTGCAATCAAATTATTCAGGCTAATTTGCCTTATATCAATAATACCAACTTTTTGAGCAGACTGATTATCAACCGTATAATTATATTGGTATTGGTACAGATAATTGTCACACGGACCCACAACTATATATGAAATATCACCACTTACAATATCTGGAAGTGGATTGTTCTTATCCTGCATTCTGATATAATTGCTGCGAGAAGTGATGCTATGAAGAATATATCTCCGTTTGCGAATTGGATTCAGGGAACAGAAGAAAA
>ENA-UESP01000136-UESP01000136.1-human-gut-metagenome-genome-assembly--contig:-NODE-136-length-61704-cov-7.268275_pt1 | contig 61704 bp, 57 predicted proteins | sample MGYA00243003_ERZ508004 | MGnify/ENA primary metagenome ERZ508004 (study PRJEB26167, sample SAMN06115443) | human gut metagenome | host: Homo sapiens | place: China:Henan | collected 2015-07-29 | study...
AATCTATATCATGACCATCAAGAATGGAAGCATCGTTAAGCCTTTTTAGAGCAGGCCGTAGGGAATCGACGTCAATACGATTTCTTTCGGCACAGTTATACCAATAAACAATATCATGGCCCTCGTAAGTTGCTGCAGCTATTTGATTCTCTAAGCTGTTAAGCTGGTCTAGAAGATCATCATACTTGCCGTTTTTCTGTTCAAGCTCATTAAGAATTTGATTATAAAATTTATAAATTTTCTGGGTTTCTGAAAACCAGTACTCCGCGGTATGTCCTTTATACAAGTCAGGCTCAGCTGTTAAAACACTCTTTTCACGCAGGTTAGCTACTTCAGTGCGCAAATCAGCAATTTGAGACTGATATAAAGAGAAACTCTTTTCAAGATTTAAATATTTGTCACGCCATTCGATAGCACTATAATCATCTGGGAGACGAGTTTGCGTTTGTAACTCAAAATAGCGGTCAGCCCAATATTTGGCACCATGACCGAGGTAGGATGAACTGGACATGGTTTTCTCCTTATACAACTTAACCGCTTTGGATGTACCAGAGCGGTTATTTTTTATGCTTCTTTCTGGCCCAGGCCAGGCTCACAAGATTTTTTATAGCGTCCGGTTGCAACAAGGTCTTCTACATATTCCACCGCTTTTCCCTGGCCCTCATCATTGAGCTGATCGAACGAGGAAAGGAGGGCGGACTGCTGGGAAGTTAAGTTAGTGGTTGTGTTACTTTCTGGTGAAAAGCTGTCCTGGTACAAGAAATTTGGCTCGACATGAAGAACATCGAAAATTTTGAGTAAGATATCCCATTTTGGACTACTGACGCCGTTTTCGTAATTTCCAACGGCACTTTTGGTTATCCCCAAAGCATTGGCAAGTTCCTGCTGTGTAAAATTTGCGTCTTCCCGTGCCTGCTTGAGGCGACTTGCAAAAGACATGAGATTCACCTCCTTAAAATCTATCCCTGATTTTCAGTATAAAGGTGACATCATCAAAAGTCAAGATGAAAGTACAAGAAAATTGTACATAAATATTGACAAAACAAGATTCTTGTGCTATTTTAAAAATGTCCAAGAAGCTTGTACAGAAAGGAGCCTTATGGAGTGAACGTTTCGGACATTATTTATAAAACAATTGAAGAGAAGTGTTTAAAGCAATCAGCAGTCGCAAGAGCAGCGGGATATTCTCCAAAACAATTTAACGCAATGCTCAAAGGACGCAAGAGAATGACGTCGGATGATGTTGTCCCGATTTGCAAAGCACTTGGTGTGACGCCGAATCAGCTTTTTGGCATGGAAACAAATGCTACCGTCCCGCAGAGCGACGACGGCGAACGTTGGGCGCAGGTGTTTAACCCGTAAGGAGGTGAACGAGATGAAAAAGGCGAAAATCTGGGACGCACGGCAGCTGCCTGCATTCCTGACCCCGAAAGAATACAGCGCCCTGATGGGCATTGACCAGAAGACGGTGCAGAAGATGTGTCGCAGCGGCCAGCTGCCTGCCCACAAGGAGGGGCCGCGGCTGTGGCGCATTGACAAGAATGCTGCACTGGCATGGCAGAAAGAGTTAGAGGAGCATCCGCCGGAGCAGAAAGATGCACGCAAAACCCGGAGGGAAAAAGAAAAGCCCGCCCGTGCTGGAACACGGACGAGCCTTAGAGTGACAGGTTGAGACGGCCTATCACCACAAGTTTAACATAAGAAAGAGAGAACCGCAAGGAAAACCTCTCAATCTCACCGTCCGCCTTTGGCGGCGCGGTTCGATAGCTCCCCCATCAGGGGAGTCAAGAGTAAAGGAGTAATTATGAGAAAGCGGGCAAAAATGCGGCTGGCGGTGCTGGGCGGGATGATCGCAGGGGCAGTGGCCGGGTGCTGGCTGCTGGATGTACTGGAAGCTGTGGCCAACTGGATGCTGGTGCACTGGATGGGCCTGGACATTGGCAAGGCAGCTGCCAGAGCCCCGGCTATGAGCGGGCTGATGCTCTGCGGGTTGTTTGGCTTGGGGCTGTATCTGTACTGCCGCTGGGATGAAACCTCTCACCGCTTCGGTCTGGCTGACGCCAGCGCCTTGCGGAGCTCCCCTATCAGGGGAGCCAAGAGTAGAGGAAAAATAGCAGCCCGGCGGCGCCAGCGGTACGGCAAGATCAACCGCAGCCATGCCCGCATGGAAGAGCCGGACTACTGGACTAATCAAAAAGACGCGTAGGAGAACGACATGGACGAAGCTAAAAATCAGGCCCGGGCGGGGATGAGCCCGGAGGAAACGGAGCTGTGGATCGAGCTGATGGAAAAGGGGCTGGACATCCAGCACGCGGTGCTGGAGAGCAAGGTGGTGCTGGACAAGCTGCCCGGCGAGCTGCAGATGGACGGCATCAACCTGCTGTACTGCCGCCTGACCCGGTGCCGGGCGCAGCTGCTGGGGCTGGTGGGAGAGGAGGAACGATACCGGAATGACGTTTGAAGAGTACGAGAGCGAGCTTGACCGGCGGATCAAAGAGCTGGACTGGAAGCAGGAAAAGGCCAGGGACCGCCTGGAGACCCCTGCCCATGACCTGATGGTACAGGCGAGCCGGGACAAGAATGTGACGCTGGAGCAGTTTGAAAAACTGAGCCGGACATTTTACGGTTGGTAAGGAGAAGCAAATGAAGAAGAAAATGAGTCTGGAAGACGAGCTGGATGTGACCCGGACCAGTGTGGCAGAGCTGACGGGGTGGTGCATCACCATTGCGCTGCATGAGCTGTTTGGCATTGGCCGGGAGCGGCTGAACCGGGTGAACAACCGCCAGCGGATGCTGGCCGAGCAGAGCATGGCCGTTATGATGCAGCCCAACGAGCGGGGAATGCCCTCGACCGAAAAAGCCCGGCGGATGCGGGCGGAGGCACTGCCGGAAAGTGTGCCGCGGGAATTCCGGGTGCCTGCATTGCGGGCGGCACGGAACCGCAGGGAGCAGCAGCTCAAGATCGTGGGGGACCGGGCCGCGACCATGGCCTGGCAACTACACGCCAGGGCCTGCATGGAAGTGCTGGGGTTTGGCCCGGACCGGCTGAACCGCCTATACGATGAGATGCGGCACAACTACGACCAGATGAACACCTGGGGAAAAGAGGATGGCATTGACGTGGCGATGGAGCGGATGCGGAAATGTGCCTGCGACGCCCTGAAAACCGACGACATTGTGGTGGAGGATGTGGAGGACAGCAAGGAGCTGGCCGCCCAGCGCCAGCACTACCATGCCCAGGAGGTGGAATTTTTAAAACGTGCAGCCCTGGCGGCGACGGGCCGGAAGAGCTGCGCCAAGGTGCTGAATGTATTTGACGCCTCTGCCATGGACCGGAAAATGGCTGCCGTGCGGGACGCAGCCGTGGGCGAAGCGTTCCGCAGGAGGGTTTGACCATGGGGTGCAGATACATCTACAGCATTTACGATGCTAAGAGCGGGGCACTGGTGGCCAAAGGGGACGCGGCAAAGCTGGTTGGGCTGGGGCTGTTCCGGGATGCGGGGGTTCTATCGACCAGCTACCGCAAGAACCGGGAGTGCAAGAAGCCCCGGAAATACCGCATTGAGCGGGAAAAAGTAGTGAAGACCTTTGTAATGACCACGCCGCAGAAAGCGCTGCGGAGCATGTACATTTACAGCTGCTATGATGCACGGGACAAGCTGCTGGGCCGCGGCACGGCCTGGGAGCTGGTGGAGAGCGGGCTATTTGGCAGCGAGACCAGCATCTACTCCTGCTACAACAAGGGCGGAGTAAACGACAGACTGGGGGTGGCCCGGATGACACGGGTGAGCGAGATGCGGGAATTGCAGCCAAAGCGAAAGGCTGCCGTGCACCGGAAAGCGGAGCCGCTGCGGGGAATTTCTCACCCAACGGCTTTACAGTGGGACGTGCATGACCTGCTGGTTTACAACCGAAAGGCCAAAAAGCAGGGCAAGCGAGAGCTGACCTATGGGCAGTGGAGTGCCATGGGAAAGCCGGCAGAACCGTGATCTTATTATGAAAGGCAACGGATACGATGGACCGAATACGTCCACCGTATCCGTTACATTTCATAAGTACCTATTTATAAAAAGCGTCCGGGCGGGCGCTTGGGGGAGCTAGTATACCCGTTATTTCTATGACGGTGGGAACCGGGATAAAGAAAGAACGCCAGCAACGACACGCCAGCAGGAGGGTACCGGGATGCGAAGAACCTACACCAGAGAGAAGCGGACTCTATGCGGGAAAGAGTACATGGAGGTGGACCTGTATGCCATCACCCCGGAGGAGCACGCAGCCAAGCGCCGGAAGAAAGGAAGGCCCAGCACAGAGCGCCAGCGCCGCCGGAACGCGGAGCACGCGCGGCGCTACCGGGTGCAAAAGGCCAATGCCAATTTTACGGTGCTGGGGTTCAACGTGACGCTGACCTACGAGGACGGATATCTCCCGGAGGACTGGGAGCAGGCCAAGAAAGATCTGCGCAACTGGATGCGGCGGGTGGTGCTGGCCGCGTGCAAGGCGTTTGACGTGAAAAAGGCGGATATCCGCTTCATGGGGCTGACGGCCTGCGGGCGAAAGGCGGGGCGGTTCCACCACCACATTCTGGTGGAGTGTGCTGGGTTGACCATGCGGCAGAATGCCCAGTTCCGGCAGATGCTGGAGGACAAGTGGGCGCTGCGGCAGCCGGACGGAAGCTATGAGCCGCTGGGCACGGCCAACGCCGACCGCCTGAACCTGCAGAATCGGCTGGATGATCTCATCACCTACTTTTGCAAGCACAGCGCCCTGTGCTGGTACGAGAGCCGAAACCTGATCCAGCCGGAGGAGCAGGTGCCCAACGACACCCGATGGAGCCGCAAGCAGCTGCGCGTGGGCTGCACCGAGTGCCGGGACAGCGCCTATTGGTGGGAGCAGAAATACCCGGGGTGGAAATTTGTGCGCTGTGTGGTGCCGGAGCCAGAGGGCCCGGAAGAGCCGAAAGACGGCTGGGATGCAGATGATCTGCGCTGCTATGTGGTGATGGTGCGAAAGTTCGCACCTGACAGACAGAGTACCAGAATTTTGCGCGAGAAACGCGCGGGATATTCTTGCGCACGTTAAAATAGCCGGAGGTGAGCAGGTGACCAGAGGGCAGAAAAAGACGGTACGAAAGGCGCTGCGGCAGTATGGCCGCGGGGCCTGTGAAGCAACCCCGGAAGCCTGGCGCGAGGTGGTGGAGGAGACGCTGGCCTACTACGACCAGGCAGACCCGGTATGTGCCAGGCTTTTGCGGCTGCGGTATCTGGAAGACCAGCCGGAGGAGCGGGTGATCCCGGAGTTGTACGTCTGCCGGACGACCTACTACCGCAAGGAGCTGGAGGCGCTGAGCACCGTGGCCATTGCGGCTGCCCGGCGGGGGCTGCTGTAAATTTTGCTGCGGCGAATAAAGGCTGGATGCATGAGCGTCCGGCCTTTTTGTGCTGCCAAAAAGTACGCAGTATTTTTGCGTTGAGGTTTGTGATAGGCTGGGGGAAAGAAAACCTCTCAGTCGCCTGCGGCGCCGGCTCTCCTGGCAGGAGAGCCCTTGGCAAACCGGGACACGGCACCAGACCGCATGGGTGCAAGCAGACGCAAAAGAGAGGGCCTTGCGACAGAGGGGAGGTGTGGCAATGGCTGAAAAGAAACGGGCGTACTGCAAAAACACGGTGCAGGGACGGCAGCGGGGCCGGAAGTACCCGCCCAAGTTCCGGGCCGAGGTGGTAATGGCCATGCTGACCACAAACTCCATCTGTGCGGTGGCGCGGCGGTACGGCGTGCCGGAGAGCACCATCCGCACATGGGTAGCCGAAGAGGCCAAGCGGGGCGACGCATGGGCCGAGGAGCGGCGGGCAGCGGCGCGGGAGATCGCACTGCGGGCCAGCCTTGGCACCCGGGCCCAGGTGAGCTATCTGCAGAGCCGGGTGGAAGAAAACCGGCGGGCAGCACAGGTGAGCCAGAAGCTGCACGCAAGGCTGGACGAGGCGGCCCGGGCCCGGGATTTTTCCATTGGGACCCTGCTGAAAAGCGAGGACGAGGCCCTGGCGGACGCAGCCGAGGTGGGGCTGGTGGTATATGCCAGCCAGGGCAGCTATGACCGCCAGCTGGACCCCGACGAGGAAAAGCTGCTGGCCCGGCAGCTGGAACGGTACGAGGGGCGAACCATGACCGACAAGGACGCGGCCAACATGACCAAGGTGCTGATGACCGTGGCCGAGCGGGCCGCAGCCATGCTGCCCGGAGACAATGGCCTTGGCGAGAAAAACAGCCCGCCGATGGTGGAGATCGGGGCGGAAAAAGATGCCGACGAAAAGGAAATCGTGGTGGAAGTTTAGAGCACTGGTCCGGCAGGACCTCTCAGGCGCTGACGCGCCAGCTCCCCTGACAGGACAGACTCCCTCCGGCCGGAGGGAGATGTCGCTGCAAGCGACAGAGGGAGGACGACCCTTGGCAGGCCGGGCAACAGCACCAGACAGCATGGGTACAAACTGACAAAAAAGGCCGGGCCTTGCGACATAGAGTAGGTGAGCAATATGAAAAACAGGCAGATCATTTGGAGCCCACAGCCGCGGCAGCTGGCCTTTATGTCCCGCACCGAGGACGAAGCGTTATACGGCGGGGCAGCGGGCGGCGGAAAGAGCGACGCGCTGGTGATCGAGGCGCTGCGGCAGGTGAACACCCCGCATTACAGAGCACTGATCCTGCGCAAGACCTATCCGCAGCTCTCGGAGCTCATTGACAAGACCATGCGATATTACAGACCCGTTTTCCCGAAAGCGCGGTACAACGGCAGCGCCCACTGCTGGACATTCCCCAGCGGGGCAAAAATTTACTTCGGCAGCCTGCACCATGCACAGGACAAGTACAACTACCAGGGCAAAGCCTTTGATTTTATCGGGGTGGACGAGCTGACCCATTTCACCTGGGACGAATACAGCTATGTGATGAGCCGTAACCGCCCCAACGGCCCGGGCACCCGGGTATACATGCGGGCCACGGCAAACCCCGGCGGAGTGGGCCACGGCTGGGTCAAGGCGCGGTTCATCAGCCCGGCCCCACCGGGCACCCGGATGGTGCAGCTGGTGAACGTGAAGACCCCGGACGGGAAAGAGATCACCCGGCGGCGGACCCGCATTTTTATCCCGTCAACGGTATTTGACAACCCGGCGCTGATGGAAAACGACCCGGGATACATCGGGACGCTGGCCAGCCTGCCGGAAGCGGAAAGGCAGGCGCTGCTATACGGCAACTGGGACAGCTTTAGTGGGCAGGTGTTCACCGAATGGCGGAACGACCCGGCCCATTACGACGACCAGCGGTGGACCCATGTGATCCGGCCGTTCCGGATCCCGGCACACTGGAAGATATGGCGCGGGTACGACTTTGGATTCTCGAAGCCCTTTTCCGTTGGATGGTATGCGGCCGACGAAGAGGGGCGGCTGTACCGGATCAAGGAGCTCTACGGCTGCACGGGAACCCCCAACGAGGGCCTGCGCATTGACCCGGTGGAGCAGGCCCGGCGGATCCGGGAAGCGGAACAGAACGACCCGATGCTGAAAGGACGGGTGATCCTGGGCGTGGCGGACCCGGCAATCTTTGACGAGAGCCGCGGGGAGAGCATTGCGGACATGCAGGAGAAAAGCCCCAACTTTTTGCACTGGATGCCCGGCGACCACACCCGGCTTGCGGGCAAGATGCAGTTCCATTACCGTTTTGCGTTTGGGGAGGACGGGCGGCCGATGTTCCAGGTGTTTGACACCTGCAAGCATTTCATCCGGACCATCCCGAACCTGGTATACAGCGAGAGCAATGTGGAAGACATTGACACCACCCAGGAAGACCACATTTACGATGAGTGCCGCTATGTGCTGATGGAGAATCCCCTCAGCCCACGGAAGACGGCAAAGCCGGAGCCGCTGCGGGACGACCCGCTGGACCAGAGCCCGGCGAAGTTTATGAGAGTTTAACCTCTCATCTACCTGGCTCTCCTTTGCAGGAGAGCTCTGCGACACGCCCACGAAGTGGGATGGAGCGGTGAGAGGTTTTATCTCAGAGCGATAGCCCGGCAGAATCTCTCAGTCTCGCATTCGCTCGACAGCTCCCCTACTAAGGGGAGCCCTTGGCAGGCCAGAACACGGCACCAGACCGCTTGGATGCTAACAGTCGTAAGAGCGTAGGCCCTGCGACAGAGGGCAGGAGGGTTGAAATTGGAATTTGAAGACGTTTTGACGACAGAGCGGCAGGCCATTGGCACCGAGGAGGTGGCCAAGGCGCAGCAGCTTTTGGAGAAATACAAGGCGGGAAAGGCGGCGCTGGATCAGCGGATCATTGAGAACGAACAGTGGTTCCGGATGCAGCACTGGCGCAGCTACAAGAACAACATGATGGAGGGCAAGCCGAAGCCCGCAAGCGGCTGGCTGTTCAACTCCATTGCGAACAAACACGCCGACGCCATGGACAACTACCCGGAGCCCAACATCCTGCCCCGGGCCAAGGACGACGAGGAGACGGCCAAGGTGCTCTCCAAAATCTTCCCGGTTTTGCTGGAACAGGCGGACTATGAGGAGGTCTACAGTGACACCTGGTGGCGCAAGCTCAAGCAGGGCACCGGTGTCAAGGGGGTCTTTTGGGACCCGGCGCTGCGGGGCGGCGTGGGGGACATTGCCATCAAGAGCATGGACCTTTTGATGCTGTACTGGGAGCCGGGCGTGACCGACATCCAGGACAGCCCGAACCTGTTCAGCCTGGCACTGGCGAACAATGACCAGCTGGCAGCCCAGTGGCCCCAGCTGGAGGGGCACATGGGCGAGAGCCTGACGACCTCCCGATACATCCATGATGAGAGCATCGACACCAGCGACAAGAGCGTGGTGGTGGACTGGTATTACAAAAAGGCCGTTGGCGAGGGGCGCACGGTGCTGCATTACTGCAAGTTCTGCAACGGCGTGGTGCTGTACGCCAGCGAGAACGACCCGGAGTACGCGGAGCGGGGCTTCTACGACCACGGCAAATACCCCTTTGTGTTTGACCCGCTGTTTGTGGAAGAGGACAGCCCGGCGGGGTTTGGGTACATCGACGTGATGAAAGACACGGCCACCAGCATCGACGAGATGAACGCGGCCATGGATGAGAACATCAAGATAGCGGCCAAGACCCGCTATCTGGTGAGCGACACGGCGGGGGTGAACGAGGAGGAGCTGGCGGACCTTTCCAAGGACATTGTGCACACGGTGGGCCGGGTGAACGAAGAGAGCTTTTCGCCGTTGCAGACGCCGGTGCTCTCGGGCAACTGCATCAGCTACCGGGACGCCCGGGTGGCGGAGCTGAAAGAGATCAGCGGCAACCGGGACGTGAGCCAGGGCGGAACCACCAGCGGCCTGACGGCGGCTTCCGCCATTGCGGCGCTGCAGGAGGCAGGCTCAAAGCTCAGCCGAGACATGCTGAAAAGCACCTACCGGGCATTTACCAAAGAGTGTTACCTGATCCTGGACCTGATGCGGCAATTTTACGACGAGAGCCGTGTTTACCGCATTACGGGGGCCAACGGCGGGACGGAGTATGTGGAATTTTCCGGCCAGATGCTGCGGCCGACTCAGCCCCAGATGGTGGGCGGCGTAGAGCTGGGAGCCCATGAGCCGGTGTTTGACATTACGGTATGCGCGGCAAAGAAGAGCACGTTCAGCCGCCTTTCCCAGAACGAGACGGCGAAAGAATGCTACCAGATGGGGCTTTTTGCCCCGGCCAATGCGGATGCAGCGCTGGCCGTGTTGGATATGATGGATTTTGAGGGCATTGAAAAAGTGCGGGAGCGGGTGCAGCAGAACGGCACACTTTACCAGCAGTTGCTGCAGGCCATGGAGCAGCTGCAGAAGCTGAGTGCCATCATTGACATGCAGAACGGAACGAACATGAACGCTGCGGCCGGAGCGGCAGCTCGGGCTGCGGGCAGTGCAGGCGGCGGCAGCGGCGGGACCACCGACGAGAAGACGACCACCAACGGCCTGGGAGCTGCGGTGGGCGAGGCAGACAGCAGCCTGGCCACCCAGGCAGCCAGAAGAGCCATGAATGTGAACAACCCGAATAGATAGCCCTCTCAGTCGCCTGACGGCGACAGCTCCCCCAAAGTGGGAGCCAAGAAGAGTGAAAGGAGAGCAATAGATGATCTACGCGGAATATGTGGAATTTGACATGCCCACGGGGGAGCGGATGCGGAGACTGGAAGCATACGGCCACGCGGGTTATGCCCCTGCCGGGCAGGACATTGTGTGTGCCGGGGCATCCATGCTGATGGAGACACTGGTGTATATGCTGGCAGGCTGTGAAGAAGCTGACTGCTGTGCTTACCGGGAGCCCACAGGCCCCCGCGTCTCGGTAAAGCTGACAGGCAATATTTGCGAGAGTGACCTGGCGGCTATAGAGTTTGCCAAGAACGGCCTGGCACTGCTGGCAGAGCGATACCCGGATCACGTGCACTTTGTGGACAAGAGTAAGGATGGCCAGGAGAAAATGGTGAATTTACAGCTTTTTGGTGACGGCGGAGACAGCGGCAGCGCCGGAGATGCCGGGGCCGAGGGCGGCAGCGGCATTGTGGAACCGGCCATGAGCCCGGCGGAGGAGCGGCTTGCCCGGTGCAGTGGGGTGCTGAAACGGACGGGCTCCCGAGGAGCGGGCTTGCCCTCTCAGTCGCCTGACGGCAACAGCTCCCCCAAAGGGGGAACCCTTGGCAAGACGGACAACTCTGAGCAGGACGAGGAAAGTTCTGCAGGGCGTGAGAGTGATGGCCCTGCGGGTGAGGGTGACGGCAGCGAGGGCAAAGAAAAGGCCCAGATGACGCCGGAGGAGCACAAAAAGGCGTTCCGGGAGCTGATACAGGGGGAATACAAGGCCGAGAGCGAGGAGCTGATGCAGCAGGCGGTGGAGCGGGCGGCACAGCTTTTGGAAAACAGCCCCCAGATGAGAGGCTTGCTGGACGCGCTGCACGAAGCCTACGGCGTGGAGGACATGGAAGCGCTGACCGAGGCCGTGAAGAACGGCCGGGTGAAAGACGAGGCCTACTTTGAAAAGCTGGCCATGGAAAAGGGCGTCAGCGTAGCGACCGCCCGGCAGATGGACAAGCTGGAGAGTGAGAACAAACGCCTGACCGCCGCAGAAAAGTTTGCGGAAGACCAGCGGAAAGCGGCCCAGCGGCAGGTGGAGATCGACCGTATCCATGCAGAGTGGGACCGGGAAGCCCAGCAGCTGAAAGCCCAGTACCCGGAGTTTGACCTGGAACAGACGCTGGCAAACCCGGAGATCGCAAATCTGATGCGTCTGGGTGTCTCGATGTCCAACGCATACCGGGCTGTGTACTTTGACCAGATCATGGCCCAGAACGAGAGCCGGACGGCCAAGCAGGTGGAGGACGGCGTGACCGAACGCATCCGCCAGCGCAGTGCCCGGCCCGGTGAAAACGGCACCCGCCCCGGCGGCGCGGCCAAGACCCACACCGACGTGAACGCTCTGACCCGAAAAGAGCGGGAGCAGCTGGAACGGGCAGCGCTGCGCGGCCAGGTAGTGACTTTTTAATTCTTTTACAGGAGGATGACAAAATGAAAATGAAGAACATGATGTTCGACCTGCAGCTGTTTGCGGATGCAAGCACCCAGCTGCAGAACACCACGGGCAGCAGCGGCCTGACCGCCGAGATGAAGACCTACTACGAGAAGCGGCTGCTGGACCAGGCAGAGCCTGCACTGGTGCACAACCAGTTTGGCGACCCGTACCCCATCCCGGCCAATGGCGGCAAGACCATTGAATTTCGAAAATACGACAGCCTGCCTAAGGCCACCACGCCCCTGACCGAGGGCGTGACCCCCAACGGCCAGGCCCTGAAAGTGAGCACCATCACCGCAGAGGTGCACCAGTACGGCGGCTGGGTGCCCATTACCGACGTGCTGAAGACCACGGCGCTGGACAACAACGTGCTGCAGGCGACCAAGATTCTGGCCAGCCAGGCGGGCCGCACTCTGGACAGCGTGACCCGTGATATTCTGGTGGGCGGCACCAACGTGCTGTACGCACCCAAGGTGGCAGCGGACGGTGCGGAGACCGCTGTGGTGAGCCGTGCAGGCCTGGACAAGACCAGCCAGCTGACCGTAAAGCTGTGCATGCGTGCCGCAGCCATGCTGAAAGCCGTGAACGCCGACCCCATTGGCGACAGCTATGTGGCCATTGTGCATCCCTATGTGGCCTATGACCTGATGAACGACCCCAAGTGGGTGGACTGGCACAAGTACACCGACCCCGAGGCCATGTACACGGGCGAGATCGGCAAGATCGGCAACATCCGGTTTGTGGAGTCCAGCGAGGCAAAGGTATGGACCGGCGACGGCTGCCCGACGGGCCTGGCCGTGTTTGCGACCCTGGTGATCGCGGCACACGCCTACGGCCGCACTGAGCTGGAGGGCGGCGGCCTTGAGCACATCGTGAAGCAGCTGGGCTATGGTGATGACCCGCTGAACCAGCGTGCCTCCGTGGGTTGGAAAGCAACCCAGACCGCTGAGCGCCTGGTGGAGCAGTACATGGTGCGCATTGAGAGCGTGAGCGGCGAGTTCAGTGGCAGCGTGACGGCAAACTGAGCCATCTCACCGCTTCCACGATAGAGCGATGGCCCGGCAGGACCTCTCCGTCGCCTGCGGCGACACCTCCCCTAACAGGAAAGACTCCCTCCGGCCGGAGGGAGATGGCGCTGCAAGCGACAGAGGGAGGACGGCCCTTGGCAGGCCGGGCAACGGAACCAGACCGTTTGAGCACAAGAAAAACGCAGGAGCGTGGGCCCTGCGGTAAAACGTCAGGAGGATATGAGATATGGCAGAAGCAAAAAAGAAGACGGTGCGCATTCACCTGTTCAAGGACAACGGCCGCTACAAGGATGATGTGTTTGTGGGCGTGAACGGCGTAAACTACAAGATCCAGCGCGGTGTGGACGTGGATGTGCCGCCCGAGGTGGCTGAGGTGCTGGAGCACAGCCAGATGCAGGACACGATGGCCGCGCAGAAAATGGCGCAGCTGGAGGCAGAGGCTGCGGAAGCCCAGCAGTAAGAAGACCAGATACCCCCGGCCCGGCGGCGCTACGCTGTGCCGGGGGTGTTTTCATAAAAGGAAGAACCTCTCAGTCACGCTGCGCGTGCCAGCTCCCCTGGCAGGAAAGACTCCCTCCGGCCGGAGGGAGATGGCGCTGCAAGCGACAGAGGGAGGATGGCCCTTGGCAGGCCGGGCAACGGCACCGGAATGCCTGGATATAAGCGAACGAAAAAGAGAGGACCCTGTTACAGAGGGGAGGCTATCAAATGACAGCAGGAAAGGCGATAGAGACGGCGGACGCGCTGCGGCCAAACAACAGCTTTGACCGGGAGCTGAAAATTTTATGGCTGCGGCAGAGTGACGCGGCACTGCGGCGGGCAGTGGTGAGCCGGAGCGACACCACAGACTTTGACGACGTTGGGGCAGATGTGCTGTACGACCCGGAGCAGGAGCTGCTGCGGCAGGACGCCCAGCTGCTGGCCCCGGAGCCCTATGACGACTATTACCCGCACTACCTGTGCGCCCAGATGGATGCAGCCCTGGGCGAGACAGAGCGGTATGCCAACGAGATGCAGCTGGCGAACACGGCACAGCAGGGCTTTGCGGTGTGGTGCCGCCAGCACTACCTGCCCAAGATGGCAACGAAATGGAGGTACTGAGATGAACCTGCCAAGCCTGTACAGCTTACAAAGCGGGCGGAGCATCCTGACGGCCTTTGGCGGGCTGAACGAGAGCTACGCCTGCGGGGAGGCGGAGTTTACCGAGGAGATGAATTTTTCCAGCCAGGGATACCCGGCGTTACAGACCCGGAACCCCCGGCGGAAGCTGGGAGCACTGGCCAACTGCAACGGAATGTATCACCTGAACGGGCGGCTGACCTGCACCGGGACCACCCTGACCTATGTGCAGGACGACGTGGACGGCAGCGCCGGGACCCCCTATTTTGAGCTGACCGATGCGGTGACAGACACGGCAAAGATCATGGTGGGGATGGGCACCCAAATCCTCATCTGGCCGGATGCCAAGAGCTTTGACACCAAGACCGGAAAACTGGAAGACCTGGGAGCCAGCTGGGCCCAGGGCGAGGGGACGGTGGAGGTGAGCCCCTGCGACGCAGGCGGCAAGACCTACGAGGTGGAAGAGTACGGGGCCAAGGAGCCGGAAGAACCAAAAGACGGGCTGCTGTTTTTGAAAGTGAACGATGAGGCCACCCCCTGGGCCTATGTGAGCGTGCTGGAACAGTACGACGCCAAGATGGAGAAGTGGGTGGAGATCAAGCTGGATCATGTACGGCTGACGATGCCGGGGCTGGCTGCCGCAGGGTTTAAGAAAGGCGACACCATGACCGTGAGCGGTATCCCGGACAAGGTGGAAACGTACCTGGCCGGGAATGTGAACGGCGAGATGAACATTGAGCAGCTGGACGGGGACAGTGTGGTGGTGACAGGTGTGCCCGCGCAGGAGAGCAAGGCCTATTTTGGAACGTTTGCCATCACGGCGGAGAGGACGAAGTGGACAAGCCTGGATGGCAGCGAGGCGAAGACCTTTGAGGGGGCTGCCGCAGCAGCGCAGCGGCGGGTGCCGGAACTGGAATATGTGACCGAGAATGCAAACCGGGTATGGGGCTGCAACTCCAAGGAGAACATCATTTACAGCTGCAAGCAGGGCGACCCGACCAACTGGTACTGCTACAACGGCATAGCCTCCGACAGCTACGCGGTGACGGTGGGCAGCGAGGGCGGCTTTACCGGGGCGGCCACCTGCATGGGATATGTGCTGTTTTTTAAAGAGAACACGATCCACAAAATCTATGGCAGCCGCCCGGCGGACTATCAGGTGGTGAGCACCCAGTGCCGAGGTGTGGCAAAGGGAGCAAGCCGGAGCCTGAGCGTGATCAACGAAACGCTGTACTACCTGAGCTGCGAGGGCGTGATGGCCTGGGACGGGAGCCTGCCGGTGAACGTTTCCACTATGCTGGACCGCACGAGCCTGATGAACGCACGGTATGCGGCAGGGGCAGCGCTGGATGCGCGGTACTACCTGTACACCCGGGTGCCGCAGGCCACCGGGACCCGGGCGCGGCTGCTAGTGTACGACACGGAGCGGAAGCTGTGGCATGAAGAGGACACCGGCGACGGGCAGAAAACGGCCGGCTGGGAAATGTGCTCCACCCGGCAGCAGCTTTACCTGTGGGACGGGGAGGCGCTGTGGGCTGCGGAACCGGACCGGGAGAGCGACCGGGAGACCGACGAGGCCCAGGCAGCGGTGGAGAAAAAAGTGGACTTTACGGCCACGACAGGAGACATTGGGCTGACGGGCCCGGACGACAAGTATGTGAGCCGGGTGACGCTGCGGGTGGACGCGCTGGCCTACAGCGTAGTACGGGTACAGGCTAGCTATGACGGCGGGGCTTGGGAGACGCTGGGAGACGCGGCGGTGCTGAACCGCTGGGTGCGGGTGAATCTGCCCTTTGTGCCTGCCCGGCACGACACCCTGCGGCTGCGCATTTCCGGCACCGGGCAGATCGCGGTGCGGAGCATTGCATTTACTTTTGCGGCCAGCCGGGGCAACCGGGTGGCGGGAGCGTAACCTCTCAGTCTGCTGCGCAGACAGCTCCCCTAACAGGAAAGACTCCCTCCGGCCGGAGGGAGATGGCGCTGCAAGCGACAGAGGGAGGATGGCCCTTGGCAGATAGGGCCACGGAACCAGGCCGCTTGGGTATAAGCGGCCGCAGGAGTGTGGGCCCTGCGGTGTGACGCCAGAAAGGATGATGGATATGGCGGATATTACAAGGCTGGGAGAGATCAGTCTCCCGAAGTTGAGCGAGAACATGGCACCGGAAGACCGGCGGGCCATCAACAACTACCTGATGCAGCTGCGGGATCAGACCATGTACATGCTGCGGAACCTGGACGAGAGTAATTTTTCGGATGCCATGCGGGACAAGCTGACGGCCATGGGGTTGAAAGGAGATTAAAATGGCGAATAGATACAGCAGCCGGGTGGAGCAGGCCCGGTACAACCTGGATCAGCTGGAGGCAAATAAGCCGGGGGACTATGAGAGCCAGTACAAAAACCAGATCGACGGGGTACAGAGCAAGCTGAACGACATGAACAAGAACGGGTTCAGCTACGACTACACCAAGGATATGGCCTACCAGCAGTACAAGAACCGCTACACCCGGGGCGCGGAGCTGGCCAGCGAGGACGCCACGGCCCAGGCAGCGGCCCGCAGCGGCGGCTACGGCAACAGCTGGGGCACCAGCAGCGGGCAGACCGCCTACCAGAACACCATGAACGGGCTGGCAAGCGTGGCGGACAGCCTGTATAACCAGGCCTACAACGAATACAACACCAAGAAGAGCGACCTGAGCAACCAGCTGGGAACGCTGCAGAAGCAGGACGAGCTGGCGCGGCAGGAATGGCAGACCAACGTGGACAAGTACTACAATGACCTGAGCTATGCGCAGAACGAATACAACAGCGCTGTGAACGCCTACCAGCAGGAGCGCTCGAGCAAGCGGGGATTCTGGGGCAGCGTGCTGACGGGTGCAGCCATGCTGCTGCCGTGGCTGCTGTAAAAGAGCGCTGACCCGGCAGGACCTCTCAGTCGCCTGCGGCACCAGCTCCCCTGATAGTGGAGCCATTGGCAGACCGGGACACGACACCAGACCGTATGGGCACAAGAAAACCGCAGGAGCGTGGGCCCTGCGGTGAAACGTTAGGAGGATATGAGATATGGCGATTGGAAGCAGCAAGCGGAGAATGAACGCGGCGGAGCAGGCCGAACGGCAGTGGGCGGCCAACAGCCCGGCGGACTATGTGAACCAGAACAAAGAGGCCATGGATGCCGTGACCGGCCAGGTGGGCAGCGGCTTTGACTGGAACACCGCGGCGGACGCCTACCAGCAGTACCGCCAGCGGGCCACCCAGAGCGCCCAGGCGGCCGCAGACAATGCCAAGGCCAATGCCGCCAGCCTGGCAGGCGGGTATGGCTCCAGCTACGCAGACAGTGTGGCCGCCCAGAATCAGCGGCAGGCACTGGCAGGCATTGACAACGCACTGCCAAGCCTGCGCAGCCAGGCGCTGGCCGAATACCAGGACAAGCAGAACAGCCTGCTGAACGCCCTGAGCGGGATGGCCACCACGGAGGGGCTGAACCGGGCAGCCTACGGGGCGAACCTGGCGAATTTCCAGAGCTGGCGGAATTACCTGGCCAACAAGAGCGAACAGGCCCGGAACGAATACGCCAGCGACAAGGAAAACCTGTGGGGCTGGGTAAAGAACATTGGCTCTGCGGCGCTGACGGCCTACGACGGATACAAAGGGTATACGGCCCAACAGCAGCAGGCCCAGGCACAGGCCATCAACTACGCAGTGAGCCTGAAACAGCAGGGCGCGGACGATGCAGCCAAGGCCGTGCTGGAAGCCTACAAAGTAGACCCCGGGATCCTGGACAACTACACCGGACAGACGCCCATCACCTGGAAAGACCAGCTCTCGGGGCTGGCCACTGCTTCCGGCCTGATGGGCAGCGGCGACCAGGCGGGCGCGTACAGCTACCTGGACATTCTGGGAATGCCGCAGGACAGCATCGACAGCTATGATACCGTTGCAAACCGGGCCTTTGAGGAGTACATGAACAAGCAGCTGCTGAGTAAATCCCTCTCGGCCAGTGGGAAGAGCAGCGGTTCTGGACGGAGTAGCGGCAGCTCCCGCAGTACGTCTGGCAGCAGCAAGAGCGGGAGCGGCTGGACCAACAGCCAGGTGCTGACAGCACTGGGCAAATACCAGTCTCTGAGTGACGATGATCCAACCAAGGCCATCTATGCCGACATCCTGGAAGAGGCAGGGATGCTGCCGCAGGGAACGGGAAGCAAGAGCGCCTATACCGCGCCAAGTGCCGGCTCTTTGACGAACCTGAACATGGGAAGCAAGTGGGCACTGCCGAGTACGACGACCACCACCAAGAACAGCAACCGGGATAATCTGGCCACGATGCTGGCGAAAAATTACGCCAAAAAAGGATATAGCGTCTGGGCCATCATGAACAACATGCACCAGAATGGCTATTCGGATGCAGAGATCGCGCGGGCACTGGAGAATGCGGGGGTGAATTAAATGGCATGGACAGCAGAAAAGGTTAAGGCAATGCGGGAGAGCAACCCTGCAAAAGCAACGGAGAGTGACGGCTGGACGGCAGAGAAAGTGCGGGCCATGCGCACCAAGACACCGACGGCGACTACGCCGAAAGCGAGTGTTGCCACCGTTGAGACCACGCCGAAACAGGAGAAGACGCCTCTGTATGCCGATGCCCTGGACAGCTACCGGACAGGCGGGGCAATGGCCCGACAGAGCCCGGCGGCAAAGTGGGGAAAACCTCTCAGTCTCGCTGACGCTCGCCAGCTCCCCTATCAGGGGAGCCCTTGGCAGGCCGGACAACAGCACCAGACCGCGCAGGCTGTGGGGAACGCAGAAGAGCGGGCCCTGCTGCCTTTGGCAGAGGGTACAGGCAGCATCTATGGGAGCCTGGCCCAGAAGCAGAAACAGTACAACGACCAGCACAGCCAGACGGATGAGTTTGATGCCATCAACCAGTGGCTGGACACGGGCGACAATAAGAATCTGGCCGATGCAGTGCGCCGTGTGGATAACACCAACGGAGCCTATACAGACAAAGACCTCATCACCAAGGGCGGCTGGACGCAGGAGCAGATCGACACGGCCCGGCAGATGAACGCGGCGCTGGATGCCATTCCTGCCTGGAAGCGAGGCGTGCGGCGGACGGCCAATACCATTGGTGGTGTGGCGGACACGGTGGCAGCAGCACCGTTCCTGGCCGGTGAATATGCGGTACAGACAGGCAAGAACCTTGCCCGGAGCGCGGCCAACCGGAAAGCACTGGAGGCGGAAGTAGCCAAGAGCCCCCGGGAGAAAAACCTGTATGAGCGGCTGATGGAGACCGACATGGAATACCAGCCGAAATACAGCACAGGTGACCTGTTGCAGCAGGGCTTCACGCGGGAAGAAATCGACAGCATGAAAGCCCGCATTGCCGGGACAGAAGCTCAGGACAGTGTGGACCCGGAGAAGAGCCTGGGCTACCAGCTTTATCACCGCGGCCAGCAGCTGAATGCAGCAGCCCAGAGCGGCCTTTCTCCGGTGGGCCGGACAGCGCTGGGTGTGGCTACCAGCGCGGCAGAAAACCTGGCTGTGGCGGGCGTGAACCCGGCTGCGGTGCTGCCCGTGCTGAGTGCACAGGGTGCCGCAGAGGCCATGGGCCAGAGCGTGGAGAGCGGCCAGAGTGCGGGCAAGGCACTGGCCGGAGGCCTGGCTAAATTTGGAGCGGGCTGGGCCATCAACAGCGTGGGTGCGGCGGACCTGGCCCGAACCATGGGCTCAGACTATGCCAAGGACACGGTGGCAGGGCAGATCGCGGACTGGGTGCGCGGGCTTGCCGGGGACGGGGCCCTGGCCAAGAATTACCCGGCGGTGGCCAATGCTATTTCCGGCGGCATGGACAACGCCATGCAGGCCTTTGTGGAAACCTATGCAGACCAGGCTATTGATGCTGCACTGGGCGACGAGGAAGCCGCCAAGACGATGTTCAGCAAAGAGACGTTCCTGAACGCATTGGAGAGCGGCCTTTCCGGCGGTGCATCCGGTGCGCTGGGCGGTGCTGTGGGCACCGGGCTGGCCAAGTACAACAGCGGCGACTCCAGTTTGGTGGGGCAGGCGGAATACTATGCTGCTCAGGCAGATGCAGAACAGGCGGCCCGGCAGCAGCGCAAGGCGCTGGAGCGCACGATGGAGCCGGGGGAGGCTGCGGGATCCTCTGATAGAGCGCTGGCCCGGCAGAACCTCTCCGTCACCGATGGTGACACCTCCCCTGACAGGACAGACTCCCTCCGGCCGGAGGGAGATGTCGCGGAGCGACAGAGGGAGGACGCCCTTGGCATGTCGGACAACTCTGAGCAGACCGCTATGGGTGCAATGAATCGTGAAGTAGTGGGCCCTGCGGCAGAGGGCAGAGTGAGTGATAATCCGGCGGTGCGGCAGTTTGCCCAGATGGTGGCAAGCGACAGCCTGACGGGAAAGACCATCGGGCTGTTTACCCCGGAGGTGGGAAATGAAGCCAACCGGGCGGCTTTTGAAGCGGCCTATGGGGTGCAGCTGCCCGGAACGGCAGCGGCCACTCGGAGAATGCTGCGCAGCATTGCAGCACAGCAGCAGGCGGCACAGAACCAGGAAACGAGAGCAGCAGACAGCTCCTCTGATAGAGCACTGGCCCGGCAGGACCTCTCAGGCGCTGACGCGCCAGCTCCCCTTGAAAGGGGAGCCCTTGGCATGTCGGGCAACTCTGAGCAGACCGCCCAGGTTGCGGCGGACGCAGAAGAGCGGGCCCTGCTGCCGAGGGTGGAAAGTGCGGAAACACAGAACCAGGCCGTGGAGAATACCGGGGAAAGTGTGGAAAGCAGCCCGGCAGAGCTGCGGGAGACCATTGGGCTGCAGGAAGCACCCACGGAAAACCAGAAGATGAACCGGGTGGAGCAGAAGCTGCGGAGCTGGCAGGTGAGCGAAAAGGCAGCAGAGAACCTGAGCAAGCAGATGCCCAGCGGGCTGAACGCGGACACCTATGCAGCGGCAGCCTCCAGCATGTACCGGCTGGGACAGATGGAGGACGTGGACACCTTTGACAAGGCGCTGCGGCTGGCGGGCAGTGAGAATGCCCTGGGCCTGAATGTGAACATGGTGCTGGAAAAGAGCACCGGGCGGAACGTGCTGGAGCAGGCCTACCTTTACGGCAAAGGCGAGCAGGAAGCCCGGGCCCAGCAGATGAAGAAGCTGGGCGGTGCCCTGGGAGCCCAGAGCACCAGCGGCGAGGGTGTGACTTACTACCGCGGCACCCTGCGCCCGGAAGATGCTGTGGCCAGCCAGATCATCCGCCTGAACGCCCAGGGTACGGGCACTGATGCGGTGCTGAAAAGCGTACTGAATGGGCCGGACGGGGCACCGAATGCGAATGTCCGGGCCTATGTGGACACGGAGACAGCCCGCATTTTCTTTGGTGACAGTGCGCAGGATGTTTTTTCTACCGTACTGCACGAGGACTACCACTGGTATAACGCACTGGACGCTGAGGGTGCCAAGACTTTGCAGGATCATGTACTGCTGTACCTGGCCCAGAAGAATGGCTATGAAACCATAGACGAGATGATCCGGGCCAAGATGGGCGATTATGCCGCCCAGAGTCTGACCTATGAGCAGTCGGCGGAAGAACTGGTGGCAGATGCCTGGGGCGGCATCTTTGACAGCGAGGAGAGTGTGCGGCGGTGGGCTCAGTTCCAGCGGGAGCAGGCGGACAAGAACGCAGGCCGTGCCGGAAGTATCCACAAGGTGATGCAGCAGGTGAAGACCATGCTGGAAAACATCATCTCCAAAGCCAAGGAAGTGCTGCGCATTGACCCGGAGAATACCGCAGCCAGGAAAGCCCAGCGCCTGGCAGAAGCCGAGAAGCGGGCATTGCAGGAAGAATACTTTGCCCATGCCGAAAAGGCCATGGACAACCTGCGTGCTGCAAAAGCCGCCGAAAATAAAAACGCCGCAGCCCTCAAGACCGAGGACGCGGCGGAAAAACTGGGGACGCGGTTTGAAATTGACAAGGGATTTGAAAAAGCCATTGATGAACTGGATGTAAATGCAAAAGTATGGTCAAAGCAAATCCTTGTGGGCTCGACATCAAAAGTGTTACAAAGCATTGGCGTAAAGGACCAGAATATTTACTGGGACAGCGGCAAGATTCGGAAAATTTTGCAGAAACACAGTGCAGAAAACTTCCGGGCCGGAATTGATGACTCTATTATGACAAGAGAAATCATCAAACAGGTGCCGCAGGTTCTGGAAAGCCCTATTGTTGTGCTCCATTCTGACACAAGCCGAAATGCGGACTATGCCAGCCGTATCTATATGTTTGGCGAAGTCTATGACCAGACCGGGAAGCCTGTGGATGTTTCGCTGGAGCTGCTGCCGACAAGCCGGGGCGGGCTGGAAATGGATAACATTGTGGTGACGAGCGCCTATGGAAAGAAAAATGTGCAGGGCCTTTTGAACCGTGATGAAATCCTTTACATCGACCCCAATAAAAATAGAACCAATACTTGGTTAGCTGTCAATGGGCTCCAATTGCCGTTACGCATAACCAAGTATGGTTCCATTGCTAGTTTACGCTATTCCGATGAAAATGTCAAGAGCGTAAGCGTGGAAAACGCCCGGACAGATGAACCTGTGAAGAAAACTACCCGGTTCCAGCTGGCCAGCCCGGTGGAAGTAAATGAGACCAAAGAGCTGGTTGCCGTGCACAACCTGACCGAGGAAAACCTACGGGAAGCGCTGGATCTGGGTGGGATGCCCTCGCCCTCCATTGCAGTGGTGAAAGCCCAGGAGGGACACAACCAGTATGGCCCCATCTCGCTGGTGTTTGGCCCGGACAGTATTGACCCTATGGCCAACCGTGCAAACCGGGTGTATGGCTCAGATGCCTGGACGCCGACAAGACCGAATGTGGAGTATAAGGTGAATGCGGACCAGGCCATGAAGCTGAACACGGAGCTGGCACAGTTGAGCCGCCAGACCGCCAAGGGGGCCTTTGCCCGGGGCAGTGTGCTGACCGGCACGCTGAACATGGAGGCCTCCAGCCAGAGCCCGAAGCAGCTGGCGGAAAGCCTGGCCCAGAACGATGCCGTTAAGGCGGCGTATCTGACCGACAAGGGCGAGGACATCCAGGTGGTGACAAAGCCGGAGGTGCGGTTTACTGAGAGCCAGAAGAAGCGCTATGAGAAGATCATGGAGGTTATTGGCGGGGAGAGTGTGCTGCGGGACATCGTGGAGACGGACGTGGTGAGCGGGAACCATGACCGGGCCAACGCGGTGCTGAATGAGGTGCGGCAGGCAGAAACGGCCTGGGCTATGGAAGAGCTGGGATGGAGCGAGGAAAAGGCACAGGCCAAAGCGGCCCGGCTGATCGCGCCCATGCTGCGGTCCCGGCTGGAAAACGCATACGAGTATGTAACGACCAAAGACATTGCGGGCAAGCTGGTGCAGGATACTGACGCCATGCAGCAGGAGCTGCGGGAAAAGGCACCGGACGCCGATGTGGCCTCCTGGCTGCTGCCCAAAATGGAGAAGATTCTGGGAGAAAAGGGTATCTACAACGGAAAGGACCCCTACACCAAGCAGGGCAACCGCCGCAGTTTTGCCCAGCTGCACAACCCCTACACCCTGGAAAACCTTGTGGCAGCCATGAACCAGGAGGAAGCCCGGGGAAAAGGCGCGTGGGGACTCTCGGCCAATACCCTGATGAGCACGGCCACGGCGGAGTATAAGAACCTGGACGAAGTGCGGGCAGACAAAGGACGCTTGCAGCAGATGCCGGAGGAGGAGTATAAAGCCCTGCTGGAAAAGGCAGACGGCCAGATCGAGACCATCCTCAGCAAGCTGCGCGGCGAGACGGAGCCCCACACGAGCAACAGCTTTGAAGAACGGGAAATCCTGGGCGACATCCTGCTGCGGGCCGCGCAGGGCAGCCAGATGACCACAGCCATTGGCAAGGCGTTTGCCAAGGAGGGCTACAGCATCAGCAAGGATACGGCGGCGCTGATCCGGCAGCTGTACAAGGACGTGGCTGCCATCCCCACCGGATACTTTGAGGCAAAGCCCCAGCGGGCTGTGGGCTTTGAAGAAGTGAAAGCCGCGATCCTGCCGGACAATGCCAGCGCGGCGCTGGTGGACAGCCTGAAAGAGCACGGCATTGCCGTGGAGCAGTACAAGGCCGGAGACGAGGCCCAGCGGGCAGAGCTGCTGAACAAGGTGCCGAACGTCCGGTTCCAGATGGCAGAGAGCGCCGACAAGGACGCCCGGAAGAACACCCAGCGACAGGCCAGCCGGGCTATTGCAGAGCGGGACGCCTCCCTCAAGACCCTGATGGACTTCTTTGGAATCACCCGGGGTGTGCGGATCTCGGACGACAGCCTGGAGGGGATGGCGCTGCGGATCATCAAGGGCAGCGGGGCCAAAGGCAAACTGCATTCCAGCGAGTTTGCCAAGGAGCTGCGGCCTTTGGTGGAGTACCTGAAAGCCGACGGGGCCGACATGCAAAAGGCCCAGAGCATGGCCGAAGTGCTGGCAGGAGAGGTGCTGGATCATGCGACCTACCGCAACACAGAGCTGTGGGACCAGTACCCGGAACTGCATGACCTGAGCTATACCGTGGCCAAGGGCGGACAGGCGGAGGCAGAGCTTGCCCGGCGGTACGGCACCTGGGGCGCGGCGGTGAAAGACGCCAGGAGCCACGGGGTGCAGCTGCGGCGAGAGGCCGGATACCGGGATGGCAACCCGGTGGAACAGTATGAGAGCATCGTGAACGACACCCGGAGTGTGGGCGGCATGAAAGACGGCGCGGCAGGACTGTTCCGCACGGCAGCCAAGAACGCGGGTGTGGCAGGGGCTGCCAGCATGGAAAGCACCGAGTGGCTGGAAGTGCTGATGAACGTGCATGATGCCATCAAGCCCAGGATGATGAGCCGCTTTGCCGACGTGGCCGAGTATGAGGACGCCAAGGTGGAGCTGGCAGGCCGGATGCTGGGCGAGGTGATGAACCTGAATGAGATGACCGACGTGCAGACCATCTTCAATGGCATCCAGAAACACAACCGGGAAGTGGCTGCCGCGGCCGCAGGCAGTGAGGAGCGAGCAGCCGAAGTGCTCAAGAGCCTGAAAGGAGTCCAGAGAGAGCAGACCCGGGAGTTTAACCGGAGGCTGTACGAGAACAGCAAGGCTGCTGCCCAGAGCGACGAGGCAAAGGCCTTTGCCCGGCAGGAACAGAAGAACCGGGCAGCCGAGAGGCTGCTGGACCAGAACCTGGACATGCTGGGTGTGGACATCTCGAACATTGGGGACCTGAACGAGAAGCTGGAAGTGCTGCGGGAGACCTACGACCGGGAATGGAAAGCCGAAAAGCAGAGGATGCGGGAGGAACGGCGGCAGATGCTGGACGACATTGCCCTGGAGCGCCGACAGCTGAAAGCGGAGAACGCGGAGCTGGCCCGGCAGGTGGCAGGGGAACAGCGCCGGGCAGACCGGGCCGAGCGGCAGCTCATTTTCCAGGAAAACGACATCCTGGAATGGGAGCAGGAGAACCAGCGCAAGGCAGAAGCCTGGCAGAAGCAACAGGCCCAGCAGAATGCAATTGCCATTGAGGTGGCACGGCAGCAGCGGGATGAGGACATTGCCGTGGCCAAGGCACTGGCGGAAAAGCGGGTGCAGAAAGCCCGGGAGGGACGCCAGAAAGACGAGCTCCGGCGAAGCATCCAGCGGAACGCGGCCCAGTTGAACCAGATGGTGCTGAGGCCTGCACCGGGCAAGTATGTGCAGAAGAGCCTCATCGTGCAGGCAGCAGAGGTGGCAAAGCTGGCCGACCTGACTGTGATGAACCTTAAGGACGTGCAGAGGCTGGAAGCCCTGTGCACCAGCATCCAGGTGGCACAGGGCACCGAGGGCAGCGCCAGCGGCGTGAGCGTGGACTGGGAGCAGAGCGGTGTGGTGAAGCTGATCGACACACTGAAAATGGACCTGACGGCGGCGAAGCAGGCGCGGCTGGACAAGCTGCACGAGCAGCTGACCCAGGCGGAAGCTTTGCCGGACAGCGAAAAGGCCCGGGCCTTGCAGGACCGCCTGAAAGCACGGATCCGGGAGACGGAAAACCGGGTATACCTGCCCATGACCGTGGACCAGATGCGGATGCTGAAAGCCATCACGGCCAGCACGCTGCATGTGATCCGGACGGCCAACAAGACCCTGAGCCTGGAAAAGGCGAAAGAGGTGGACGCCATGGCCATGAACGCGGCCCACGAGGTGCTGGACGCCAAGGGCAGCGAGCCGGGCGAGAAATGGGCCGGGCTGCGCAAGGCGGCGACCCGGTACAACCTGGACATGCTGGGCGGCGTGCGAGTGTTCCGGATGCTGGGCGGCTATGCGAAGAACAGCCAGATGGAACAGATGGCCACCATGCTGAACGAGGGCCAGCGCAGGCAGACGAAGATCCTGGTGGAGGGCGAGGCCCTGTTTGACAACGTGACAGGCAGGAGCCACCACAAGGAGATGGAACAGTTTGCGGGCCCGGGCGCTGCCCTGGTGGACGTGGGACTGAAAGACACCAAGGGCACCGCGGTGCCCCTGACCCACGCCCAGCTGTGCAGCCTGTACATGCACCTGAAAAATGCGGACAGCCGGAACCACCTGCTGACAGGCGGCCTGACCCTGCCGGACGCGAAGCTCTACCACAAAGGCGACATCGAGGCGGCCTACCAGAAAGGCCAGACCGTGATGCTGGGCAGCCTTGTGAACAAGGACGGCACGCCCATGGCAGACACCATCCTGCAGACGGTACAGCGGGCCATGACCGACTACGACAAAGCGTGGTGCCGGGATATGGAAGATTTCTTTAGCAGGTACACCGCCAACCTCATCAACGAGACCAGCATGAAGCTGCTGGGCTACCAGCGGGCCACCGTGAAGAACTATTACCCCATTGCGGTGGACAAGACCCAGCTGGCAACCCAGATCGAGGGCTTGAAGCTGGATGCCACCATCGAGGGGCGCGGCTTCTTGAAAAACCGTGTGAAGAGCAGCCAGCCCATCCTGCTGGAAGAGTGCAACAATGTGGTGCAGCGCTCCCTGCGGGATACGGCGGCCTACGCGGGTCTGGCAGCGCCGATCCGGGACGTGCAGAAAATCTTGAACAGCGGAGTGGAGACGGCCCAGGGCGTTGGTATCCTGAAAAACAAGATCATCAAAGAGCACTGGGGCCGGGAGGCCGTGGATTACATCGACTATCTGCTCACCGACCTGCAATCGACCCAGCGGAAGCGGATGGACGGCGTTGGCCGGGGGCTGGGCAAGCTGCGGGGCAACTATGCCGGAGCCATCCTGACGCTGAACCCGGGCGTGGCCATTGCACAGGCAGCCTCTCTGCCCACGGCAGGCGCAGTGCTGGGGGCAGATACCATGGCAGCGGTGGTGCCATTTGTGAAGAACCTTTCCGGGAAACAGCGGGCCGCGCTGGAAGCAGAAATCAGCCAGCACGGGGACGTGCTGCTGCGCTACCGAATGCGAGGCTCCCAGGAGGGAGAGCTTGCCTCCATTGGTGTGGACAAGGGCCTGGCCCAGAACGCCATGGACAAGCTGCCCAAGAGCCTGACGGGCTGGATCAACGGCATGGACGAAATCACGGTGGCGGCTCTGTGGGAGGGCGCAAAGCGATATGTGGAGCACCACGCAGAGGAGTTTAACCTCTCACCTGCGCAGTCCGCCGATGGCGGCGCTGCTGGGAGCTCCCCTGACAGGGGAGCCGAGAGTAGAAGAAGTGAGGCCTACTGGGATGCGGTCAACAAGATGTACCAGAGAGTCATTGAGGAGACGCAGCCCAATTACACCACCATGCAGCGGGCAGGCATCCAGCGCAGTGACAACGAGATTACCAAGACGCTGACCATGTTTACGACCCAGCGGTTCCAGAACTACGGCATCCTGGCCGATGCGGTGGGCGACTACCAGGCACAGCGGGCACGGTACAAGACCGAAGCCAGCGACGAAAACCGGGCCGAAGTACAGCGGGCCGGAAAACAGCTGAACCGGGCCGTGGCCAGCCAGATCGTGCAGACGGCTGTGTTTGCCCTGATGAAAATTGGCGCGGACTTCCTGCTCCACCGCTGGGACCGGGAGCAGGACGAGAACGGCGACGTGACCGCCCAGAGCCTGCTGAGACGGTTCACCGACCTGTTTGCCGGGAGTGCTGCGGGCAACTTCCTCTACGGCTCCGAGGCATACAACTTGGTGAGCAACGTGGCGGGCGGCAAGGATTACGATGTGGTGAGCGCGGCGAACCTGAGCGCCATCAACGACCTGGGAACGGCAGCCATGCGGTTTTACAAAGTGCTGGCCGCTGATACCAGCGAGATGGACGAAGAGAAGCTGACCGCCTACCACGAAAAGGTGCGGCGCCAGGCCATGGCCCTGATGATGGACGGGCTGGAACTGCAGGGGCTCCCGGCCGGAAATGCCGAAAAGCTGTGGAATGCCGCCGAAGCCTGGGGAGGGAACCTGCTGTACGCAGTGACCGACGGGAAGACGGGGGAAAAGCTGAGCTTCCACTCCCTGCCTGCCTCTGCCACAGGACAGTACGACCGCCTCTATAACGCCATCCGGAATGGCGACACAGAGGAAGCGGCAGCTGCCCGGGCCAAGTTGGAAGCCATGGGCAAGGACGACAAAACAATTTACAGCCAGCTCAAGACCCGGATGAAAAAGTACGACGGCACCATCCAGAGAGCGGCCAAAGCCCAGGTGGCCGGAGACGATGCCACCCGGCAGCAGCTGACCCGGGACATGGTGTTGGGACTGTACGAGACGCTGGGCATTGACCGGACAGATAAGGCCGATGCAGCCAAGCGGGAGCAGGTGATCGACCTGGTGACCGGAGCCATCACCGACGTAGCCAACGCCCAACTGAAAGGCGGCCGGGCCGGGCTGTACGATGACCTTTCCGACGCACTGGACTCTGGCCGGGTGAAAGACGTACAGGACGAACTCAACCGCCTGATGACTGCGGGCAAGAAAGCCGACGACTTAAAGAGCAAAGTGACAGAGCTGGTGAAACCGGTGTACCTGGCAGGCAATGACCACGACAGGGCACAGATGGAGGCCATGTTGCTGAAACTGGAAGACGACAGCGGCGGCAAGCTGTACGAGAGAAAGACCTTTGAGCAGTGGGTGAAGCAGGCCAAGAAAAAGGAGGAACAGGCCGAAAAGACCACAGACGAGTGGGCAGGGCTGAGATAGCCCTCTCACCGCTTCCGTCCGCCTGCGGCGGCGCGTTGCGGAGCTCTCCCAATGGGAGAGCCATGACCATAATGAAGTACAAAAAGGGAGGCACCCGGCGGGGGTGCCTCCCTTTTGTGCGGCCAGAGGGGATTTTGCAAATGTCCGCAGTATTTTTGTGGGGAGAAGTGTGATAGGCTGGGGGAAAGAAGAAGTTTGTGGGAGCGCCAGGAATTAAGGAAGAGAAATATGAGCGAAGTGGTAATCAAAATCCGAAAATTGCAGGACAACGGCTCGACGTTCCGGGCGAACCCGGAGACGCTGTACCTGGGTGGCATTGGCTCGGCGCAGGTGGACCGGCTGCGGTTTGAGCTGCCGAAAGAGTGGGAAGACTGCGCTGTGACGCTGCATGTGCAGCGGATGAGCGGGGCCCTGCCCACACCGCAGGTACTGGACTATGAGAACAGCGCCCCGGTGACCAAGAACTGGACGGCGGAAAAGAGGGGCCTGTGGATGCTCTCGGCCATTGGCGGGGACGGATACCGGGCTATGACGAAACCGGCCAGATACGAGTGCTACGAGACACTGGAGACCACGGGCGAGGAAGACATCCCGCAATCCATGTACGAGAAGTTTGTGGAGACCATCCGGGGAGATGCCAAGAACGCCCGGAAGAGTGCTGCTGAGGCCAAGGCCAGCGAAGAAACAGCCGCGGCCAGTGCCGGCGCTGCGGCAGACAGCGCGGCGGAGAGCGAGGACGCGGCACAGCGGGCCAAAGCCAGTGCGGAAGAGAGCGCAGTCAGTGCTGAGAAAAGCGCGGCCAGCGAGAATGCCGCCAAAAAGTACAGCGAGAGCGCCAAGGATGCCATTGCGAACGCCAAGAAAGACTACAGCGGCGGATACCTGAAAACCTACGACCTGACGGCGGTGCAGGCAGACTGGAAGCCGCTGGACCCAGCCCGGGGGCCCTATCACTACTCCTGCGACATCCCGGTGGAAGAACTGACAGACCAGTTTTCGCCCTTTGCAGCCACGGGGCTGGAAAGCTATGCGGCGGCGGTGGCAGCGGGTGTGGCCAACGCTGTGGAGACACGGAACGGAGCGCTGCGGCTGTTTGCCATGCGGGTGCCCGCAGCAGATATTGACCTGGTGCTGACGCTGTTTGGCGTGGGCACCCTGAGCTATGAGCTGACCCTGCCGGTGACGGATTGGAAGCAGATGGAGGCCCCGGTGGGGCCGAACCGCTACTGCTGCGACGTACCGGTGGCAGGGTGTCTGGCCACGCTGACCCCACTGGCGACGACGGGGCTGGAAAACTTTGAAGCGGCCACCCCGGCGGGGCTGGCCAGCGTGGTGGAGACCTACGACGGGTTTGTGCGGTTCTACGCGGTGCGGCAGCCGGAGGCGAACATTGACGTGATCCTGATGCTGCTGCGGAAAGAAGAGCCGGTGAACCGCCCGGCGACACGGACAGAGCTGGGCCTTGTGAAAATCGGCGATGGCATGGACGTGGACAGCGGCGGCGGCATCTCGACGCGGGCAGCGACGGACGAAGAGTTTGAGGATATGATGGAGGCACTGTTCCATGGCAGATGAAGTGATTTTAGCAAAACTGAGCCAGCTGCGGGCGCTGGGGGAGAAATTTAATCAGGTGACTGGGGAACTGACACAGCAGATTGGGGCGCTGGAAGAGGCCGGAGGGCAGGCCAATGTGCTGGAACGGCTAAAAGTGAACGGCCAGCTCCTGACGCCGGATGAGAACAAGACGGTGGACATCCCTGTGCCCACTCGGGTGGGGCAGCTGGAAAACGACGCGGGATACCAGGAGAACGTACTGGAAAAAATCTGTGTGAACGGCGCGGAGCAGAACATCCAGGACGGAAAGGGCGTAGACCTGTTTGTGCCCACCAAGGTCAGCGACCTTGTGAACGACGACCAGTACTACACCGAGGACGAGATGAACGCAAAGCTGCGGGAGAAAGTGGGCGTTTCCTTTGACGGCAGCGAACCGCCCAGAAACACGCGGCTCTGGGTGGCAGTAGACCCGGCAGCGGATACCGAACCGGAAGAAGAGCTCAGCACCCAGAGCAGCCAGGACCGATACGATTTTACGATCCTATAACAGAAAAGGGGTAAAGATATGGCAACAAGTGTAAAAAATGCAATTGCTCGGGCACTGGTGGAGGGCGTGATCATCGACCTGATGCTCAAGACCAACACCGACAATGTGGTGCTGGACGATAACGGTACCGAGGTGACGCTCTCGGCTAAGCTGGCGGAATACATTGCGGCCCTGAACGGCAAGGCGACCCCGGCGGACATCACGAATGCCCTGAACAGCTACGTGGAGAAAGACGGCAGCAAGGTGCTCTCCACTAACGACTTTACCACGGACCTGCTGAACAAGCTGAACGGCATTGCGGCAGGGGCCCAGGTGAACAAGATCGAGACCATCAAGGTGAACGGCACGGCGCAGACGATTGCCTCCGACAAGAGTGTGAACATTACCGTGCCCACCAAGGTGAGCCAGCTGACCAACGACAGCTCCTACCAGACCAAGAGCCAGGTGGACACGGCGGTGGCAGCAGGCGTGGCGAACAGCAAGCACGCCAGCTTCAAGAAAGCCAGCAGTGTGCCGGCCGTGGCGGATGCCAAAGAGAACATCCTGTATCTGGTGTGGAACAGCACGACCAGACATTATGACATTTACGCCAAAGTGGAAGACAGCAGCGGAAATTTCAAAATGGAGCAGCTGGACGACACCACGGTGGACCTTTCCGGCTATGTCCAGAAAGTTTCCGGCAAGGGACTTTCCACCAACGACTTTACCGCTGCTTACAAGACGAAGCTGGACGGCATTGCAACGGGGGCCAACAAGTACACCCACCCGAGCTACACGGCACAGAGTTCCGGCTTTTGGAAAGTCACCGTGGATGCAACGGGCCATGTGAGTGCTGTGACGGCTGTGACGAAAGCGGACATCACGAACCTGGGCATCCCCTCGACCAATACGACCTATGCAGACGCGACCCAGAGCGCCCATGGCCTGATGACCGCAGCGGACAAAAAGAAGCTGGACGGGATCGCCAGCGGTGCCCAGGTGAACAAGATCGAGACCATCAAGGTGAACGGCACGGCCCAGACCGTTACCAGCAAGGGGGTAAACATTGCCATGCCGGTGATCTACGCCCAGGCCAGTGAACCGACGGGCCTGAAAGCGGGCGACCTGTGGTTCCAGATCCTTTAAGAGGCCGGAAAGGAGGAGAGCTCTTTGGCGACGACAGAAGCAAAGGTCCTGATGACCTGTAAGGACGCAAGTGGCAACAAGATGCTGCTTTACCCGGCCACCAAAGCGGAGCAGGTAGACGGGCTGGGGACGGCCGCCGTGAAAAACACCGGAGATTTTGCAGCAGCCAGCCACAACCACGATAGCCGCTACTACACCGAGAGCGAGATGGACACGAAGCTCAACGGAAAGGCCAACAGCAGCCACACCCACAACTATGCGGGTTCAGGCTCGGCAGGCGGCACGGCGAACAGCGTGAACGGCTTTACCTTTGGGGTGCAGACCAGCGACCCGGGGGCGGGAAGCAGCCTGACGACGAACAAATTTTTGTTTGTGTATGAGTAAGAGCGCTATTTCGTTAAGACCTCTCAGGCGCTTTGCGCCAGCTCCCCTTGAAAGGGGAGCTTAAGAGAAAAGGAGATTAAAAATGGCATTTGGGCCAATGAGCGTGGGCAGTGAGGGGGCGTTCAGCCTGATCACGGACCAGACGCTGACAAAAGAAAATGTGGCAGCGGACGCCAAAGCGGCGGGGGACGCGCTGGCAAAGAAGTTTGACAAGACAGGGGGCACCCTGAGCGGGCCGCTGAAATTCCCGTCCATTGGGAAAAGTGCGACGTCCAGAAAAATCGGGTGGAGCGGGGAAGAAGACGGTGCGGAAGTGTATTTGCAGACCGATGCAGCTGGGCGGGGGACTCTGATCTGGAACCTGCTGGGGGCGGCAAGCGGATTTGCTCTTGCACTGAACGGTGCGGTGAAGAGCTGGTTTGGGAGCGATGGAAGTTTCCACGGAAGTGTGGTGGGCAAAGCGGAGGCAGCGGGAACGGCGGACAGCGCCACACGTGCAGCCAGCGCGGCGTCGGCAGACACGGCGGCCAACGCGACCAATGCCAAGAGCGCAGATCTTGCCAAGAACGCCACCACGGCAGCGAATGTGGGCGGGTACAGCATCCAGAGCCGGACCAGTGACCCCGGGGCAGGGAGTGCCCTGACCAGCGGCGTGGTGCTGCTGGTATATGAATAAGGAATAAACCGCTCAGTCTCGCTTAGGTTTCGAGAAAATTCAAAATGGAGGGCCCTGTTGCCCTTGGCAGGAGGATAGAATATGGAGATCATTCAACCCGGTTATACTGCCCCGGTGGAAGAGGGGGAGAACTTTGGAACCTACGACGCCATCAGCAAAACGGTGGAGGAGCACAATCAGAATGCGGCCCCGGGCGAGAAATACTGGGGCATCAGCATCGAAAACAGCATCTACACGGTGTACGAGTACGGTGAAGTGCCCACACCGCCCACCGAGGAAGAGCAGATGGAAACGCTGCGGGCGAAAAAGCTGGAGGAAGCCTCCGACGCCTGCGAAGCGGCCATCACGGCGGGCATCGACGTGCTGTTTGGGGACGGGACGCAGGAGCATTTCTCGCTGGAAGTGCCTGACCAATCCAACATCGACGGCGTGTTCAACGCGGTGATGTTGGGGGCCACGGCCTACCCATACCACGCAGACGGAAAGCAGTGCAAGCTGTACTCCGCCGCCGACATCGTGACGCTGTACACGGCAAAGCAGAGCGCCATCACCCAGCAGACCACCTACAACAACGCTTTGCGGCAGTGGATCGGCCGGGAGACGAGCCTTGAGGTGCTGAAGGGCATCTCCTATGGCGTGGAGCTGCCGGAGGACCTGAAAGCCGAGGTGGCGGACATCCTGCAGAAGGCAAAAGAGCAGGTGGAGGCCATCGTCAAAAAGCTGTCCACTTGAGAGCACTGGTCCGGTAGGACCTCTCAGTCGCCTACGGCGACAGCTCTCCTAGCAGGAGAGCCCTTGGCAGGTCCGTTAACGGCACCAGACCGAATGAGGTTTTACGAAATTTCAAAATGGAGGGCCCTGCTGTGAAACGGGAACTTGCAAAAATATCAATTTTGGCGTTACTGGGCGGAGCCCTCTATGTGGGAGTCGAGCTCCTTTGGAGAGGGCACTCTCACTGGACGATGGCGGCGGTGGGAGGCTTTTGCTTTGTGCTCATCGGGGGCTTAAACAACTACCTGCCCTGGGAAATGCCCATCTGGAAGCAGGCGCTCTGCGGCAGCGCCCTGGTGACCGCCGTGGAGCTGGTGGTGGGGATCATCCTGAATTTATATCTGGGCCTCGGCATCTGGGACTACTCAGGCCTGCCCTGCAACCTGCTGGGACAGATCTGCCTGCCGTTCAGCCTGCTGTGGGTGGCGCTGAGCGTTCTCTGCATCTTTGTGGATGACGCACTGCGGTGGAAGCTGTTCCACGAGGAGAAGCCGAGGTATCGGTGGTAAGGAGATTTCAAAATGGGAAAGAATTTATTGGTGGGCGTTGGCAGCAAGGCCCGCAAAGTGAAAGCCCTGTATGTGGGTGTAGGCGGCAAAGCCCGCAAAGTCAAAAAAGTGTACGTCGGCGTTGGCGGCAAGGCAAGGCTGGTGTACGCCAGTTATGTGGCGGTGAAGGGGATTGATATTAGCTATGAAATCTTATCCAGGTACACACTTGTTGTTCATGCCACTGTAACCCCTGGTAACGCAACCGACCGCCGTATTTGTTATACCAGCTCTGCGAATAACAGCGACGATGATTGGTATATGAACAAAGCAATCACATTCACTTTTGATTCAGATACTGATGCAGGAACTGCAACTGCAACAATAGAATACGACAGGGGGTTTATAGCCAACAAGCCATCAGGATGCTTAACACTTGTGGTCGATAGACATCCAGAGACGAAAAAAGCCGTTCGTTTTAATTGCAATTTTGCAAATGGATTTAGTGTTGATTCGGTAACATGACGCACCTTTACTTCTTTGCAACTGTTACCGTCCACACGTTCTTATTATTATAGTTGAACACGCAGGTGGCTGTATATGTAACACCCTCCGTGTGCTTTATCGTAATAGCAAAAGTGACCTTATCCGGTGATTTATTTGTGTCAACGATCCGGAGTCCAGCAAGATACTTCGTGGCATTCAGCGTGGTGTAAACCTCTCTAACAGCAAAGTATGTGTTGACGGCATATGTGCTGCCATCTGTTTTTGTGAATGCGCATGTCACTCCGGGATTAGAAGCAGATGCGGGAACTGGTGTCCAATCTAGAGACAGCGTAAAGGTTCCATTGCCGTTTGAAGCGTAACTCCAGGCCACGTCAAGCCCCGTCACCGCAACATAACTCGTATACACGAGGCGGGCCCGGCGGGAGATTTCAAAATGGAGCGCAAAGAAAAAGCAGACAGCCGGAATGAACTGTCTGCGAACCGTTATTTGTCCCGATAGTGTGAACCACACTGAACGATTTGGATGATGCCGCCCTCAATGCGGTAGACGATACGGTTGCACTCGTCAATGCGACGGCTCCAATAGCCGGAAAGATCACCACGAAGAGGCTCGGGTTTACCAAGGCCCTCGTACCCGTTGCGGTCAATATCTTTCAAGAGTTGGAGGATACGCTTGAGGGTCCTGCGGTCCTCTTTTGTCCAATACTCGAAGTCTTCCCAGGCCTCATCTGACCACGATTTAATCATCGAGATCAACCTCGTGGACGGTGCCGCCCGTGGCCTCCATCTGAGCAATTGACTTGCGCAGACGGGCCATGTTCTGCTCAGAATAGAACGGGTCCACGGAGACATCAAACGGCAGACGCTGCTCACGCGTCATCTTTTTGGCCAGCATAGTAACAGCAGTGGACATGGACATGCCAAGCTCATTGCAAATGTGGTCAAAGTTGTTCTTTAAATCATTGTCCATCCGAATGCTGACAGTGGTCTGTGCCATACAATCACACCCTTTCTGAATACAGAATAACGCAATTAAAATACGATGTCAACAAAAACATAGAAAATTCACAAACGAAAGGAACATCAAAATGGCCATCAAAGAGTACAGCCGTGCCAGAGACGGCGAGAAAAAGCTGAGTCCCAGCTTCCGGGTGAGGGAGTTTTCCTGTGGTGACGGCAGCGACCCCATCATGATCGACGAGGAGCTGGTGGTGGTATTGCAGTGCATCCGGGAGCACTTTGGCAAGCCGCTGCACATTACCAGCGGATACCGCACCGGCAGCTACAACGCCCGCCCGGATGTGAACGGCTCCAAAACCAGCCAGCATCTGCTGGGCCGGGCTGCGGATTTCTGGGTGGAGGGTGTGACGATCGCTGCCGTGGCGGACTATGCCGAGACGCTGCTGCCGGAACGGGGTGGCATTGGACGCTACCCCAAAGACAAAGCCCACCCCAAACGGAAAACAGGCTGGGTGCATGTGGACACCCGGCCGAAAAAGAGTAGATGGACATTATAGGAGGAAAGAACCATGAAAAATGAAGTGTGTACGATCATTGGCATTGTAGGCGGGGCCATTGCCACCGCCTTTGGCGGCTGGGACACGGCGCTGGCGGCGCTTGTGACCTTTATGGCCATCGACTACATCACCGGGCTGATGGTGGCGGGCATCTTCCACACCAGCCCCAAGACGGAGAGCGGAGCACTGGAAAGCCTGGCGGGCTGGAAAGGGCTCTGCCGCAAAGGCGTGACGCTGCTGGTGGTGCTGGTAGCCTGCCAGCTGGACAGGGTGATGGGTTCCAGCTTCATCCGGAATGCTGCCATCATCGGCTTTATGGCGAACGAGGCAATCTCGATCATTGAGAACGCCGGGCTGATGGGGGTGCCCATTCCGGAGACGATCACTCAGGCGGTGGACGTGCTGCGGAAGAAAGGGAAAGATGAGCGGAAATAAAAGGTGGTGCTGAAATGAAACGGGTGGCGACAAGGTGACGCAAAGAATTTATATAAATGATGATAATACGATATAATTTACAGAATTGATGCACGCTCGTAATGAGCAGGTCGTCCGTTCGAATCGGATCAGTAGCTCCAAAAAGAAATCCCTGAAAGTTGGTTTGTGAAGCCAGTTTTCGGGGATTTTTGTTTGTGTGTCTTTCTTTCCTTGCAATCCTTGGTCAAATAAGGTACAATACAACAATAGAAAATCATTCTGTCATGGAGGAAATGGATGTTTGACCCAAAACTGAAAGAAGCGCTGGGCCGGGTGCAGAAGCCGGGCCGTTACACCGGTGGCGAGCCGGGCAGCGTATATAAAGATAAAAACAACGTGGATGTGCGGTTTGCGTTCTGCTTCCCGGATACCTATGAAGTGGGCATGTCGTTCCTGGGGGAGAAAATCCTGTATGAGCTGCTCAACTCCCACGAAAACTGGTGGTGCGAGCGTGCTTTTATGCCCTGGCTGGATATGAAAGCGGAGATGGAGCGGCTGCAGCTGCCCCTGTATACCATGGAGAGCAAGGATCCGCTCACGGATTTTGACGCGGTGGGCTTTACCCTCCAATACGAGCTTTCCTATACCAACATCCTGGCCATGCTGGACCTGGCAGGTATCCCATTTTATTCCAAAGACCGTGATGAATCCTGGCCGCTGATCGTGGCGGGCGGCCCCTGTGCCTGCAATGCGGAGCCCATTGCGGATTTCTTTGACGTTATTCAGCTGGGCGAGGGTGAGAATCAGCTGCCCGGCATCTGCGCGGAGATCGAAAAAGCCAAAAAGGAGGGCGGCGTCTCCAAGAAAGAGCTGCTGCTCCGAATTGCTAAAATTCCGGGCGTGTATATCCCGGCGTTCTACGATGTTACCTATCAGGAAGACGGTCGGATCGAAGCCATCACGCCCAATGAACCGGGCATTCCGGCCAAAATCACCAAGGCCATTATCAAGGATCTGAACGAGTTTACGCCGCCGACAAATTTCGTCGTCCCAATGGTGGGTGCCATCCAGGACCGCGCCAGCATTGAGGTGCTGCGCGGCTGTGTCCGTGGCTGCCGTTTCTGCCAGGCGGGCTTTTTGTACCGTCCCATGCGCCAGCGGGATGCCAGTTTGCTGAACAAGGCCGCCCAGGAGCTCTGCTCCAACACGGGCTACGAGGAGCTCAGTCTGTCCAGCTTGTCCACTTCCGACCACGGCCAGCTGGAAGAGCTGTTGGATGATTTGAACGAGTGGGCACCCAAAGAGCATGTCAGTCTTTCGCTGCCGTCTCTGCGTGTGGACAACTTCTCCGAGAGCCTCATTGAAAAGACCACCAAGGTGCGCAAGAGCGGCCTGACGTTCGCGGCGGAGGCCGGTACCCAGCGCCTGCGCAATGTCATCAATAAAAATGTCACCTGGGACGAGATCGAGAAAACCTGCCGCATTGCATTCAAGGGCGGCTATTCTTCGGTCAAACTCTACTTCATGATGGGCCTGCCTACCGAGACGCTGGAGGATATCGAGGGCATTGCCGAGACGGCCCAGAAAGTCGTAGACCTTTATTATAGTATGGACCATGCCAAGGGCCGCGGCGTTCAGGTGACCATCAGCTGCGCCTGTTTTGTGCCCAAGCCCCACACGCCGTTCCAGTTTGTGCCCATGGACACGGCTGAGACCCTGCAGGCCAAGCAGAAACATCTGCTGGAGAGCGTGCACAGTCGGAAGATCAAGGTCAACTACCACGACAGCACCACCAGCTTCCTCGAGGGCGTGTTTGCCAAGGGTGACCGCCGTCTGGCTCCGGTCATTCTGGAAGCTTACAAGCGGGGCTGCTACTTCGACGGTTGGGAGGAGTGCTTCCAGTACGATACCTGGATGCAGGTGTTTGAAGACCTGGGCATCGATCCGCGTTTCTACTGCCAGCGCCCTATCGGGCTGGACGAGATCACTCCCTGGTCCCACATGGACTACGGCATTACCCATGATTTCCTGGTGCGGGAGTACAACAAGGCTCTTGCTGCCCAGACCACCAAACCCTGCAACCGTGCCTGCAGCGGCTGCGGTGCCAATCATCTGTTAGGAGGTCCCTGCTTTGATTACAGTCAGAATCTCGTTTAAAAAGAAGAATGAGGCCTCCTATATCTCGCTGCTGGACATGCAGCGGGTCATGCAGCGGGTGCTCAAGCGGAGCGGCCTGCCCGTGTGGCACACGCTGGGCTTCAATCCCCATATCTACATGACCTTTGCCTGCCCGCTGTCGCTGGGGCAGGAGAGTGAGTGCGAGTGTGTGGATGTCAAGACCGAGGCTGAGGCTCCGGATTTTGCCCAGTGGAAAGAAGCACTCAACGCGATCATGCCTGCGGGCATCGAGGTCTACAACGTAGAGCCGGTGCAGATGAAAGCGGACCTCATTGCCTATGCCTGCTATGAGATCAGCTACCCGGCGGATGCTGCTCCTGTGCTGGCCCAGTACAATGCACTGGAGAGCGTGCCGGTGGAGAAAAAGAGCAAGCGCAAGACAAAGACCGTGGAGCTGAAAGAATACGTCCCGGCACTGGAGCTGCACGAAGCAGGGGAGTGGGTGCATTTCCCCATCTGCCTGCCGGCTTCTCAGGACCTGACGCTCAACCCCTCGCTGCTGGTGGCGTTTCTGGAAGAAAAATTCGGCCTGCCCGCGGCAAACGCCAACATCCTGCGCACGAAATTCCTGACGGCGGACAAGAAAGTGTTTGCGTAAAAATTTTCTTGGATTTTTTGTTCAAATCGCTTGCTTTTACACGCGTTTTGTGATATCCTATTTAGGCGTTAGTGTCCGCTGAGAAACCACAGCGGGGTTAATGACACGTTATCATTAAACGGGCGGTCCTCTGACGGCGGGTTTGCCGTGTATGAACGTCTAAAAACAAATGGAGGATTCAAAAATGGACGCACTGAAGATTATCTCTGAAGGCAGCATCAAGGCTGAGAAGCCCCAGTTCAACGTTGGCGATACCGTCCGCGTTGATGTTCGTATCAAGGACGGCGACCGCGAGCGCATCCAGGCCTTTGAGGGCACTGTGATCGCAAAGAAGCACGGCGGCGTTGCTGAGACCTTTACCGTTCGCCGTGTGGCTTACGGTGTTGGCATCGAGCGTGTCTTCCCCATCAACAGCCCCTTTGTTGAGAAAGTTACCGTTGTCCGCAAGGGCAAGGTCCGCCGCGCAAAGCTGTTCTACCTGCGTGGCCGTACGGGCAAGGCTGCCAAGGTCAAGAGCGATATTTGATGATCCCCGGTTCAAAACGGGAGAAAAGGGACAACTTGTTGTCCCTTTTTTCTTTATTTATCGGTCAGCTGCACAAAACTGCAGCCGCCTGCAGATTGTGAGGTGCATTGAAAATGGACGAACAGGTGTGCCCGGCAGCTCAGCCAAAGGCCGGAAAGCCGCTCCGGGGGCAGAACCTGATGGAATGGTACGAGGCGCTGATCTCGGCCGCGCTGGTTCTGGTTTTGGTGTTTTCCTTTTTCTTCCGCATCATTCAGGTGGATGGCGAGTCCATGGTGCCCACGCTGGACAACGGGGATAAGCTCATTGTCTGGGGCGCGGGGTATGAGCCGCAGCGCGGTGATGTGGTCATCGTGGACAGCTACACCTCCTATGGCAAGCCGCTGGTCAAGCGGGTCATTGCCAAAGGCGGCGACACCATCAGCATTGATTATTCCACAGGCGCGGTCACGGTGAACGGGGAGCTTTTGCAGGAAGATTACATTGCGGAGCCCACCTACCTCGGCTATGATGTCGAGTTTCCGTATACCGTCCCGGAGGGAACGGTCTTTGTGATGGGCGATAACCGCAACGCCTCGCTGGACAGCCGCTCAAGCTATGTGGGCTGCATTGACGAACGTGATATTTTGGGCAAAGTGCTGCTTTGCTTTTTGCCTTTTTCGGATTTTGGAGTGGTAAAATGAACAATCAGGAACCCCGGTTTGCAAACCAGTTGAATATCCAGTGGTTTCCGGGCCATATGACCAAGACCCTCCGCATGATGGAACAGGAGATCCAGCATGTGGATGCCAGCCTGGTCCTGCTGGACGCCCGCATCCCGCTGTCCAGTCTCAACCCGGAGATCGAGCGGATCACGGCTCGTAAGCCGAAGCTGTATGCGCTGAACAAGGCGGACCTGGCAGACCCCGCCGTGACGGAAGAGTGGATCAAATACTTCCATGCGGCAGATGCCGGTTGCGTGGCCATCAGCGCCAAGCAGAAAGGCGGCGCAAAAGCCGTGCAGAGTGCCATTGAAAAAGAGCTCTCCGGCCTGCTGGCTCGCCGCCAGAACCGCGGCATGGGCGGTGCCAAGACCCAGGTGATGCTCTGCGGCATCCCCAATGTGGGCAAATCGACTTTTATCAATACGTTTGCGGGCTCGGCCCGTGCAAAAGCGGCAGACCGCCCCGGTGTGACCAAGGGCAAGCAGTGGGTCAGTACCGAGAAATTCGACCTGCTGGACATGCCCGGCGTGCTCTGGAAAAAGTTTGATTCCAAGACCATCGCCTCTAATCTGGCGTTCATCGGTTCCATCAAGGACGACATTCTGGATGTCGAGGAACTGGCCATGAACCTGCTGGACGAGGTGCGCCGCAATTACCCGGAACTGGTGGCTCAGCGCTATAAGCTGGATGCCGAGACGCTGGCCCTGCCGCCCTATGAGCTGATGGAGGCCATCGGACGCAAGCGTGGTCTGCTGGTACGGGGCGGCGAGGTGAACACCGAGCGCTGCGCGATTATGCTGGTGGATGAATTCCGCGCCTGCAAGTGGGGCCGTATCTCACTGGAGCGCCCGCCCCAGCGGGATGATCTGGCAGATTTTGCGGAGGATGACGACGAATGAAGCGCCGGACGGACGAAGAGATCTCAGCGCCACTGTATGAGTACGACGCCGCCATCCGGGCGCGGTACGGCTGTTTTGCAGGCGTCGATGAAGCCGGGCGGGGACCACTGTGCGGCCCGGTCTGTGTGGCGGCCTGCATTCTCGACCCGGAAAATCCGGTGTATGGCATCAACGACTCCAAAAAACTGACCGAGAAAAAGCGGGAAGCCCTTTTTGATGAAATCGTGGAAAAAGCCCTGGCCTACAAGATCATCTTTGTGGGGCCGGAGATCATTGACCGCGACAACATCCTCAACGCCACCATGGGTGGGATGCGGCAGGCCGTGGAGGGGCTGGACATCGTGCCAAACCTCGTTCTTGTGGACGGCAACCGAACGCCCAAAGATCTGCTCCTCCCGGCCCAGCCGGTGGTCAAGGGAGATGCCACCAGCGCCAGCATCGGCGCGGCCTCGGTTCTGGCAAAGGTCAGCCGTGACCGTTACATGCTGGAGCTGGATCAGCAGTACCCGCAGTACCAGCTGGCAAAGCACAAAGGCTACCCGACAAAACTCCATTATGAGCTCATCGAGCAGTACGGCATCCAGCCGTTCTACCGCCGCAGTTTTTTAAAAAAGCAGGGCTACTGGCCGGAGGGAAAGTGATGGACCGGGCAGAGGTCGGCCGGCGCGGGGAGGCTGTGGCTGCCCGCTTTTACCAGAAACAGGGCTGCCTGCTGGTGGCCCACAACTACAGCCTGCTGGTAGGGGAGATCGACCTCATCCTGCGGGAACCAGACGGGACACTGGTTTTCTGCGAGGTAAAGACCCGACAGCCGGATTCTCTGACCACCCCTGCTGAGGCAGTGACACTGGCGAAACAGCGGCGGATCCTCCGCACGGCCCAGCTTTATTTGCAACACACCAACCAGAGTGACCAGCCCATGCGTTTTGATGTTGCGGAGGTGACCCCTCTTGACAGCGGGCGCTGGATGGTACATATTATAAAGGGAGCGTTTACGGCCTGATGGGCCTGCTTCGGTGGGAAAACGGCAGGAACCGGCACTTACCACTGCCGCAAGATGGGGCCAAAGGATGGGCCCTCTGGTAAAAAAGGAGCGACAAATTATGCAATTTTACAGCACAAGAGATCGTAACCGCGTGGTGACCTCTTCGGAGGCGATTGCACAGGGCTTGTCCGACGAGGGCGGCCTGTTTGTCCCTGCAAGCTTTCCACAGGTGGATGTCCAGGCACTCTGTGCGCTGGATTACCCGGAGATGGCAGCGGTCATCGTGGGGGAATACCTGACGGATTATTCCAAAGAGTTCCTGGCACAGGCAACAAAAACGACCTATGGTGCAGCGTTCGGCGGCAAGGCGGGCTATCTGGCTCCGGTGTCGCAGGACGTCTATGCGCTGGAGTTGTGGCATGGCCCTACCTGCGCGTTCAAGGATTACGCCCTGCAGCTGATGCCGAAGCTGTTGGTGGAGGCCAAGAAGAACCTGAACCGCACCGAGAAGACCCTGATCCTGGTGGCGACCAGCGGCGATACCGGAAAGGCGGCTTTGGACGGCTACCACGACATTCCCGGCGTGGAGATCGCGGTGTTCTACCCCACGGGCGGCACCAGCGAGATCCAGCGTCTGCAAATGGCAACGCAGGAGGGCGGGAATGTCGCTGTTTACGCCGTGCGCGGCAACTTCGACGATGCCCAGACGGGCGTCAAGAAAGTCTTTGGCGACAAGGCCATTGCGGCCCGGCTGGCTGAGCGGAATATCCGCCTTTCCAGCGCCAACTCCATCAACTGGGGACGTCTTGTGCCGCAGATCGTCTACTATTTTGCCGCTTACGCGCAGCTGCTCAAGGCCGGGAAAATTGTGTACGGCGATAAAGTGGATTTCTGTGTCCCGACGGGTAATTTCGGCGACATTCTGGCGGGCTATTACGCCAAACAGATGGGCCTGCCCGTGGGCAAGCTGATCTGTGCTTCCAACGAGAACAATGTTTTGACGGATTTCCTCACCACAGGTACCTATACGGCCAAGAGAGAGTTCTTCAAGACCACTTCGCCCAGCATGGACATTCTGGTCTCTTCCAACCTCGAACGCCTGCTCTATCATGTCACGGGCAGCGACGCGGAGGTGGCCGCTCTGATGAAGAGCCTGACCGAGACGGGCAGCTATACCGTCCGCCCCGAGACGCTGAAAACCATTCAGGAAAGCTTTGGCTGCGGCTGGAGCAGCGAGGAGCAGGTGGCAGGGGAAATTCGCGCCCGCTACGAGCAGAATGGCTACCTCTGCGATACCCACACGGCAGTCGCGTTCCATGTGGCAGAGCAGCAGAAGCGGGAGGGCGTGCCCATGGTGGTGCTCTCTACGGCTTCGCCGTTCAAGTTCCCGCGCAGCGTGCTGGAAGCATTGGGCCATACCGCCCCGCAGAACGATTTTGAGGCCATGCAGGAGCTGGAGGCTGTCACCCATCATGACGCGCCCGCAAGCCTTGTGGCCCTGCGCCAGAAAGCAGAGCGCTTCAGCACGGTCATCGACCCGGCGCGGATCGCGCAGGTGGCACTGAGCTACGAGAGCTGAGGCATCTGCAAAACCGAGAACAGGAGTAAACAAACATGGCACTTTTTGTGCTTGGCGATACCCACCTCTCCTTAGGTGCTTCCAAGCCCATGGATATTTTCCCGGGCTGGGATGGCTACCTGGAGCGGCTGGAGCGCAACTGGCGCAAACTCATCACCCCGCAGGATACCATCGTGCTGGCAGGGGACATCAGCTGGGCCATGCGCCTGACGGATACCCGCAAGGATTTTGCGTTTTTGCAGGAGCTGCCCGGCCAGAAGCTCATCATGAAAGGCAACCACGATTACTGGTGGACCACAGCCAACAAGATGAACGCCTACCTCAAGGCGGAGGGCTTTGATACCCTGCATATCCTGCATAACAATTCCTACAGTGTAGAGGGATACGCCCTCTGCGGCACCCGCGGCTGGCTGTTCGATGTGGGGGAGCCCCACGACGAGAAAGTCATGAACCGCGAGATCGGGCGGCTGAAAATGAGTCTGGATGCTGCGGAGCCGGGGCTGGAAAAATTGGTGTTCCTGCATTATCCGCCTGTTTATACCGGCGCCAGCGCCCCGGAGATCGTAGCCACCCTCAAGGCCTACGGCATCCGGAAATGTTTTTACGGCCACCTGCACGGCAATGCCATCCGCTATGCGGTGCAAGGCGATGTGAACGGCATCCGCTATAAGCTCGTCAGCGCTGACGGGCTGCGGTTTTGCCCCTACCGCATCAATTAAAGGCAGCCCAAGGCAGGAATCCCTGTGAATAAGCTGTCAAAAAGAACAAAAAGTCAAAATTTGGTCTGGCAATTGTGTCCAAAGCGTGCTATAATAAGCTCTGACGCGATTGTTGCACCCAATTGAGCGCGCGCGTCCCCGCATTTCGCAAACAGCTAGGACGCGGTGCGCGGTTGCAGGGGCAGTTTTCCCGCTGCCCAACGCAATAGAATTTTTGAGTGGAGGATAAACAAAATGAAATTCATCAAGTGCGAAAAGCTCGAGAAGAGCATGGCAGAGCTGCAGTTCTCCATCGACGCTGAGGCCTTTAAGGCCGCGGTGGCCGATGTCTTCAAGAAAGAGGGCAAGAAGTATGCAGTGCCCGGCTTCCGTAAGGGCAAGGCTCCCCGCGCTCTGATCGAGAAGATGTACGGCGCTGACGTCTTTACCTATGATGCCATCAACGAGCTGTTCCCGGCTGCTTATGAGGCTGCCGTCAAGGAAGCTGGCATCGAGCCCGTTGGCCGCCCGGAGGTCACCGTGGATTCTGCAAACGAGGCCGACGGCTGCACCCTGACCGTTAAGGTTGCCATCAAGCCCGAAGTCAAGATTGGCAATTACAATGGTCTGACCGTTGAGAAGACGGTCCATACTGTTACCGATGAGGCTGTGGACGCTGAGCTGAAGCGTGTGCAGGAGCGCAATGCCCGTGAGCTGACCCGTGAGGGCGCTGCTGAGAACGGCGATATCGTGGATATCGACTTCGAGGGCTTTGTGGACGGTGTTGCTTTCGAGGGCGGCAAGGCTGAGCACTACAGCCTGACCCTGGGCAGCGGCAGCTTCATCCCCGGCTTTGAGGATCAGGTCGTCGGCCACTCCGCTGGCGAGGAGTTTGACGTCAACGTCACGTTCCCCGAGGAGTATCAGGCTGCTGAGCTGGCTGGCAAGCCCGCTGTCTTCAAGATCAAGCTGCACGAGGTCAAGTACAAGGAGCTGCCCGCACTGGACGACGAGCTGGCCAAGGACGTTTCCGAGTATGACACCCTGGAGGCTTTCAAGGACTCCATCCGCAAGAACAACCAGGAGCAGCTCGACAAGCAGGACGACCTGGCTGTTGAGAACGCTCTGGTCGATCAGGTCATCGAGGGCATGGAGGCTGAGATCCCCCAGGCCATGTACGAGACCCGTATGGACGAGATGGTCAACGATTTCGCATTCCGCGTGGAGCAGCAGGGTCTGCGCCTCGAGGACTACCTGAAGTATATGGGCCAGAGCATGGATCAGTTCCGCGCTTCCTTTATGCCGCAGGCTGAGAAGCAGGTCAAGATCCGTCTGGCTCTGGAGGCTGTTGCCGCTGCCGAGAACATCGAGGCTTCTGAGGATGACGTCAACGCTGAGATCAAGCGCATTGCTGACCAGTACAAGATGGAAGAGGACAAGGTCCGTGAGCTGGTCAATGTCGAGGATCTGAAGAAAGATCTGGCAGTCAACAAGGCCATCGACTTCATCAAGAGCCACGCCAATGTCGTGGAGAAGGCCGCTGAGGCCGAGAAGACCGAGGCTGCTGAATAATTTATTTGGCGCACACGGTCGCATATTGCAGGGCACAGGCCCTGTAAGCAAAGGTTGTTAAAATTGACCGATACGGTGCGGAGTCCCTTTCTGGCCGTATCGGTCAATTTTGCAAATACTATAAACTTTCCATTCAGGAGGCGAACCCTATGAGTTTTGTTCCTTACGTTGTCGAGCAGTCGGCGCACGGGGAGCGTTCCTACGATATCTTCTCCCGTCTGCTGAACGACCGTATCATCGTTTTGAGCGAGGATGTCAATGATACTTCGGCCAGTCTGGTAGTGGCACAGCTGCTGTATCTGGAAGGGCAGGACCCGGATAAGGATATCAGCCTGTATATCAACAGCCCCGGCGGCTCCATCTCGGCAGGCATGGCCATCCATGATACCATGCGGTATATCAAGTGTGATGTCTCCACCATCTGCATGGGTATGGCAGCTTCCATGGGGGCATTCCTGCTGGCAAGCGGCACCAAGGGCAAGCGCTTTGCACTGCCCAACGCGGAAATCATGATCCACCAGCCCCTTATTGCAGGCGGCCAGGGCGGCGGCCTTTCCGGCCAGGCGACCGACATCAAGATCCATGCCGATCACATCGTCCGCACCCGCGAGAAGATGAACCGGATGCTCAGCGAGTACACCGGCCAGCCGCTGGAAAAGGTGCAGCTGGACACCGAGCGCGACAACTTCCTCTCCGCAGAGGAAGCCAAGGCGTACGGCCTGATCGATGAGGTCATCGCTCACCGCTGAACCCATGCGGAACGCAATACACCCAGGATAAGGAAAAACGGCTATGGCAAACAACAATTCCGGCAGAGATAAAAACGAAAAAGATCTGGTTTGCAGTTTTTGCGGCAAGCATCAGGACGAAGTGGAGCGGATGATCATTGGCCCGGGCGTCAATATCTGCAGCGAGTGCATCGGCCTGTGTGCGGACCTGCTCTCGGACAAGCCGGATCACCAGAGCGGCAGCCGCCCGAGCCGCGGCGGTGCAAGCCGGGCCCGCATTCAGGCTACGGATAGCCTGTCGGTCAATATCAAGACCCCGGCAGAGATCAAAGAGGGCCTGGATCAGTATGTCATCGGGCAGGACGAGGCCAAGCGTGTGCTGGCCGTCTCGGTCTACAACCATTATAAGCGCATCCTGAGCGGCAAAGGCGCGGACGTGGAGCTGCAGAAGTCCAACGTCCTGCTGCTGGGCCCCTCCGGTGTCGGCAAGACCCTGCTGGCCCAGACGCTGGCCAAGATGCTTGGTGTTCCGTTTGCGATCGCGGATGCCACCACCCTGACGGAGGCTGGCTATGTGGGTGAGGATGTGGAGAACATTCTCCTCAAGCTCATCCAGGCAGCGGACTTTGATGTGCAGAAAGCACAGATCGGCATTATCTATATCGACGAGATCGATAAGATCACCCGCAAGAGTGAGAATCCCTCCATCACCCGCGACGTGGGCGGTGAGGGCGTGCAGCAGGCCCTGCTGAAGATCCTGGAGGGCACCGTGAGCAATGTGCCGCCCCAGGGCGGCCGCAAGCACCCCCAGCAGGAGTTTATCCAGATCGATACCACCAACATCCTTTTCATCTGCGGTGGTGCATTCGATGGCCTGGACAAGTACATCCAGCGCCGCACGGATAAGTCCGCTCTGGGTTTTGGCAGCCCCCTCAAGGATAACTCCGTAGAGGCGGAGCGTGCCCTCCTGCGCAAGGTGGAGCCCCACGATCTGGTCAAGTTCGGCCTCATCCCGGAGCTGATCGGCCGCCTGCCGGTCATCACCGTGCTGGACGATCTGGACGAGGACGCTCTGGTGCGCGTGCTCAAGGAGCCCCGCAACAGCCTGGTCAAGCAGTACAAAGAGCTGCTGTCCATGGACAATGTGGAGCTGGAGATCACCGATGAGGCGCTCCACGCCATCGCCCGCAAGACCATTGAGCGCAAGACTGGTGCCCGTGGCCTGCGCAGCGTGATGGAGAGCATCCTTATGCCCATCATGTACGATGTGCCCAACGACCCCACCATCGTCCGTGTCACCATCGACAAGGATACCGTGGAGGGCGGCGAGGCCCACATGGACTATGGTGCGGTGCGCAAGCGCTATAAAAACCAGGCTTCCCTGAGCTGAGGCTCGGCCCACAGCAGGGAAGTGCAAGCCCCGCTGAAAGCTTTTTGCTTTTGGCGGGGCTTTTTTGCGGCATCCGACTTGTTTCTGCGGCCAAAATGTAGTAGAATATGAGAGTCTGGATTGCAGTGAAACAAAAGTGCAAAAACGCTCTCTGGCAGGGGCGTATGGAAAAACGCAGCCCAGACACAGTGGGAACCAAGGAAGTACGATAAAGGAGTGTGTGCACTATGGCAAATTATTTTGAGATGAGCCGCAAAGAGCTGGCCGCTGAAAAAGCAAAGCTGGAAGAATCGTATAAAAAATTTCAGGATATGGGCCTGAAGCTGAACATGGCTCGCGGCAAACCCGGCCCTCACCAGATGGATCTGGCTATGGGACTTTTGCAGATGACGGATTACACCACGGACGCTGGCACCGATGCCCGCAACTACGGCGACCTGGAGGGCCTGCATGAGGCCCGTGAGCTGTTTGCCGATGTGATGGGGGTCAAACCTGAGGAAGTCTTCGTGGGCGGAAACTCCAGCCTGCAGCTGATGTACAATCTGGTCTCCATGGGCTATACGTTCGGCTTCCCGGAGTCGCCCTGTCCCTGGTCTCAGGTGCCCAAGCGCAAGTTCCTCTGCCCGGTGCCGGGCTATGACCGCCACTTTGCCATCACCGAGGAGTTCGGCTTTGAGATGATTAACATCCCCATGAGCCCCACGGGTCCGGATATGGATATGATCGAAAAACTGGTGGCAGAGGATGATACCATCAAGGGTATCTGGTGTGTGCCCCAGTACTCCAATCCCGATGGCTATGTCTACAGCGATGAGACCATTGAGCGTTTTGCCGCTATGAAGACAGCCGCCCCTGATTTCAAGATCTTCTGGGATGAGGCTTATATCGTCCACCACCTGACCGATGAGATCATCGAGACGCCCGTCCTGCTCAATGAGTGTAAGAAGTACGGCCATGAGGATCGTGTTTTCATGTTCACTTCCACCAGCAAGATCACGTTCCCGGGCGCAGGTGTTTCCGCCCTGGCCTGCAGCGAAGCTATGATGAAGTACATCTGCAAGCGCTTCTCGGTCATGATCATCAGCTATGATAAGATGAACCAGCTGCGCCATGTCCGCTTCCTGAAGAACAAGGAGGGCGTGCTGGCCCACATGGCAAAGCATCGTCGCCGTCTGGTGCCCTGCTTTGATGCGGTGAAGACCGCATTCAATGAGGAGCTGACTCCTTGCGGCGACATTGCCCATTGGACCAATCCCAAGGGCGGCTATTTTATCAGCCTGTATGTGATGCCCGGCTGCGCCAAGCGGGTGGCTGCCCTGTGCAAAGAGGCTGGCCTGACTCTGACGGGCGCAGGCTCCGCTTACCCCTACCACAAGGACCCCGATGATTCGCACCTGCGCATTGCGCCCACTTATCCCAGCCTGGACGAGGTGGAGACCGCTTCGGACCTGCTGTGTGTCTGTGTCCGCCTGGCTGCAGCAGAAAAGCTGCTGGCAGAGAAGCAGGCATAAACCCCGTTTCCCCGTGCTGAAAATCTCCCTGCACCGCCGCAAGGACGGCGCAGTGGAGATTTATTATATTTGGAGGTTTCCCGATTTTTATGAAGACAAAAGGCAAAGCATGGCAGTTGATCGTCACCGTTTTGCTGATCGCAGCGTTTGTCTATACGGCATTCTTTGGCGTCGCGGTCAAGTATGGTGATGTGACCACTCCCTACCTCAAAGGCGCAAAGGACATCCGCTTTGGTGTGGACATCAAGGGCGGTGTCAATGTGACCTTTGTCCCGTCCGATGACTATGACGCGACCGACGACCAGCTGGAAGCAGCCCAGCTCGTCATTGAGAACCGTCTGGTGGCCCTCAACGTGACCGACTATGAGCTGTATGTGGATAATAATTCCGACAGCCTCATCCTCGAGTTCCCGTGGCAGTCCGGTGAGACGAATTTCGACCCGGAAGCCGCCATTGAGGAAATCGGCACCACCGCCTACCTGACGTTCCGGGAGGGGAGCAGTGCCGACGGCGAGCTCATCCTGGACGGCTCCATGGTGGAGAGTGCAGCGGCCCAGTACGGCCCTGTCAGCGGCAGCAGCTCGGAATACTATGTCGCGCTCAAGTTTACGGACGAGGGTGCCAAGGCGTTCGGCGATGCCACTACCAAGCTGTACCAGTCCGGCGGCACCATCAGCATCTGGCTGGACGATGAGAATGTCAGCACGGCGTCCGTCAATGCCGCCATCACCGATGGACAGGCCATCATCACCAGCTCGGCATCCAACCCGTTCACCCAAGAGGATGTCGTCAAGATGGCCCGCCAGATCAACTCCGGCTCGCTGCCTTTCGCTCTGACGGTGGACAGCTATTCTACCGTCAGCCCCAGCCTGGGCGAGAACAGCCTCAGCGCCATGGTGCTGGCAGGCCTTATTGCCTTTGCCCTCATCGTGGTGCTGATGACGGCCCTCTACCGTCTGCCGGGCTTCCTGGCCTGCATCGCGCTGGCCGGACAGGTGGCGGCAACGCTGGCGTTTGTCTCCGGTTACTTCCCGGTGTTTGAGAGCTTTACGCTCACCCTGCCCGGTATCGCGGGCATTATCCTGGCCATCGGCATGGGCGTGGACGCCAATGTCATTACGGCAGAGCGTATCAAAGAGGAACTGCGCAGCGGCAAATCGCTGGACGGTGCCCTCAAGAGCGGTTTTGCCCGCGGCCTGACTCCCATCATTGACGGCAACGTGACCATCGTCATCGTCGCCATCGTGCTGATGGGTGCCTTTGGCCCCTCGGATGGTCTGTTTGCCAAGGCACTGCACTTTGTGTTCTTTGCCTTTGGCCCCTCTACGGCTGGCACCATCTATGCATTTGGCTACACGCTGCTCACAGGCGTTCTGCTCAACTTTGTGTTCGGCGTGTTCGCTACCCGCGTGATGATCCGTGGCGCCGCGTCCATCAAGGCGCTGCGCAACCCGTGGCTGTATGGTGCAGACAAAAACGCACCGGCAGAGAAGAAGCCCATCAACTTTGTCTCCCTGCGCAAGCGCTTCCTGACCATTTCCACCTGCCTGATGGCAGCCATCGTCCTCTGCGCCGTGGTGCTGGGCGTCCGGCTGGACACCGAGTTCACGGGCGGTGCAATGATCACCCTGAGCTACGAGGACAGCTTTGACCTCTCTGCTGTTCAGAAGACGGCTTCCGCCGCACTGGGCAGCAATGACCTGACCCTGCAGACCGGCGAGAACGTTGCCACCGGGGAGCAGACGCTGAAGATCTCGATGCCCGGCACCGAGACCGTGACCACCGACGAGGTGCAGAACCTGCTGGATTCTCTGAACGAGCAGTACCCGGACAATGCCTTTGCCCAGCTCTCTCTGAGCAACGTGAGCGCGGCAATGGGCACCAAGTTCCTCCAGAAGAGTCTGGTGGCTGTGGTGTTTGCACTGGTGCTGATCCTGCTGTACATCGCGTTCCGCTTCAAGAAGATCGGCGGCCTGACGGGCGGCATGATGGCCGTGCTGGCCCTGCTCAACGACCTGATGGTGGTGTTTGGCACCTTTGTGCTCCTGCGCACCCCGCTGGATGGCAACTTTATTGCCGCCATGCTCACCATCCTGGGCTACTCCATCAACGATACCGTTGTGGTCTATGACCGTATCCGCGAAAACCGCAGCCTGATGGGCAAGAAATCTACCTTTGAAGAGCTGGTCAACCACTCCGTCAACCAGTCGGCCCGCCGTACCGTCATCACCACGGTGACAACGGTGATGGCGCTGGGCGTTATGTGCATCATCTCCAAGCTGTATGGCCTGGACAGCATCTTCACCTTTGCATTCCCGCTGATGATGGGTATGATCAGCGGTGTGTACACCTCGCTCTGTGTTTCCACTTCCGCATGGGTCGTCTGGAGCGAGCGCAAAAAGGCGGACAAGAACTGATGGCCCACAGCCATTTCCCATTTCCGGCGAAAAAGGCCGAATTCAGGAGGAACTACTATGAAATGTCCTTATTGCGGGGATGAAGAATCCAAGGTGATCGATTCCCGCCCGACCGAAGACGGGGAGCGCATTCGCCGCCGCCGGGAATGCCTGCGCTGCCACATGCGCTTTACCACCTATGAGGTAGTGGAAACGGTGCCCCTCATCGTCATCAAAAAAGACAACTCCCGTGAGCCGTTCGACCGCCAGAAGCTGCTCAACGCCATGCTGCGGGCCTGCGCCAAGCGCCCCGTCAGTTACGAGACGCTGGAGCGTGCTGTCAGCAGCATTGAGCAGAGCCTGATGAGCTCCTATGACCGCGAGGTGACCAGCGTCCGCATTGGAGAGCTGACGATGCAGGAACTGAAAAAGATCGACGAAGTGGCTTATGTCCGCTTTGCCTCGGTCTACCAGCAGTTTGCGGATGTCGAGAGCTTTTTCAATGAACTGAAAAAGCTGATGGGCGACCGCAAGAAATAAGACGCCAATACAGGAAAAGCCGTGTCGGTTTCCGGACAATTTGTTTCGGAGCCGGTACGGCTTTTTTATTTGCCTGTTCAGATGATCCGCTGGGCCAGCCATTCCATCGTTTCCACCTGGACCTGTGCCCGGCGCAGCTCCCCAAAGGCCTCCTCGGCGGCGTTCATTTCCAGGTGGCCGTCTGCCGCGCGGAGGGAGGCTTCCAGCTCTGTAAAATCCTCGGTGCGGAGCAGGTGGTTCATGTGCATCCGCATCTGGTCACACAGGTCAGCCCCATGGGCCAATGCCTTGCGGGCGGTTGTGAAATCCTCATCCCGGACGGCTTCCATGGCGGTGTCAATGTCAGAAAAAATCTCCTCGGCAAAGTGCTGTACTTTCCAGCTGCTGTAAAAAGCTGCCACCAACAGCACGGCCACAATGGCAATACAGGCGTAAATTCGTCTCATAGAACTCACACATCCTTTTTGCGGGAGCTACCGGAGTGGCGGCTCTCTTTTTTGAGCAGGAAATAGTCCTCCGTCTCATTGCCCACAAGCAGTAAAATTTCAGAGATCAGGACGGTGTTAGCCTCTGCGGTGCGTTCCAGCCAGGCATGATTCTTACCGCACCAGTGGAGGTTGTCTTCCAGAACCTGCCCGTCCAGGACAAAGGGGATGGTGGCGTTGGTCTGGGTGGTCTTCAGCTGCAGATCGGCCAACCGGGCCGGTTCCCGTTCCGGCCGCAGGGCGACGGAAAGATTGCCGTTCGTCTCAATGACGGCATAGGAAACATCCCGGGGGTCAAAAATGTCCTTTCCGCGCAGGGCTTCCATCAGATCGGTCACAGTCAGCCGAAGCATCCGTAAAGCGTTCTGGTCGATTTGCCCATCCAGGATCACGGTCTTGGGCCGTCCGGACATCAGGTTGAAAAACCACTGGCTCCGGAAACTGAGCACAGACCCCAGCAGTTCCAGCGCGGCGATCAGAAAAAGCGGGATGAGGCTGGCGGTAACAGGCACTTCTTCGGATTCAATGGAGATGGAGGCCAGATTGGAGATGAGGATGGTGGAGACAAGCTCCTCCGGCTGCAGCTCTCCCAGCTGGCGCTTACCCATCAGCCGCATGGAAAACAACACGCAGAGATAAATTAAAATGGTGCGGAAGATCAACAGTTTCAAGGTGGGGCCCTCCATTGGCTTGGAATATCGTTGGCAGGGCGGGGCATACTGCTTGGAGAAAGGAGGGGGTATTTTGCCACAGCTTTCACCGAAACTAACGGAGAATCTTGCCCTGCTTGACGAAATGTTTGGCAGCTCGGCGGATTTTTATTCCAAGGAGGTCGAGCTTTACCACTGCCGCGGGGCGCTGGTGCTTTTTGACGGGATGGCCAGCCTGGAATCGCTCTGGGAGCTTTTGCTGGACGCTGTCAGCCGCCGCACTCCCGCACTGGATGAAACGCCGGGCGGGAGTGCCGTCTTTGATTTACTGCTGCACCACTCCGGCCTCCCGGCGGAGAGCAGCCCCGTAGAGACACTGGACGATCTGACCAGGCGGCTGACGGCCGGGATGGCCGTTCTGCTGCTGGATGGCTGTGCACAGGGCATCGCGTTCTCGGTCCAGAGCCTCAAGTTTCGTTCGGTGGAAGAACCGGCAGGGGAGGGAAATCTCCGGGGCTCCCGGGAGGGGTTTGCGGATCTGCTGCGGGTCAACCTGAGCCTGCTGCGGCGGCTCATCCGAACCGAACAGCTGGTGCAGGAGGTAGCGCAGGCGGACTGTGAGATGAAAACCGAGTACGCGCTTTGCTACTGTAAGGGGAAAGTCAGTCCCGGAGCGCTTGCGCAGGTACGGAAGATCCTGGCGCAGGCAAAGCCGGAGCTGCTGCTGGATTCCAGCTATTTTGTGCCCTGGCTCTTTCCATGCCGCTTCCGGCTGTTTTCTCCAGTCAGCTATACCGAGCGCCCGGCGGTGGCAGCGGCAAAACTCTGCGAGGGGAAAATCATTGTTCTGGTCAACGGCAGTCCCTCTGCCATGATTTTGCCCACCCTTTTTTGCGAAAATTTTGATTGTCTGGACGATTATGCCACCACGGCCTTTTTTTCGTCTTTCCTGCGTATTTTGAAATATGGAGCCTTTTACCTGAGCATTTTCCTGCCGGGGGCTTTCGTCTGCACCGCCGTGCATCTGCCGGAGCTGCTTCCGCCGATATTGCTCTTTAAAATCGAGGCGGCCGAAAAAGCCACGCCGCTGCCGCTGTTTGCCGAAATGGTTATGATCATCCTGATCTTAGAGATCATCCGGGAGGCCGGGCTGCGGATGCCCCAGACACTGGGGCACTCGGTCAGTCTGGTGGCGGCTCTCATTGTGGGAGACGCCGCCATTGCTGCAGGCCTGATGAGTACCCCGGTGCTGCTGGTGGCGGGCATTACGTCCGTGGCGATTTTTATTACGCCCTCTCTTTATGAGCCGGCCACGCTGCTGCGGCTTCTGGTGGTGCTGGCAGCCGGTCTTGCGGGCCCGGTGGGGCTGGTCAGTGCCGGGCTGTTTGTTCTCTTTGGGCTGACACAGGTCTCAGTGTTGGGAGTTCCGTATCTGAACGATATCTCATTCTCGAGTGACGGGGTCATCCGGCGCAACTACCGTGTCTTATCCCGCAACCCATTTACGATCTGGCAAAGGAGGAAACCGGAATGAATCAACCTGCAGTGAACGGCGGTTTTGCTCCGCAGACTCTGTTTTTAGGACTGGCTGCTTCCAGCCTGGCGTCCAGTTTCCTCAAGACAGAAGAACTTTCTGCCCGGAGTTTTCTCCTGTGGGGGCTCCCGGCAGCGCTGGGGCTCTGTTTGCTTTCCGCACTGTTGGCAGCGGAGTTTCAGGCCCGGGAGCTTTTCTCTGGAAAAGGTGTCTTCTCCCGTCTGGGCTGCGGAGTGTCCGGACTCTGGTTTGCAGTGGAGCTGATACGAACTGTCCGCACAGCACAGGAAGTCTGCTGGAGCCAGTTTTCTTCCATGGCGGCGCTCAGCGTTCTGCCGCTGCTGCTCTGGGCAGGCTGGGCGCTGCCGGAGGCTGTGTTGGACCGCTCCTCCCGGGTACTCTGGTGGCTGGCAGGGCTGGGGGCTCTGCTCTGTGCAGCGGGGCTTGTCCGGCAGCTGCACTGGCAGAATTTATTTCCGGCATCGTACCGTTTTACAGGGGCAGATTTTGGGCAGATACTCTACCCGGAATATTTCGCACTGACCTTTCTTTGCCCGCAGCGGCAGTGGCGCAAGGCGGTCTGGATGCCGCTGGGCAGCTTTGGGGTGCAGGCCGCGTTCTGCTTTGGAATGGCGCTTTTATTTGGCGCACGGCAGGGGAGCGGCCTGCCCGGCTATGAGCTGCTGCGTTCCTGGACACTGGGGGCCTTTTCCCGGTTCGACGCGGTTTTTCTGCTTCTCTGGCTGGCCGCAATGTTCTTCCGCATCTGTGTGCTGGCCCACATCCTCCGGCTGCTCTGGGAGAAGTTCCGCGGCCGAAGTGTCTGTGAGGTAAGCCCATGAGCCGCCGGGCCACACTGCGGCTTTTGCTGCTGGGGTTGCTGCTCTGCTGGTGCGGCGTTTTCCTGCGGAGTGAAAACACCGAAAAAAGCATTGTTCGGGCGCTGCTGCTGGAACAGACACCTGAGCAGTGGAATGTGGCACTGCTCTATCAATTCCCGGAGGCTGCGGCTGATTCCTCGGATGCGGCTGCTTCCGTGCAGCTTTGTGCCGGGACCGGCAAAACGCTGGAGCAGGCCCTCTTTGCGGCGGAGGAGCATCTGCCTCAGCGGCCCAGCTACCGCCTGTGTGAGTATCTGTTTTTGAATACCGGCAGCCTGCGGGGAGAGCTTTCCGCCTGTGAGCCGCTCTTTTGTGAACGGGCGGACCTCCGGCTGGCCACCCGGGTGCTGGCGGTGACGCCCGGCTGTGAGGAGCTTCTGGCCCGGGCAGAAGAGGAAGAGCGTTTTCCGGAGCAGCTGCTCCAATGCGCCAAGGATACGGCAGAGTGTGCACCACACCTGTATGAGCGGGGGAAAGGACTGCTGCTCCCGGTGGTACAGCTGAAAGAGGGGAGCATAACGCTCCAAAAAGAAGCGCTGCTGCTGACGGAGACTGGAACCTTCAGCCTGACTGAAGAAGAAACCGAGATGGCCCGTGTGCTGCTGGAATATGGGCAGGAGCATACGTTTATAGTGGAGGAAACGCCCATCGCTATCCGCCGCGGTGTGCTGGGGGTGCAGGCAACGGGGGATGGCTTTACCGTCCAGCTGACATTCCAGAAAAAAGCGGCATCTGCCACGCCTACAGAAACGCAGTGCCGGAAACTGGAAGCACTATGCGTTGAGACAATCCAGCACTGCTGGGATGCCGGGGCGGATATCCTCTCGCTGGGGAGCGTGCGCGCCCTGCGGGATGGACGAAAAACAGCGTTTCTGACAGCAAAAAACGCCTGCCCGGCAGTGCAGGCAGACGTAATGTTTCTGGGATGAATTTTAATGTGCCGTCTCAAACAGCACGGTGATGGTCGTGCCCTCGCCGATCTCGCTTTCCAGCTTGATGCGGGCGTTGTGGATCCGGGCAATGTGCTTGACGATGGCCAGCCCCAGGCCGGTGCCGCCGGTGGCTTTGCTCCGGCTCTTATCCACCCGGTAAAAGCGCTCAAACACACTGGATTGTGCTTCTTTCGGGATGCCGATGCCGTTGTCTTTCACGGTGAGGGAGCAGTGGCCGTCCCGGGTGCAGGCGGTAATGATCTGGACTTTGCCGCCGGGGCGGTTGTAGCGGATGGCGTTGTCGCACAGGTTCTGGCACAGCTCGTCCAGCAGGCTGCGGCTGCCCAGCACGGGAGCGCTCTCGCCCAGGTAGGTGAGGGAGATAAAGGAACGCTTGGCGTTGACTTTTTGCCGCTCCACGCACTCTCTGGCGACCTCCAGCAGATCAACCGTCTCCATCGTGAGGGGCGTACCGGCCTCACTGACATTGTCCAGATTGGACAGCTGCAAGATATCGTTGACCAGCTGGATCATCCGGGATGCTTCCACATGGATCTTCCGGGCAAAATCCGGGATGTCTTTGGGCTGTGCAATGCCTGTTTCAATGAGCTCTGCATAGCCGGAGATGCTGGTAAGCGGCGTTTTGAGCTCATGACTGACATTGGCCGTAAACTCCTGCCGCATTTTTTCATTGTTCTCCCGCAGCAGGCGGTCCGAATGGATGCTCTCTGCAAAAGGAATGAGCTCTTTGTAGGGCACATTGTCCTGGATGCGGTCAAGATCATCCGTCATCTTCAGCACCGGCTGCACAAGGCTTTTGGTCAGCAGCCCGGCCATGAGTGCAGCCGCGGCCATCATCAGCACACAGCTCAGGATGATGGCGGGGATGGCATCATCGTAGATAGACCAGGTCGTCTCAGAATCCTGAGCTACGCGCAGGATCTCGCCGCTGGGGAGCAGGAGAGCGTAGTAATAGGTTTCATATCCGGTGGTCTGGGAATCGCGGCAGTCGCGCCCGACCCCGCTTTGCATGGCCTGCTGGATCTCCGGGCGGGTGAGATGATTTTCCAGCGGCTGTGCCGTGGCGGATTCAAACAGAACATTGCCGTCCGGGTCAATGAGCGTGATGCGCAGGCTGCTGGTGCTGTATGCACTGAGCTGCCGCGGGTCACCGGAAAGACGATACCCGGCGGATACCAGATCCGCTTCGTGCTCCATTGCCGTCCAAACCTGTGTGCGGAACGCCTTATGGAATACAAAAATACAGAGTGCTGCCGTGCATAACAGGCCCACAAATCCCATCAGGAACAGCCGATAGCCGATTTTTTCTTCCATACTGCGTGGTTTCATTCTTCGGGTTCCTCCTCACTGTCCGCCAGCTTGTAGCCCACCTTGCGGACAGTACAGATGTATTTGCCCGCGTCGCCCAGCTTTTTGCGCAGGGTGCGGATGTGCATGTCCACGGTGCGGCTCTCCACCGAAATGTCCGTGCCCCAGACCACCTGCAGGATGGTCTCACGGGTCACGACCAGGTTGGTGTGCTCCAGCAGAAGCCGCAGCAGGCTGTACTCCTTGTAGGTCAGGTCTACATTGACGCCGCTGACCGTCACGCTGTGGCGGGCGTTGTCCAGCAGGATCTCATGGAAGCTGTAGACGCTGGTATGAGTCTCGGGCTCCGAGCGGCGGAGGGCTGCCCGCACCCGGCTCAGGAACTCCATGATGCCAAAAGGCTTGGTGATATAATCGTCCGCACCGCAATCCAGCCCGCGCACGGTGTCCAGCTCACTGGATTTGGCCGTGACCATGATGATGGGCAGCCTCCGCAGGGAGGGGGTGTTGCGCAGCTTTTTCAGGATGGAAAAGCCATCTTCGCCCGGCAGCATCACATCCAGGATCACTAGCTCCGGCTCCGTCGTGCGCATTGCCTGCCAGAACGGCTCTGACGAGGGAAAGCTGTTGACCTGATAGCCACTGGACTGCAGTGCATATTGTTCCAGCTCGCGGATGGCGGCATCGTCCTCTACAATATAGATCATCCCTGTTTTTCCTCCGTTGGGGTGGTTTCATTTTCCGGGAAAATGTAACGCTCGCGGTAGCGGTCCAGACGGCGCTGGAACACTTCGCTCTCCTTGGCAGCGTTGCCGCTGCGCAGGTCGTTGAGGTATGCGTGGGTATCAAAGCTGTCCTGCGCCACCTCGATCTGTGCCACGGCCACATTACTGCAGTGGTCGCAGACACGCTCATAGTTGGTCAGCAGATCATCCAGCACAAAACCGTATTCAATGGAGCAGCTGCCGGCCTGCAGGCGGGCAATATGGCGGGCCTTGATGGCACGCACCAGCTCATCCACCACCTGCTCCAACGGCTCGACCTTACTGGCCAGATGCAGGTCGCCCTTGCGGAAAGCTTCCGTGGTGCGGTTCAGCGTGTCCTGCACAGCGTCTTCCAGCACCTGCAGCTCTTCCTGGGCATCCTGGGAGAACTGTACGTTCTTGGTGTGCATCTCATCGGCAGATTTGAGCAGGTTGACCGAATGGTCGCTGATGCGCTCAAAATCGCTGATGGTGTGGAGCAGGGTGTTGACGCTCTGGCTGTCAGCGTGGTTCAGCTCCCGGCCGGAAAGCTTGACCAGATAAGTGCCGAGGGCGTCCTCATACTTATCAACTTTGCTTTCTTCCTCTTTGACCTTTTCGGCCAGAGTATCGTCCCATTTGTGCGTCAGGCTCATGGCCTGGAACACACCCACGCGGGCAAGCTCAGCCATCTCGGCGGTTGCGGCACGGGCACGCTCCACAGCCATGGCAGGCGTATTGAGCAGACGCTCATCCAGCAGGGCAAAGCTCTCTTTCTGAGTGTCGTCCGGGATGGTCAGGATGGCCAGCTTTTCGAGCAGACCTGCAAAGGGGAGCAGAACCACAGTGGCAGCAATGTTGAACGTGGAGTGGACCACGGCAATGCCCCAGGCCGCGATGGTGTCATTGACAAAGGTGAAGTGCAGCACGCTGTTCAAACCATAGAAAATGATCAGGAACAGCATGACGCCGATGATGTTGAAGTACAGATGGACCATAGCAGCCCGGCGGGCATTCTTGTTGGCACCCACCGAGGAGAGCAGTGCAGTGACGCAAGTACCAATATTCTGGCCCATGATGATGGGGATGGCACTGCCGTAAGTGATAACGCCCGTGGCGCTCAAGGCCTGCAGGATGCCGACACTGGCACTGGAGGACTGGATGACACCGGTAACAATGGCACCCACCAGCACGCCCAGAATGGGGTTGGAGAAGCGGACAAAGAGGTTGGTGAACCAGGCTTCGTCCTGCAGGGGAGCCACCGCGTTGGACATCGTGGTCATGCCGGTCATCAGGATGGCAAAGCCGATCATGATGGTGCCAATGCCCTTGCGCTTTTCGTTTTTGCCCATATACAGCAGGATGCCGATAAATGCCAGCACCGGACTGAACGAAGTGGGTTTGAGCATCTGGATGAGCAGGCTGTCGCCCTGCAGGCCGGAAAGGCTTAAAATCCAGCTGGTAACAGTGGTGCCCACGTTGCTGCCCATGATCACGCCAATGGCCTGGTGCAGCTCCATGATGCCGCTGTTGACAAAGCCGACCACCATAACGGTGGTGGCACTGGAAGACTGAATGATCGCGGTTACGCACAGGCCCAGGAAAAATCCCTTGATGGGGCTATCGGTCAGCTTGCTCAGGATCTTCTGCAGCTGGCCGCCTGCCTGCTTCTCCAGCGCCTTGCCCATAATGTCCATGCCGAACAAGAACAGGGCCAGGCCGCCGAACAAGGAAAAGACATTGAAAATAGTCATTTCGTGTTTCCTCACTTTGATTTGACGTGTTATTTTCCTACACTATGAGTATAAAGATGAAATGTAAAATCGGAAATCAGCCAAATGTAAAACTCATGTAAAGGATAATTTTAGCACTCGTCGCCGCCATGACATTATGCTCACTGGTACAGGCAAGCA
>ENA-UESP01000137-UESP01000137.1-human-gut-metagenome-genome-assembly--contig:-NODE-137-length-61019-cov-8.137475_pt1 | contig 61019 bp, 51 predicted proteins | sample MGYA00243003_ERZ508004 | MGnify/ENA primary metagenome ERZ508004 (study PRJEB26167, sample SAMN06115443) | human gut metagenome | host: Homo sapiens | place: China:Henan | collected 2015-07-29 | study...
TCTGTATGTAATTAGCGTTGATAAAACGCTACCTTTTTCTATCTTGGTATATTGTAACCTTTCGGGTCTGTGACCACGAATGAGGTGGGATAGTCGGAAGTGGGAAAGCATTGCATGAGGTTGGGCTTCACATAGAAGCGGGTCTTGCCGCTGCCGGAGCCGCCGATCACCAGCACATTCTTGTTCCGGGCCGTCTTGGGGTCTTTGGGCCGCCCGGTCATGGTCAGGCGTTCGGTCTGGGTCAGCAGGATGTTGTTTTCAAACTTGGGGTCGATGTAGGGGGCAATGTCCTTGGCGGTGCCCCACCGGGCAGAGCCGTATTCTTCACCCTTGCGGTACTTCTTGGCATTCTTACCTTTGCTGTACACGATGAGCCGGACAGCCACCGCCCCGGCAACGCCCACGCACAGGTCAAACGGATGCAGGCTGGGCAGCGGGTTTGCAAAGGCAGCAGAGATGCCGTTCGTCAGGTGGAGCAGCTTTGCCGAAGCATCCGCGCCCGCAGCCAGACGGTACGCCTGCCCGCATTTGGCGAACAGGTACACGAACAGCAGATACGGCAGATTCAGCAACAGCAGCTTTTTCAGTTCAGGCTTCATCGTTCCAGCCCCCTTTGCTTGATTTTTTCTTTGGCGCGTTTCGGCTGCTGGGCGGCTTTCTGCTTGGCTGCTGCCAGCACCTTGCGGATAGAGGGCCGCTGCTCCTTGGTGAGCGTTTTGGCCGTGAACTCCCGGAACGCCTGTTCCAGATTGTCCGCATCCTTGGCCTTGAAAATCACGATGTAGTGGGGCGGCTGGGTGGTCTTGTCCTTGCGCAAGGTAAAGTCCACGCCGTACTTCTTGGCACAGGGATTGAACGCTCCGATGTTCGCCTCCGTGACTTCAATGTTGGTCAGAGCCGCGCCGTGGGCTTTCAGCTGTTTCAGGCTTTGCTTGCCGTGGTGCAGCTTTGGTCCCTTGGCCCGGTGCTGCAAGTATTTTTTCAACGCAGCTTGCAGGGCTTGGGCGGTGAGCTTGCCCGTTTTCATGGACAGGGCAATGGTTTTCTGGGTGACTTCTTCCTGCAATATGAATCCCTCCTTGTTGCAGAAAATTCAGAGCGGCAGCTAGGGTGGAACCACCAGCCGCCGCAGGTAAAGGGTTCTCATGGGTGGACGCTCCTTTCGGTCAGTTGTTGGGCGGGCGGCCCCAATCAGGCTGCGCCATATCGTGCGCCACAAGGGACGCATAGTAGCTGTTGATGGTGCTGGGGGCGTTGAACAGCATGGCCCGCAGGTATTGCTTGATGTTACGGACTTTGGTGGTGTTATCCCGCAGGCAATCCATGACGAACTCGATGTGATGGCTGTCCAGCTTCAAGAATTTCGCTTTGACCAGCTCTGCCGGATAATCGTCCCCGGCAACCCGGATGGACTTGCGGCTGGTACAGACCGTTTCCAGCAGGATGTCCACAATCTCGTCCAGCTGTTCCCGGTCTATCCGGGGATTCTGGGTGAGGGTATCATACTCGATGTTCTCCAAAATCAGGTCCCGGTAGATTTGATAGGCCGTTTCCTTTCGGCTTCCTGTCCGTTCCGGCGGCGGTGCCGCTGCCTCGTCCTCGTCCAAAGGCAAGGGGTTTGGGGAATGGATAGGAATGGAATCGGTATTTAATCCCTCTTTCTTTTGTTTTTCTGTAATTAGTTTATCTTTATTTAATTGCATTGGATTTTCCAACGTAGGGTTTTCCTGCGTGGGATTCTCCAACGTTGGATTTTCCAATGTAGGTGAAACCGATGCAGGAACGGGCTGCGGCAGCTCGAAGATCACATAGTCTGCACCACGCAGCCGCCCTTTCTCGTCCCGTTCTCTGGAACGCTGGATGTAGCCCGCCTGTTCCAGTTCCCGGATGGCCTGCCGTATCGCGTCGATGCTTTCCCGGTTGATACGGGCCAGCCCTTGCAGGGTGTAGTCCCAATCTTCCGGCAGGGAGAGCATTTGGGAGAGTAAGCCTTTGGCTTTCAGGGACAAGGCCCGGTTCCGCAGGTGGTGGTTTGACATGACCGTGTAGCCGCTGTTCTTTTCTACCCGAAAAACTGCCATTTCACGGATGCCTCCTTTCTGTTTTTGGGCAAAGAAAAAGCCGCAGGCTTTTTGTGAAAGTCTGCGGCTATGCCGATTGTTAGATATTCAATTCTTTGTGTTTCCGCACTCCATATCAATTACCACCGAAACAGTAATGTGATTTTCAATGCGTTTGTTGCGGAGTTTATCGCCCTCGCCATCGAACACAACGTGACGAGAAAATAACGTAAAACGGAGGATTTCTACTAGATTTCTCTTTGTAGCGAAACTATCGCTTCGACGTGGGCGGTCTGGGGGAATAGATCCACTGGGACAAAGCCTTCGGCGCGGTAGCCTTTTTGGGTCAGGAGAGCGAGGTCGCGGGCCATGGTCTCGGGGTTGCAGCTGACATAGACCACCCGCTTCGGGGCCATCCTGGCCACGCTCTCAAGGAACCGGGGGGTCGAGCCCTCTCGGGGCGGGTCCATGAAGATGACGTCTGCCCGCTGGCCCGCTTCGGCGGCTTCCTGGATCCACGCGGTGGCATCCGCGGCGAAGAAGCGCGCGTTTTTCACGCCATTGTGTTTGGCGTTGCCAATGGCGTCCCGCACGGCGTCCCGGTTGAGCTCGACGCCTACCACCTGCTTGGCCTTGCCGGAGGCCGTGAGGCCGATGGTGCCAATGCCGCAGTAGGCGTCCAGCACGGTCTCTTTTCCGGTCAGGCGGGCGGCATCCACGGCCAGTCCGTAGAGCACCGCCGTCTGCACCGGGTTGACCTGGTAGAAGCTGCGGGGGCTCAGGGCATAGGTCTTGCCGCAGAGAGTGTCCAGAATGAAGCCCTTGCCGTACAGCACTTTTTCGGCCTCGCCCAGGACCACGCTGGTCTGGCGGGGGTTGTAATTCTGCACCACGGTGGTCACAGGGACGCCGCGCGTTTCGGCTTCTTCCAAGAGATAACGGACGAAGTTCTTGGCACCGGGCAGAACGGGCTGGGCCGTGACCAGCACCACCATCACCTGCCCGGTGGCAACGGCCCGACGGAGCAGACAGTGACGGAGCAGGCCGGTGCCGCGGTCCTCGTTGTAGGGCTGGTAGCGGCAGCGATTGGCCGCCGCCCGGACAGCCAGCAGTACCTTGTCCAGCACTTCGTCTTCCAGCAGGCAGCTCTCCACAGGCAGCACTTTGTGGGTGCGGGCCGCATAGATGCCGGAGGTGAGCTTCCCGCCCGCTGCCGGGGCAAAGGTGGAAATGACCTTGTTGCGGTAGCGGTAGGGGACATCCATCCCCCGGATGGGGTGCACGGGGCCGTATTTGCCCAGCAGGGCGCGGACGGCGCTTTCTTTTTGTTTGAGCTGCGCGGCGTAGTCCAGCCCCAGAAGCGGGCAGCCGCCGCAGTTTTTGGCGCGCAGTTTGCAATCTGACATAGATCCTCCCAGCCCACCATGCGGGCTTGACAAAACAACAAAAAATCACGATTCTACAAATAGAAAAGGCGCTGTCTGCAAACGACTAGCCCCTTACCAGATTCGTCAAGAAGAAATGACCGCTCAAGTTTGGTAGGCTGTGAGGCGGTCATTTTTGTATTTTCTACAAACAAGAATAGCATAAATGTCGGTAAAACGCAACAGAACAGGCCCTCCGGAGAGGGCTTGTTCTGTTTTTGCACGGGCTTTACCCGTATGGGTCATACAAATCATATTCTTCCGCTTCAGCGTGCTTTTCGGCCAGGACGGCCATGGCCTGTTCCAGCTCGCTCTGGCCGCAGCCGCTCTCGCTGACGAGGGCCCGGACGGCCTCGGCGAGGTCGCCGCCGAAGACGGTGTCCAGCCGTTCCCGCATGGCGGCCACGCCGTAGGCCCGGCGGGTAACGGTGGGGGTGTAGGTGTTGCGGTTCTGGTCCTTGCCGCTCTTCACCCAGCCCTTTTTTTCCAGCCGATACAAGAAGTTGAGCACCGTGGCCGGGGCCCAGCCCTTGGCAGCCAGCTTTTCGCCGATGTCGCGCCGGGTGGCAGGCGGGCGGCAGGCCCAGACGGCCAGCAGCACCTGCTCCTCGGCGGGGGAAAGGGGCTGGCAGTGCTCCGGGATACCGTACATGGGACCGCCTCCTTTCAAAAAAATACTTTTACAATTGTCTCTGATGCTTCTATTTTACCAGAATCCACCCCAAAGCGCAAGAGCGGAAAATCGAGTGGTCATGCGGTGATTCTGTACTTATTTTACAGATGTCTTAGAATTTGTTCTTATACGACGAACGTTTGTGCGCTTTGCGATTTCAATGCGGACAGGAACGCTGCATCTTTGTGCAAAGATGCTCTTGTTTTGCACCCCTCAGAACCGGTATACTACGGACAAATCCAGAACACGAACGCCGCCAAGGTTCGGGCGGCGTTTCCGTGAATCACTGAGGGAAAAGGAGAGGTGCATTATGGCACGAGTATATAATTTCAGCGCGGGGCCCAGCATGCTGCCCGAGAAAGTTCTGAAGCAGGCACAGGCCGAGCTGCTCGAGTACGGCGACAGCGGCCAGAGCGTGATGGAGATGAGCCACCGCAGCAAGTGGTTTGATGCCATCATCACTGAGACGGAAGCCACCCTGCGCCGGGTCATGAACATCCCGGATCATTACAAGATCGGCTTTTTCCAGGGCGGTGCTACCCAGCAGTTTGCCATGGTGCCCCTGAACTTTATGACCACGGGCAAGGCCGATTACATCGTGACCGGCAACTTCTCCAACCTGGCCGCCAAAGAAGCCGCCAAGTTCGGCGAGGCCAACATCGTGGCCTCCAGCAAGGACAAAAACTTTACCTACATCCCGGATGTGAACGCCATCCCTTACAATAAGGATGCAAGCTACATCCACATCTGCCAGAACAACACCATCTTCGGCACCCAGTATGTGGAGGTGCCGCAGGTGGAGGGCGTGCCGCTGGTGGCGGATATGAGCTCCATGATCCTCTCCAAGCCTGTGGATGTGACCAAGTACGGATGCATCTATTTTGGTGTCCAGAAGAATGTCGCACCCGCCGGTATGGCCATTGCCATCATCCGGGACGATCTGCTGGGCAAAGCAGCGGACAATGTGCCCACCATGATGAACTACACCACCCTGATCAACAAGGACAGCATGTACAACACGCCTCCCTGCTGGTGCATCTACATGACCGGGCTGGTGCTCAAGTATCTGGAAAACGACATCGGCGGCCTGGCCAACATGCAGAAGATCAACGAGGCCAAGGCAAAAGTCCTCTACGATTATCTGGACGGTCAGGACTTCTTCCACAACCCGGTGGAACACCGCTACCGCAGCACGATGAACGTCACGTTCACCAGCCCCAACCCCGACATGGACAAGAAATTCTGTGCGGAGGCCGCGGAGGCAGGCTTTGTCAACCTGAAAGGCCACCGTCTGGTAGGCGGTATGCGCGCCTCCATCTACAACGCCATGCCCAGCGAGGGCATCGACAAGCTGGTCGATTTTATGGAGAAATTCCGCAAGGCGAATGCCTGATTTGTGTATAGGAGATCGGAAAGTATGTTTACCATCAAAACCCTCAACGCCATCAGCCCGGTGGGCCTGGCAAAGCTCCCCAAAAACCTCTTTGACGTGTCGGTGGATGCCGACGCGCCGGACGGCATCCTCGTCCGCAGCGCAGACCTGCTGAACACCACGTTCAAGGACAACCTGCTGGCCATTGCCCGCGCTGGTGCAGGCGTCAACAACATCCCGCTGGACCGCTGCAGTGAGCAGGGCATCGTGGTGTTCAACACGCCGGGTGCCAACGCCAATGCCGTGGCCGAGCTGGTCATCGGAATGCTGATCGCGGGCAGCCGCAATGTGGCTGACGCCGCCCAGTGGACTCAGGGGCTGGCCGGGGATGCCGCCATGGCCAAGAGCGTGGAAAAGGGCAAAAAGCAGTTTGTGGGCAACGAGATCAAGGGCAAGACGCTGGGCGTCGTCGGTCTGGGTGCCATCGGTTCCCGGGTGGCCAACTGTGCCATCGCGCTGGGCATGGAGGTCTACGGCTACGATCCCTACATCTCCATTGACGCGGCCTGGAACCTGAGCAGCCAGGTGCACCACTGTGTCAACCTGAACGACATGCTGCCTCTCTGCGATTACATCACCCTCCATGTGCCCTACCTGCCCACCACGAAAGATACCATCAATGCCCAGACACTGGCCCTGTGCAAGGATGGCGTCAGGATCCTGAACTACGCCCGCGGCGAGCTGGTGAACACCCCCGCCCTGCTGGACGCCATGGAGACGGGCAAGGTCTCCGGTTACATGACCGATTTCCCCACCGAGGCCCTGCTGGGCAAGCCGGGCGTCGTCTGCACCCCGCACCTGGGTGCTTCCACCCCGGAAGCCGAGGACAACTGCGCCGTCATGGCAGCGCAGGAGATCAGCGATTACATCAAAAACGGCAATATTGCCCACTCGGTCAACATGCCGGAAGTTCACCAGCCCCGTGCCGGCGGCAAGCGTATCTGCATCATTCACAAGAATGAGCCGGGCATGATCAGCCAGATCACCGCCCTGACCACCGAGGCGGGCCTGAACATCGAAAACATGATGAACAAGAGCAAAAAGAATATGGCCTACACCATGTTGGACGCGACCGGTGCCGTGGACGGCAAGCTGGCCGAAAAGCTGGCTGCCATCCCCGCCGTCATCCGGGTGCGCATCCTGTAACACGGAGATCTTCCCCGAACCTTTTTATACGCAAAGAGCCGCCGCCCGCCCGGGCAGCGGCTCTTTGCGGCAGCGGCGGGAAAAAAGTACCTCAAAAAGTGGAACTGGTTGAATCCCGTTGTTGATTTGCCCTCCGGTTTGCGGTAAAATGAGACTATCCGGAGTGCCGCGTTTGGGGCGGTGCTCCGGGCCCGTGCAGAATGCGGAAACTCTGCCGGAAGTTTTGCAAACAGGAGGTTTTGCATATGAACGCCAAACGCATTCTTTCACTGTTTTTAGCAGCGGTTTTGACGCTGGGTGTCGCCGTGACCCCGGCTGTGGCCGCCTCGGCAGCGCCGACTCTGCCCGGCAGCGCGGCGCTGGAGGAGAGCAACGGCCCGGTGTCCATCAAGCTGACGGCCTCCGGCCCGCTGGTGTACGGCTCTCCGTTTGAGCTGGTGGTGGAGACCCGCCCGGCCGAGACGCAGTATCTGGGGGTGGTGCTGGGCACCAAGGGCGAGGCAAAAGGCTTTGTGACCCTGGTCTTCTCCGATAAGATCCGCACCCTGCTCAAAATGATCCCGCTGCCCAAGCGGATGTCCGCAACGCCGGACCAGACCACCGATTTCAACCTGTATTCCTACATCAAGCAGCTCATCGACGGCAACGACGTGGAGGTGCTGCTTCGGGTGGCCGATGAGGTCGCCTCGGTGATGGATGCTCTGCAGTTTTATATCCCCACCATCAAGGATGTTTCCACTGGCCTCCGGCTGGCGCTGGAGATGATCCGCAAGTATCTGCCGGCGGGCAGCATGAGCCGCATTTATGTGGATGAACAGCCCAGCGATGCCGGCAGCTACATTGCCGGTGCCATCGCGCTGGAATCCGGTGATCTGAACACCGCGGGCGTGGCATTCTTCAAAATCAAGCCCAAGACGGAGGGCGTCCGGGTCTACTGGGCCCAGGAGGCTCCCGCCGTCATGACCGTGGAAGAGGCCCGGAGCTTCAACGCTGCCGCTGTCGTCGAGTCCGACGGGCAGGTGGTTGAGAACGGCAAGGTGACCTACAGCTATAAAAAGAAGAGCAGCTTCTTGGGCGGTACGACCATCAGCGGCTTCCCCACCGAGCCGGGCACCTACACGCAGACGGCCAAGGCCGCTGGCAACTACTCCAGCGAAAAGATCACCCGGACCATCGTGATCAATTAAAGATGCATAACAGCAAAGGCCCCGTGCACCGCACGGGGCCTTTGCTGTTATGTTGATCAAAATGAAAATGCTTACATCCGGAACCGCCAGCCCCAGCCGCCGCCACAGCAGCAGTTGCACAGCAGGTTGAGCAGGATCATGCTCCAGCACCAGCGCATCAGTCCGCCGGGCTGGGCGTAAGTGGTCTGGGTGCGATAACTCTGGCCGGGGTTCTGCAAGTTGCGCAGGTGCATCTGGTACTCGGTATTATTCGGGTCCAGCTGGGCGGCGCGGCGGGCGTCCTGCAGGGCGTCGATGCTGTTGCCCAGGCCCTGGTTGGCCAGGGAGGAGAGGTAATACCAGCGGGCGTTCCGGGCGTTCATGCTGTCCAGCACCCGGCGGGCCTCGGCGTAGCGGCGGTTCATGATGAAGTTGCGGGCGGCCTGCATCTCGGCGCTGTCGGTGCTGTTGTAGCTGGCACCGCTCTGCTGCTGGTAGCCGCCAAAGTTGAACCCGAAACCGAACGGGTCGAAATCAAAGCCGCCAAAATCGGTATAGCCGTTGTTCTGGCTGCTGTAATAGCCGTTCTGCTGGTAGCTGCCCTGCTGCTGGTAATTGCCGTAGGGGTTGCTGTAGCCCTGCTGCCCGTAACCATAGCCGCCGGCCTGCTGCTGGGTCTCACCCTTGGTGATGGCATCGTAAGCGGCCTGCACCTCCTTGAAGTGCTCTTCAGCCGTCGGGTCGTTGGGGTTCAGGTCCGGGTGCCAGCGCTTGCACTTGGCCCGGTATGCCTTTTTGATCTCTTCATCGCTTGCACCGCGCTGGATGCCCAGCACCTCATAGGGGTCTCTCATCGGTCTACTTCCTCACGTCTCTAGCATTGGTCACAATACTTTCTCAGTCTACAGGAACACAGAGAATAAATCAAGTGTTTCCGCGCCCTCTCCGTCATTTTTCTTTGCAAAATGACACCTCTCCCAAAGGGAGAGGCGAGACCTGGCGCATGAGCGCCCGAGAGGGTTATTTCTCTTTTTTGGCGTTTTTGCAGTTGTATTTGAGCCACACGCCGGAATACAGGATGTTGCGCAGCAAGTCTGCATCCTCCACGCAGGGCAGGCGCTCAAAGCTCTTGGCGCAGCGGGCCAGCAGCAGCTCAAAAATTTCCCGCATCTCTTCTTCGTATCCGGGCTGCTGGCTCAGGGTCTTGAGCGGATTGTAGGCGCCCTTGCGCTGATCCCGCTCTAAATCATCGTAAGCGTCCAGCAGATAGAGATACTTGCCCAGGTGGAAGCCGATGCTCCGCAGCTCCGGCGACCAGTGATCCTGCTTGTAATCAAACAGCTCCGCCATCAGCTGGCCAAAGCAGCCGGAGACGGCGTCTAAATCCTCGCTGCCGGCGGCCTCATACTCGGCCAGCTGATCCAGGCAGCTGCGGATGGCCTCACACTGGCGGGGCCAGCGGGCGGCGGCGTCCTGTGTGGGGGCAGCCAGCAGTTTCTCAAACCCAAGGCCCAGCAGGCTGTGGTCATCGTTCCATTTATCCTGCGCGTTGTAGTAGTGGAGCGCCACGCTCAGATCGGCGCAGTAATCGGTGGGGCCGCTGGAACGCCAGTGGATCTTCCGCACCGGGTGGATGGGGCAGTGCCCGCAGCCCTGCACGCACTCCGTCTCGCCCTCGTACAGGCTGGAGAGGAGCAGGTTCAGAAACGTCAGGTCATAGCTCAGGGTCAACCGCCCGCGCAGGCCGTGCAGCGCGCCAATGCGGCGGCAGAGCCCGCAGTAAGCGGTGCGGTAGCGGGCCTGCGCCTCCGGGGAGAGGGCGGCCTGATTGGGGATCACATAACCAAACATAACTCAGCTCTTTTTGATGAACTGGGTGCCGCAGCGGGGGCAGGAGATCTGGATGCGGCCCCGGCCCCGGGGCACCCGCAGCTTCTGGCGGCACTGGGGGCAGCGGTAGTAGTGGTAAAGCTTGCGGTTCGCCCACTGGTCTTTCAGGCCATTGGCCTTGCCGGTAATGCGGTCCTTGATGGTGTAGAACTTATAGTTCTCTTCGGTGCGCTTGGAGATGTTGCGGCTCAGAGAGCGGTAGTAGCACAGGATCAGCAGCACCATGCCCACATAAGTGAACAGACGGACCCGGGTGATCAGGGAGATCAGCAGCATCACGATCGAGGCAATGCTCAAAAACTGGTTCAGGCCATCCGTGCCATAGCGGCCGATCATAAACTGGCGGAGTTTTTCTCTCATAAACGTCATCCATTCCTTTGCAAATACGCTTAAAAAGGAGGGCAGCCGGTGCTGCCCTTAACTGTTTCTTTGCCATTAGGATACCATGCAACCATGATAAAACTTTGAACAGAGTGCAAATCTATCATGAAAGGACGGGGTTTAAGCTCTGGATTCCTCCCGGCAGCGGATGGTCAGCACGGCCTCGGTGTCCAAAGCGCCCTCCATTTTGCAGTGGAGCACGGCCCGGCCAGCCTCGCCGGTGGTAGCTAGATAGGTGCCCGCCATGCCGCCCCGCAGCGGCACGACGCTGGGGCCCAGGATCTCCACGGGGCCTTCCACGCTGAGCTGAACAGCCTCGCTGCAGTAGGGCAGGAGGTTGCCGTTCTGGTCGATGGCCCGCAGGCTGACGGCGGCGCAGTCCCAGGTGGGGCCGTCGGTCAGGATGGGGTTGTGGACGGTGCATTCCAGCCGGACGCTCTGCACGGGCTCCCGGATGACGGTCTTGACGGCCCGGCCATGCCAGACGGCCTCAAAGCGGTAGACACTGGTGGGGCTGCCCAGAACGCCGATGTACTTGTAATACATCCGCAGCAGCTCCTGCGCGCTGAGCCGGAGCGAAAGCATCCGGGCCCGGGACAGGGGCGAGAGCTCCATGGCGTCCCGGCGCATCTCGTTGAGGATGGCGGCCACCTGCGGGGCCGCGGCCCGGTCCAGCCCCTCGTATTTTTCCAGCAGGGAACCCACGAAATCCTGGATCTCAATGGGCGGGTGCGGGAGGGCGGCAAACCGGCCCCGGCGGTCGGGTGCGAACTCGGCCACAAAATCGTTGTCGCGGTACAGGCGGACACTCTCGGCGTTGGTAAAGACCCAGCAGGCCACCGGAATGCCGCCGGGCAGGTCGCCCAGTGCCATGCCGGAAGAGACTTCCAGCACGATGTCCGAGGGAGCGCGGGGCGTTTTCTGGCTGGCATAGACGGCGGCGGAGAGCTTCGGGTTGCGGAACAGGTCCATCACGCCGTGGTAGCTGACGCGGTCGCCGCTGCCAAACTCCCGGTGGGTGTTGTAATCGGTCATGCACCAGCCAAAGCTGCCGGCCACGCCCTGCTGGGCGATGCTGTCGTTGAGGACAGCCGCGTAGCGCAGAGCCTGCGCCAGCCGGTGGGGCTCGTCGTCAAAGGCTTTGGCGGGGAACTGCTGCCCCCCGAACTCGCTGATGAGATATCCCCGGCGCAGGTCCGGCGTCACGGCACTGCGGGGCTCGCACCCGGAGCCGCGGCCCCGGTAGGAATAATCGTTGTAGGCATACACGTCCTCCAGCAGCTGGCTCTTGTGGAAGCCCCGGGCCCCGGCCGTGGGGCGGGTGGGGTCCAGCCGGTGGACGGTCTCATGGGTGCGCTTGTAAAACGCCTCGTCGTCGGCGCTGCCGCTGACCCGCACGCCCCACAAAAAGATACTGGGGTGGTTGCGGTACTGGCAGACCATCTCCCGGCAGTTCTGCAAAGCCTGGGCTTTCCAGGTGTCGTCGCCCAGGTGCTGCCAGCCGGGCATTTCCGTAAACACGAGGATGCCCAGCTCGTCGCAGGCGTCGAGGAACGCCGGGCTGGGGGGACAGTGGCTGGTGCGGACGGCGTTGCAGCCCAGCTCTTTTTTCAGCAGCTGGGCATCCAGCCGCTGGATGCTGTCCGGCATGGCATAGCCCTGGTAGGCGTAGCTCTGGTGGCGGTTGAGGCCCCGCAGCTCCACCCGCTGGCCGTTGAGGTACAGTCCCCCGGCCACAAACTGGAGGGTGCGGAAGCCAAACCGGGTGCTCCGCTCATCCAGGACACGGTCCGGCAGGCCGTTGGTGCCTGGACGGATGAGCCGGACGGTAAGGGTGTAGAGGGAGGGGTGTTCGAGGCTCCAGGGGTGGACGCCGTTCAAGGTGCCCACGATAGGGAGGGAGAGTTCCCCCTGGTAGAGGGCCCGGCTGCCCGAGGGACTGCGGATCTCGGCCTGTAACGTGCAGCCCACCGTCTCGCCCACGGTGGAGGAATAGATGCGGAAATCGCCCTCGGCCTTTGCCTCGATGAAGATATCTCGCAGGTAGGCGGGCTCCTTGATGTCCAGCGAGACGGCGCGGTAGATGCCGCCGTAGGTCAGGCCGTCCAGCTGGCCGCCAAAGGGCGGGATGTTCAGATCCTCGCGGCTGTCGCACCGGACGGCCACCACGTTTTTCTGGCCCAGCCGGAGAGCGGCGGTCAGATCGACCGTAAAAGCAGTGTAGCCGCAGCCGTGGTGGAACATCCGCCGCCCGTTGCAGAAAACGGTGGCGTCGTGGGCCACTGCCCCGAACGTGAGCAGGACCGTGCGGCCCTCCCACTCCTTGGGCGCGAAAAACTCTTTCCGGTAGCCGGAAAGCCGCTGGTAATCGTTCTCGTTGCAGTAGTTGTAGGGCAGGGGCTTGACCGTGTGCGGGACGCGCACGGGGGTCAGCTCTTCCGCGCGGTCCGGCTGTACGAGTGCGGGGGTAAAGACGGGGGCAAACAGCCAGCCGTCGTTCCAATCGTAGTGTTCCATCGCCGTTCTCTCCCTCGGTGAATCAACATTCTCCTCCTATGCTACCACAAAGTTATGAACGAAAAAAGCACCGAAGTGCAATTTCGGTGCTTTCATGGGAAAATTATCGAATAAAATTGGTCATGGGGCGGCGGGGGTTCTCCGGGTGGGAGATCCCGGCGGCCTTGCCTGCCTCGATGCACTGGAGCAGCCAGGCCATGTTCCGGCCCAGCTCTTTCATCACGGCGCAGCCCTCTTCATCCTGCAAAACCTGTTCGGGGTTGGAGCCGTGCACCATGGGCCAGTAGGAGCCGCTCACCAGCGGCATGTGGAAGAACTCCGGGTACTTGACCAGCTGATCCAGCGCGGAGGTGGTGCCGGCCCGGCGGGCGGAAGCGCAGATGGCGGCGGGCTTATAGGCCAGATACTTGCCGCCCGCGTAGGCCAGACGGTCCAGGAAGCTGGTCATGTTGCCGGAGGCGGAAGCATAGTGCACCGGGGTACCGAAGACAAAGGCGTCGGCGGTCCGGGCTTTCTCGATGGCCTCGTTGACCACGCCGCCAAACACGCAGCCATTGCCCTTGGCACAGCCGCCGCAGCCGATGCAGCCGCCCACGGGCTTGGTGCCGACATTCAAGATCTCAGTGGTGATGCCGGCGGCGTTGAGCTCCCCGGCCACCAGGCTGAGGGCGGTGTAAGTGCAGCCCTTTTCGTGGGGACTGCCGTTGATGAGCAGAACATGCATAACAAATACTCTCCTTTGTGCGCCGCGCGGAAGTTCCGGCGCGTTCTGGCCTGATTTTAGCACAAAACAGCCCGGAGTGCAACGCAGCTACTTGACAAAGCACGGGGATTTGACTTTAATATAAAGTTACGAAAACAAGAGCTTTAAAGGAGGCCAAACATGCGCGTAATTGCAGGAGAAGCCCGGGGCAGACGGCTGGAAGCACTGCCCGGCACCGACGTGACCCGCCCCACCCTCGATCAGGTCAAGGAGGCCATGTTCAGCATCGTCCAATTTGATCTGCCCGGCGCCCGGGTGCTGGACCTGTACGCTGGCAGCGGCCAGCTGGGCATCGAGGCCCTTTCCCGCGGGGCGGCCCGCTGCGTTTTTCTGGATGAGAACCGCGACGCCGTGAACATCGTGATGAAAAACTGCAAAAACTGCGGCGTGTTTGACCGCAGCCGGGTCAACATCGGCGAGGCGGCCCGCTACCTCTCGGCCTGCCATGAGCAGTTCGACCTGGTTCTGCTGGACCCGCCGTTCCGGGGTGGTACGCTGGAAAAGATCCTGCCCGGCGTGGAGAAACGCGTGGCACCCGGCGGCATCGTCCTGTGCGAAAGTGAGACGGGCCTGGTGCTGCCTGCCGAGGTGGGCAGCCTGACCCTCAAAAAGCAGTATAAATACGGCAAGGTGCTGCTGTGGAAGTACACCAAACCCATGGCTGCCGAGGAAGAAACCGGAGGAGTGGAAGAATGAACGTAAACGAGCTTCTGGATACCATTGAGGACGCGCTGGAAGAGAGCGCTGGAATGCCCCTTTCGGGCGGCAAACGCATTGTGGACGTGGAACAAATTCGGGACTATCTGGACGAGATCCGCTCGAACCTCCCGGTGGAGCTGCGGCAGGCCCAGTCCATCGTCAGTGACCGCGCCCAGCTGATTGAATCGGCCAACGCGCAGGCACAGGCCATCGTGAAAAAGGCGGAGGAGCGTGCCCGCATCCTGGTCAGTGAGGCGGAGATCGTAAAAGCGGCGCAGCAGCGCGCTTCCGAGATCGTCTCTGCCGCCCAGACCGAGGCCCGCACTGTCCGCCAGACCGTGACGGACTACTGTGACAATATGCTCAAGACCACCGAGGAGACCATGGCGGAAAATGCCGCCCAGGTCAAGAGCGTGCGGGCAAACCTGCGTCAGTCACCCCGCAAAACCACCCTGTAACCAGAGAAATTCGGCGGGCAAAATCGACCCCGAAAACAGAGTGTCTCGCTTCCGCGGCCCCTGTGAGCAAAAATGACGGCTCACAGGGGCATTTTTTGTCACATTTGGCAAGCGGAAAATCCTTGCAATCGGGGGCTTGATTTGTTAAAATAAACTTGTATCAGTGGGAGCGGAAGAATGGTGCAAAATTCCAACGCTTCCAGCCTGACAGCATCCCAATTTTGAGACATTTGAAAGGAGGCTGGGCCCTGTGGAACCACAAACCAACCCGCAAGCCTTTGACCCGGCCTCGTTTGAGCATATCCCTGTGCTGCTGAACGAGTGCCTGGACGGGCTTGCCATCGACCCGGCAGGCACTTACTTGGACGGCACGGCGGGCGGCGCGGGACACTCCCGGCAGATCGCCCTCCGGCTGGACGGCGCAAAGGGCGGGCGGCTCATCTCGCTGGACCAGGACCCGGACGCGGTACAGACCGCCCGGGCGCGGCTGGCGGGCCTGCCTGCCACGGTGGTACAGATCAACTTCCGCTATGCCGGACAAGCTCTGGAGCAGCTGGGCATTGAGAAGATCAATGGCGCGCTGCTGGACCTGGGCGTTTCCAGCCACCAGCTGGACGACGCGGCCCGGGGCTTTTCGTACCGGGCGGACGCCCCGCTGGACATGCGGATGAGCCAGGAGGGCGAGACCGCCGCCGACCTCGTGAACACCGAGAGCCGGGAAGAGCTGGCCCGCATCCTGCGCGATTACGGCGAGGAACCCTTTGCCTGGCAGATCGCGGGCAAGATCGTGGAGGCACGGGAGACGGCCCCCATTGAAACAACGCTTCAGCTGGCCGATATCGTGGCCAGTGCCATGCCGCCTGCGGAGCGGCGCAAAAACAAAAACCCCTCGCGGCGCGCGTTCCAGGCGCTGCGCATTGCGGTCAACCATGAGCTGGACGCTCTGGAGGAGGGGCTGGACACCATTTTTGAGCATCTTGCCCCGGGCGGGCGGCTGTGTGTCATCACATTCCACTCGCTGGAAGACCGGCTGGTAAAGAACAAGTTCCGCCGCTGGTCCACTGCCTGCACCTGCCCGCCGGAGTTCCCGGTCTGCGTCTGCGGCGGCAAAGCCAAGGCGAAGCTCATCACCCGCAAACCCATTGAGGCGAACACGCGGGAGCTGGAAGAAAACCGGCGCAGCCGTTCCGCCCATCTGCGGGTACTGGAAAAAATTTGAATGCGTTACGGCATCTGAGTGAGGAGGAGACCCACCATGGGCCAGGCAGCATATGATATGAACGCGGTGCGCCGCAGAAGAGCACCGCAGACGCGGAAGAACGTCCCTCTGCGGGTGGAAAAAGGCGGCAAGCGGCGCCTTACCCCGTTCCAGGCTGCCATGCAGCACGCCATCCAGCTCATCTCGGTGGCGCTGATGGTGGGTTTTGCGGTCAGCCTGCTGTGGAGCGAAGCCCAGCTGGTGGAGCTCAACGACCAGATCCAGGATGCCAAAGCGCAGCTGGTGAGCGAGCAGAGTCAGTATACATACTACAACAGTGCCCTGAACAGCAAAACGAACATCACCAGTGTGGAGGAAGCGGCCAGCCGCCTTGGCCTCATGAAGATCGACCAGAGCCAGATCACCTACATCCGGCTGGATGCGGGCAGCGTGCTGGTGCGGAAAGAATCGGCAGTCCACCAGTGGACGGATTTTCTGCACGATGGTGCCATGACCATCATTGGCGCGGTCAACCAGGCAAAATAAAACGAAATGACGGGAAAGCGTGCGGCAGTGCACGCTTTTTCGGTTTCTGCAGGAGTACGCAATGCAAGAATCCCCCAAGAACCATAAAAAAATCTACTACCGTCTGCGCCGCAGCGACCCGCACGAGCGTCTTGGCGCAACGCTGCGGCATTTCAGCTTCGGCGCGGCGGTCTTTTTTGTTGTGGCGGCGGCGGCCATCGTCATCCACAGCCTATATGACATCCAGATCCGGGATGGTGCCCAGTACCGCCAGTACGCCGCCCAGCAGCAGCTGCTGGACAGCACGATTCAGGCTACCCGCGGCGAGATCTACGATACCTCGGGCATCACGCTGGCATCCACCAGCGTGGTATGGACCATCTGGGCCGACCCCAGCTACAGCAGCGCTCTCTTCACCAGCCAGACGGACGACGACACCAAGGCGGTGACCAAGACCATCGACCCCGCTGCCCTCAATGAGGTGAGCACCCAGATCACCCTGCGGCTGCTCTCGGGCGATGGCGCTGCGCTGGACAGCGTGGATCTTTCTTCTGAAGCCTACAAGACCCAGTATCAGACGGTGTACGACGCCCTCTCCCAAAACGATTCATCCTATCAGGTGCTGGCCACCAAGGTCAACAACGCCGTCAAGCTCTCCATTGAAAAATACGTCTCGGAGTACAACAAGGCCCACAAAAAAGCCAACGCCGAAAAAGGCATCCGCAAGGGCCGCGTCTCTGTCTCCTCCACCAAGAGCTTCCAGCGGGATTACCCCTATGGCGCCTTTGCGGCCTCGGTGCTGGGCTTCTGCGATGCCGACGGCTACGGTACTTATGGCCTCGAAAAATCCTATGAATCCACGCTGGCCGGTGTGAATGGCCGCACCATCACTCTCCGCAATGCCTATGGCAACGCCATTGCCGACGAGAACGCCACCACTTACGAAGCCAAGGACGGCTCCAACCTCGTTCTCTCGCTGGATGTCAATATCCAGGAAGTGGTGGAGCGGTATCTGAACGAGGCCATCAAAGCCAACAATGTCGAGAACCGTGGCGCCGCCATCGTGATGAACGTCAAGACGGGTGCCATTCTGGCCATGGCCTCCAAGCCGGATTTTGACCCCAATAACCCGCTGGATTACAGCCAGAACCTGGCTTATCTGGATGAACTGGTCCACGCGGAGCCGGAGCTCTACGGCATCTATCAAAAAGATGAGAATGGCAACTACATCACCGATGAGCGGGGCAATAAGATCCTGGACCCGGAAGGCGATTACTCGGGCTATTATCGTGATATCCAGTGGAAGAACAAGACCATCACCGAGCTGTACTACCCCGGAAGCGTCTTTAAGGTCATCACGGCGGCCATGGGGCTGGACTCCGGCCATGCCACCCTCAACACCACCCTGAACTGCTCCGGTGCCTACACCATTGCCAAGCAGACCTACCACTGCGCCGGCAAAAAGGCCCATGGCGTGCAGAATCTGGCCATGGCCCTGCGGAACAGCTGCAACATCTACTTCATCCAGCTGGGCCAGCGGGTGGGTTCCAGCCTCTTCTACGATTACTTTGACGCGTTCGGTTTCACCGAGCGGACGGGCGTGGACCTGCCCAACGAGACGAACTTTATGCAGTACTACAACGCCAGCCAGCTGGGCGAAGTCCAGCTCGCTTCCTCGGCGTTCGGTCAGGCCATGGCGGTCACGCCGCTGCAGGTCTGCACCGCCATTTCGGCAGCCGTCAACGGCGGCTACCTCGTCACCCCCCATGTGGTGGATAAGATCACCGACCAGAACGGCAACGTCATTCAGGAGATCGGTTCCAACATCCGCCGTCAGGTCATCAGCGAGAGCGCCAGCGACGCCATCCGCCAGATCATGGAATACGAAGTGGCGGACGGCACTCAGGGCGGCGGCGGCCGCGCCTACGTGGCGGGCTACCGCATCGGCGGCAAGTCCGGTACGTCCGAGCAGCTGAACATGGACCGCCGCGCCGACGGCGACTACAAGAAAGTGGCCTCCTTTGCGGCGGTTCTCCCTGCGAATGATCCGGAGATTCTGGTCTACGTCATGCTGGACGACCCCAACAACGCCAGGACGGACTACTCCTCCATTCTGGCGGCGCCTGTGGTGGGCAACATCATCAGTGAGGTGGCCCCCTACTTGGGCCTTGCGACCGACGGCGTGGACCGCGGCCAGACCAGCTACAAGGTGCCCAACCTCATCGGGCAGGAGTGGAGCAACGCACAGGTCTCCCTGAACATCAAGGGCCTCAAGCATCAGCTCATGGAGAGCAGCTCCGACCAGACCGCCGCCGTGGTCACTTATCAGTATCCCCGCGCCGGGGCCGAGGTGCCCTACGGCACCACCATCTACCTGTACACGGACACTTACGAGGGCAGCCACACCGAGGTGCCGGATGTCAGCGGCAAGAGTGCTGAGTTTGCCCGCCAGATGCTGGCGGCAGCGGGCCTGAACTGCACGGTGGAAGGCGATGCCAACGGTCTGGTCCAGAGCCAGAGCGAGGCCCCCGGCACCAGCGTCCAGCGTGGTACCATCGTTACAATTACTTGTGGATAAATGAGGAGTACAGCTATGGATAAAATCAGTGCAAGCGTTCTTTTAAAAGGCCTGGCCCCGGAGGGCTTTGCCGATGAGGCGGCCATCGACCTTGTGACCACCGACAGCCGCGAGGTGCGCCCCGGGTGCATCTTTGTGGCGTTCCCCGGTGAAAAATTTGATGGCCACGATTTCGCGGCCAAAGCACTGGAAGAAGGGGCCGAATATGTCGTCCTCAACCACCCGGTGAAGGATGTCCCGGCGGGGAAGTGTTTCCTCTGCCCGGACAGCTACCGCGCCATGATGATAATGGGTGCCAACTACCGCCGCCAGTTTTCCCCCAAGGTAGTGGGCGTGACGGGCAGCGTGGGCAAGACCACGACCAAACAGATGACCTACGCCGCCATTGCGGGCTTTGGCAATACCATCAAGACCGAGGGCAACCAGAACAACGAGCTGGGCCTGCCCCGCACCATGTTCCGCATCGGCAAAGAGACGGAGTACGCGGTGGTGGAGATGGGCATGAGCCACCGGGGCGAGATCGAGCGGCTGAGCCGCTGCGCCCGCCCGGATGTGGGCATCATCACCTGCATCGGTGTGTCGCACATTGGCAACCTGGGCAGCCAGGAGAATATCTGCAAGGCCAAGCTGGAGATCTGCGAGGGCCTGCCCAACGGTGCCCCGCTGGTGCTCAATGGGGATGACCCGTTCCTGCGGGCCGCGAAGCTGCCGGAGCATGTCCACCCGGTCTGGTTCAGCCTGGGGGATGAGAACGCGGACGTCTGCGCCCTGAACATCCGGCAGGAGGACGACGGCATGACCTTTACGCTGGAAGACCGGGAGGAAGACACCACCGAGGTGCACATCCCGGCCATGGGCCGCCACAATGTGGCCAACGCGCTGGCGGCTTACGCCGCCGCCACCCGGCTGGGCCTGAACGCCAAGCGGGTCATTGCGGGGCTGAGCCAGTTCCAGCAGACCGGGATGCGCCAGAAAGTGGTCCACAGCAAGGGCGTGGATGTCATCGAGGACTGTTACAACGCCAACCCCGACAGCATGAAAGCCGCGCTGGCCATGTTCAAAGAGTACCCCTGCAAGCGCCGCTTTGCCCTGCTGGGCGATATGCTGGAGCTGGGCGAGATCAGCCCGGAAGCCCATGAGACGGTGGGCAAACAGGCTGCGGAATACGGCGTGGACTTCCTCGTGGCCTATGGCCCGGAGGCGAAACGCACGGCCCAGGCTGCCGCGGCTGCCGGGGTGGAGGCCCGCCATGTGGATACCTACCGGGAGGCGGCAGAACTGCTGCTGGCCCGGATGCAGCCCGGCGACGCGCTGCTGGTCAAGGCCAGCCGGGGCATGGCGCTGGAAAAAGTGCTCGAAATCTTTTACAATGAGCAAAAATAAAAAGAAATATCAATTGGAGTAATACAAAAATGATCCGTTTTGCCTTGATCGTCGCCTCAACGCTGGGGTTCTTCCTCACGGCGGCGCTCGGGAATTTCATGGTGCCGCTGCTCCGGGCGTTCGGCCCCGGGCAGGAGCCCGAGGCACCGCAGACCTCTCAGCTGCAGCCGGACAGCGACCCGGACGACCTGCCGCCCCCGGCCACCCCGACCATGGGGGGCCTCTGCCTCATGGTGGGCACGCTGGCCGCGGTGGGTGTGGGCTGGACGGCCGCCTGCGTGGCAGAGCCTGCCCTGCTGGGGGATGAGGGCCTGTGGACCACCCGGCTCCTCATCGCGCTGTTTGGGGCGCTGGCCTTTGGGGCCGTGGGCCTGGCCGATGACCTGGCCCGCCTGCGCCGCCATGCCCCGCTGGGCCTCCGCCGCCCGGTGCGGCTGGGGCTGGAGGCCGCGGCTGCTGCCGCCGTGCAGGTGCTGCTGGCGGCCAACCACTGCCTTGCCACCGGGCTGGTACTGCCCGGCCTTGGTTACTGCGAGCTGGGCGTGCTGGCCCCCATCGTGTGGGGGCTGCTCCTCGTCGGCCTTGCCGAGAGCGCCCGGGTGGCCGATGGAGCGGACGGCGTGGTCTGCGGGAGCGCGTTCCTCGGGATGCTGGGCCTTATGGGAGCCATGACCATTCTGGGCTGGTTCCCGCTGGGGGTGCTGCCTGCCGCATTGGCCGGGGCGCTGATGGCGCTCCTGCTCTGGAATTTCCCGCCTGCCAAGCTGCTGCCCGGCAGCGTGGGCAGCCTGTTCCTGGCCGGGGCGCTGGGCTGCGTGCCGTTGAGCATCGGCTGGCCGGGCCTGAGTGTGCCGCTGGGCCTGCCTTATTGGCTGGAGGGCGGCATGGTGGCGCTGCAGATCCTGGTCTATAAGGCATCAAAAGGCCGGAAGCAGCTCTTTGGCACCGCGCCGCTCCACCGCTGGCTGGAAAAGCGGGGCCGTGCCCCCATCTCAATTTTTTACACGTTCTGTGTCTTTGCCATGCTGGGCGTCGCACTGGCGATGCAGATGGCAAAGATCAGCTGATTCAGAGGGAGGAATGCAGATGGCGACCATCCGCAGAAAAAAGGCGGAACCTTTTTCCATCTTACAGCGCGACCCCGGCCCCTGGCCAACGCTCCTCATCAACTGGATGGCGACGCTGGGCATCATCGTGATCTTCGGGCTGGTGATGCTGTTCAGCGCCAGCTACACCACAGGCTACCTCCGCTTTGGCGACAGCCTGCACTTTATCCGCAGCCAGGTGCTCTGTCTGGGGCTTGGCGTTGTGGCCATGGCCCTGTTTTCCTATATCGACTACCGTTTTCTGCGCAAGCTGGTCTGGCCGGGGTATCTGCTCTGTCTGGTACTGCTGGTGCTGGTGCTGTTCAGCACGCCGCTCAACGGCTGCCGCCGCTGGATCTCGTTCGGCGGCTTTACGGTGCAGGTATCGGAGATCGCCAAGTTTGAGATGATCCTGCTCACGGCCCATCTGGCCGCCAAGGCCCCCCGGCTGGAAAAGCTGGACCCCGGCTCCAACCGCCGGGTGCCGCCCAGCGTCTGGCTCTACCAGCGCCTGGTGCGGGAGCTCATCGTTCCGCTGCTGCCCCTGCTGCCGGTGCTGGCGCTGCTGGTGCTGGAGCCCCACATGTCCGGCATCGTGCTGACCACGGCCATCGTGGGCACCATCCTGCTGCTGGGCGGAAACGGCGGCATCATCACCTGGGCGGGGGCTGCTATCGGCATTTTCCTGCTGGAGACACTGCTGCAGCACATTGATTCCATCCCGTACCTGCAGAGCCGCCTCGACGGCTGGACGCAGGACCTCTCCCAGATGACGGACCAGACCCTGCAGAGCCTGTACGCCATCGGTTCCGGCGGTGTGACCGGCCTCGGCCTTGGCAACAGCATTGAAAAACAGCTCTGGCTGCCCGAGAGCAACAACGACTTCATCTTCTCCGTGGTCTGTGAGGAGCTGGGCTTTGTGGGGGCCGTGCTGGTCATCCTGCTGTTTGTGCTGTTTCTGGTGGAGGGGCTCTGGCTGGCGTTCCACGCCGAGAACCGCTACTGCACCTTAGTGGGCATCGGCATCATGGCGCAGATCGCGTGGCAGGTGTTCTGCAACATCGCGGTCGTCACCAACACCCTGCCCAATACCGGCATTTCGCTGCCGTTCTTCTCTTCGGGCGGTACGAGCCTGATCCTGCTGCTGGCCGAGATGGGCGTTATGGTCAACATCGGCCGCAACGGCGAGCGCGCCCGCCTGGAGCGGGAAAACCTGCATCATTTGCGGGAAGAGCAGCGGAAAGCCAAAACCATCGTGCTGAATACGGCACGCAATGCCCAGCCGGAACGGTAATGGGCCTATCAGGAGGGAAATTGTATGAAAGTTCTGATCGCTGCCGGCGGCACGGCCGGCCATATCAACCCGGCGCTGGCCATTGCGGGTGCCCTGAAAAAAGCCGACCCCACCGCTGAGATCCATTTTGCAGGCCGGAAAGAGGGCATGGAGTACCGCCTGGTCACCCAGGCGGGCTACCCGTTCCATCACATTGAGATCACGGGTTTCCAGCGCAAACTCTCGCTCAACAACATCCGGCGGAACATCATCACCCTGTGGAACCTGGCCCTCTCGGGGCCCACGGCGAAAAAGATGATGAAAGAGATCCAGCCGGACCTCGTCATCGGCTGCGGCGGCTATGTCTCCGGCCCGGTGGTGCGCTGCGCCGCCAAGCAGGGCATCAAGACCGCCCTGCATGAGCAGAACGCGTTCCCCGGCGTGACCAACAAACTGCTGGCCCCGGATGTGGACATCGTGTTCGCCGCCGTGCCCGCCGCCGTGGAGAAGCTGGGTGCCCCGGAAAAGACCATCGTGGTGGGCAACCCGGTCCGCCCGGAGGTGTTTGCGCAGGCCAAGAACCGTGACGCCATCCGTGCCGAGCTGGGCGCGGGCGACCGGACGATCATCCTGTCGTTCGGCGGCAGTCTGGGTGCCCGTCGTGTCAATGAAGTGGTGGCCGACCTCTGCGCCTGGGAACAGAAGAATGCAAAACCGGTGCTCCACCTGCATGCCACCGGTCAGTACGGCGTGGAGCTGTTCCAGAATCTGGAAAAAGAAAAGGGCTTTGCCCCGGGCGAGAGCCTTGTGGTAAAAGAATACATCAACAACATGCCGGAGCTGCTGGCGGCTGCCGATCTCGTCATCAGCCGCGCCGGCGCGCTGACGCTGGCCGAGCTGGAGGCTGTGGGCCGCGCTGCAGTCCTTATCCCCAGCCCCAATGTGGCGGAGAACCACCAGTATTACAACGCCCTCGAGCTGCAGAAAGCCGGGGCCGCCGTGGTCATTGAGGAAAAAGACCTGACCGGGGAAAAGCTGGTGCAGACCGTTTCCGACATGCTGGCCCAGCCCGGCAAGCTGGCAGAAATGGGCCAGAACGCCCGGAAGCTCTCGGTGGACGACAGCCTGGACCGCATTGCAGACGCCCTGCTCAAGCTGGTCAAGACCCCGTAATTGCACCGGGAGACAACTTGTGATAAAATCAGACGGAAAGGAGGGGAGGCCCCATGGCACAGAACCGCAGGCGTGAGAGTCCAAACCGGAACCAGAGCCGCCCGGCGCAGGGAAATACAGCCCGCCGCCGCAGCCGTTCCAACGCTTCCGACCGCCGCCGGGTGTATGACCAGGCGCAGGACGCTCGCCGTGCCTCCTCTCAGCGCCGGGGCAGCCCGCAGGGCTACCAGGAGCAGACCATTGATTTTGCAAATGGCAGTGTGCGCTATGAGCAGCCCCGCCGGGCAGATAACAGCATCCAGTTCCCCCGGCAGGGAAGGCAGATGTCCGGCTCTGCCGGGCAGAACGGCGCGGGCCGCTCCCGGAGCGCCCAGGACCGTGCCCGCGGCCGGAATGGGAATGGCAGCACCCGCCCGGCGAACGGAGCCTCCAGAGGCGCGAAAAACGGCCCCAGCGGGCGGATGCGCCCCACGGAGGCCAACCTCCGCAGCCCCAGCCGCCGGGAGAGCAAAAAGAAGCGGAAGCTGACCCGCGCGGCCATCCGGCGGCGCAGGATCATCCGCCGTCTGACCGCCTTTGCCCTGCTGCTCTGCGTCATTGCGGCGGGCGTTTACCTCACGGTCACCATGCTGTTCAAGATCAGCTCCATTCAGGTGCAGACGGCGGACGGCACGCAGGTGGCCGAGGTGGGCGGCTACGCCAGCGAGCAGATCTTGCAGGCGCTGGGCGTCCACACCGAAGAGAACATCTTCAGCTTTGACCCGGGCCAGAAATCCAAGGAGCTGGAAAAAGCTTTCCCCATGCTGGAGTTCATCCATGTGGAGCGGCAGTACCCCGGCACCGTGGTGGTCCAGGTGACAGAAGCCCGGCCCACCTACGCCATGCAGGTGGAGGGCGGCTGGCTGACCCTCTCGGCCAGCCTGAAGATCCTGTCCAAGGATGCCGCCCAGCCAGCGGGCCTTGCCACCCTTTACGGCGGGGAGCCGGTGTCAACCACGCCCGGCGAACAGCTGGACTTTGCCGCGGCCCCCGCCGCCAGCAGTGCGGCCGCTTCAGAGAGTGCCGACAGCGCGGCTTCTTCGGAAACAGAGGCGGAGACCGACCAACGGCTGGAATCGCTCAACACGTTGATGTCCGCACTGGACAGCTATGGGATGCTGGGCGACGCCACCCGCATTGAGTTTGCGGACACCGAGGAAATGGCTTTTTTGTATCAGGACCGCATCAGCGTCCTGCTGGGCACGCTGAATGAGCTGGATTACAAGCTCAAGCTGGCCCAGTATGTCCTGCTCAACCAGGACGGCAAGGGCTGCGCCGCCACCGATACCGGTCTGCTGGACCTGAGCCACCTGAGTGCGTCCAGCACCCGGAAATTCCGCTTTGCGCAGGGCGAACCTACCCTGCCCTCGGGCTATCTCGTGCCGGAAGTTTCCACACCGGAGGAAGCACCGGTGGAAAACCCGGACGCCGCTGAGGCAGATCCCCCGGCGGATGCTGAGCTCTCCGCGGAGACGTCGGCAGCGCCGGAGGCCGACCCTGCGGCCGGAGCGAAAACTCCGCCGACGGAAGAAGCCGCAAATCAGGAAACCACCAATCAGGGATGAGGAGTGTGTTACTTATGAAACTGGAACAACTGATGGAGGATGTGCCCTTTACCCTCGTGCAGGGCACCCTGGAGACCGAAATCGAGGATATCATCTATGACAGCCGCAAAGCCGCGCCCGGCCTGCTGTTCGTCTGTATCGTGGGCACCCAGCGGGACAGCCATGATCTTGCCGCCGACTGCGTGGCAAAGGGCGTCAATACGCTGGTCATCCAGCACGATATCGACCTCTCGGCCATGCCGGACGTCAATGTCATCAAGGTGGAGAGCAGCCGCTACGCCATGGCAAAAATGAGCGCCAATCTGTTCGGCAACCCCTCCCGCCAGATGACCATGATCGGCGTGACGGGTACCAAGGGCAAGACCACCACCACCCACATGATCAAGAGCGTGCTGGAAGCCGCGGGCCGCAAGGTGGGCATGATCGGCACCAACGGCATCTACTTCCTGGGCCGCCACAAGGAGACGGCCAACACCACGCCCGAGAGCTATGAGCTGCAGAAGACGTTCCGCCAGTTCCTGGACGCGGGCTGTGATACGGCATTGATGGAAGTCTCCAGCCAGGGCCTGATGATGGACCGTGTGGCGGGCATCCACTTCCATGTGGGCGTCTTCACCAACCTTTCGCCGGACCATATCGGCCCCGGTGAGCACAAGACCTTTGAGGAATACCGCAGCTGGAAAGGCAAGCTGTTCCAGCGGTGCGATATCGGCGTGGTCAACATCGACGACGCCAACACCGAGGCCCTGCTGGAGGGCCACACCTGCCAGCTGGTGACCTATGGCCGCGGCGAGGCAGCTGATTACCGTGCAGGCGAGTATCAACTGCTCCGTACCCACGATTTTCTGGGCGTGCAGTTCCATGTCTCCGGCAAGGACGATATGGACGTGAAAGTGAACATGCCCGGTGAGTTCAGCGTGTACAACGCCCTGGCCGCCCTGGCCGTGGGCAAGGTGCTGGGCCTGCCGGATGAGGCCATCCACGAGGGCCTGGGCAAGTGCGTGGTCAAGGGCCGCGTGGAGCTGGTGCCCATCAGCAAGCGGTTCACCATCCTGCTGGACTACGCCCACAACGAAGTCTCCACCGAGAGCCTTCTTACCACTCTGCGGGCCTACCACCCCCACCGACTGGTGGTGGTGTTTGGCTGCGGCGGCAACCGCTCCAAGCTGCGCCGCTACGGCATGGGCGAGATCTGCGCCAAGATGGCGGATTTCTCCATCGTCACCGAGGACAACAACCGCTTTGAGAAAGTGGAAGACATCATCGCGGACATTCGTGTGGGCATGGAAAAGGGCAACCCGGACGCCAAGTACATCGAGATCCCGGACCGGCTGGATGCCCTGCACTACGCGGTGGACCACGCCCAGGAGGGCGACCTGATCGCCGTCATCGGCAAGGGTCACGAGACCTACCGTGACCGCGAGGGCGTCAAGACCCCGTTCCTGGAGCGGGAACTGCTGGAAGAGTACGCCCGGCAGATCGGCCTGGAATAAATTTGCAAGCAATAAAAAATACCGCTGTGTCGTGTGACACGGCGGTATTTTTTGTAAATTCAGATTCAGGCGTTCAGCTGAGGCACGCTCTCCTCCTGCAGGAGGTTGGTCATGCTCTTGAGGCTGATGCCAATGGTGGACAGGTTGTGCAGCATGGCGCTGGTGGCCGGCTGCAGGATGCCCATGGCGCCCAGCACGATGAGGGTGGAGTTGAAGCTCAGCACAAAGTGATAGTTTGCGCTCACCCGGCGCTGCAGCTGGTTGGCAATGGCCTTGAGGGCCACCAGCTCTTCCAGACTGTCGGCCTTGATGGTCACGTCCGCGATCTCGCGGGCAATGGCAGCGCCCGAATGGATGGCAATGCCGATGTCGGCGGCAGAGAGGGCGGGGGAATCGTTGATGCCATCGCCGATCATGACGACGGTGTGGCCCTCAGCCTTGGCTTTCTGGACAAAGGAAGCCTTATCCTCGGGCAGCACCTCGGCAAAGTACTGGTTCACGCCCACCTGTTTGGCGATGGCAGCGGCGGTGCGGTCGCTGTCGCCGGTCATCATCACGGTGTTGGAGATGCCCAGTTTGCGCAGCTGGCGCAGCACATGGGCGGCCTCGGGGCGGAGCGGGTCAGCGATGCAGATAACGCCCACCAGCTGGCCGGAAGCAGCCATGTAGAGGTGAGAATACTGCGGGTCAAGATCGTTGAACTTGTCCATTTCGCCTGCGGGGACGGTGCAATGCTCATCCTCAAAAACGAAGTGGTGGCTGCCGATGACCACCCGCTCACCGCCCACGCGGCTGGCGATGCCGTGCGCCACGATGTACTCCACCTCGGAGTGCATCTCCTCGTGGGAGATGCCGCGCTCCCTGGCGGCACGGACCACGGCGTTGGCCATGGAGTGGGGAAAATGCTCTTCCAGGCAGGCGGCCAGCTGGAGCACCTCACGCTCCTCATAGCTGGAAAACGGAACCACCTGCACCACCTGCGGGGTGGCGTGGGTCAGGGTGCCCGTTTTATCAAACACGATGGTGTCGGCCTTGGCCAGAGCTTCCAGATATTTTCCGCCCTTGACGGTGATGTGGTAGTTGCCGCACTCGCGCATGGCGGAGAGGACGGCCAACGGCATGGAGAGCTTGAGGGCGCAGGAGAAGTCCACCATCAGGATGGAGATGGCGCGGGTCACGTTGCGGGTCAGCGCGTAGGTGGCCACGGTACCGGCCAGGCACCAGGGCACCAGACGGTCGGCCAGCTGCAGGGCGCGGTTCTCCGTGCTGGACTTCAGCTTCTCGGACTCCTCGATCATGGAGACGATCTTGTCGTAACGGTTGGCGCCGCCCTCGGCCTTGGCGGTAAAGACGCATTCGCCCTCTTCCACCACAGTGCCGGCGTAAACGGTGGCACCGGAAGCCTTGCGCACCGGCATGGACTCGCCGGTCAGGGCGGCCTGGTTCACCATGGCCTCGCCCTCCAGAACGGTGCCGTCCAGCGGGATCATGTTGCCGGAGCGGACCACGATCTCGTCGCCCGGGTGGACTTTCGTCAGGGGCACCAGGACCTCGCCGCCCTCGGCACGCACCCAGACCTTATCCACGTTCAGGGCCATGCTGCGGGCCAGATCATCGAGGCTCTTTTTGCGGGTCCACTCTTCCAGCAGGGAGCCCAGATTCAGCAGGAACATCACCGAGCTGGCGGTGCTGAAATCGCTGCGCAGGATGGAGGCGCTGATGCTCAGTGCATCCAGCACTTCCACCTCCAGCTTGCGCTGCAGCAGGCAGCGGATGCCTTTCCAGACGAACGCGATGGAGCGCCAGATGGTGTAGGCCGCCGCGATGGGAGCGGGCAGGAACAGCTTGCGGGCGTAGTGGCCGGCCACCAGGGTGAACATCTTATCCTGATATTCCCGGTTGATCTTCCGGCTGTCGTTGGAGGTGACCAGCACATCCAGCTCCGTGTTATCAAATTTATAACCGGCCAGCAGGGCAATGGCTTCCTTGCGGCTGCCGGTGTAGGTCAGCACCACGTCGCCTGTCCGCTCATACACGGTGGCGTGGTGGATGCTGTCCTGATGGTTCAGGTAAGCTTCCAGCACATCGGCACGGTGGAGGGTCATCCGCACAGCGTGGACATGCACCCGCATCCGGCCCCGGCTTTCATGTAAAATCGTACATTTCATCAGTAATAACCTCTTTTAGTGCAGATTCATGAAAAAGAGCCGCCCGAAGGCGGCTCAGAAGCTGCGGGATTATTCCTCGGTCTTTGCCTCAGTCTCGGCAGCGTCCTCGATGACTTCCTGTGCAGCCTCGGCAGCGCGGGCCTCGTTGATGGCCTTTGCATCGGCCAGGATATCACCGGCCTGCTCCTGGACCTTATTGACAGTCTCCATGGTGGAGTCTTTCATGCGCAGGACGGCGGCAGTGGTCTGGGTGTAAACTTTCTTGGCATCCTTGCTTGCCAGCACTTTGAAACCGGCAGAACCAAACACGACACCACCAACAAACAGAGCGATCTTCTTCACGTCAACCATAGTTGTAAACCTCACTTATTTTTATTTCGGCATCTGGAATGCCTGTCTTGAGCCCCCGCGGCTGCCTTGCCTGCCTTCACCCGATGTCTACAGGCCGAATCCGGGCAGTGGAGGACCACTTCTGGCCATATTGTAGCACGGCTTTTCAAATTTTCAAGGGTTTTGAGCTAAATTAAGACGTGCTAACTTTTTACGAAAAGTAGTTAGAAAACGCTATCCCTACGTGTTTTTTACAACAAACCATGGTTTGTATGGCTGAACAAACCACTCTTTGTAATACGCCGGGGACAAAAAAATCAACGAAATACGGCCCGGAGGGTTGCACTGGGGCAGCGCTTCATTGTACAATAAAGCGTAAGAGAGAAAAACGACCATCCAAAGGGCGGGCAACACTGCCCGGAAGTGAGGAAGATATGAGCGAGAAGAATATCCGGGTGCTGGCACTGGACTTGGACGGCACCCTGACCAATGACGAAAAGAAAGTGACTCCCCGCACCCGCGCGGCACTGGATGCCGCCGTGGCAAAGGGCGTGACCATCGTGCTGGCCTCCGGCCGCCCCACGGCAGGCATCATGCCGCTGGCAAAGGATCTGGGGCTGGACAAAAAGGGCGGCTGCATCCTGGCCTACAATGGCGGTGCCATCATCGACTGCAAAACGGGGGAGACCCTTTACCAGAAGCGGCTGGACCCGGACATGGTGCCCAAGCTCTGCGCCTTTGCGGCGGAGCAGGACATTGCCATTCTTACTTACAATAAAGAGGGCGTTGTCACCGAGCGCCCGAAGGACGAGTGGGCGGCCCGGGAGGGCTTTACCTGCCACCTGCCCATGATCCAAGTGGAGGATCTGGCGGCTTATGTGGATTACCCCATCTGCAAAATGCTCATCACGCTGGACCCCGCCCGCCGCGACGAAGTCTGCGCCGAGGGGAAAAAGCGGTTTGAGGGGCAGATCGATCTGTACCCCTCCAGCCCGTTCTTCATCGAGGCCGTGCCGCTGGGCGTCGCCAAGGACGTCAGCCTGGGGGCTTTGCTGGAGAAGATGGGGCTGACCCGCGAAAATCTCATGGCCTGCGGCGACGGCCTGAATGACCGCTCCATGCTGGCCTTTGCCGGCACGGGCGTTGCCATGCGGAACGCTGAGGACGCCGTGAAAGCGGTGGCCAGCGATGTGACCACCGCTGACAACAACCACGACGGCGTGGCCGAAGCCATCGAGAAGTTTATTTTGGACTGAGAGGGACGACACAACAATGCCGCAGCGCAATCTGGTTTTATTCGATTTGGAGTGGAACATCGGCTACCAGCCGTATACATTCAACTATCACGGGGTGCAGCAGACATTCCGGGGCGAGATCATTGAGATCGGCGCGGTGAAGATCGACGAGGACGCCAATGTCCTGGATACGTTCTCCATCCACCTCCGGCCCCGCATTTTCCGCAAATTACAGCACCACATCGCCAAGGTGACGGGCCTGACCCAGGCCGACCTGGACCGGGGCGAGCCCATTGTGCAGGGGCTGCGCCGCTTTATGAAGTGGTGCGGCCCGGACGCCGAGTTTGCGGAGTGGGGCATGGACGATGTGCCGGTGCTCAAGCAGAATCTCTTCCTGTGCAATCTGGATGAGAGCCGCCCGACCGTCTGGTATGATCTGCAGCAGGTCTTCCTGCGGGAGCACCCCCGCAAGGAGGGCGAGGGGATGACGCTGGAGAGTGTCGTCACCCGGATGGGGATTCCGATGGATCGCCCGTTCCACGATGCCCTGTCCGACACGCTCTACACCGCCGATGTCTGCCGCAAGCTGGACCTGCGGGCCGGGCTGGCGGCCTACCCCACCGAGGACGAGGCCCTGCACCAGAGCCTCTGCCCGGCCCCCGGCGATTACCGGGATTTCAAAGTCTTCCGCGGCTATGTGGAGCCATCTACCTGGCGCATGGATCCCGCCATCAGCGTGGCGCGGTGCCCGGTGTGCGGAGAAGATCTGACCCCGGACGAGATCTGGCTGAAAAAGGGCAGCAACAGCTGGTATACGCTGGCCCAGTGCCCCCGCTGCCAGGGCAGCGGCAACGAGGCAGGCAAGGGCGTCCTGCAGCGGTACAAGCTGGCCCGGCGGGACGGCCTGCACTGGAGCTTTGCCCGCTGCGTGCAGGTGCCGGACGACGCGGGCCTGGCCCGCTGGCACAAGCAGCGCACCCAGCAGATCGAGCGGATGCGTGCCCGGGCCGAAAAGCAGGCGGAAGAAGCCGCCAAAAACGCCGCGAAATAAGAAAAAGTTTGCAGGAAAACCCACCGTTCTTCCGTAACAAAAGGAGAGGACGGGTGCAAAAAGGCAAAAACGCTCAAATTCTGTTCATAGCCCCGTCATAGAATTTGGATATACTAGCTGCATAGAATGTGCGAAACGGGAAAGGATGAACGCGTGATGGACTGGACATGGTTCCACCAGCTGGGGCAGCTGGAGTTCTGGGAGGGCCTGCTGGCCGGGTTTGAGAATCTGGGCCCGCTGGTGCCCATCCTGCTGGCAGCGGTGGAGTCGTTTTTCCCGCCGCTGCCGCTGGTGGCCATTGTGGCCCTCAATGTGGCGGCTCACGGCGGGGTGCTGGGCTTTTTGTACAGCTGGATGGGGGTGGCCGCAGGCGGCACCATCATGTTCCTGCTCTGGCGGCGGGTGTTCAAGCGGTTTTTCTGGAAGCTGGCCAGCCGCTCCCGCAAGCTGGAACGGGCGCAGCAGTGGGTGAACCACTTTGATAAGGCGTCCCTGTTTATGCTGGCCCTGCTGCCCTTTACGCCCACTTCATTCATGCACTTTGCCTTTGGCATGTCGGACATGGACGAGGGCCACTATCTGCGCACCGTGCTGCTGGGCAAAGGTGTCATGGTTGGCATGATGGCCGTGTTCGGACAATCGCTGCTGAGCAGCCTGCGCAACCCGGGGTATCTGGTGCTGGCCATTGCCATCTGGGGCGGGATGTACTGGGTGAGCAAGCAGTTCTGCAAGAAGCACGATATCAACTGAAAAGCGGTGCAGCCCAATGGAGCGATGGCTTACAGTGTTGTCGGATCTCCGGCGGAAAAGACTCAAATAGATCAGATGAGATAGAAGCGGACTGCTTCGGAAAAATAGGAAAAAGACAGACTTTTCGCACAAGAAAGTCTGTCTTTTTTTGTGGAAAATAGGGAAAGAACCCGAAACTTCCATCACGATTTGCGAGAATTGAATCACAAAAGTCGATGTAAAGCCAAACAGGGATGTGATATATTAGTTTCGGAATTACAAAAAAGTAAACATAAAAAACTTACAATAAAAAATACAATTGTGCATTGTGACTTGTTTCTTTGGACTTTTAGAAGCCGAGAAAGAACTTGCATGAAATCTTTAAATCATTCAGGGCGCAAGCAAAGCCCTTGAAAGGATCATTTTTCAAACAGAAAGGAGGATCCTGTTACACGATCGACCATCGCGGAAATTGAAACTGGATTTGAAAAGGAGAAGAACGATGAACCGTGTTGTGAAAACGACCATTGCTTCCGCTCTGGTGCTGTCTATGGCATTGAGCGGAACGACTGCCGCAATGGCAGCGGCACCAGCAGAGGAAGAAAACTGCATCTCGGCAGCTTCCATTGCGAATTGGGCAGAAAATGCCAGAATCAAACTGTTCAATAAGAGCGTCTATGCCAAGTACAAGCCAGGCGTTACTGTCGAGAAAGACGAGAACTCGCCCACTGGTTATACCGTCACTTTTATTTACAAAGAGCAGAAGAGCTATACTTCCAACGCTGGTCTGACGATCAATACGACGGAAAACCCGCTGACCAAGGTGGAGCTGTACAGTGATTGCTTTATGCTGTTCGACCCGGCCAGTGGTACGGCAGGCAGCATTGACGCTTCTCTGGCCTCCACTCCATATCAGTATGCAGCAGGTCTGGCTCCCGCCGGCGGCAACGGTGATACCACTTACTATGTGGAAATGGAAAAATTTGCGGATGGCCGCTGGGGAGTACAGATGCCGCTGTCAAGCGGCGCGTTCGTCTATAACTTCCGTGTGACTGCAGCGAATGGCGACCAGATTGCGCGGCTGGACGATCCCATCAATCCGACGATGACCAACTCGGCAACGGGGATCCACAGTCTGTCCAGTATGGTCTATGTCCCGTATGATGCGGCCAAGCAGGGCACCAGTGAGTGGGCAGACCGCTCGGTGGAACTGCCGCAGGCGGATGCAGGCAAGCGCGGAACGGTACAGACCGTTTCTTACATCGGGGCGGACGGCACGGAGCATGGTCTGGCCGTGTATCTGCCAGCGGGTTATGATGCGAACCGCACAGAGCCTTATAAAGTGCTGTATCTGTCTCATGGTACGTCCGGTGATATCTATGGTGACGAGCTGCGCTGGATGAATGAGGGCGACGTGCCCAATATTTTGGACAACCTGATCGCAGAGGAAAAGACAGAGCCGTTTATCGTTGTCACAATGAACAACCAGCAGTATGGTCAGGGGGCAGGCCACTCCGGACCCAATTGGAAGTACTCTGACATCGAGACAGATCAGATCCATTATATCATGCCCTATGTGGAGAGCCACTATCATGTCAGCACCACTGCAGAGGGTCGTGCTTATGCAGGTTTGTCCATGGGCGGCTCTACCACCAGTAATATGCTGATGCACCATACAGAGCTGTTTGGCTACTATGGCGTCTGGAGCTACGCGAATGTGGATGGTTCTTTTGGCGGCGTAGCGGGCATTACCGATCCGAGCGTGCGCAAGCATTTGTCTTCTCTGACGGTGAAGCCGAAGATCATGCTTGCTGCCGGAAACTGGGATTTTGGCCAGGAGCCTGTTAAGACCTTTGGCAAAAATCTGAGCGAGCTGGGTCTGGACTATACCTATCTGCAGGTGCCCGCCGCCCATGACTGGGAGTGCTGGCAGCTGACCTTTGCAAATGCAGCGGAGAACTTCCTGTGGAAATAATTTCGGACAGAATATAAAAAGCAAATGATAAAAAGGGGCTGTTGCGTTTTTTGCAACAGCCCCTTTTCAGGTCTGATCAATTCTCGGCCAGGTTGCCGGTGTAGAGCTGATAGTACTTGCCTTTCTTGGCGATCAGCTCATCATGGCTGCCGCGCTCAATGATGCGGCCCTGCTCCAGGACCACGATGCAGTCTGCATTGCGGACGGTGGACAGGCGGTGGGCGATGACGAAGCTGGTGCGGCCGTACATCAGGCCGTCCATGCCGCGCTGGACCAGCGCCTCGGTGCGGGTATCAATGGAGGAGGTTGCCTCGTCCAGGATCAGCACCGGCGGGTCAGCGACCGCGGCACGGGCGATGGCCAGCAGCTGGCGCTGGCCCTGAGACAGGTTGGCACCGTCGCCGGTCAGCATGGTGTTGTAACCATCCGGCAGGCGCTGGATGAAGCCATCGGCGTTGGCCAGCTTGGCGGCCGCGACGCACTCCTCATCCGAGGCGTCCAGACGGCCATAGCGGATGTTCTCCATGACCGTGCCGGTAAACAGGTGGGTATCCTGCAGCACGATGCCCAGGGAGCGGCGCAGGTCGCTCTTCCGGATCTTCTGGATGTTGATGCCGTCGTAGCGGATCTTGCCGTCCGAGATGTCGTAGAAGCGGTTGATGAGGTTGGTGATGGTGGTCTTGCCGGCACCGGTGGAGCCGACAAAGGCGATCTTCTGGCCCGGGCGGCCGTACAGGTTGATGCCGTGCAGGACGGTCTTCTCGGGCACATAGCCGAAATCAACATCCGTAAAGGTGATGTCACCGGCCAGCTTGTGGTAGGTGGTGGTGCCGTCGTGGTGGGGGTGCTTCCAAGCCCAGATGCCCGTCCGCTCCTTGGTCTCCACGAGGTTGTCGTCCCGGTCGTACTTGGCGTTGACGAGGGTGACATAACCCTCATCGGCCTCGCTGGGCTCATCCATCATCTTGAAGATACGCTCGGCACCGGCCAGTGCCATGATGATGCTGTTTGCCTGCATGGACACCTGGCTGATGGGCATGTTGAAGCTCTTGTTCAGGGCCAGGAACGCCATGACAGTGCCCAGCGTCATACCGCCCACATTGCCCACGGCCATGGCCGCGCCCACCAGAGCGCAGACGGCGTAGCTCACGTTGCCCAGCTGGGCCGTGACGGGCATGATGATGTTGGCGTAGCTGTTGGCCTGCTTGGCGCTGTCTTTCAGCTTATCGTTCAGCTCCCGGAAACCGGCCAGAGCTTTCTGCTCGTGGGTGAACACCTTGACGACTTTCTGGCCCTCCATCATTTCCTCGATGTAGCCGTTCAGCTTGCCGAGGTCACGCTGCTGGGCGATGAAGTATTTGCCGCTCTGGGAGGTGATCTTCTTGGTGGTGAAGAGCATCAGGGCTACCATCAACATGGTGACGACGGTGAGACGGATGTCCAGCATACACATGCTGACAAAGACGGAAACGATGGTGATGGCGCTGGAGATGAGCTGCGGGATGCTCTGGCTGAGCATCTGGCGCAGGGTGTCCACATCGTTGGTGTAAACGGACATGATATCGCCGTGAGGGTGCTGGTCAAAATACTTGATGGGCAAGCTCTCCATGTGGGTGAAGAGCTGGACGCGCAGGTTGCGCAGGGTGCCCTGGGTCACGTTGACCATGATGCGGGAATTACACCAGGCGGCGATGATGCCCACCAGATAGATGCAGCCCACCTTGAGCAGAGCGCCCAGCAGGGGAGCAAAATCAGGGTTGGCCTGCCGGGTCATGGGGACGATGTAATCGTCCACCAGCGTCTGCAAAAACAGGCTGGCCTGCACATTTGCCATGGCACTTGCCACGATGCAGAACAGCACGATGATGCAGTGGGGCAGGTAGTGCCGGAATACCTCACCCATGATCCGCTTGAGCAGCTTGCCCGGGTTCTCTACTTTGGGGCGCGGGCCGCCGACGCCGCGGGGGCCGGGGCCGTGAACCACTTTTGCTTTTTCCTGTGCCATTACTGCTCACCTCCCTGCTTGTCGAAGTCGCCGCTGCCCTGGGTCTGGCTGTTGTAGACTTCCTGATAAATGGCGTTGGTCTTCAGCAGCTCCTCATGAGTGCCCAGGCCGTTGATCTGGCCGTTGTCCAGCACCAGGATGCGGTCAGCATCCTGCACTGAGGAGACGCGCTGTGCAATGATGATCTTGGTGGTGCCGGGGATCTCTTCCCGGAACGCCTTGCGGATCTTGGCGTCCGTGGCGGTATCCACGGCGCTGGTGGAGTCATCGAGGATCAGGACCTTGGGCTTGCGCAGCAGGGCGCGGGCAATGGTCAGGCGCTGTTTCTGGCCGCCGGAGACGTTGCTGCCGCCCTGCTCGATCCAGGTGTTGTACTTGTCGGGGAAGCGCTCGATGAATTCATCGGCGCAGGCCAGCTTTGCCACCCGGATGCACTCTTCCTCGCTGGCGTTCTCGTTGCCCCAGCGCAGGTTATCCAGGATGGTGCCGGAGAACAGCACGTTCTTCTGCAGTACCATGGAGACTTCCCGGCGGAGGACATCAAGGTTGTAATCTTTCACGTCCACGCCACCGACCTTGACGGTGCCGGTCTCGGCGTCGTACAGGCGAGGAATGAGCTGGACCAGGCTGGATTTCGCGCTGCCCGTGCCGCCGATGATGCCCAGCGTTTCGCCGGGTTTGAGGGAGAACGTGATATCATTCAGCACCGGCTGGCCGGAGCCGTGCTTATACTGAAAGGAAACATGCTCAAACTCAATGGAGCCGTCGGCCACCTGCTGCACGGGGTTCTTGGCCGGGGGCAGGTCAGTCTTCTCGTCCAGCACTTCCACGATACGCTTGGCGGAAGAGGCGGACATGGCGATCATGACGAACGCCATGCTCAGCATCATCAGAGCCATGAGAATGTTCATGATGTAGCCGAACAGGGCGTTGAGCTGGCCGGTGGTGATGGCACCGTGCAGGACATACTTGGCGCCGAACCAGCTCAGGGCGATGTTGCAGCCGTAAATGGCGGTGAGCATGGCGGGGTTATTGAAGCTCAGGCGGCTCTCCGCGTTGACGAACTGGTTGTACAGGCTCTCGCAGGCCTTGGTGTACTTCTCGTTTTCAAAGCCCTCGCGGACAAAGCTCTTGACCACGCGGATGGCCGAAACGTTCTCCTGCACGGAGGCGTTCAGGTTATCGTAGTTTTTGAACACGCGGTCAAAAATTTTGAACGTGGGCACCATGATGGAAGCCAGCACCGCCAGCAGGAATACCACGGCCACCACAAAGATCAGGGCCAGCGGGCCGCCGATCATGCAGGCCATGAACAGGGCAAACACCAGATGCACCGGGGCGCGCACGCACATCCGCTCGATCATCTGGAACGCGTTCTGCACGTTGGTCACGTCGGTGGTCATACGGGTGACAAGGCCGGCGGTGGAGAATTTGTCGATGTTGGAGAACGAGTAATGCTGGATGCTCTCATACATGGCGTCGCGCAGATTGCCTGCAAAGCCCGTGGAAGCATCGGCGGCAAAGCGGCCCGCCAGCACACCCAGCAGCAGCGCGAGAGCGGCCACCAGGAACGTGAGCAGACCATATTTGAGGATGGCGTTCATATCGCTCTTCTCGATGCCCTGATCGATGATGAACGCCATGATGGTGGGAAGCAGGATATCCATGATCGCTTCCAGCGCGGAAAGGAGAGGCGTCACGATGGCAGAGCGTTTGTACTCGCCCAGATGCGACGCTAACTTTTTGATCATCTGTAGGTTCCTCCTGTGATTGACTTTGTTTGGTACAAAACAATTCTATACAGAACTTTTTGAATGTCAATGCAATTCAAAAAGGTTTCGGAAAAAGTTCATATTTGTGAATCATTCAGCCCGTTCTTGAGTTTGTTGAGCAGTCGGAGCAGCTCGGTGTTTTCTTCCTCTGTCAACAGCCCAGCTACAAATTCGTCGGTTTGATGGAGGGAGAGCATGGTCTTTTCGTGAAATTCCAGGCCTTTGGCCGTCAGCACCAGCATCTTGAGCCGGGCGTCCTGGGGGACGCTCTGGCGCTCAATGTAGCCTTTGCGCTCCATCAGCTGCAGAATGTTGGTCACGGTGGAGCGGGTAATGGAAAAATCCCGCTCGATGTCCCGCTGGAAGACCGGCTCACTCTGATGGGAGTAGAGATATTCCACGATCCACCCATGCATGGGCGTGCCCTGTTCCAGCCCGTTTGCCCGGGAGAACGCGTTGATCTTGCGGAAGATGAGGTTGTTTACCCGGCGGATCTGGGCCGGGATGACCTGCGGCGGCTCCCAGGGCGGGTTGTCGTGGGGAGGGCAGCAGCCGGGATGCACTGTTTTAAAATCGGTCAACATAAGAATCACCCTTTGGATCGTTTTGAAACTGAACTGTTTCAAATAAAACTGTTTGATACAGTACAATTATAGGCGTGAGAAAGGAAATGTCAAGAGAAAAGTTTCCGAAATGCCAAGGCCTCTCCCTTTGAAAGACTCCCCCGTCCGGGGGAGGTGGCACGAAAGTGCCAGAAGGGGGCAAGGTGTCACCGCAGGTGACGGAGAGGGCAAGGATGTGAACAAAAAGAAAAAACACAGCGATACGCACTCTATTTGCTAGAGTCAGCGTATCGCTGTGCATACAGATTTTATTTTACCGGGCTCGCCCTCTCAGGCGCTGGCGCGCCAGCTCTCCCAAAGGGAGAGCCCCTGGCGAAGAGGAAAAGCTTATTGTGCTTTCTGGCCCTGCAAAATCGCCATGACGATCTCGGGTTTGTTGGTCACGATGATCTCCGGGTTCTGCTTGAGGACACTGCGCAGGTCCCGGCGGCTCTCGTCGCCCACGGGCCAGGGGGCCACATGGTAGCCCATCTCCACCGCGCGCTGGAGCAGGGTGGTGTCCCGGAAGCAGACGTGGTACTCCGGGCCGACATAGTCCAGCGGGAAATCAAACTGGGAGACATACTTGAGCATATCGGTCTGGTAATAGTACTGCTGTAAGATCTCCACCAGATTTTTGCCCGGGTAGTTGGAGTAGAGGGCGGTCAGGCGGTCATTGAGGTAGCGCACCAGCAGGCCGTTCTCCTCGTCCACCGAGTCCGGGTTCTCCACGATGGAGACGGCCTTTTCCAGCCCCTGCGGGCCGGAGAGCTCTTCCAGCAGCGGGTCGCCGTTGGTCAGGCCCAGATCTTCCCACAGGGCTGTGGGCGGGCAGAGGGAGGACTCCGTGTTCAGAAACAGGGCGGCGGTGCGGATCTCGGGCCGGATCTCCTTGATGCGGCCCAGCAGGCCGTACTGGAACGAGGTGAGGATGACTTTATCCTCCATGTGCGCATTGACCACCGCGTCGATGACCCGCTCCGGGAAATCGGCATCCCGGTCCAGATAGGGCTTGAGCTCAATGTGCATCATCTTCATGTCTTTACCGAGGTCCAGCACTTCCTCGATGGTAGGGATCTTCTCGCCCTCGTACTCGGGGCTCTTCCACTTGCCAAAGTCCAGCTGGCGCAGCTCGTCAAAGGTCATATCGTAGATATCGCCCTTGACGCCGGTGTGCGCATCGGTGAAGAAATCGTGGGCAATGACCAGCTTGTGGTCCTTGGTGAGCTGGACATCGCACTCGATGCCGTCGGCACCCAGCTCCTTGGCCAGCCGGAACGACGCCAGTGTGTTTTCCGGTGCCAGGTTGGAGGCACCGCGGTGTGCTATGATGAGGGGACGCATACAACTGCTCCTTATATTACAATGATTTGATCGCAATTCTAAAAATATCGTATCACGAAACGACATATTTGCGATATGCAAACCAACGATGTTGCCAACGCGTTCAAAAGTTGGCTTGCCATACATTGTCTCATCATACACGTTTTTATGGGCGGCGTCAATCAACAAAATGTGAATTTTGTTTGGTTTGCAAAACCACGCTCAGGCCAGGTCCTCGCCGTCCGACGCGATGACCTTTTTGTACCAGTAAAAGCTGTCTTTCCGGCTCCGCTTGAGGGTGCCGCTGCCGTCGTTGTCCTTATCCACATAGATGAAGCCGTAGCGCTTTTTCATCTCACCGGTGGAGGCGGATACCAGGTCGATGGGGCCCCAGGTGGTGTAGCCCATCAGGGGCAGGCCGTCCTCATGGATGGCTTTTTCCATCTGCTCAATGTGGGCCCGCAGGTAGTCGATGCGGTAGCTGTCGTGGATGGAGCCGTCCGGCTCCACGGTGTCCACGGCACCCAGGCCGTTCTCCACCACAAAGAGCGGCTTCTGGTAGCGGTCGTACAGGCTGTTCATGGTGATGCGCAGGCCCACCGGGTCGATGGCCCAGCCCCACTCGCTGGCCTTGAGGTAGGGATTGCGGGCAGCGCCTGTCACGGCGTTGCCATCGGCATCGCCCAGCAGGGTCTTGTCCACCGTGATGCAGCGGCTGGAATAGTAGCTGAACGAGATGAAGTCCACCACGCCCTCTTTCAGCAGGGCCTCGTCGCCCGGCTCCATCCGGAGTTGAATGCCGGCCCGCTCCATCTTCTTTTTGGCCCAGACCGGGTATTCGCCCCGGGACTGGACATCAATGAAGAAATAATTGTCCCGGTCGGCGTCGGCCGCGGCCTGCACATCGGCGGGGGCACAGGTGCGGGGGTAATACTGGCCTGCCGCCAGCATACAGCCCACCATGGCCCCGGGCATCAGCTTGTGGGCCAGCTGGACGGCTTTGGCGCTGGCCACCAGCTCATGGTGGGCGGCCTGATATTTGGTCTGCAGCACGTTTTCACCCGGCTCAAACAGCAGGCCGGCCCCCATAAAGGGCATGTGGAGCAGCATGTTGATCTCATTGAATGTCAGCCAGTATTTCACCTTGCCCGCAAAGCGGCGGAACAGCACCTCGCAGTAGTGGGTGTAGGCGTCCACCATCCGGCGGTCTTTCCAGCCGCCGTATTTTTGGATGAGTGCAATGGGGGTGTCGAAGTGGCAGAGAGTGACCAGCGGCTCAATGCCGTATTTGTGACACTCGTCAAAAAGGCTCTCGTAAAATTTCAGCCCCTCCTCGTTGGGCTCGGCATCGTCGCCGTGGGGCAGGATGCGGGTCCAGGCGATGGAGAGCCGGTAGCATTTGAAGCCCATCTCCGCAAAGAGGGCGATGTCCTCTTTATAATGGTGGTACATGTCGATGGCCTCATGGGAGGGGTAAAAGTGCCCGGCGTCACAGTCCAGCATCTTCAGCTTGCCCATGGCCACGGGGAAGCGATCAGGGCCGAACGGCACCACATCCACGCTGGACAGGCCCCGCCCGCCCTCGTTGTATGCGCCCTCGCACTGGTTGGCGGCGGTGGCACCGCCCCATAAGAAATCCTTTGGAAATCTGCCCATAAAAATGCCCTCCTGTTTGTGAAAAATTCTTCTGCTACCACTATACCCCATCTCCCGGCGGCGTGTCCAGTCACGCTTTGTACAAAAATCGGCCCGCGGTTTTGGCACTGCTGGCCGGGAAAACGGGGGAAAGTACGACTTTTATCGTCGATACGACGAAAAACGAGGCTGATTTTTAGCAATTTTCACGAAGAAAACCGAAAAATGAGGGCATTTTCCTTGGATTCTGTTTCTTCCAAACGGACAGGTTCTGTGATAAGATATTGATGGAAGCTGAAAACAAAACCCCTCTGTCACCTGCGGTACCATCTCCCCTGACAGGGGTGACCTTGGCGTACCGCAAGGCTTTCTCTCTTTGCCAAAGGCTCTCCGGACAGGAGAGCTGGCGCGAAGCGACGGAGAGGTTTACACAAGAAATAGGAGTGTTTTGCTATGACAGAGTTTAAGCCCATCAAGGAAGGCAAAGTCCGCGAAATTTACGACAATGGCGACAGCCTCATCATGGTTGCCACGGACCGCATCTCTGCGTTTGATTACATCCTGAAAAATAAGATCACCAACAAGGGCAAAGTGCTCACCCAGATGAGCAAGTTCTGGTTTGATTACACCCGTGATGTGGTGCCCAACCACCTCATCAGCGTGGACAATAAGGATATGCCGGAGTATTTCCAGCAGCCCGAGTTTGAGGGCAAGTGCACCATGTGCCGCAAGCTGACCATGCTGCCCATCGAGTGCATCGTGCGCGGCTACATCACCGGCAGCGGCTGGGCCAGCTACCAGGAGAACGGCACTGCCTGCGGCATCAAGCTGCCCGAGGGCCTGAAAGAGTCCCAGAAGCTGCCGGAGCCCATCTACACCCCCTCCACCAAGGCAGAGCTGGGCGACCACGATGAGAACATCACCTTTGAGCAGAGCATCACCGTGCTGGAAAAGCTCTTCCCCGGCAAGGGCGAGGAGTACGCCACCAAGCTGCGGGACAACACCATTGCCCTGTACAAGAAGTGCGCCGAGTATGCCCTGAGCCGCGGCATCATCATTGCCGACACCAAGTTTGAGTTCGGCCTGGATGAAGAGGGCAATGTGATCCTGGGCGACGAGATGCTCACCCCGGATTCCTCTCGCTTCTGGCCGCTGGAGGGCTACGAGGCAGGCCACGGACAGCCCTCGTTCGACAAGCAGTTTGTCCGCAACTGGCTCAAGGCCAACCCCGACAGCGATTTCAACCTGCCGCAGGACATCATTGACAAGACCATTGCCAAGTATGAGGAAGCCTATGAGATGCTCACGGGCAAGAAGCTGTAAGAACTGCTGATTTTCAAAAACAAACTTTCAACCGCAAAGCACCCGCCCTGTGGAAAACGGAGCGGGTGCTTTTGGCGTAAAAAGTTTCGTTTTACAGAAAAATCACTTCTTTTGTTGCGCGGCGGGGGGCGGCGTGCTACAATAGCCAAGGTGAAATGGGGTGTGCGGCAAAACACCCTGCAAAATACGGTGAAACGAGGAGAACGCCCCGCCGGGGCGCTGAAAGGAAAAACGGTATGGAACACAATAAGCGGGAAAAGATCATGGCGTACGTCAGCCAGTACGCGATCATCACCCTGAGCATCACCATCATGAGCGTTGGTGTGTATTTCTTCAAATTCCCCAATAACTTCGTCTTTGGCGGTGTGACCGGCGCGGCAGCTCTGGTGGCAAAGCTGACCCCCCTCTCGGCTGCGGCGTTCTCGTCCTGGGCCAACATGATCCTGCTGGTGGTGGGCCTCATCTTCCTGGGCAAAAAATTTGCCATGACCACAGGCTATGCCTCGGTGGTCATGTCGGCGGAGCTGATGTTCCTGGAAAAGTTCTTCCCCATGCACGGCTCCCTCTCCAACCAGCCCATGCTGGACCTGCTGTTCGCCATCGCTCTGCCGGCCATTGCCTCGGCCCTGCTCTTCAATGTAGGTGCTTCCTCGGGCGGCACGGACGTCATTGCCCTCATCGTGGAAAAATACACCCACATCCACAGCATCGCCGTAGCCCTTTTCCTCACCGACCTGTTCATGGTGGTGGCGGCCTGCTTCGTCTTTAACCTGTACACGGCACTGTATTCGTTCGTGGGTCTGACCGTGAAATCGCTGGTCATCGACGCCGTGCTGGAGCGGATCAAGATGTGCAAGGCCATCCTCATCATCTGTGACGACAAAGATCCCATCTGTAATTTCGTCATGCGCAAGCTGGTGCGCGGCGCTACCTACACTCCCTGCTTTGGTGCCTACACCGATAAGCCCCATTATATGATCTACACCACCCTCACCAACCGGGAGGCCGGCCAGCTGCAGGAGTTTATCCATAAGGAAAACCTCAACGCGTTCATCTCCATGCTGAGTACCACCGAAGTGTTCGGCAAGGGTTTCAATCATGCGTAAAAGATCAGGGCCCCCGGCATATAGCCGGGGGCCCTGATCTTTTACGGTTTGCCATCTTTATCCATTCTTTTCCGAAATGGATGGAGATTGAAAGACGCGATTTCACAAAACGAGGTTTTGGGCGCATAATAGAAGCAGGAAAAGCGGATTTCCCCGCTTTGTAAGCGATGTTTTTGTGGGAGCGGACAGCAGAGCGGAAACGCGGACGGAAACCAGACATGAGAAAATGGAATATTTCTTGTGCACAAGCGAAATTTTTGCTGTTTCTTAACGAATATTAAGGCTGCGGCTATGATTTCTGTAAGGTTGTAAGGCTATCATAGAATCATCAAGGGCGGCCACTGGGCCGCAAGAACGGTATATTAGAAGGTAACACCCACCAAGGAGGAAAAAGCATGGAGATCAAGAAAGCAGCAACTGCTGGCACTCTGGAATCCAGCGATTGCATGGTGACGGTGGAGCCGGGCGAGGGCAAAGTTGATTTCTCCCTCGAGAGCTCTGTCATCAACCAGTACGGCAACCAGCTGCGCAAGGTCGCACTGGAGACGCTGAAGAACCTGGACATTGATAACGTCCGCATCACCATTGTGGACAAGGGCGCGCTGGACTGCACCCTGAAAGCCCGCATTGAGGGCGCGGTGTTCCGTTCCGTCGATCAGTATGAGAATCTGCCCTGGGGAGGTGCCATTCGATGAACAATCCGAACAAGAAGCGCCTGCGCCGCACGATGATGTTCCTCAATGCGCAGAAGCCCGGCCTCATCAAGGACCCTTACATCTATAAGGCCGACTCTCTGATGCTGGATCTGGAGGACGCTGTGGCCGAAAACCAGAAAGATGTTGCCCGTTTCAGCCTGTATCACGCTCTGAAGACCGTGGATTACCGCGGTGCTGAGCGAGTCGTCCGTATCAACGGCCTGGACACTCCCTACTGGCGGGAAGACATCCGTGCCTGCGTGGCTGGCGGCTGCGATTCCATCCGTATCCCCAAGACCGAGCACGCCGAGGATGTCCACCGCGTGGCACAGGCCATTGCCGAGGACGAGAAGACCTACGGCCGCCCCGAGGGCGAGGTGCTGATCATCGCTGCTCTGGAGTCTGCCCGCGGCGTCATGAACGCCCTGGAGATCTGCGAGAGCGATGAGCGCCTGTTCGGCATCGCTCTGTCCGGCGGCGACTACACCAAGGACCTGCAGACCCACATCACCGGCACCGGCATCGAGCTGATGGGTGCCCGTCAGCAGATGATCATTGCAGCCCGCGCAGCAGGCGTGCAGTGCTTTGATACCGTCTACACCGACCTGAAGGATATGGACGGTTTCCGCAAGGACGTGGAGAACATCCACCTGATGGGCTTCGATGGCAAGTCCATCATCAATCCTCGCCAGATCCCCATTGTCCACGAGATCTTTACTCCCACCCAGAAAGACATCATCTTTGCGGAAAAGGTCGTCAAGGAGATCGATTCCAAGAAAGCTCTGGGCATCGGTGTCTTCACCGTGGACGGCAAGATGATCGACATCGCGTTCTACGATGGCGCAAAGCGCACCATTGATCTGGCCAAGGCTTCCGGCGTGTATAAGGGGGATTTGTAATTATGATCAACGCAGTCGGCAGAGAAATTCCCGAAGAGATCCTGGAGCGCACCGGCAAAGAGGTCTTCCAGGGCAACAATTATAAAGACGGCAAGGCTTTCCAGAAAGCCAGCCCGAAAGTGACTCCCGTGATGCGCAATGACCACGACAAGATGGTCAAAGACATCCACGAGGCCCTCGTCAAGTGCAACGCCCACGACGGCATGACCGTCTCGTTCCACCACCACTTCCGCGAGGGCGACCTCGTGGTCTGCATGGTCATGGAAGAGATCCACAAAATGGGCATCAAGAACGTCACCCTGAGCGCAAGCTCTCTGGGCAAGGCTCATGACGCTCTGGTCCCCATGATCGAGGACGGTACCATCCTGAACATTGAGTCCTCCGGTGTCCGCGGCAAGATCGGCGACGCCATCTCCCACGGCAAGCTCAAGGGTCTGGCTACCATGCGCAGCCACGGCGGCCGCGTCCGCGCCATTGAGACCGGCGAGACCCACGTTGACATCGCTTTCATCGGCGCACCTTCCTGTGACGAGTACGGCAACTGCTCCGGTATGGGCGGCAAGACCAACTGCGGCGTGCTGAGCTATGCTTACGTGGACGCCGAGATGGCCGATTACGTTGTGGCTGTCACCGATTGTCTGGTGGCTTACCCCAACTACCCCGCAGAGATCAACCAGACCAAGGTGGATTACGTCTGCGTCGTGGATCAGATCGGCATCCCCGAGAAGATCGCTACCGGCGCTGCCAAGCCCACCACCGACCAGCGCAAGATCCTGATGGCCGAGTACTGCACTCAGGTCGTGGCCAACACCCCGTACTTCAAGGACGGCTTCTCCTATCAGACCGGTGTCGGCGGTGCATCCATCGCTTCCACCATCTCCCTGAGCAAGATCATGGAGGAGAAGAACATCCACATGGGTCTGGGTGTCGGCGGCCTGACCAAGCCCATGTGCGAGCTGCTGGACCGCGGTCTGGCCCGCAAGCTGGTGGATACCCAGGACTTTGACCTGGACGCTGTCAATAACGTCCGCTCCAACCCCAACCATTTCCCCATCTCTGCGGGCGAGTATGCAAGCCCCATGAATAAGGGCGCGTTCGTCAACAAGCTGGATTACGTCATCCTGGCTTCTCTGGAAGTGGATACCCACTTCAACTGCAACGTCGTTGTCGGCTCTGACGGCATCATCACCGGCGCACAGGGCGGCCATCCCGATACCGCACAGGGTGCAAAGTGCACCATCGTCATCGCTCCGCTGCTGCAGGGCCGTATCCCCGCCATCTGCACCGATGTGACCACTGTCACCACCCCGGGCGAGAGCGTGGATATCGTCGTCACCGATTACGGCGTGGCGGTCAACCCTGCCCGCCCCGACCTGCTCAAGGCTCTGCAGGACGCTGACTGCGTCCCCCTGAAGACCATCGAGGAGCTGCGTGACATCGCTTACTCCATCGTCGGCGAGCCGGACAAGGTCCAGTTCGGTGACCGTGTGGTCGGTATCATTGAAGCACGCGACGGCACCATCATGGACGTCGTGCGCGAAGTCAAGCCTTTCTCTTTCCGCGAAGATTGAGTGTTCCCGCTCAGCGGTTCTTCTGCGGCCTGCCAACCGCAGCTTTCGGAATTGATTCACGGAAATTCCTTTCGCTCTTCTTCAACCCGCTGAGCAACTCAGACACACAATTTCATGCGATTCTCCTTTTAATGGTTTTGTGTTTTATACCGGCATAAAACCAAAAGCCCCCGGCTGCACCGCGCGCAGCCGGGGGCTTTCTATGTTGTGGATGAAAAAATGCCGTGTTTACGGCACAAACCGATATCCGACGCCCCGGATGGTGATGATATGCTGCGGGGTACGGGCGTTGTCCTCGATCTTGCTGCGCAGGCGGTTGATGTACACCATGATGGCATTGTCGTCCACGGCAATCAGGTTGCCCCAGATCTGCTCGTAGATCATGTCTTTGGTAAACACCTGCTGCGGGTGGCGGACAAAGAGCAGCAGGAGGGAGCGCTCTTTCTCCGAGAGGTTGAGCTCCACATTGTTTTTGTAAAACCGCATGGTGGTGGTGTCGCAGAGGAACGGCCCGCAGCTGATCTGCTGGCTGTTCTCCTGAGAGAAGCTCTTGCTCCGGCGGATGAGGGCTTTGACCTTGGCCCCTAAGATCTGCGGGCGGAACGGCTTGGTGACATAATCGTCAGCACCCAGCGAGAGGCCGTACATGAAATCGTAATCCTCGTTGCGGCCGCTGATGATGATGACCGGGGTGGTGACGCCGTTGCGGCGGATGGTCTGGATGACATCAAAGCCCTCCATATCGCCCAGGGTGATGTCCATTAAGATCATATCCAGCGTGTTGCTCTGCCGCGCGATGAGGTCCAGCGCCGCCGCGCCGCTGTTCACCACAAGGGGCTCCATCTCGTTGCTGACCATTACTTTGGATAAAAGTTTGCAAATTGCCGGATCATCGTCTACAATAAGAACATGGTAAGACATGGTTGCTTCACCGTACTTCCTCTGACCAAAACCGTCGAAAATTGACACCTGAAATTGATACTTAATTAAAAGTATAACATTTTTAGCCGGGAAGAGCAAGCACCTGCCCGGCTGAAAGGAGAAACCGCCATGAAACCGAACAAGCCGAACGCGCAGGAAAAGCGCTCCCCCCTGGAAACGCTCCACACCCTCTGGGTGCCAATGGCTGTGGGAGCCGTTCTTCTGGTCATGCTGGCCATTGTGGCAAATCTGGTCTGGAAAGATTACAGCACGGCCCTGATGGAAAGCCAGACCCGCCAGATGGAGCTGGTGGTGCAGAGCCTGGCCGACAGCATTGAGTTTTCGCTGGAGGAGTACCTCGACCGCCTGGACTCCGCGGTTGCCAAGGTGGAAGCAAACCCGGACTATAAGCCCACGCTGGCCCCCAGCGATACCCTGAGTGATCTCTGGCTGGAGGACAACGATGGCAACATCGTTTACAGCTGCTACGGCATTACCGCCCTGAGCGATGTTCTCATTACCCGGTCAGAGGGCGTTTCCTACTGGCAGTACCACCGGGGCGATACCCATTATCTGGTGCTGAAAAAAGCGGCGGGGGAGCAGAGCGTCTGCCTGGTGGTGGATTCTACCACCCTCTACAAGCAGCTGGTCTCGGACATCCGGGTGGGCACCAACGGCTATGTGATGATCAAAAATGCCAATGACATGGTGGTCATGCACCCGGAATCGGCCCAGTGGGGCATCCGGGTGGTGGATGGCCGCCAGAAGCTCTATGCCTACAAAGATCTGGACCTGACCAGCCTGAGCGAGCTGCTCAAGGCCCAGCGGACACAGGACTCCGGCATCCGGGATTATTACTCCTACTGGTGGACCGACCCCAGACTGCCCCGGGTGCATAAGATCAGCGCGTTCCGGCATCTGGATGTGGGGAGCAGCTTCTGGATCGTCAGCGCCGTGGTGGATTACGACGATCTCTACCAGCCGGTGCGGGACAGCTTTTTGAAGATGGCGCTCATGTTCAGCGCCGTTGCGGTGGTTCTGGTGCTGTTTACCGGGATGATATTCCGTCTGCAGTGGAAGAACCAGCGCAGCGTGACCAAAATCAACGACCTGCAGGAGGTCAACGAGGCGTTGGAAGAGCTGCAGAAGAGCCGGGAGTCTCTGGCGCACGACCAGCGGCTCCAGCTCATGGGCACCCTGACGGGCGGCATCGCCCACGAGTTCAACAACTTCCTCACCCCCATCACGGGCTATGCCGACCTCATTATGGCCGACGCCGACCCCGAGAGTGAAATTTATGACAACGCCCGGGAGATCAGCGAAGCTGCCGAAAAGGCCCGGGACGTGGTGAAGCAAATTTCTTCCATGAGCCGGAAGAACGTGGAAACGGTCTATGACGCGGTGCCCGTGGAAAGCCTCATCGAGCACACCTGCAAGCTGGTGGAGACCAACTGCCCCAAACAGGTGCGGCTGCGGCAGGAGCTGGAGCTGCACGGCGAAAACGTGCTGGGCAACAGCACCCAGCTGCAGCAGGTGCTGCTGAATATCTGCATCAACAGCATCCACGCCATCGGCGTGGGGGAGGGCAGCCTGACCCTGCGGGCAAAAGCTGTCCCCCGGGAGGAGCTGGCGGCCCGGATCCCCGAGGAAAAGATCTCGGACGACTGGCAGAGCTATGTCCGCGTCAGTGTCACGGACACCGGCTGCGGTATGGATAAAGACACGCTGGCCCGCATCTTTGAGCCGTTCTTCACCACCAAAAAGCAGGGCGAGGGCACCGGCCTGGGCTTGGCATTGGCGGAGCAGATCATCAGCACCCATCGGGGCCATATCCTGGCCGAGAGCACCCTTGGCCAGGGGACAACGTTCTATATCTACCTGCCCGTGCTGGAGCAGCAGCGCGCCCTGGAACAGGTGCAGTGGGGCGTGGACCACAAGCTGCGCATCCTGGCGGCCGACGACAACAAGAAAGTGCTCAATTTGCTGGAGAAAGATTTCGGCCGTTTTGGCTTGGAAGTGCTCACCTGTTCCCGCCGGGGCGAGGTACGCACCCTGCTGGAGACCCAGCCTTTTGACGCCCTGGCCCTCGACGAGAGCCTGACCGGCGGCAGCGGCGTGGAGTTCTGCATGTCCATTCAGGGCAAGTACCCGGCTCTGACCCGCATCGTGATGACCAGCAGCCCCACCCGTGAGATCGTGGATGCCCGCCGCCATGGCGTGATCGACGGTTACACCCTGAAGCCGGTCTCCGCCGCCACCCTGCTGGAAGAAATTCGTGCCTGCAGGCGGGGCGAGAAGCAGAAATAATTGTATACAAGTAAGCATACAGACTCTTACAGGATATTAAGTCCTTTCTTAACAAACCGTAATGGACGGCACTTTGGCGTGTAAGTTTACAGGGCTATACTGGAACCATCGAAAGAGGGAATGGAAGTCCAGTAGAAACTGGAATGCCTTCCCAGATACGGAAAAAGGAAAGGAAGTTAACCAACATGAGTGATACGATCCTCGCTCTGCTCGGCTTTGCAACGGTGATTGCGGTCATCGTTCTGCTGCTGCGCAATGTCACGGTCCCTGCACTGGCTTTCGTCAGTGTCTCGACCATCACGGCTGCCATTCTGGTGGCAACCGGTGCGTTCACCCTCGATGAGATGGCAGATTTTATCAAGGAGGGCGTGAAAGGCGTCCATGGTACCGCGATCCTGTTCATCTTCTCGGTCCTGTTCTTCGGCGTTATGACCGACGCCGGAATGTTCGACAAGATCATCGGCGCGCTGATGAAAAAGGTCGGCAACAATGTGATCGGCGTTACCCTGATGACCTGCCTGATCGCCATTATCGGCCATCTGGACGGCGGCGGTGCATCCACGTTCCTCATCACCATCCCCGCCATGCTGCCGGTCTACAAGCGCCTGCACATGCGCCGTGAGACCCTGCTGCTGATCTGCGTTACGTCGATGGGTGTCATGAACCTGTTGCCCTGGGGCGGCCCGACCATGCGTGCCGCCAGTGTTCTGGGTGTTGAGCCCAATGACCTGTGGAGTCAGATCGTTCCGATGCAGGTCGTCGGCCTGGTCCTTGCCGTCGCCACTGCCATCTTCTGGGGCTTCCAGGAGAAGAAGCGCATTGCCAAGCTGGGCGATGCTGCCGTAGAGGATGCCGGCAAGTACGATGATTCGGATAGCGAAGAGAAGAACAATGAGCTGGCTCGCCCGAAGAACTTCATCTTCAATGTGATCCTGACCCTGGCCGTCATCGTCGTCCTGGTCATGGATATCTTCCCCTCTTACTATGTCTTTATGGTTGGCTGCGCTCTGGGCATTCTGGTCAACTACCGCGGCAAGAAGCTGCAGAACTCCATCATCAAGAGCCATGCGGCTTCCGGCCTGACCATGGCCTCCACCATTATGTGTGCCGGCGTCTTCCTCGGTGTCCTGAGCAAGAGCGGCATCATGGAGAAAATGGCCATCATGATGGCCAGCGTCATCCCGGCTCCCATGGGCAAGTTCCTGCCGATCATCATCGGCATCCTGAGCGTGCCTCTGGCTCTGCTGTTCGATACCGACTCTTACTTCTACGGTCTGCTGCCCGTCCTGATCAGTGTTGGCAACCAGTTCGGCGTCAACCCGGCTCACATTGCCATCGCCATGGTCGTCTGCCGCAACTGCGCCACTTTCATCAGCCCGGTGGCTCCCGCTACCTATCTGGGCATTGGTCTGGCCGGTGTCGAGATCAAGGATCACATCAAGTACTGCTTTGGCTGGCAGTGGGGCGTGTCCCTCATCTGCCTGGTGGCGGGCCTGATCCTCGGCGTTATCACTTTCTAAGTTTCCCATTCCGCCGCTCGGCCGCTTCCCGCAAGGGCAGCCCGGGCGGCTTTTTTGAAAAATCCCGATCCCCATTCTGAATCCCTCAAAGGAGGCTGCTGCAATGAACCAAACCCCTGTCTGCACCGCGGCCGACGCCATCTATCGTCTGGCGGCGGGCAACCTCAAATATCTCAATGCGGAAAGCGGTAACGGCGATATCTCCCGCCGCGTCCGGCTGGCCACCTGGGCGAAAGGTCAGTCCCCCTACGCCATCATCGTCACCTGCTCGGACTCCCGGGTCATCCCGGAGAGCATCTTCTCAGCCGGCATCGGGGAGCTGTTCGTCATCCGGCTGGCGGGCAATGTGATTGACGACCACCAGCTGGGCAGCATCGAGTACGCGGCCGGGCACCTGGGCTGCCGGTTGGTGGTGGTGCTGGGCCACACCCACTGCGGTGCGGTGGATGCCGCCATCCACTACGAGCCGGAGGGGTATATCAAGTACATCACCGATGAGATCAAAAAAGCCATCGGTGACGAAAAAGACCCCTATAAGGCCAGCTGCATGAACGTGCGGCACAGTGTGCAGGAGATCGAGAAGAGCCTGTGCATCCACCACATCGAGGAGGAAACCGGCCTGCGGGTGGTCGGTGCGATGTATCACATCGAGGACGGCAGTGTGGAATTCTTGTAAAATTTAGATCATTGCGGCAAAAACGGGTCATTTCCTGCGGGAAGTGGCCTGTTTTCTTTTGACAATGCCCGCTGGACAGGCTATACTAACTCTGAATGAAATCGACCGGAAACGGAGGAGATACAAGATGGTACAGGTAGACCTCATCACGGGCTTTCTGGGAGCGGGCAAGACAACATTCCTGCGGCGGTACGCGGCGTACCTGGCCGGGCAGGGGGAGCGTGTCTGCATCCTGGAAAACGATTTTGGCGCTGTGAATGTGGACGCCATGCTGGTGCAGGACCTGCTGGAACTGGGGTGCGAGATCGAGACGATCAGCGGCGGGTGTGACTGTGACACCCACCAGCGCCGGATGCGCACCAAGCTCATCTCCATGGCCATGCGGGGCTTTACCCGGGTGCTGGTGGAGCCCAGCGGCATTTTTGATGTGGACGAGTTTTTTGACGTGCTGCGGGATGACCCGCTGGACCGCTGGTATCAGCTGGGGAATGTGATCGCCATTGTGGACGCTCTGCTGCCGGAACAGCTCTCGCCGCAGGCGGATTATGTCCTGGCCTCCGAGTGCGCCAATGCGGGCCTTGTGCTGCTGAGCCGCGGCCAGCTGGCCAAACCCGGCCAGTGTGAAGCTGCCGTGGCCCACCTGAAACGGGCACTGACGGCCTGCAAGTGCAGCCGGGTGTTCCAGCCGGAGGAGATCCTGGCGAAAGACTGGGCCGCCCTCACGGAAGCGGACATGGCCCGGATCGCCCGCTGCGGGATGCGGCAGGCCAGCTGTGAAAAGCTGCATTTTGAGGAGCACGAGGCCTTTTCCTCGGCGTATTTTCTGGAGCTGGGCCTCAGCCTTGCCCAGCTGGAAAAAGCCATCCCGGCGCTCTTTACCGACCCGGCCTGCGGGCGGGTGCTGCGGGTCAAGGGCTTTGTGGAAGAAGCGGGCCAGTGGTTTGAGCTGAATGCCACCGCCAATGGCCTCACCGCCGTGCCGCTGCCCCGGGGCCAGCAGGTGCTTATCGTGATTGGCGAGGGGCTGGACAAGGCCCGGCTGGAGCAGCTCCTCCGGGGCTGACACTTTGCGGCGCAAACTGCTAGAGAAAGTGCAAAAATAAATTGCTTCTTGTTTCCTCCCGGCGTATAATGGAAGAAAGAAAAAAATAAGGGAGGAAGACCCCCATGAATGGTACGCTCCTGCAAAAGCCCTCGGCCCGCCGGGTGATCGGGATGGTCGTCGGCATCGTCATCATTGGACTGGGCATTGCCCTGTTCAAGCAGTCGCACCTCGGCAACGATTCCATCAGCGCTCTGAACATGCGTCTGGCAGAGCTCTTTGGCATCTCGCTGGGAGTGCAGAATATTGCCGCCAATCTCCTGATGTTCGCCATTGAGATCTGGGTGGGGCGGCAGTACATCGGCCTTGGCACATTCGTCAACGGCATCTGCATCGGTTTCATCGTCACCGCGTTCTATGACCCCATTGCAGCGTTTTTCGGCCCGGCGGCGTCTTTGCCGGAGCAGCTGCTCTGGGTGGCGGCAGCGGTCATCGTTACCGCGTTGGGGGCTTCGCTCTACCAGACGGCAGACCTTGGCATCGCCCCTTACGACGCGCTGGCGCTGGAGCTGCGGGACCACACGCCCGTGCCCTATTTTGGCTGCCGTGTCTTCACGGACGCGGTCTGCGCGCTGGCCTGCTGGATGCTGGGCGGCCTGGTAGGGTTGGGCACGCTGATCTGCGCGTTCTGCCTGGGGCCGGTCATCCAGTTTTTCAACGGGCATTTTTCGGAAAAAGTGCTGCGGTATCAGCCGCGGAAAACCTGAGCATCGGATCTGCACCGTCACGGGAATGAGGTGCAGGCGGCCCTGCGGCAGTGCGGGAAGACGCCGTAGGAGGACTCTCCCAAGGGGGAATAGCGAATGGCGGAAATGGAACATTACCCAAATTTTCAGAAAGACAATTACATCCACCCCAAAGCTGCATGGGATAAACTGCGGATGGCAGGCGCGCGGCGGCAGAATGTTTACCTTTACGCGGCCACGGGCTATGGCAAGACGGAGCTGCTCCACCGCTATCTGCGGCGGCGCAGGCATATCTGGCTCAGCGGCGAGGGCCTGACCGTGGAGACTCTGCAGGAGATCGCGCTGCCGGCAGAAGCCACCATGGTCATCGACGATCTGGCCCGGGTGCTGGACCCGGCCGTCCGGCGGGAGATCGTGTCCATGCTGGATCAGCCGGGGGGGTGTGTGTGTGGCTCGTTCTGGCGGGCCGCTGCCCGCTGCCCAGCTGGCTGACAGGGCCCTATGTCAATGGTCGTCTCAGTGTCATCCCGGAGGAAGACCTGAGGCTTTCCGAGAAAGAGATTGCCCAGTTGTACCTTTCGTGGGGCGTTCAGCTGCCCCGGAACCTGCTGGAAAAGCGGATCATCCCGCTGGTAGAGGGCAACCCGTTGGGGGCCCGGCTGCTGGCTGTGGAGATGAGCCAGGGCTCCAGCTATACGGAGGAGCTGGTGAATGGCCTGACCCGGAAGTTTTACGAGTATCTCAATCAGGCTATTTACAGCGAGTGGCCGAAAGAGATCCTGGAGATGATGATGCAGCTTTCGCTGCTGGAGCATTTTACCATCCAGCAGGCGGAAGAGATGACCGGGCGGAGCGATGTGAACCGCCTGCTGGCCCAGGCTGCCGAGACGGGCAACCTGTTCAGCATCAAAGACGGCGGTTACACCCTGCGGCCCGCCGTCATCAACAGCATGAAGCTGCGGATGGAGACGGTCTGCGACCGGGTGCGGAAAAATGAGCTGCTCCGCCGTGCAGGCACCATCTGCGAAAAAGAGGGCAACATCCCCCGGGCACTGAAGCTGTATCAGGACGGCCAGTGCGAGAAAGAGATCCACGCCCTCCTCATCGACAACGCCCGCCGCTACCCCGGCGGTGGCTATTACTATGAGCTGACGCCCGCCTATCTGGCCCTGCCGGAGGAGGAAGTGCGCTCCTCGCCCGACCTGATCGCGGCGCGGAGTATGCTCTACTCGTTGGCGCTGAATGCCACGGAGAGCGAGCGCTGGTATGCCGTGCTGCAGGAATATGCCGCGGGCCACCCGGACCCGGAGGAGCACCGCCTGGCGGAGAGCTGGCTGGTCTATCTGGACATCAGCCTGCCCCACCGGGGCAGCACCAACCTCATCGAGGTACTGGACGAGGCTGCCCGGAAGATCCAAACCGAGCGTCTGGTGATGCCGGAGTTCTCGGTGACGGGCGGCCAGCCCTCCATCATCAATGGCAGCAAGGACTTCTGCGATTGGACGCGGGATGATCAGACCATGGCGTTCCAGCTGGAAAAGCATGCGGGCGAGGTACTGGGCCCCTGCTCCAAGGGGCTGGTGTCCATTGGCCTGGCGGAGAGCCTGTTTGAAAAGGGCGGCAATATCTACAAGGTGCTGGAGCTTGCCAACCGGGGCCTGATGGAGACCATGAATGGCGGCAAGTTTGAGCTGCAGTTTGTGGGCGCGGCGCTGGTGGCCCGGGTGTATCTGGTCACCGGCCATCCAGGCGACTCGGTCAAGACACTGGAAGAGATAGAGACCCGCGCCCAGCAGCGTGGTGTCCGCCGCGTGGTGCGGAACGTGCGGGCCATGCAGAGCAGGATCAAGCTCTGGCAGGGCCGGGTAGAGGACGCGGTCCGCTGGATGGAGAACGAGCCCCAGGACGAGATCCATTTCAATGTGCTGGAACGGTACTGCTACAATACCTTTGTCCGGGTGTACATGGCGCAGCAGCGGTATGATAAAACCGCGCAGATCCTCATGCGGCTGCGCAGCTATGCCAATATGGAAAAGCGGCCCTGGCTCCAGATGGAGGGCGACCTGCTGGAATCCATCATCCGTTACCGCACCGGGAACCCGCTGTGGAAAACGGAGCTGACCCAGGTGCTCCGCCGGGCCGAAAGCTACCACTTTGTCCGGCTGTTCTGCCGGGAGGGCGCGGCGCTGCTGCCCCTGCTGCAGGAGCTTGGCTGCCCGGAGGGCGTGGACGAGGCCTATTGGCAGGAAGTGCTGGGCAAGACCCGCGCCATGGCCGAGGCTTATCCGCTCTACCTGAGCACCAATGCCCCGGCGGCACTGCCGGGCGCGGTGCAGCTGAGTGAGCGGGCCCTGCAGGTGCTGCGGCTGCAGGATCGGGGCCTGACCCGGTCTGAGATCGCCCGGCAGCTCCAGCTCAGTGAGCGGAGCGTCAAATACCAGTGCGAGCAGGCCTACCACAAACTGGGTACCAGCAACAAGGTGGAAGCTCTTGCCGCCGCGCGGAAATTAAATCTCTTAAATTAAATCTCTTATAAAAAATAAGAAAGCAGCGGCTCGGAGAAATGCCTCTCCGGGCCGCTGCTGTTTGCGTAAAAAATTACTTTTCAAATTTGAACAGGGGAGCGCCTGCGGCCACGATGCCGCCGCCCACGATCTGCATTTCGGGCAGGTCGTCCGCGTTGGTCACGATGAGAGCCGTGGCCGTGGGGTGGCCCGCTGCACGGATGGCGTCCAGGTCGATCTTGAGCAGCGGGGTGCCGGCTTTGACTTTCTGGTCTACCTTGACCTGTGCCTCAAAGCTCTTGCCCTGCATCTCCACGGTGTCCATGCCCACATGGATGAGAACCTCAATGCCGTCATCGCTCATCAGGCCAACGGCGTGCAGGGTGTCTGCAATGGTGGTCACGGTGCCGTCAAAGGGGGCGTAGACCATATCGCCGGTGGGCTCCAGGCCGCAGCCGGGACCCAGGATGGCAGTGGCAAACGTTTCATCGGGCAGCTGCTCCAGCGGGATCACCGTGCTGTCGATGGGGGCCAGAACGGTCATCTTCTGGCCGGAAAATTTGGTGGCAGCAGCCTTGCTGCCAAAGATCTTGTCAAAAAAGCCCATGGGTATCTTACCTTCCTTTCAAAATTCAAGATACCATACCAGGAGGGAAAATGCAAGCAACAACCTGTACAAAGACAGGCCGCTGTTTTTGGCAGTTACAGCAGGGCCAGCAGCTGCCGCACTTCCTCCATCCGGGTAGCCCAGCTGGTGGCAATCCGCATCACCGTGTGGGTGTCGTCGTATTTTTCCCAGAAGCCGAACTTTGCCTTGCCCTCCAGCGCTTCCAGCTGGGCGTTGGGGAAGACCACGAAGATCTGGTTGGTGGGGGAGTCCATGAAGAACTGGTAGCCTTTTTCCGCCAGACCCTTTTTCAGCACGGCGGCCGTCTCAATGGCGTTTTTGCTGATCTCGGTGTACAGGCCGTCGGTGAAGAGCACGTCGAACTGCAGACCCATCAGGCGGCCCTTGGCCAGCAGAGCGCCCTGCTGCTTGACCATGGTCATAAAGTGGGCGGGAGCGCCGTGGGGGAAGACGACAGCCTCGCCGCAGAGGGCACCTACCTTGGTGCCGCCGATGTAGAACACGTCGGTCAGGCGGGCAATGTCAGCCAGCGTGACATCGGTGCCCTCGCTGACCAGACCGTAGCCCAGCCGGGCACCGTCCATGAACAGGGGCATGTGGTAGGTGTGGCAGACGGCGGAAAGCGCTTCCAGCTCTGCCTTGGTGTACAGGGTGCCGTACTCCGAGGGGTGGGAGATGTAGACCATGCCGGGGAAGACGAGGTGGTCCATGTTGGCGTCGGCGTAGAACGTCTGGCAGAAATTCTCCACATCCTTGGCGGCCACTTTGCCGTTGGTGTGGGGCAGGCTGAGCACCTTGTGGCCCGTGAACTCGATGGCACCGGCCTCATGGGCGGCTACATGGCCGGTGGTGGCAGCCAGCACGCCCTCCCAGCGGTGGAGCATGGAGCCGATGACCACGGCGTTGGCCTGAGTGCCGCCGGAGATGAAGAAGACATCCGCCTCCGGGCAGGCGCAGGCCGCGCGGATCTTCTCTTTGGCGCTGGCACAATAGGGGTCGGTGCCGTAACCGGAAACTTTTTCAAAGTTGGTCTCTACCAATTTCTGCAAAATGGCCGGGTGGGCACCCTCACAGTAGTCGTTTTCAAAGTATAGCATCAGAGCTTTCCCTCCACAAATCAAGATAACCTAATAGTATCCCTAAATGAAAAGGGTGTCAAGCTAAGAAGATTTACTGCATCTTAAATGAGAATGTGGTATACTTTTCTGGTAAAGGAAACTCGGACGAGGAGGGACTGCGGGTGAAAGGAAAATTCCCATGGAAAGACATGCTCGTGTTGGGCGGTGCACTTGCGGCAGCGATTGCGGGCGTGGCGGCCATTCAGGCGGTCAGCGGCCGGATCGACGGCGTGGCATCCATGGTCTTTGTACTGGCTGCTTTTTTCGTCTCAATGTATACGGAGGGCTATCTCTGGGGCGTGGCGGCGTCGGTCATCGGAATGCTGGCAGTCAACTTTGCGTTCCGCTCGCCCTATTTTGCATTTAATTTCACTCTGCCGGAAAACCTGTTCTCGGGTGCCGTGATGCTGGTGGTGTCCATCATGACCAGCACCCTGACCACCCGCGTCAAAAAACAGGAGCAGCTGCGGATGGAGAGCGAGACGGAAAAGATGCGGGCGAACCTCTTGCGGGCCGTCTCCCACGACCTGCGCACCCCGCTGACGTCCATTTACGGGGCCTGCTCCACGGTGATCGAAAACTACGACTCCCTGGGCCGGGAGCAGAAGCTGAAGCTTCTGGGCGAGGTCTGCGAGGATGCCCAGTGGTTGAACCGGATGGTGGAGAATCTGCTGTCCGTCACCCGTATCGACAGCGAAAAGGTCTCGGTGAAAAAGACCCCCACGGTGCTGGAAGAACTCATTGACACCGTGCTGGTCAAATTCAAAAAGACGCACCCGGGGGTGAACATCCATGTGGAGCTGCCGGATGATTTCATCGTCATTCCTATGGACTCCATGCTCATCCGGCAGGTGCTGACCAATCTTTTGGAAAACGCTGTTCTCCACGCGGAGGGGATGACAAAGCTCACCCTCCGGGTGTTCACGCTGGGCAACCGGGCGGTGTTTGAGGTAGCGGACAACGGCTGCGGCATCCCGAAAGAGCGTCTGCGCACCCTGTTTACCGGGACGCTGCCCTCGGAGAGCGAGGCCGACAGCGGCAAGCACGGCATGGGCATTGGCCTTTCGGTCTGTGCTGCCATCATCAAGGCCCATGGCGGTGAGATCAAAGCCGAAAGCAAACCCGGTGAGGGCACGACCATTCGGTTCTGGTTAGAGACAGAAGAAATCGAGACGGAGGAGACCGAAGATGAGCAATAATAAATTCAAGGTCCTTGTGGTGGAAGACGAGGCCAATATCTGCAGCTTCATTGAGACGCTGCTGGAGACCAACGGCTATCAGGCGCTGGTGGCACAGACCTGTGCCATGGGGCTGACCCTGTTTGCCTCTCACAACCCCGACCTCGTGATCCTGGATCTGGGTCTGCCCGACCGGGACGGTCTGGAGCTGATCCGCACCGTGCGCCAGAAGTACATGACTCCGATCGTGGTGCTTTCGGCCCGCACCACGGAGCAGGATAAGATCGAGGCGCTGGACCTGGGGGCCAACGATTATGTTACCAAGCCCTTTGGCACCGGCGAGCTGCTGGCACGTGTCCGGGCCGCCCTGCGGGTCAACCGCTACAGTACGGCGGGCAGCCTGCCCACCGGGACGTTTACGGCACAGGACCTGGAGATCAACTATGAGCGCCGTAAGGTGTTTGTGGCCGGGCAGGAGATCAAGCTGACCCAGACCGAGTACAACATTGTGGCGTTCCTCTCCGAGCACGCGGGCCGTGTGATGACCTATGCCGCCATTGTCCGGGCCATCTGGGGCGATACCGACTGCGGCAGCACCAAGAAATTGCAGGTCAACATGGCCAACATCCGCAAAAAGCTGGGCAGCCGCCCGGGCAGCAACAACTATATCCTCAATGAGCTGGGCGTCGGCTACCGGATGATCGACGAAGACGGTGACAGCAAACCGCTGGACCTTGCCGCGGAAGAGCACTGAGGATCCATGGTGCACAAAAGAACGGAAAACCAGAAATGAATGCTCCCCGCCGTGGCCGGAAATTCCGCCTGCGGCGGGGATTTTTGCCGCAGATACGCTGGATAAAAATAGGTAGAACTTTTTTGGAGAAAATGCTTGACATTTTTGGAATCCATGGTATAATTATCAACGTTCCGAGCTGAACGGCTCACGGACAAAAACAAAATAAGCGGATATGGCGGAATTGGCAGACGCGTTAGATTCAGGTTCTAATCGGGGCAACTCGGTGGAGGTTCAAGTCCTCTT